>JAABUP010003811.1_pt1 | contig 26074 bp, 31 predicted proteins | sample 5559201 | NCBI WGS metagenome assembly JAABUP01 (sample SAMN10711887, study PRJNA513373) | rock metagenome | isolation source: Antarctica rocks | place: Antarctica
CCTGGAGCACAGAGAGGGCATGCGTGGGGGAGGCAGAGATGAGCCAAGGCAGATAGGTGAGCACCACAGCAGTGGGTGCAGCATGTCTGTTCAGCAGCACTTTGGTGGCCCTCTGGACGGCACTCTGCTGCCTCTTCAGCTTCTCACCCTCAGCGCCCTGATTCTCATCTGCAATCTCCTGCACAGCATGCTTGACCAGATAAACAGCACGGCCTACTTGTACCCAGCCACCTGTCCTGACACTGATGTCTCGCGCTCAGAGGTCATGTCTGTGCGTAACACATCATGCTGCTTGCTGACAGACATCAGACTTACCACATGTGATGTAAGCAGGCGCTTGAGTGCATTGCACATTTGATACTGTAGCTGTTTGACACATTGCGACGACAGGGAGATCCAATAAGTGACAAGCTCAACAGCAACACAGCATCACATGGTGAGTCCTTGACGTGCCACGCAACAAGACTGACACCATCATTGCCCCCTCTACAGACCAGCAGCAACCAGCAGAACTGTACAAATGCTATGCCTTGGCAAGTACTTTGATGCGTTCCTTGAATAGGCCAGGCAGGAAAGCAAACTCTACATGGACTGTTTGTTACCACCATCATTCCACACTTTCTAACAGGAGCTGCGCTTCCATGCTAGACATGCATCATGTCATGTAGTATACAGATTGTTGACCCGTTTGCAGCTCAATGGACTCATCAGCAGTACATGTATCAAACCTCACGGCAGATCAACACTGTGAAGTGAAGGCACAGTGAGCTTGATGAATGCACTGCATGATCCAATGATGATCCTAGGTACACACAGTAATATGGAATGTCACCAAAATACAAGGCTGGATACAGGGACTGACCTTCCAGAGAGCAAGGCCAGCAGCAGGCTGGCCAGCAGCGGCATACAGCTGCGCCAGTGTATCAGACTGGCCCTTCCTCTGCAAGAGGCCTGCCACCACATCTGGGGTCACCTGCTGAGGCCCCTCAGCAAAGCTAGCCAGACGAGAATCATCGTCCAGCTCTGCTAGCAGGTACACCAGCAGTGTGTCAATGCCATCTGCTGCATCCACACCCTCCCTTTCACGCACCTGAGGAAAATACATCTGCATTTGGCAAGTACCTGGAGAGCAGGACTGCACTCATCATGCAACATATTTGGACCATGCTTCATGACTACCTGTGACTTGCCTAGAATAAATGCATACCGTGGACTGTAGCAAATGTGTTCAGTCAGTCACCTGGCAGCTGCTGCTCAGAATGCTGTAGGCTGTGCATAGACTAAGTGGGACAACACCCCATTTTGAACAAAATCAAGCGGGGGCCTGGTGAGTCCCTGGTGACACTTGCAGCATTGCAGAAGTGACTGACCTCAAGCAGGTACTCAGCTATGCTCTGCATGGCCTCCTGTTCCAGCAAGGTGCGTGTTTGTGGTTGCGCCTCCCCAGCTAGCAAGGCATCCAAGGGCGGCAAGGGTCTGTGCATACCCCAGTACCCTTTCCGGGGTAGCTGGTCCGCCCAGGGGGCTGTAATGCTGGGAAACAAGGGGAAGAGCTCCATAGGCTGGAAAAGCGACAGGCTGCATTGCGGCAGTATGCGCATGGCATCCTCAAACCTGAGCTCTGCAGCCACAATGACTGTGTGGCGTCCACTTGCAAGGTCACACATGAACCATTGAGGCTTGACAGGTCTTTTTGACAGTGACTGACATTCAGCAGGCAAGACTCTGTGTGAGTTGACAGATGTGGAGGTATAGACCATGACCCTTCCAGGTTGCCACCCCAGGCGGACACCATTCCAAAATGCAGCCAGATGTAGATAAGAGGGGTGAGCTGCAACAAGCATATCCACAGTGAAAAAGCAAGACACATGGAGACACATTTGGGTACACATAACATTGGCAAGCTTGGCAATAGGTCTAACGTGATGGAAACCTTCATAGCGCTCAGGCAGAAGCAGACAGCATGGACTTGTCAACAGTCAAGGGTTGTGTTGGAGCAGCAGCAGCAGCAGCTCAGGGCAGCGAGTACGCAGCTGATAGCATGTGACCAGTTGCACAATACAAGTGGGAACTGCTTATTCAGGGGACAGGCTGACAGGGAGGTTGCAGGGGTTCACCATGCAGCAACATGAGGGCAGTCTGAGCAAAGGCCGTTTCAGCCCAAGGAGCTCCGTCTGCAGCGCATACATTGGCCAGGTTGATAGCTTGCTCATACTGCCCTGCCCTCAAAAGATCTTTTGCCTGCTCATCCAGTGCAATAGGTTGAAACAGCATCACCTGTACACAAGCAAACCCTTGAAGTGGACACAGAAAATCGTGTCAGTTTCAAGCCCAAGAAGAAAATTGCTGAAAACAGATCTGGCGGCGCACATCCTGTGAAGTTACGTCATGTCAGCCATGCTCTGTTGAATGTGTTCCCTCATATGAAAGATGCTCTTGAGACAGAAAGAGACAAAACAAGATTGGCCCAGGACATTGCTACAACCACTTGTTGATGATGATCTGCTACAACAGCTTGTTGATGATGATTTCATTCTATGAGTTGGCACACAGGCTTACCTTCTGCAGGCCAGAAAACAGGACACAGCTGCCCTTGTTGTTGTAGGCAGTGATGATGGACTGGCCAGGAGAGGGGGTGACCCCTGGGGGGTAGGGCAGGCTCTGAACCCAGGAGGCAGAAGTACGGTCATAGACATGGACACCATCTATACACGCTGCCAGGATGTACAGGCCTGAGGCTGCTAGGGCTATTGGGGTAGAGGGAAACGTAAGGGCTGATTGCGCTGGCTGCCCTGAGTCATTAATCACCACTCCCACTTCATCCTATTTTGTAGCACAAGCAAAATGATCATATATTAAACAGGTATTTCACATGTGTATGATGATTGTGGGCTCGTCAACAACAGCCGACAATGTGCCATGTGGTGCAAGGCAATTGGAAGACCTTCTTGTACAACAGCTGCTAGTAGTGTTGCTGTCATTATACCTGACTAAACCACACCTGAGAATTATGCCTGCCTTTGCTTGCAAGACTCATGGTCCTGTCACGATTAGGCAACACTCCAAAGATGGTGTGAAGGGCAGAAGAGTACCATGAGAAGGACTGCCAAGTTGGCAGAGGGGATGGATTGGACCAGGGTGGGTGAGGGTGCATCCTCTGCCAAGGCAAAGAGCTGTGTGCTGGTGCCCTGTGTTGGCTGCAGCAGCATGTACCTCAGCGAGGTACACAGCACCACCTTCTGCCCCAGCCACGCCATAGACTGCACATCAACGTACACACATTAGCACACTCACACACACACAACTTCACTCACAGAGCTCGTTTGGGCTACGTTGACTTACACCATTCACACTGTACAGACCTCTTCGTTTGCCATGCAAAGTCTGCAGCAGTATACCTGACAGCCACAAGACTGCAAGGGACGAGGCATGCATATACGGCGACCAATCAGACTGCAAAGAATACGCATGGTTGTGCTGCAAGCATGAGGCATAAAATTGCAGTGATGGAGTTAAGCTGAGCACCTTGATGGTCAGGCTCTCTGCAATGTTAGCTTGAGAGACACAGAGAGCTGAGGAGCCAAAGGGCGAGCCTGCATCTGCGCCCACCAGGACCTCATAGACCATGACTCGGGCGTTGCGCTTGTTGGCTCGCATGGCTACAGCTATCCTGGGCGGGTACTGGGCCCAAGGGCTGACAGCCATTGCTGACACTGCCTGCGCACACATCTCATGCTCACATGCACTGCAGCAATCACCGAGAGTTGGTCTAGTCAAGACAGAAAGGAAAGTGGAAGGAGCAATCATCAAATGAGAAGGAAAGCTCCACCCGTTTTAACAGGTGCTGCAGCTGCGATAATGCAGCAGTTAGGGCTGCAATATTGCAACAATTAGGACTGCGGTAATGCTGCAGTGGGCAACTTTTGATGCAGCTGCAAGATGCACTGCTGTCCAGTGAAAATTTGATGCTGTTGTAGCAGACAAGTTGGAGTGTAGGTAAGACTGAGCTTTTTGCTTGCATCAATTTTCGCAGCTGCTGTGTTGACAGCTTTGTTCGCTGTCAGTGCCATGTGAGGGGTCATTTGTCTGCTATGCTTGTCTTAGGCACCATGAGATTACGTTTTTGATACAATTGTGCCGATGCAGCACTGGCATGCCAATTTTGCATGCAGATACTGTGCAGATGTGGTCCGACATCCAACTCTCTCATGCCGTATCAAAACCTTGCAAGCATGCAAAGGAAGTGTACAGATATGGCTGTGTGTACAACATGTGCCTTGTGCCTGCTGCCTGGATACCTTGATGTTTGGAATGCTGTGTCCTTCCAGCGACTCTTGGTCCAGGAGCAACAGCTGCCCATCGCACACTAGTGCTAATCGGTGAGCTGAGTGCAAATGACATATGTCTTGTACTGGCTGCAGCCACAATGCATTCTGGAGTCAAATGCATACATGCACGCTGACTAGAAAGGTTTGCGCAGCTTGACTATACCTTCTTTCCTATATGCTTGCGTGCGCGCAAGGAAGTTCTGACACCATGCTGACTGCAAACAATGCTGTGCTCTTCAATCTGGCCATCACTGAGACCTAGGTATAAGATGCGAGCGTCTTCACTGACAGCTACGCTAGAGATTTTCGAGCTTTTGGAGCGGTGATCAAGGGCAGGCCACAGGTCAAACGCCGTCCGCATGCTCATCGAACGACATGGCGAGCCCCAAATTGCCTAAGCTGAAGTGGAAAGTATACTGAAGTGGCGTCAGACGCGAACAAAGTCGACGCTGTTGCCAGGATCAGGTGCATGCAAGTGCGCATGTGCGAACTGCCGGTGCTCCTGTTGAGCTTGCAGGCGGACGGACCTGATGCGTATCGGTTACTGAATTACTAGGTGACGCAGACAAGCGACGGGTGACTTCGCTAGTCCTCAGCGATCGACTCTGCGAAAGCTCACCTATTGAAGACGAACGGTAAAAGGCATTCTCCCACGAGTGCTCCTTAGTACCTCAAACTAACTGCCTGTGTCCGGGCAAACGAGAAAGCTACGGGCTATTGATCAATCTGTGAGTACAAGTTCGCTGGGGCAAGTGTGAATTTTGGATACTTACCGCCACTGCAGATACTTGTGCTAGGATGGCCTCTAGAAAGCGAACGTTGCTGAAGGTCATTATACTTGGAGACAGCGGGTGCGATGCAATGGTCAATCTGTGTGACGTAGTCTGATGCTGCCCATCATAATTTTCCAGCATCTTTGCCTGCTTGCAGTGTTGGGAAAACCTCTTTGATGAATCAGTACGTGAACAAAAAGTTCTCAGCACAATACAAAGCGACCATTGGCGCTGACTTCCTGACAAAGGAAGTTGAAGTCGACGACAGAGTCGTCACTATGCAGGTATGTGATGTCTCACGTGCCAGATATCAAGCCTGCTATCCCTGGCAATACTGAATTTAGCCTGACCTGCGACTGCAGATTTGGGACACAGCTGGCCAAGAACGTTTCCAAAGTCTAGGAGTGGCATTTTACAGAGGAGCAGATTGCTGTGTTTTGGTGTATGATGTAAATTCTCAGAAGACCTTTGACAATCTTGAAAACTGGCGTGATGAATTTCTATCACAGGTATGCATTCATGACAACTCACTGCTGTGATGGAGATACATGAGAGGCTCAAGCTCAAAGTTTGTGGAATTGCCAGGCCAATCCTACTGATCGAGAGCACTTTCCATTCGTGCTTTTGGGCAACAAGGTAGACCAAGAGGGGGGCAGGACGCGAGTGGTAAGTCTACATGTGGTACTGCTGTGTCAGCTCAAATTATGCCATGCATCACACTGACAACAGATCTTTGCAGCATTTCAGGAACTGGTATGCATATGTACGTCTGTGATACGTACTGCTACTTACTTGTTGTTGAAGCCCCTCATGACCTCATCAGACAGACCTCGAGATGTCAAACCTGCTCAGTATGCTGCAGGTTCAAGAGAAGAAGGCAAAGCAGTGGTGCACCAGCAAGGGCAGCATTCCCCACTTCGACACCAGTGCCAAGGAGGCTACCAATGTGGAGACAGCCTTTGAGTGCATAGCCAGAAATGCCCTGTCCAATGAGGCTCCAGAAGACCAGTAAGCTCATACTCTGTGTTGCTCTTCCTTGACAAAGTCTGGTACCAAACTCTCCTGTTAGAATGATACTCTGCTGTGGTACTTCTTTTATTGGCAACTATCACTTCCTTCTGTGCTGTGCAGGTACATCCCAGATACGGTTGACATGAATGCTCAAGCAAGACCTGGCAGGAAGGCAGGCTGCTGCGGATGAAGATCTTGCATGTGTGCAAGCAGCATTGTGTCGCAACACAATGCCTGTATCATATTGCACTTCAGTAATGGTAGCCAGTAGAATGCAGGGTGAATATTGTGCACTAGCAACATGCTGACAGCTAGCCTGAACAATCACTAACACTTGTCTACTGCATGGTCATCTATCATGTCTGGTGATTTGTCTAGCTTCCTCACACTGCATCTCATTGTCTTTCAGCAGTGGCTCCTACTGTTATGGTAACTTTTTAGCATCCTACAGGGATGTTAAGGTCATAGGTATCACGTCAGCGACGCTGTACAACAACTCTGTAGTCCTTTTCACTGCGGGAGAGTAGATCACCAAAAATCAGCCGTCTCACTATTGACATCTCGTGCAACAGGATGAACAGTATTCACTCTGATACGCTAGCATAGTCGTTTCATCCCCATCCTGTGACACTTCCCCCAATTGCACGCCGATACAAATAGTTCCTTAATAGATTGGATACAAATACATTTTCCCAAGGATACACTGTTTTGCACTGGCCAATACAAATATTTGTGGCAAGATGGACATGGTCAGACGTACCTGAATTGTGTATGCCCTGCATAATTGGTTTGTGGTCAGGTGTAATATTTCAGGATCACAGTATTAACATACACACACCAGGTGCCACACAATACAGAAACTTTAGCACAGCACTGCTGTGTTCACCCATGTTACATCCTGGGTCACAGTTGAAGGTCATGAGTCACAAAATTTAGAAAGTCGGTTCTGTGTGTCAGGCACACTTTTGCATGCCAGCAGTGTGCCAAGTGCATGAGGAGAGTTTGAAGAGGCAGATACAACTTTCCGTTGCCGCTTATGCACTACACTGTAGGAGTGAGCATCTTGTCCATCTGAACAACAGCTTTCTTGAATAGCTGAATGCTGGATTTCACAGGCTTCATTGCTTTTGTGAATCTTTGTCAATCTGATATCTGATTGCTGCTGCTGTGTGCTTTCACCTTCAAAAAGATCATAAAGCCGCCCTGGTTGCAGAAACCAGCCAAACACAGAGTACCGAGGCTGACTGGAAGACACTGGAGTGACTTGGTGATATCTGGGAACTTTGAAGGCAATGACGGAATTGAATTGCGGGACATAGACCTGCAGCATCAGAAAGCTGTCCTGTAAGCACCCTGTGACACACTCAACTGCAAGCTAGTGATTAGCAAATGGTGCTTTCAGCAGTCAGCAACATGTATGAATACATGGTTCATACTTTGTCAGTTTTGCAGTCTCGCAACAAGCCCCCATTCTCTGATGTCCAATTTTTTGTGAGATAGTAAATCACAGCAATTGTTCTGGAGCACTGCACGACATTGCCATCCTCCATCTGCACATCTGTGTATGCTCTGTCATCGTGAGGAGCAATATGGTGGCCTTGTGTATACCTGCAAAGCAGCTTCAGAATGAGCGAGGGGGCAGCATCTACGCCACGCTTTGCAAAGTCTACGGCATGATGGAGCTTTCACAATGTGCAGCTGAACAGTGGTTACAAGATGACATTACCTAGCAACAGAGAAGGTGTTTAGCTCTTCTGGTAGTAGAAGATGAAACAGCCTGAACAGCTGTTCTAGCCCTGGGGCTGCAGATGGGTCTTTTGTGGATAGAAAGCCATGTGAGATATCATTGCGTTTAACATCATCATCAGCACTTGTAGCTTGCCATTTTGCCTGCAATTGCTGAGCGTAAGAGGCAGAGCAATCCAGATCATATGCACAACACCTGCCTGAAAGAATCTGGTGCCAAATGGCAGTCTTTCTCAAGGCAGGCACATACCTCAGGCACTTGCTGCAGAACCCTCAAGGCCCCTTCAGCTATGTTGGTTGGCAAAAAATCAGTCAGTTGAACCAGGCCATCGTTCTGATCAAGTTGCTCTTCCAGGTCATAGCGAGCAAACCAGTTTGAAACTTTCTTGTATGAGTCTGTCCATGACAGAAAGGTATCCAGGTTGGGCGAATTGGGAGCCCTCTGATGCTCCCTGCGCCTCTTCGTCATTGTGCAAAGCGACCCAAGGGCTGCCACGCCGCAGCTCGCTGCTTGCACAGTTGACTGTGTAAGACGCTGGTAGCTTGTGGAGAAGACGGCGGACGCCGCTAAATCAAACTTGTCAATCCAAAGCTCCCTGCAAATACTTGAAACGGCTTGTGGATCATACGAGACCTCGCGAAGTTATGGCTGCGTAGGGAAGAACAGCAACGTGGCCAGCATCTGCACCTTACGGTTAGTGCGAATGATGTCTGTATCCAAGGAGCTCAACATGCAGACATGCGGCTTACTCACGGATTGTACTGCTCCATTTCGAACGTGCAGGTTCCCTCAACAGTGCTTGCAGCAGTACAGTCTCGGTACAATCACTCCCCTTTGTGGTTTCGGAGACTGACTTCGCTTTCGATCGCTCGGTTCCAAGGTCTCGTGTCCAAGTGTAGCCTGCAACCCCATTCTGTTGACTTGACTTGCCTCTACAAAATTGTCTTAGATTGTCACCGCGCAAGTAGCACAGCAACAGTGAGGCTGTGATTACCATACTCGGGTGCAATGTCGACTATGCCCTACCTCGGGTCTAGCGCTCGCCTCACACCTTTCCGCAATGGTCAGACAAGTCTTGTAAATCCTCGTCAGCAGTCGCAGCGCTGCCAACGTGTCAAGAGGCAGGCACAAGTCACAAGAGCCGATGGCTTTCAGAACCTGATCAACCAAATATCGGAGGTAGTCACCAACTCTCCTGTCAACAACCTGAAAAAGGGGATCGCGAGGGTTCAGGCAGGCGACTATGATGAGGCAGCAATCAGAGCAAAAGTGGACAATTACCTCAATGACAACCCTGTGAGCACCTGTGAGACACGCTGGTACGGGTTTGCTGACCCCCAGCAGCAAGATGGTATGTATTGCTGTTTCAGGTGGTAGTGTTCAGTTGGACTGGCTGCCCCTTCTGTAAGAATGCTAAGGCCTTGCTTGATAGCAAGGGCGCCAAATACACTGCCGTTGAGCTCAATACAATGGATGATGGCAATGCAATACGTGCACAGCTTGCTCAGGTAGGCTGATATGTTGCAGATACACTGCAGGTCCCTACACACTGCTTATGACAAGCTGTTGTCATGCAGATGACCAACAGAACATCAATGCCCAACATCTTCATCAAGGGCAAGGGCTATGGTGGCTGCAACGATGGTCCTGGGGTAGCAACCTTGGATAAACAAGGGAAGCTCATTCCCTTGCTCAAGCAGGCTGGAGCATTGTGACGGGTGCTTGTGCAGCTCTAGGACGTATGACATGTGTTTTCACTAGCTATAGATTTAATTCGGGAAGCATGATGGCAGGCATGCAACTGCCAGTAGTAAAATAATGTTATAGCCTAAAAACTTCAATGCTTGGCAGATGTAACAGAGCTTATATCAATTTTAAACTGAACATTGCCTTAACTGTCTGTAACTGGTGCGATGTCAGAGATGCACACAAGCCTTCAAACCCAGCAGGATCACTGGTGTGAATAGTACGCAGGTGCTGTGCAATGTACCCATCCAAGTCTAGATGCGATAAAGGATCATCACTGTGCTCATCCTTGTCTCCAGGGGCTGACATAATATCTTCCAGATCTGCAACAAACCACCAACATTTCTTTGCCTTGTCCTGGTTAGAACAACGAACATAATTTCCACCATTTGTGTGCCAGAATGTTGCATCTGCTACAGCTTGCTACATTTTTAGCATGCCTGCTGCTAGCAATATGCATCTTCTGCACAAACGATTGGCAAGCTGTGCATGCCATAACCCATGCCAAGTAGTAGCAACTGCAGGTCTCACAACAGGCAAAGCAAGGGAACTGGTCATTGGATTCATACCCCTAGGAAAAAGCAAGGCTTGCCTTTTGGCACCTTACCTAATCCTAGGTAGTTGCCTGAGAAGCTGGCACCGTCATCATCATCGTCATCATCATCATCCTCATCTGCCCATTCTTCACTGGTCTCATTGTACAGTGTGCTTGCTTTGTGACCTGCTGGGTAAAAAGAGTGTGAACCACAGCAGCCACCGTTTGCATCTACAGCTGTACTCAGCCACGGTAGCTGCAACCCCAATGATGCGGCATACGAAAGCGTCAACTGAACCCTGATAGAGACAAGTGCAAGTGACATCGCTGTGTTGCTGATTGCCTACATGCGGTCTTGGTACAGGTTGCTGTGAAATATTTAAGTCTAATAAATTGTTGAAATGGACATTCAGCAAGGATGTCATGTGCCAAAAGCACAAGCGCGACACAAACCCTGACATGAGATGGGTTGTTCACCTGCTGCTTTCTGAGATTGCTGGGATTCTGATACGGAGTCAGCCAGCATGGCAATGAGCTTGGCGGGTAGCGGCACCATCTGCCACTGCTCAGCCTGTTGCTTGGCGCGCGCTCGCGTCCTGATTTTGCTGTTCACATCTATTCGTTGTCCTTTCACCTGTGGCACCACATCACCCCGTACAATTTCAGAGGTTTACCAAAACATGAAAGACCTGTTTAGACCAAGCAGCAGCATGTCGGACGCTTGGCGGCTGAAAGCCATGCCTGCCTGCCAAGGCCGGCTTCTCTGAATACTGCAGCAGTTTCCCGGCAAACGCATGCATTGCATGAACCTATGTGCTGAGCACGATCACAGGCTCACTGCAGAGGTCAGTAAGGACCGATTTTTGACAGAGACAAAGACCTGTAGAGTCATGCGACCAGTGTGGCAAAACTTCAGCAGGAAACAAGGGGAGAGCAGTGGCAAGAAAGGCTGTCATGCATGGATGTCATGTATGTTGCTGTTCTAGCTATATATGCGCCGCAGATCAAATCTGTTCCAGCATGAAAAGGTGCCTTGCAGTACCATCTCACCATCATCGCTGCATATGCTAGACCCCTCCTCCTCTCAAAAATATATCTGTCTAGCATATGCAGCGATGATGGCGAGATGGTACTGCAAGGCACCTTTTCATGCTGGAACAGATTTGGGGGAGGAGGGGTACCTGGAGGGCCATGAGGGCGGGGTGGCGGGAAGCCAGCAGCTGCACCAGGGCTGTAGTGGCCAGGTTGATCCGGTACCTGCCCACAAACTCCAGTTGCCGCTCAATCCATACGCCCATGACTGCCTCCAGCGCATTGCCACGCCCTCCTGCACACATGCACTCCTCTCACACCCTTCTACCAGATCAGGACCAGCTGCATATGGTCCCATGCACAACAAGCTGGCCCAGTTTGCCTGTGTGACAATCATAAAGTCGTGAATGCACCGCGATAACTTTATGATTGTCACACAGGCAAACATAAGACGCAATCGACACAAAAGGCTGCAACTGATGTATGTGGGCAGTGGCCTCAATCAGCAGCATGCTCAACAAATCAATTGTTGCAGCCTGTTGTGTAGGGTGTTGTGTACATCAACTTGTTGCCAGTTCAGCTCTAACAGCCTTTTGCTGCTGCGCTCCACTGTGCCCTGCATTCGGAAGAGGGAGTGCCAAGACAGATTATCCAGCAGCAGCAGCATGTGAGCAGGAAGCAGGCGCACCTGGAGCAGGCTGGGCAGCTAAGCAGTCCACCAGCTGGTTGGTGTTGATGAGGGCAAGCTGGGCCAGCACCAGCAGCAGGTGCACCACCAGTGGGGAGCTGTCAGAGTCTGCCAGCTTGGCCACCAGAGGCGCCAGCAGTGCTGGCACAATGGGACCTACCTGCATCACACACCACCCACTTGTGCCCTTGCACATGAGGGTGGCACAGCAACAGAAACTGGCCCAATGCTTGATTGCTATGCAAACTTGTGCAAGCATGAGCCTAGCCTATGCTGGTGAGAGTCTCTATGAGGCCTAGGCAACAGGCTCCCATGCAAAAATCATCACGATCACAGCGGCATTGACTAAGCACACACAGCCAGAGCTGCAGTCATAGAAATGTGGTCCAAGGGAGCAACTTTACAAGAAGCTTGTTCACAGATCAGCAGGATGACTGTGGTGCCTGTAGTGACACGTTGATGATGCGCATCTTGAATCGGCCTCGCAATGGCATGCTGCTGCTTGCAGTGGCGCCAATTCAGATAGATTGAACACGTGTCATGCTGTCGCAACCATCACATATATTGCAGCAACCAGTGCATGGCCTGTAGCAGTCCCAGGCACCATGCACAGTTCAAGCACCAATAAGTTGCCTGCATGATACATCACATACTTTGCCGTTGGCTATGTGACAGGCAAAGTTTCAGTGCAGAATTGAGACTCTCTGAACTGAAGTCAAGCCCTTTGGTAGTCCCAAAGGCCAGGAGTGCAAGCTGTACCTGAGCAGGCATTTTCAGCAGCAGCTGGTGTATGAGACCACCAACATACAGTGAAGAAGAGTTGCCCATGTCAGGCTGCAGCAGGCGGCTCACCACCTGCAGCAGCCCCTGCAGGGTGTCGTGGGGGTTGGCACCCCCCCAGGACAACATGTCCACCCCTGCAATGCCAATCAGTGTCCTGCATGCACCATCCAAATTCACTAATCAGCTTTGCAATGCCAGTTCACTCAGCTTATGAAGCATAGCTGAACAGGTGCTAACCGTGTGCGGTCACAAGACACGCTTTAGTTCAGCTCCAAGGAGTCAGCCCTTCTGCGTGTGCCCAGCTCCACGCCCGTCAATCAATCAATTAATATACATTTCTTGTCATTTGTTGTCTAGGGCTCATAGGATAGCATTAGGACTCAATGCAGGGCAGACATTGGGGCATCAAACACATGCACATGGAGTAGAAGCTGACTCACTTCAGATACTGGCAACAGCTCTGTAGAATGCCAGAGTCGTGGTGGTGCAGCATGAGGGCTTGTATGTGGGGGCCCACCAGGGCCTGCATCTGCTGGGCCTGCTCAGGCCTGGCTGGCTTGGCCAGGCTGACCAGCATGTCCAGTGCCCCCTCCACCAGTATGCTGCTGTTCTGGCTGGCATGGGAGATGATGGAAGCTAGGATGGGCAATATGCGCACCTGTGGTATGCACGAGATGGTCAGCACATTGGAGCAGTCCTGACACATAGGTTCTGCTGTAGAGCTCCAGCTGAAGATTTGGGGAAAAGTGATGTAGACGGCATATCTGACAGCCCAGGCATTTCAGGCACCTTGGCACAACAATCTGCTCATAATTTGGTCGTGAACAGCTTCAGGTTGACTACACCAAACAGGCGACACACACTGTAGCATGAGACACACACTTGACTCAATGTTAGACACATGGAATGGACTGCACAACCAGAACTCCCATGAACGCCTGGGTATACCTTTGGGCAATCACATGCCAGGGCATTTATCTGCATCAACCTTGGGTTTGTACTATTGGCTTGGAAAGCTTACTAGGAGGGTGGGAAAGGCAGGCCCAGCAGCAAGGGCCTCAATGACCCCCCCAGCTTCCATGGCCAGCATGGGGTCAGTTATGTGGCGAGCCCACAGCTGGATGACGCAGGGGGAGATGTGGGCCTCCCAGGGGGCGCCCCCCTCTGTATCTCCCCTAATCACTGTGGCCAGGCTCTCCAGGACCAGGTGAAGAGTGTCCTCCCCTGACCCTTGCAGCAACCCCCCCAGCCCTGCAACACACAAACTCCTTCCCTTGTGGACAGCTCGCAGTGCTACTGTGAGGCCAGGACTGTTTTGTTAAAGTTATGGCTGTCGGCCTATGTGTCAAATATGGTGCAGCGTGCAACTACGATGACCAAGTGCCAGCACATGAGCTGCCATGACATTGATAAGAGGAGATGTACTGCTTTTGCAAGCAACTCAACACAGACGGTGAACGCTGATCAGTTGCATAGCTGCGTGTGCTTGAGACAAGGTGGTCATATGCATGACTACACAGATGCAAGAGAACCCTGTATCAAAAATGACATAGCGATGAACTGCAAGTGACACTCGCCCACGCTTCTGGTACAGCTGACAGTCCGTCTGCCACTTGAGGCAGTACCATGCACTGCAGCCTTAACACCAAGGAGAGAGACAGCTCACACGCAGACACAAGTGCAGCATGGACAGCTGTAGTACAGGACACAGGCAGTACCTTGGTAGATCTGGGGCAGGTGAGGCTGCAGAGTTGGGCCACTGGCCCTCTGGCACAGGTGCACAATGGCTCGGCAAGCCCCTATCTGCACTGCAGGGGCCTGACCGGGGCTGAGCCCCCCTGCCGCTGCCTGCAGGAAGGGGGCTGTGTCCTCAGGGCTCACTGCCTCTGATAGCCTGCACAATCAGTATGAGGTTCTTAATCATTGTACACATCTGCATGACTGTTATGCCAATGGCACTACACACTCGGCAGGAATGCTTCTGACTTCAGTGTCAGCGTCAGGGTCAGCACATTGTGGGGTTGTGCATGCATGACTCTTCTACCAATTGCTCTCGCCAAGCAGCAAGACCCTTCTTGTTGCTCGGCCAGTTTTCAAGACTGATTTTGATTGATGCCAATAGGACAGCGGTCAACAGACAGCAGGAAGGTGGCGTCCAATTGGACGTCTGACTAGCTGATCAACACAAACGTGCATTGGCATGCTGCTGGGGATGTGTGGAAATGGGACACCCTCCCAGACCCAGCATGAGGGGTGCTACACACCTGACAGCCCAGCAAGGGAAGAGGGCATATCAGATACCTCAGACGCTTCACCACAGCACAGCGGTGATACTCCCAATCATCACAAGGCATCGTGACAGGAACCAAACTTTGATGCTGATAAGTACATGGTAAGAGGTGTGAGGTAAGCAGCACCTGGCAGCCATCCAGAGGGCACGGCCAGTGAGGAAGGGTGGGGCATTGGGGGCAATGAGGTCCTGGTGCAGCACATTGTGCAGCAGGGCGGGGATGTCCAGGGCAGGCTGGGCCTGCTGGGCCTGCACCTCCAGAATGGGCTCCGCCACCGCTCCCACTGCCAGCAAGGCGGCTTCACGCAAGCGCCACCATTCACTGTCTCCAGAGGCCTGTCAGACAGCATCAATACTGATTATCGAGCCTGTTTCACAAGGCATGTGTGTGTCTGCACTACAACAAGCTGTGAGGCTGCTTTTCTTCTACCCATGCATACTTGGTGTTGTTCTTAATGCCAGCAAAGCTGCAGGTAGCAGGCATCACTCACTGTCACTCACTGACGCCTGCCATGCACCATAGTGAGTTTCCTCAGCGGAATATTTTTGCAGCTATTGCAGTTGCATGTGTTGCTCTAAACTTGCTGCACCAACAGCAACTCCTGCAGCATTTGTCTATGCATGAGCGTCTCAGAGGCCCAGCTAACATACAGCAAACACTGCACGGCAGCAGCACACTTGCAACGCTGTGATGCACAACGAGCTGTTGCACCTTGGCTTGAGCTGCTTCCTGCAGGCGGGTGTTGACAGCCGCAGCGACAGCAGCAACAGCAGGTTCAGGGAAGGCTGCCATGAGCTCATCCAGCACCAGCTCCCCTGACACCCTCACACTGAACGTCTCTTCCTCTTCATCAGCCACATACTTATCTGGATTGGAGCTCCACTCCTCTACTTGCTCTTGTGTCATTTGCATGTACCCTGCACCCGCATACCGGTCTTGCTGCAAAGTGAGTGCATTTGTGTAAGAAGGAGGACAACATGGGTGTAGGCCAAACCCCTGCCACTCTGCGTTTTTGCAGATCACACAAGCAGATCTTACACAATGTTAAGATTGTGTGACAGACTAGACAGTCTACACGGCGTCAATATGCTAACTCTGTAGTCGTTGGCTGCAGTGTGACTGATACTCTGATTTCCGCCATTTGAGCACCAGTGATTGAACATCAACAAGGCAAAAATCTAAGAGAGAATTGTTACCGATGGTGAGGTAGATGAGCTCTGGCACGATGGGCTGCATGAGGTGGTGGTGGCGTTGGTTGCCCACCAGGGTAATCAGCACCTCAAAGAGCTGGCTCATCAAGCTTTCAAAGTCCATATTGTCTCCCTCCTCATCTGCCTGCATTAAACAGAGACAAGCCTGTGGAACATGCCGATGGTGCAGGATTGGATCGTCTTGCTACACCATCAGTACTGAAAGTGAAAGTAAACACTGACAACTGACAACCTGGGTGCAAGCACCAGTTGCACAGCAGATTGTCTCAGAGCAGTGGACTTGGAACCATTCAGGACTCCAAGCATAGGACCGTGAACAAGTTGAAATACGCTTGCTCTGACTCGACGGTCCAGACATGTGGCGTCTATAGGCATTTGCGGTTAGGACTAGCAGCAGATATGGCAGAAAGAGGGCACTGTATAAAGACCTGATCAGCATCAAGGTCAGGGGCATTGTTGATGACCAGGTGCTGGTAAACAGGCTGGCTGCCCACAAAGAGCTGCCAGGCTTGCGCCATAAGGGGAGGCAGGTAGGGGCCGACCAGCTTGCTGAAGAACTGTACAAACGTCTGCACCAGCTTCAATGCTTCTAGCTTGATCCCCCAGGTGCTCACATCCTGCATCAGGTACACACTGCTGTTGTGCATACAGGCATTTGGCTTGCTGAAGATGCATGCATGCTTCTGGAGCAAGCTTATTGCCTGCGTGTTGACTCTGCTCGTTTTGTGAGACACACATTGCTGAGCTGCTGTCCTTCCTGCTGGACCCGGGTTCGAAGAAGATGACACCGAAGTGACACTCAAACGCAATCCGAAGACAGACCGACCGCGAAGAGCTACGCAAAAGGCAAATATGAAATGCAGGGGGGCTGGGTTCAAGGGCCTGGACCACTTGGGATGCATGTGCGCATGGTGCTGTGCAAACTGTGCAGCATCTCAGAATTGGCCTGCTGCCAGCTGCATGAGCTTATCGAGCACTGCATTTTTGCATGCAAGTTATGGCCATGCAGCTTTGTGGCATGCAGAATTTTAAAATACCCTTGATCAGGTGTGCAAATGATGCAACAAAAGCAAACGTCAACGAAGCAGGAGCAGCAAGGCCGCGCTTTGTTGCAGCGTTGTCAACAGACTAACCTGAACATCTGTTGATGAACCTAGCACTTGCCCAAATTGCTCAAACCAAGGTGGCAGCAGTGGTGCCAGCATGCTATGCACCTGCTTCAGCTCCTGGCCTGACAAGTTGCTGAGCATGTTGATGATACTGTGCACTATGACAAAGGCCCTGCGCCTGATGTCAGGCCTGTACTGCTCGTGATTGCTGACAATGCTGAGCAGCTCTGGGAGCAGCACAGGGACTGCCTGCACCAGCATAGCCAGCAGTGCATGCCTCAGGAGGTAATTGGTGTTCGCCTATTGCTATTGCTAGCATGAGCAAAGAAGTGCAAATGCTTGAAGATATGCAGCTGCACTGGGCAAACACCAGTGCACCTGGCGTTGTGTGCGAGCTCACCTGCATAACCTGCTCCTCACCAAGTTCGTCTGCAAACAAAGACAAGCACCGCACACCACCATCCACTGCGACAAACAACACTAGCTGTCAGAACATAACATTATTGCAGTGCGTGCACAATATGACTGTGGCTTTTCTGCAAGCAATGCTGTGCAGCAATCAGCTGCACACCTAGATCCTGGTTTGCTTTTGATGTCACAGCCTTCATGAGCAGATTCAGCAAGCCTGGCCATGCATCAGGTAAGTCCCACTTTGCAATAGCTGAGACTGCCATGCTGACAGCTGTTCTGAGCTTCGGCAGAGGATCTGCCAGCCCTTGCAGAAGCTGAGTCCTGATGGCTGCCTTTTCGTCATTGCTGACTACGGGTTGGTGGAAGTGCTTGCTCTCTTCAGCCCAGTGCTCTTTCACATGGCGTTTCAAGAGGACTGCTGCCATTTGCCTCACCCCTTCGGGATATTGCGGCTGGAGGATGGTTTGGACTAACGCCACCCCAAAGCCAGACTGCTTGGCGGCTTGTGCAAGGCTCAGCTCCCCGGAACGTCGTGCTGCCGCATCCGCGCTGAGAACCGACTGAAGCAAACTGATCATTGCAGCGCTCGAAGTATCCGTTTGTGACATGTTGAGCAATTGACTTTCCGATAAGACTTTGCGAGGGGCTGCACTGCTCATGTTGTGAAGCGCATGACAAGCTGCTGAAACCGAACGTCGAGTTTTCTTTTGAGCCTAACAGGTTAGACGATCAACTACGACTCACAAACAAGTGGACTCCAGCGGTGCGAATGCGCCAGAATTGCAGTGCAAGATGTCAGCGAGTTGTGCTGTCAGTTCTGGTGCACACCATGCTTCAGTCTGTAGCCGTGAGCGCAGCTCTGAGCGCAGCTGTCAATTACAACGAATTATATTGCATCATTGTCAGGGAATAAATAAAGAAAATTGACCCACAACTCATGGGTTGAAACACTCATACAAAGCTGCACAAACTTACAACCTTATCATGAAACACGTCTGCCTGACAAAAGATTGCAGAGATGCAGGGCCACTGAATCAGATTGGGCTAGGATGCATGACCTGCATACGCAGGATTGAACCCCAGTTGACTGTGAAGCTTCAGTCATGATGATGGTTGGCCTGCCAGGTGATCTGGATTTAGCATAATTGCTGATCAGCTCCATCACAGCAAATGATCACAGCACACAGTGTGCACTTTCTAGCAGTCCTCAGGATGCCTGTACGGGACGCTGCTGCTGCTCATCATGGTTGCTGCAGCCCATCAATTCTTAGCAAACAGCAGGAGACTCTCAAGCACAGGCCAGCTGTCATGCATGAAACAAGCTATGGCAGACGCAGTTCAAAAGACAACACATGTATCTGCATGCAATAACAAAACCTGCAGCAAAGGCCAATTGCTGCGGACACATCCAGCAGACAGTCTATTGCAAGTGCGACCCAGTGTCGGCATATCTGGCCACTGAATTAGACACAACTTGCCAAGAGCCAATGCAGACTATTTTGATACCGTTGCACACAAGTTAATGACACGCAATCTGTTTCAAAAAACTTTCGACCAGCTCTGCAACTGGAAATGGTCAAGCGTGTAGCTTTCCAGACCCACATGTGTCAACAAATCACACACTTCAGTGTTCCAAACTTGACAGCAGCAGCTTTGGCCAAGTGTGGTGGCCCAAGCAAAGTGATGCGTGACAAAGAAAGAATGGCACAGCATGTGCAGTGCTTTCGCCTCTGCCATGATGTGCAAAGCAAGGGAAAAGCCATACTGAGCACATTGTCAGTCATGATGCAACATTGCAGGGGTGTGGCTAGGAGCAAATTCACCAGACTTACTTTGGCAAAGCACTAAAGGACCACGAAGGGTGAAATATCAGAGGTTTGTTGCATCAGACAGCGCATTGCATGGTTAAGAGTTGAACAGTTGTCTGTCACAACAACCCCTCTGTTGTGCCATTTGAAGCATGTGAATCCTGATTGTCAAACATTGCTTCCGACTCCTTCAGCGCTTTCAGCTCCTGCCGTGCTTGCCTGTCAAACAATTTGTACCATCAGCATGATAACTGTTGAATATAAAGTTGGTATGAGAACTACAGAAATCAATGCCAGAAACAGCCAGCTTGCAAACACTCCAAGCCAACACAGTGTGCTTTCAGGGTCTCAAGCATGAATGCAGTCACACAGAAAAGTGTCAATGCTACAGAAGCTGCAGAGCAGTCCACGACCAATAGAAGATGATCGTCACACCTGTTGTTAGGCTCAAGGGACAGCACATGCTTGAAGTCCTTGCGTGCACTGTCAATCTCTTGCAATCCCAGCCAGGAGGTGCCGCGTCTCAGCAGGGTCTTCACATTCAGTTCCAGCTTCAGTGCTGAGTCACAATCATCCTTGGCTTCTGCAAAGCGCATCACCTGCACTGCGCCAACTTTGTTGCTTGCTTGACAGACTAACTGGTAGTGAGACAGCAGCATGCTTTTGTGCTGTCAAGCTAATGAGCAGCTGACTGTACATCTGCATGGCATGTTCAAAAACACAATCACAGTCATAAGTGCAGGAAGCAAAAGTTCACCTTGAGATATGCCATGGCCCTGTTGCTGAAGTAGACAGGGTTGGCAGGATCTGCCTGGATTGCCTGCGAGTAGCCTGTAATGGCCCCATCAAAGTCTCCTGTCTTGAAAGCTTCATTTGCAGCAGTTTTGTACTTCTCTGCTTTGGAGGCATTTCCTCTTTGCTGCCCTTCCCCTGCTTGCAGAGTGATGAATCAGGCCATCCAAATCAGCACAGTGACGTATCAGGCGATGCGTATCAGTACATACAAGCCCTACTTTGGCCAAAGCCAACAAATGCACCCTTGCCAACGACATAGAATACAGCTGGGATGTTGCTCTTTGTACATGATTTGCTCTTTATGCCTACTATGCAGACTGAAAGCTACAAAGTACCCCAGCAGCATGGCAGCAACAGAGCCTGCAACCAGGGGAACTCTGCTTCTGCTGGCATTCAAGCTCATGATTGCCACACAGATTTGCACGGAGCGCCCCATCAATGCAGGCTGACACCACAGATGATTAGTAACACACCAGTGGTGGAAGCTTGCTGCTGGTCATCATACTCAGCTTGCTCCTCAGCCATGGCCACAGCCACATCCTGAGCAGCTTCTGCTATGAGGGGCCCCAGCTTGGCAGCCAGGTGCAGCAGCCGCATGTCAGACTTGTGCAGACTCAGAATTGATATGGAGGTCACTGCATGTCCTGGCATCCGCACTGGTACAGTCACCTGCACCATCACCAGGCAGCGCTGTTTTTGATGCTCCTAATCATCAATCGAGTTGCAGACAAATACTTTGAGCACTGCTATTCAATCAGAAGGGGAGGTGGGGCCACTGAAACCTCGACATACATTCAAGTTTAAAGATGCAGAGCTGTCTGTGCGGAAGTGATACTATGCGTGCTGTTACAGGTTTGCAGCTGAGGAAACACCAACACAGATGCCTGACATCATACCTGAGGGACTCCCGACAATGTTGCAAGTGCTGACAGCTCAAATGTGCGCCTCTCAAACTGCTCCAGATCGCCAGCTGGGGCACTGGAGACATGAGATCAGTACTGTTAGTTCGACAATTTGAAGTAACTGCTGCAAGGCCATTACATGATTTGCCTGTCGCTGCTGAATGTTGTGTTGACAACATGCAGCTGGGTCCAGAGTACGCAATGCAGGCTCTGAACAGGCGTGTAGAAATGATGACTGTGCAGCACTGCTCAGATGAATGCACAAGTGCCTCATTGCCACATTAATCATCCTGCTGCAACGCTGGTCTGTACAAAGTGCAAAAGCTTGCCTGCGCTGAATGGGCGGACCAGGCATGGTGGGTATGATGAGGTAGCCATTGTTGGTGGAGAGAGCAGCATGCATAGCCCTGTGCAATTCTGCCTGGACCTGCTTGGCTGCCTCCAGAGACTCAGCATCCACCTCAGCAATGCCACTCCCTGCTTCTTGCAAGCTGGTGTTTGGACCTGCTTGCTCAGACTGGCACCGCACGTACTCACTCTGCTGTATGAGGCCAGCTGCTGTGCCAAATGCTGACATGAGCTGTTCTGCTGAGTCAGCGTCCTGTGTGTGCAAAACCCCATCTTTAGGCATGCATGAATGCAACCCAGACATTGGCTAGTCCGCTGGTCCTGGCTTTGAAACAACCAACTGAGCAGTATAGTCAGCCGCTCCGATGTAATTGCTTGTTCTGGTGAAGCGTGATGGAGCATGCATTTGAAAGAGCAGCTCCTGTGCAATCTCAGAATGACAAGGCATGAAAAGGTAAGCACAGCGCACATCTGTCAAGCAAGCATGTACAGGTTGCACAACTACTCGATGGATGCATAGCGCGGTTTGGACTGAAGAGGTTGCTGACCATGAGAGGCTGTGCTGCAGGGACGCTGTCACGCAGGTAGACCAGAAGGGAGACTGGGGCAACTTCATCCCCAGCCCACCTCTGGCACCCAATCAATGTGGCAGTGCATGCGGGTGTCAGTTCATCTCCCCAAAGACCGAACAAGTCTTGAGCCAGGATGAGCTTTGCCAGCTCTGTCTTGGATGTCTTGCCTGTCACGCAAACAGGTATGCTCAGCATGAGTGCAATCACAGCAGGACTAGATTGAGTGCAATCACAGCATGACTGGACTGAGTGCAATCATAGCATGACTAGACTGAGTGCAATCACAGCAGGACTACACTGAGTGCAATCACAGCAGGACTAGACGGCTACAGTGCAGCATCACAGGGCATACCTACAGCATGACTTCATGGCCCACAATGGACTATGGCAGCAGATGGCAAAGGCAAATGCCCTAATCATGGGGTAAACAGGCATTGAAGCAAGGAGCTAAGAAACATTAGACTAGGCACAATATCACTGGAAAAGTATGTGCTTGATGCATTGCTCCTGTATGGGAGGTGCTGGGTCTCACCTCCAGGTAGATTGAACGCATCACCCAAGCGAGGAAGAAGATCAGGTGTCCTGCAGATCCAGCCCACTGCATCCAGGTCTCCAGCTATGAGGTGGACCCCTCCCATGCTGATGGCACCCCTGGTGGGCCGATATGCATACAGCCCACAGCATGCTGCTGATGTCTGCAGCATTGCAACTGTTATGTTGCCGGACGCTGCAATGTAACACATAGGAGTAATCTGCAATGCATGCTTGATGCAAATTGCAGACTTGAGGCTGTATCATTGGCTTTGTGCACAAAGCGAGAACTGCACTCGACTCAAAAGCTGTGGGGCACAGCATAGAGATTTTCAGCAAACCTGGCACAATAGCTGCAGGGTTGCTGCCTTGCTACAGGCAGTGTCCAGACGACTGCTTTTGTGCAAATGTCAAAGTGTGGACAGTCACCATTGATGGCACCATAGCCAAGTGTGCAACAATTGTCAGAAACTCTTGGTACAGCTGTTTTGTACAGCTTACCCTGGCACCTGACAGATGATCAGTGGTCAGCGCAAAATCTGCTTCTTGCTGTGCAACCACCAAAGCTGCACTGCTGGCTGTGATTCCCAAGAGGCCATCCTGCTCTGCAGGATTACTCCTTTGGTCATCAGAGTCTATCAGCCTGCAGGTCCAGACCTATATCAACTGCCTCTGGTTGTTGAATAGCCTCGCCGCCTTGCATGAACGTAGTTATCAGGAAAATAGGTGAGCATGTTGTCCCAGATGGTAAGTATGCAGTAACACACTGTCCCAGATGCTAAGTGCGCAATGACATACCCCAGCGCTATCTCTGGTGTATTGGTCCTGCCAATGCATGTTGCGCCGGCATGGATGGCCTCTTGTATTGCCTGAGCAGAGCTAAAACCTGAGTTGCCTTCTGCTCCGCTTTGCTGAGATTCATGCTCAGCGCTGAGGTGCTCAATCTGAAACCTGCAATCAACATGCTGAGGATAATGCTTGCAGCCCTGTATCAAGCAGGCTGCAGATCTTGCCACATGCAATGCATTGACAAGCGTTGAACATAACAGCAAAGCTGCAGCCAGTAGTGTACTGTACTTATGCACACAGGTGCAGTAAACAAGCCTCACACAGATCATTGCCAAGGGTCATATCACACACACAGACATAGACAGCTGTAAAAGCTTACATTGCTGTAGCTACAAAAGTGGTTGAAAGCAAAGGTGGCGGAGGTAATCTTTGTTGCACTGCTGGTGATGGCTCAAGCTTGCACTTGGTCACCAGACGCTGCACGTCTTGGCGCTTGTGCTTCAATTTGCGCCTTCTAAACCAGCGACCAAAACAAGCAGTGGCCAGTGCTGCAGCTAACAAGCAACCAAACATGACTGGTGGACTCTGAAACCGATTTGTTGAAGAAGCTGAATGTCTGTGTTTGCTTTTACTGCTGTCTGTTGCCTGCAGCTTCTGACGTGCGCGCAGACGTTCCCGACGTGACGGCCCCGGTGAGGTGGGGGGTTCTGTTTGAGGTTCGGGTGAAGACGCCGAGGCAATGCTTGCATAATCTTTTCCTGTGCCAAGGTCTACCACATCCTCTTCCAGCTGTGCCTGCTGCACATCCCGCATAGAGCTTATGCTGTTGGACCTTACAGTCGAGCTATATCAGCAGTACGGTGACTCGCTCAGGATTGATGTAAGTAGAAAGATCAAACTTTCCCCTTAACATGCATGCTGTTATCGGGTAAACTTGTATCAATCTGCTTGTCCAAGCCTCTGCTCGATGCATTGACCTATTCAACTTGCTCATTAGTAAGGCCATCTTTGCTCGCGCTGGCCACAAGTATTACGGAATGAGCGAAATACATTTGACCGGCGTCGTCGGCAGCATTGCATCATGCCGGGTGGTCATTGAGTACCGTGCGTGCCTGGGAGATATAACTGCGGCCTCCTGCTCTGTGATACGCAATGTTGTTTCGCGCTCCTGCACCTGAAGTCCCGAGCTCGTGTGTGCATACCCATCACCAGCTGCCGTTTGCCCAAGTCTCGCACCGGCACTGTGCTTTGAGAAATGATCCTGCACGCAGCATACCAGGCCACTTTAGACGCAACAGCATCAAGCAGCGTCGGCGGAACGTGAAGAAAAGTTTGTATAAAGCAACACAAGTTAGTGCGCAGCATACGAACGGAACACTGAAGGCTGGCATTACAGGTACATAGATGCAATATGCAAACAAGCACGTACCAGCGCAAGAGTGCTGACCGGGTGACTTGCTGCAGGGACCGACTTGAAGCACCTGACCAGATCTGCAGAGCTAGCTGACAGTTCAGCAGGTGAGTCTGGACAACCTTGTACGCAGGCCTTCTGCTCTTGCCAACTGGCTTGCTTTGCTGCCAGGTGTGGTGCTCATCCTACTGTTTGTGCTGCAGGTGTTTCACAGCCGCACCCAAACTCTGGATGCGTCCTTGTACACGCTGATGGGTCTGTCCTGTCTGAGACATATTTAACAGCACAGGTATAACAATAGACAACTGCGCAAAACACACGCACTTCCACCACAGGATTGGCTTGGGCACAGCTATTCATGCTAATTCCGCCATTGTGTTTGTTACGCAGGGCACCACATCAGCAGAGGTGCAGGCAGTTGCAGCAGCGCAGGCACATTGTTCAGGATCCACCGCATACTTGAACCTTGAGACTGGCGACTGCCATGGCGACACCACAAGCTTGTCAGCCCTAATACAGGCTGGAGTAAGTAGGGTTGTGATTGGCATCAGGCATCCATTAGCACACTGTAGAGGTGCTGCAATACAAGAGTTGCGGCAGCATGGTGTCCAAGTAGATGTTTTAGGAGAAGCTCCCTGCTTTGAGTCAACTGGCTGGGAGGACAGCACATTGCAGAAATGCTTTGTTGCTAATGAGGTAAGCAGCGACATTGCAGACAAGTGCTGGCAGACATTGAGTTGCTGCTGAAATGTCATTTCGTGTCGCGGTCATCTGCTAGCAATGGCAGCATGCTGTGCACCTGCCTATGACCCCATGCCTAATGCTGGCTCTGCATAGAAGCAATGCTGTCAATTGCATTGTCAAAGTGGCAGCATACATGACCTTTGCCTTCTGAAGGCGTGAAATATTTACATCCACTGTCTGCTATAATCTGATTTCAGACGTAAGCAATCATTTGCCAATGATGCTTGCACCTTGGTGTAACAGCTTATACGTGGTCCATCTGCCCTGCAGGCTCTTCTTCACAGGGCTGCCACACAGAGGCCGCTTGGCATGTTCAAGTATGCCATGACCCTGGATGGCAAGATTGCTACCAGCATGGGACACTCAGCTTGGGTGAGCAGCCCTGCATCCAGGCAGCAGGTCTTTGAGACCAGGGCCAGATCAGATGCTGTCATTGTGGGTGGGCAGACAGTCAGGCTGGACAACCCACGCCTGACCACTCGCAGGGAAGGGGGTCACATGCCAATGAG
>JAABUP010003812.1_pt1 | contig 26070 bp, 32 predicted proteins | sample 5559201 | NCBI WGS metagenome assembly JAABUP01 (sample SAMN10711887, study PRJNA513373) | rock metagenome | isolation source: Antarctica rocks | place: Antarctica
TCTGTGGCCGCTCAGAGTGGAAAAGGGTCTGTAAGGTACAAGTTCGAAGAGAAGCCAACCTGATGATGCGCCCAACAGCTCCCTCATGCATCCACGAACGACTTCACATCTGTGTTTTCAAATCAGCCATTGCGAGACTCGAGTCGGCAAGGTAGACTTACTTGAGAGCCAATTCAGATATTCCCTCTGCTCCTTGAAGTCGATATATTCAGGTACCCACAAAGCAAGTGCAGTGTTCACTCCCCTCTCATCGAGATACCTCTCCAGTAGAACTTGCAGATCCTCATCGAGATTCCCAAACGGTGGGCCCTCATATAAATCTTTCCTCTTCCAATCCAACTCCGCAGTCTTCGCGTCCGCCAGCGCCGCATCTTTGAAGTAGTAAACATTGTCGATGACAATTTCGCCATCCTGTGCGGTCGTCTCGATCTGCATTGTTCCCTTGCCTTTCTTTTCGATCATGACGTTCACCCGCGCTGGGAAACTAGGCTCTGCGTTCGGGTCCTCGCCGCTGGGTGATTCGTCGTCCATCAGCTCCTCCCTGTCGGCTGGGGCAACGCGATCTTCGGGGGCGACGTTGATGTTTCCGCCTTTCGTCCGGCCTTGGTTGATGGTGCCTTTTGAATTGGCGCCTCCTGACTGGGCGCTTTCTGCGATGTCTTCCGGTTCTTCATCACACAAAGCTTTGTCGTCACTGTAGTCGTCTTGATCTTGGTCCATGGCGTTGAGATCGGCGATGGAGAAGCTCACTCGAATTCTGGAACATTATTAGACTTGGCTGTGAAGTACCAAAAATCCACTCACGATTCGTCGCCAAATTTCCTGGTTAAAACGACCTCTTCCTGTCCCCGCGTATCGTGTAGCTAGGTTTCATAAGCTTTCAACAGGTTACAATCAACCTAGGGAGCTTACATCAAACGAGCTGCTGTCTAAATAGTCCGATATGGTTGATGGAAGCTGTTCTGAATCTCTCATCTCTTTCTCCATTTGCAGCTCGGACTCGATCTTTGCAGAGAGCTCTTGATCCACTGCACTAGAAGTGAGCTTGCGCACGCTTATTGAGGACACTCAAAGCTATACCTTGACCCTCCTTCTCCCGAAATGCTCTTGAAGTTGAGAAAGGTGCAAATGTTGGTATTGATACGGTTTTGTAGGTTTGCTGTAGTAATGAGGTACGGGGGATAGTAGAGAATGCTCTTGGATGATATTGCGCAACAGTCCTTGGTATTGACCGCGTCGCGGCTCTGGAAAGACTTCTGAGAGACATCATGATGTGTAATATTGAATGAGTTGAAGCTTTGACGAAAGGAAAATATTTAGTCTCTGGGGAAATTTTGGCGCTAAAGAGTTCCGCATAAATGCTTGGCGCGAGCCCTATGTCACCAATACTTATGAAACAGATGTTGAGGCTTTCCTGCATTTCTTCTCTCTGCATGGCAACTTCAAATTCAGAAAACAAGCTCAAGGTGAGTAACACTCAGTTTGTCATTTCCGGCTTACCATTGATTCCTTTACAGCCAAGTCCTCTGCGCTCTATCATTGCTGGGTCTACAGCCGGAGCTGTGGAAATTGGTATGCTAGCGCTACAATGTGACTTGATCTTGCTGATACTCATTCTCCACAGCCATCACATACCCAGCCGAGTGTATGTCTATGGCCTAAGATCATTGCGGCCATGATTGACATCTCCGGCAGTTGCGAAGACCAGAACTCAACTCAATAGAAGATTACCAGATGGGCAAAAGCTGGGGTGGCCGCCCTTTGGCAAAGCCTGGTACGCAGGGTGTACGACATTGATCATTGGGAACTCCCTAAAAGCTGGCATACGTAAGTGCCGAGAGCTCTTTGACTTGTGGCTCAACAGGCGTTGAAGGTTTCAGGATTCGTTGCTTTCGATCAGTACAAGGCTCTGCTACAAGACGAAGCTGGCAACATATCTGGACCAAGAACGGTCATAGCAGGCTTCGGAGCTGGAATTACAGAGTCACTATTGGCGGTCACACCATTCGAGAGCATTAAGACTACTTTGTGCGTTCCAAATCATGCACCAAGACTTAAAGAAGTGCTGACTCGTACTTGCCCAAAAGAATAGATGATCGCAAATCGGTCCATCCTCGTATGCGCGGTTTTCTACACGGATCTTCCATTATATTCAGAGAGCGAGGCATAAGAGGATTCTTTCAAGGCTTCGTTCCAACAACTGCAAGGCAGGCCGCGAACTCAGCAACGAGGTTTGGGAGCTACACGACAATCAAGCAATTTGCCCAGGGCTATATCGCTCCTAGAGAGAAGCTGGGGACAGTCAGCACATTTGGAATTGGGGGCCTTGCGGGCTTCATCACGGTGTGAGTTACACGTAGCGCAAACAGATGAGTCAAGAGCTAATGTCTACCAGATACGTAACTCAGCCTTTAGATACCATTAAGACTCGGTAAGTCTTTACAGGTGATGCAATGAAGAGGACGGAGGACTAAAATCTCGATAGAATGCAATCTATCGAAGCGCGGAAGGAGTACAAGAATAGCTTCGCTTGCGCAGCCAAGATCTTCAAGGATGAAGGTGTATTGACCTTCTGGTCAGGAGCGTTACCACGGCTGGCAAGATTGATATTGAGCGGAGGAATAGTCTTTACGATGTACGTCCTCGCAAAGAATTCCAAAGAGTCAATACCTAACCTTTCTTGTAGGTACGAAAAAACGATGGAAGGATTAGATAGATTTGATCCTGAACGACAATACGTCTAGAGCATCAATGCGAAAGATACCCAATTGCATAAAATATAAGAATGTTATTAAGATTCTCCTGTCTTGCAATGATCCAAATCATTGTTGTTGTTTGTACCTTGCGGGCGGAATCGCTTCCCGTTAGTGGGGCCTTGGTAAGGTATGAAGTCATATTCATTGAGCTTTTTTCTATCATTGACTTGTTCCACTACCACCAGCGCATCAAAGACTCACCATAAGATGCTTAGGAGGCATCGAGAAAAGCAATATATTGGCACGCCTCTTTATCTTCACTTCTTTCGGCATCCTCATTTCACATAGACATCCGTCTACCTAATTCGTACAAATCCCACCTTCCCCCAGTCAACAAAGAAGCCATGGCTTGGATGTCCTCTGGCTCCTCGAACGCAGGCTTGATTAAGAACCTCGCCAGCAACGGCCTCATCACATCCGAACGGGTCAAGAATGCTATGCTATCCGTACGCCCTGCAACTCCTTGACGCCCTGTGCCATCCTCCCGCCGACCAACCTGCCCTTTCTCCCTCCACTTAACTGACCCCAGACAAACAGGTCGACCGTGCCCACTTCTCCCCCTACGCCCCCTACACCGACTCTCCCCAAACCATTGGCTTCTCCGCCACCATCTCCGCCCCACACATGCACGCCAGCGCCGCCGAATCCCTCCTCCCATACCTCTCGCGTCCAGACGCTCGGATTCTCGACATCGGTTCCGGATCAGGCTACCTGACCGCTGTTCTGGCTGCTCTACTTCCCGAACGGGGTCATGTCATTGGAATAGATCACATCCAAGGTCTCGTCGACTTGGCGAACAACAACATGGCGAAGAGTGAGCAAAGCAGACAGTGGTTGGAGACCGGGAAGGTCAAGTTCGTGAAAGGCGATGGGAGGTTGGGGTATGCGGGTGATCCTACTGTATTCTGTGACCAGGGAGATGAGGGGTATGATGCTATTCATGTTGGGGCAGCTGCGAAGGAGGCTCATGAGGTGCTGGTCAAACAGCTGAGGAGGCCTGGGAGACTTTTCATCCCGGTTGGGGAGGAGAGTCAATATATCTGGATGATCGATAAGAAGGAGGATGGGACGGTGGTGAGGGAAAAGAGCTTTGGGGTTAGGTATGTGCCTTTAACGGATGCGCCAAAGAATTGAGCGAAAAGGAAGTCGAAAAGGAGAACGAGAGTGTGTATGATAGACGTGGGGGTTTGGAGCCTCGTGATTTGCTGTATACGTTTTTACCTCACAAGTTTGGGGGGCCTTTGTACCGTAGTCATCACGTAAGTAGTGAACTCATCAGAGAGCAACCTTGATTTTCTTGGCTATTGCTAACCATAGTTCAAAGCTGTTGTCAGGTCTGCATCGTTCCACGGCACACCTTATGCCTCCTACTTTGTTTTTGGGGGGAATGTTCTTTTTTGGGTGCTTTGCTAGCGTTTCTTCTTTCTTGAATGATATGTCCATCGTGTCCTGCAGCTAGAAGAATGGCATCGAGGGATTTTGTCTTGATAGGGCCATGGTCTCTGATGAACGCAGAGTAGATGGTGGACGAGATTGACTCCAGGCAGTGGTGAACCACATCCACAGCTCCCAAATAGAGAATTTGCTGGTTGTAGGGCCTCGAGAGGAGCGCCAGGTCCAAGGAAAAGTATGTAGCAGGTTAGGGATATCGGGAGATCGGGAGATAGTAGCCGGGTAGATAATAAGGATAATGATGAGAGCATAGACTCAGACGGGATTGTGGGTCGAGGAGGCAAATGAGCGAACCTGTATCGTATGTTCCTAACCTGTTGAGTTGGCAGGTAAGTTTGGCCTAGGGAAGTCGACGGCTGATAATAGAAATAGACCACGGTGGTTTCGTCTAAAGAGAGTTGAGCACGGTGGGAAGCGTGCGATATAACGCCATGTCAAAGCAGATTTTAAGGGGGTGTATCCATGCACTGTCTCCAAGCGCAGGACACTGTCTGTGATGCCGAAGCTTCCGAGTCAGTCGTAGAGCGCACAATAAGGATATCGAGGTTCATAGAAGGCCGAGGCGTGATAAATATGTACAAACGTAGAGAGTCGTTGGCGAAGGTCGTGATGAGTTGAAAAAGAAACGAAACGCAGGGCAAATGGAAGCTAGACTTTAATCGCCCTTATGGGACCACAGCGCCATTTTGCTGATTTCGAGGTGGATATCCCCCAGAAGGCCCTCTCGGCGTGCCATTTTGTCCGCGGTAGCGCTGATTGTTTGATGGATTGGCTGCATTAGGCTGATTACGACTTTGTCCGGTGTGTCCCCCATTTGAGGTTTGAGCAGGGCCTCTGCTGCTACGCTGGTGAGATCCACCAGGCTGCTGGCCGGATACATCGCGTGCAGCAACAACATTTGATTGCGGCCGGGGAATATTCTCTGGTGAGTCATAGGCATAAAGCTTTCTGTCAATAGATTGCGGAATGGCTGCAATCTCGGTGCCCAGTTCCTGCTCTATTTTATAGAGATTAAAACGGTCGTCCCAATTGATCAGATTGATAGCCACCCCTAGGTGTCCATAACGGCCTGATCGACCAATACGATGAAGATATGTCTCGGCGTTCTTTGGGAAGTCAAAGTTGATGACCACGTTGACAGCTTGGATATCGATACCACGTGTAAGAAGATCTGAGCACACCAAGTTGCGACAGACCCCATTGCGGAAATCGTGGAAAACACGATTACGGTTGTGTTGCAACATCTTTGCATGAGAGTAGAAGCATGAATATCCCAGTTCGGTGATCTTCTTCGCGAGAAGTTCGACTCGATTTGTAGAATTGCAGAAGATGATGGACTGATTTATTTGAAGTTTGGAGAATAGGGTATTCAGGCAATGAACTTTTTGTTTTTCCTCCACGAAGCAGTAGTATTGGGTGATACCTCGAAGTGTAAGCTCGTCCATGAGGTTAATCTCATAGGGGTTGTTCATGTGTTTGTCCTAAGCTTTGTCAGCTTCTGACAGTTGAAGCCATACGCTAATTCCTTACTTTGAAGGATTTTACAATGATGGGAAAAGTAGCGCTAAAGAGCATCACCTGTCGCTCTTTGGGGTGAAAGCTAAGCAGCTGTTCGATTGTCGGGGTAAACTCCGGGGACAGGAGCTTGTCCGCCTCGTCCATGACGAAAGTACTACACTCATCCAATTTGACAACTTCTTTCCTTGCTAAATCTGCTATCCGGCCAGGTGTACCGACAATAATGTGGACTGTATCCTCTAGGCGGAGTATGTCATCTTTGAGGCCAGTACCTCCTGTAGTGACCATAACATTGATACCTAGGTGTTGTCCCAAGGTCTTACACACTTGTGACGTTTGTAAGGCAAGCTCCCGTGTGGGGACTAATATGAGGGCCTGTGTCTTCTGTGTCTTCGGCTCGATCCTCTCTAATGTGGGGATAATGAATGCTGCAGTTTTTCCCGTGCCATTTTTGGCTCTCGCTAGTATGTCTCTGCCCGTCAAGGCTACAGGGATTGTTTCTTCTTGAATTGGCGAAGGTCTCTCGAAACCAGCAGCGTGGATTCCTTTCAACAGATCCCGCTTTAGGACGAAGTCTTCGAATTCAAGGCCTTTGGTGGCCGTAACATCCTAGGTCTCTATTTAGCTCTCATATTTGGAAGACGGCATGCCGGCATGCACCTCAGTCTGTGGTCGAGAATCTTTGCTGGGAGCTTTTGACTTCTCCTTTGAGTGTTGAAATGGAGTACCACTAGCAGAGCTTTTTCTCAATAAGTGTCATGCTCGTTATCCCTAGCAGCACTCACTTAAGATTCATCTTGCTAGTTTGATCCGCCAACGCTGTAGCCATCTTGATCTATGTTGAGCACTTGTATGCTGCACGAAACGACAAAGCAGGAGGAAGTTTCGGAGAGCCTTCCAACGAAGGTTTGAAGCTGTAATGGTGGGTGGGTAAAAGGCGTGTTGCACGATTCAGAGCACGCGTGGACAGTGGTGCGGTGGGTCGAGTAGCAGACTGGCTTGACACGGACGCCGATCAGTCAGTGGCTGGCTCAGAGGATTTCGCGTTTGGAGGCTTGACTTGTGCATGCGAGGGGTGTTTGTATGTCAATTTGGAAACTGCTTAGATCGAGCAGAGAGCTTGATTAGTATGGCAGCAGCAGCAGCGGCAGTTGGAGGAAGAAGAATCGGGTGTGCGGTGAGAGTTTCGGGGGCTTCGCAGCGAGGTATGGTGGTAGAGTTGATTTGTAGGACTTCACTACTTGATTGAGCTTTGAGGATATGTTCAAATCTCGAGGCTTGGCACACAACCGGCCTCACGACCAGGGGCCACGTGACCATTTTAAGCTAGAAGTGTCTACCGTCTATCTCGAGGTTTCTCGAGGCGTAGAGCCAGTACATTCTCAATATGGATTACCGGAAACTCTCTCGAGCAGGGACTGTTCTCATGACGACTCCAAGATTTAGCGATGCAAGAGTGAAGGGTCCTGCCTCAACGCATTGATAGCAACAGAACTTTGTACCATTATCGCAAATGTAAATACATTTCATCTTTCGCCAAAGCCATAACACTATGGAACCTACCCCTAATTCATTCAGCTTCTGATAAGTGGTGCTACGTCGAAAGTAATTCATGATAGGCAATACCTAAAAGCGCCCGTTGTCCGTATGCGGTTGCTAGAGCTCGGTAATCTTTTGACTGGTATGGTCTGGATGGCGTAGGTCAGAGAGTCATCATGCTCAGCTTAAGCTTCGAATCTCTTTCTGAGCATCTCATGCACGCAATGCGCAAATCGCACACCAATTCCAGTGAGTTGCAAGGAAAGACGCCTAGTTTTGACGGGCTGTCAAGCTTTTGAACGGCCTTGAGAATGGCATCCCAATCGGGCTGGCCGAAGTTAGTGGGCGATCGCAGGTCGGAAAATATGTCTTCGTTGGCATCAAGATCCCTGGCTGTTACCATAGTGCGAGATTTGTAGCTGCTTGTCATATACTGCTATCGATTAGTTCTTCAGTCATTTTGCATAGACCGCACACTTACAGGGTGGATTTCAATATTGTCGTCGAAGTTCTGTCCCTCAATCGCCAATAGGAGTGATTTGAACCATTCGAATTTCCTGGTGTCGTCGCAAAGCCAGAAGAAATAGACTTTTCGAAGCGTGGTCTTCTCGTATGCGAAATTAATCCGGTACCAAACGCTCTTAAGAATCGAAGCATAAAGCATGACATTCGATCCAACGGCCACTAATATCGCAACATCTTGGTCCCAAAGGGTACCTGGAGTATGGCCAAATGGCCCATCAACAGAAACAGGAGGAAGAGGATTCCGGATGTTAGGATTCACGTCCAGATTGGTAGCCTTCTCATCGACACCAACTACCGAGGAGGTTCTAGTGACTTTTCCGTCTGTCGTGTGGGCAAACTTGCAACCGACTGAGGCGGCTAAAGCCCTCGTGAAGTGATCGGAACACTGAATGTGGACAGACAAATAGTCTTCCTCGGGGGCGCTAGTGAGCGCAAACGCACGGCATTGCCATATGGAGACTTCAGGACAGCAAAGATAGATATACTGTGACGCTATTAGCAGCAGAAACGATTGACTTGTAGCGCATACGTGCCTGTCCAACCTTGACCGCCATGTTTCCCTTCTTGATCTGTATCTCAACGACATTGCTTGGGTGCTGAATAACCTTCGAGATCCGGGTCTTATACCTTCCACGAAATTCGCGAAGGAGCCTCTCCACCAGATACGTGAGTCCTCCACACACCCAATATTGCCAGAAAGTTGCCGATTCTGTCAAAGATACTGGTTTGTCTACCTTGGTGGCAAAAGCACCATGTATAGACCACAAGACAAAGAAAAGAATGTATAGGTGGTGAGTAGCACCGAATTTACTCCATTTTCTTGTCTGGACCCGGTGTGGAGAAGTAGCAGCGATAAGCGTTAACACAACAAGCATGAGGTTTCCAGACCAACCGGCTCCTGTGGCGAGGTTAAGGCGCAGGAACCCAATGAATGTCTGGCGACTCGCCTTTGCCACGCCGGAATAGTTGGTCCAATGGGCCAATGTATGGAGCAAAGTGAAGAAAACCATAGACCATGCAATGAGCTCGTGGAAGAGTGCTTCATTGCCCCGTTGTAGGAAGGCGTGGAGAGGACGTTCCCGTAGGATCGAAATCAGGGTACGACATATTGGAAAAAGGAGGATTGCGGCATCGCAATGAAGGACAAGCGTAGCGGCACGTGCAATCAGCAGAGTCGAGTCTGCCGTGGGGGGGGTGACATTTGAGTTGTAGTACAACAGTCCAGCAGAGAACGCTAATGAATGGACACAAATGGTGAAGGCGACGAGAAAGTAACGAGAGCTCGTGAGAAATATGAAGCGATCAAGTCTCTCCCTCCAGTTGTGGTCCTTTGGGGGCTCAGGACCCATCTCGGATGATACTAGCATCCTTGTCAAGGGTGATATAGTAGATTTTTCTAGCTGAAGGGGGAACACACTCCCAGCATTTGGCGTTGTCATGGCAGTATTGGCTTCGATGGCGCAGAATTGTCGAGCACTCCGACGGTCATTTGGGACCTTGTAAGAAGTAAGAAGATCGACAGTGGTTGTGTGCTAGAGTAAAATGGAGAGGGAGAGACCCGAGTGTGAGACGAGGATTACTTTGGGAGTGGCACCTTCCTCACCCATGCCATCGATGGTTCACAGCCAATCTAAGTTCATGGTGACTGCCTGTTGAGGAAGAAAGTCAACATGAAGACACTAAACCAAGGCACTTGGAACAATCTGGAGTCTACAGCTCAATGCAAGAGTGTAATGAAATCATGCAATGCCAATCATTGCTACCGTAGATACACGCCCAACGCTCGCCCATGTATCGTAAATCTGCTCGCATGTGCCTGAATCCAGAGATTCAACCCTTCCTGCTAATTACGGATATGACCATGGAACAAGGAAATCTGAGGTCCTCTCCACTGCTTCCGATCGATGTCTGATGGTGTATGCTTTCTCAAGGGTAGACTTTAACAACCGTTGTCCATGGCCACGAGCCGCCCCTTCTGTCCGTAACTTCTCGCCAAGCACCATTCTTTCACCAACTTCAATCCTAAATGGCGTACTTTCTAGTCCATTCCCTCGCTGTAGACTCGTACCTTGAGCGGTCCGTCTTGTAGACATGAGCAATCTCAGGCACCAAGGGATCATCGGGATTAGGGTCTGTGAGCATAGAGCAGATGGACAGAAGCACTGGGATAGACCGATTAGTCCCATATCTAACACCTCGTTGAGCAATTTGCATTGGGCACCTCCGTACCTTTCGAGATTGTCAGAGCAGGGCTCCATTGATCACGAAGAATATCCAAGCATATGCTACCGTTGGAGTTGATGTTCGGGTGATAGATACGAGTTGTGAAGTTCACCTTCGGTGGCTTGAAAGGGTAATCGGTTGGGAAATGTATGGCTAAGAAGAAGACCCCGCCTGAGTATGGGCTGTCACCCTGCAGTGGTTGTCAGCTCTGAATCCATAGCACCATGCTCCCAGGTCAAATGTGGGGTGCCGCCTTTGCATGCAATCGGACTTAACATACAGGTCCCATGATTGTTGCTTGCCAGTGGAACTATATAGGAAACTGTTGTCAGTCACGAATCCTGTGATGGTGCAACATCTTGATAGGTACAACGACTAAGCTGTCCAGCCGACTCCATCATTGTTATCAGACTGACATACCAGATCATCGCCGATAGGCCCCGCTGAGCATGAGGAAGGAGGGTCACTATAGAGAAATAGTCAGCCTCGATGTATTCCAGCATTAAAGTAGAGCTCGAAGCCAGCGCTCAACCAAAGAACCAAGGTGCGGACGGACCGGCCAAGATCAGTCAACTCCTTATTGATACGCTTGAGAGCCATGGTCAGTGTGGAGCGTAATTCTTGGTATTGAGGTAAAGATTGTGATGCGTGCTACGTAGGGTTGTTGGTGTGAGAGAGTGGGATGGTGTTCGGTGTTGTAAGATCTCGTGGTTGCAGCACAGTGGCAGCAGGGCAAAGCCTTGGCGTCTTTCTAATTTTGGGACTCCGGCAATGTGGCGGGCACGGAAAGTGACGTGACAACAAGACAGCGACCACAGTGAATATGTTATCCAGCGAATGTTGAGAAGATGAGGTGTGGTGATGGTTCAAAGCTGACCGAGGCTTCTATAAGCAATAGCTGATCAGAGGAATGCGCGACTGACTCATGGATGACTGAGGCAGTGTTCGAAGGCACGACATACGAAAGAACACTGTGGACACAGACAGAATCAGACTTGCTGTCAAACAAAACCACCTTGCGAACCTTGCAGTAAAATGGGCTACGAGGTTTGGTCGCAAGCGGCCAAGTGACTACAATGAGATGCTTCACGGTTTCCTGATTCGCTACAATCTTGCAAGACCTCACTTCCTCAGATCCTACACAAGGCGAGCATCGTTTTTCATAGTGAACGGAGCATTTGTGCTTGCACGATCGCCTTCTTTAACAACGTGCTTCCATCCTGACCATTGGGCGTGTCTTAATCCCTTATCTTGACATGAGCCAGCTCATCTCCCGGCTTTGGGCCTCTCTTGAGCTAAAGATGGCTCACGCCTACCGTGGATATGGACGTGAATATTTTCTACCTGCACCTCAGCGTAAAACAAAGTACTAGAGACTTTGTCTCGTTGCTCCTCGTCGGTACTCCTGACCTGCGTTTGACTTGGAACATTTCCCGGGAAATATACTAAGCCTCCCTACTCGTTGGATTGCAACTAACGCTGCATGCATTTGCTATCAAATTGCTCGACCTCTTCCATAATCGTGGATAGACTGGAGCCATCTATACGCATGGCGACCGAACCAGTGGACCAGTGTCAAATCGCTGATCAGCGCTAAATCAAAGACCTGTGTATTCATGCTTTGAAATTCCTTTGCCGTCGGTGCTCTCGAACATCGGCTACAAAGCCAAATTACGTGCTCATTTGCACGATGGGAAGCGTATTTTAGTTCCATTTCATTTCGAAAGTCACTGTTGTTCGGCCTTCAGCATTTCTAGGTCTAATCGTTTCGGTGTAATATAAGTGGCAATTGCAGTCTGCCTTCATACACTCTCACGAAGACGAACACCATCCTTACGACTTAAGTTCTTATAGCGAATCTTACTCAGCAGTACCTATTGCTGTATTTTGTTTGCCCTATGGAATGGACAATCCACAAAGCAAGCGGCCAAATAATCCAAATGTGTACTTCGAATATTGGCCACATCTACACTCACCGGACTATACAACTCCCGGTATGGCTGAGGATCATACAAATGCTTGGATTCCAGTAATAGCTCGGCCTAAAATCATCGAATGGATATCAGACTGCCCCTCTGTAAATGATTAGCAAAATCATTAACGACAAAGCTTGCCAGAAAATTACCATAGGTTTGCGTCACGAACAAGTTTGCAACGTGTCTTCCAATATGATACTCATCGCTCACCGCGTTTCCACCAAAAATTTCTTGTAAACTGACAACATATTAGCAAATACCAATCATGAGCAGTCAACTATACTCACGTCCTTGCATTTATTAAAGCACGATCGCAATTTTGTCTCTTAATCATTGACACCATTTCTGGAGCCAATTTACCGTCATCCTTCAACCTACCAACCTGAGTTGCAGCCAGTATACCGTATGCTGCGTCTGTGACGGCATCTGAAAGCTTTTTCTGCACAAGCTGATATTTTGCGATTGGATTGTTCTTGAATTGCCGACGCTCCAAGGCATACTCCCTTGCTCGTGAAATACAGTCTTCGAGTGCACCCATTACTCCCCATGCGATTCCAAATCTGGCTGAATTAAGACAGCTGAAAGGCCCTCTCAACCCCTCGACATCTGGGAACATGTTTGCTTCTGGCACAGGACATTCGTCAAGTTGTATCATTCCTGTAACAGAGGCTCGAAGGCCATTTTTATTCTTCAGAGGTGGCGTCTCAAGCGTCCCAGGGGGACATTGATCGCGTTCAATCAGAAATCCTCTTATTTTGCCTGTACTCTGCAATTTGGCCCAAACTAGCATGACCTCTGCTATCGGTGAATTGGTGATCCATGTCTTCGCGCCAGATATCGACAAATAGCCTTTCTTTGAAGGGTGTGGTTTTGCATTTGTCTCCATTGACCCGGGATCAGAGCCGTGATTCGGTTCTGTGAGACCGAAACAGCCGAGTATCTTTCCTTTAGCCATTTCTGGCAGAAATTTATCCTTCTGCTCCTCTGTTCCAAATTCATCTATACCACCCATGACCAAGGAGCTTTGAACTGACATCCCTGACCGGTATCCCGAATCTACTCTTTCCACCTCCCTCGTGATGAGGCCGGAGGCAACACTGCTGACCCCCGCGCATCCATAACCTTTGATTGTGGCACCCAAAAGGCCCAATTCACCCATCTCTTCGAGTATCTTGCGATCATAATACTCATTGCGATATGCATCTAGCCAGCAAGTCAGCTATCGTCGGCCACAGAAATGCAAATTACATACCTAGTACTCGGGGGAGCATCCGATCCTGGCAATATGAGTTTGCTGTCTCAGAGATAGCCAATTCATCCTCAGTGAATAGTGAAGCAGAATCCAAGGGGTCCTCCCAGTTAAGTGCTACCGGCGCATGTGCATATCGTTTAGTGATCGTCGAAAATCTGGTAGCCGTGCCCAATTGTCTTCGTAAAGCCGCTCTCATCATCATGAATATGTACACGCAGATGCAAAGGGAATATGGACGCCAAAAAGAGAGTGGAATAATCTTCACCCATTATGAATTTACTCCACATTCTGGATCAACAGCCGAGGACGCCTCGGCCTCTTGAGAATGACGTCACAGCGATTGTTTGCTGGAGTCCCTCGGGTTGGCAATTGACGCTCCTGTGAATAACTCTGTGTGGGGTGTTAGCCTTTGTTGAAGGGAACAAGTGCGCGGTACATGTGACTGATTCCTAGTGACAGGTGATGGAGTAGAGAGGTACATATGCTCGCATATGTAGGCAGCTGAAATTTGGGATCGCGCCTTCTTTCATCGGCACGCGTTCCCTGACGCGCTCCCAAATTGGCTTGAACTTCCACCAGATTAGGCACACCAACACCACAGACTCGAATTCTCAAAAGCCCCGTCATGGGCATCAAGCGTATGTCGGCGGATCGAAATTGGTCTTCGGTGCTTTGCTGACCGTCACCAGAGCTTCACTCGATCGTCAAGGACCACGCCCCAGATGCTATCAAAGAAGGGGAGATCAAGAATCATTTTGGGAGAAAGGTGGCCATTGTGAGTTGATCTGAAATTGCTCTTCGAGGAGATATAATTGACGTGATATCAGGATGCGTAAGCTCGACTCTTTCGCATCTAGGAAACTACTTGTTCGCCTGACAATGAGATACCCAGCTCTATGAGCATATACAGCTTTCTCATCGCCGTACGTTCTGGAGATGGCCAACAGCTCATGAATGAGACGGGTGAGACTACTTCACACTTGATGGGCATGTTCTATCGGACGCTACGGATAGTCGACAATGGTATCAAGCCACTTTACGTCTTCGACGGTGCTCCGCCAAAGCTGAAATCTGGCGAATTGGCAAAACGATTCGCAAGGAAGACGGAAGCAACACAGGCTCACGAAGAAGCAAAAGAAACCGGTACAGCGGAAGAAGTTGAGAAATTTTCGCGTCGAACAGTCAGGGTTACTAGGGAGCACAATGATGAGTGCAAGAGGCTCTTAACTCTCATGGGCGTGCCCTACATTGTTGCGCCGACGGAAGCAGAAGCGCAGTGCGCTGTATTGGCAAGAGCAGGGAAAGTCTACGCTGCCGCATCCGAAGACATGGACACATTGTGCTTCGATACACCCATCCTCCTACGTCATCTCACGTTCAGCGAACAAAAGAAGGAACCTATCCTCGAGATTCATCTTGACCGTGTATTGCACGGGCTAGAGATGGAACGCAGACAATTCATCGACCTGTGTATTCTCCTCGGCTGTGATTATGTTGACCCTATTCCCAAGATTGGCCCTCAGACAGCTCTCAACCTCATCCGCGAGCATGGCACCCTCGAGAAGGTTGTCGAGTACATAAGTACAGACCCAAAGAAGAAGTACACACTACCTGAGGACTGGCCATACCAAGAAGCCAGAGAGCTATTCTTCAATCCTGATGTCCGTTCTGCAGACCATCCAGAATGTGACTTTCATTGGAACGGGCCGGACGTCGAGGGCCTCGTAAAGTTCCTAGTCACTGAAAAGGGTTTCAGCGAGGACAGAGTACGAAGTGCTGCGCAAAAGTTGACCAAAAATCTCAAGACCGCGCAGCAGGCACGGCTGGAGGGCTTTTTCAAGCCGGTGGAGAGGACCGAGGAAGAGGTAGCGTCTCGAAAGGTACGTAGCTTTGGGAGCGTTACTTCCCTATCCAGAAGCTTGGAGAGTCGTAAGATGTTATTGAAGAGCATACCTTCCTCCCTTTTCAAGAAGCCCAATATCTGCACTGCTACCTGAGTCCCTGTTACTGAATGTCCAAACTGATTGCGAACACTACACAGAGGAAGAACGAAGAAAAGATTTTAGCAAACAAGAAAGCCAAAAAAAACGAAGCGGCAAAGAAGAAGACAGAAAAATCAAAGCCGAGAGGAACAGCATAGGTAAAGGCTTGACCCACTTGACCCACCCTTTGTTAGCATGCATTATGAGCGGGAGGCTAGTAAGGCGTACAGTGGCGTTTACCAAAAGGCGTCAGCATAGGTGGCTCTCGAGGGTTCCAATGGCTCAGAGTAGCTCAAACATTAAGGCCGGTACAATTTATCAAAGGATGCAAGATTAGTTTGTCATCTCAAATTTAATAACGTGCAAAACAACAGTGAAGAGGTTAGTTCGTTGTCACCATGGCATAGAAGCGAGGGATACGGCCCCGTACCCTAATCTTAACTTCTACGTCTGTCATTATTGTCGACGTTTCAGTCGCATTTTGGTAAATGGCTCAATACATTTCATCGTTATACTTCTGGGAGTACTGGTTCTCATAGATGCTTCATGAGATCATCGAAACTCCAAAATCGTCGCCCTAACCACATGTCCATTACCAATTGCATTCTCCAAGCATACAGAATAGACCGGACGAATGTTAAGAATATTCGTTAGGGTTGTGTAGTACATGTGCCACATATGGTAGGAAGGGCGTTCTGTTTTAGGAGCGCCAACGATGGTCCCTTCGTTGTCGTTGCGAAAAGTTAAGAGTCACGACGATAGATTGGAAAGGCTCTTAAGTACTTGTATCAAAAATTACAAAGAACTGGAGACTCAAAATCACTGATTGTGAGCTGCACCTGTAAGGCTTTACATAGACGTTTCGATAGCAAAATTATCAGATAGAGCCACTATCACTAATGTCATTTGTGTCCATGTTGTCATCATAGTATATGAGACGGCGCAGGAAGTGCAGTGTCAAATGTACTGCAATCCAGGATGAACGTGCTGCCCTCGAATACCAGGTGGTCATGATCAGTGCTCATGCCCTAAAGAACAAAAAAGATTATCAAACTCCAGGTTGTCTCTTCAGGTCATTTCATACGGAGGACAAATGCTTGAGCTCGCATCAACAGGGATTAGTAGGAAGCTTTGAAGTGGCTCGGGGCGCACGAACGAAATGTTGTGGATCAATTTGAATACAGATAAGGACTCATAGGAGAATCGAGGGAGTGCATGTAAGCCCATACCGTCGCCATGCGTCTATTTAGCCACTGTGTGTTCTGTAAATGGAGGAAAGAATCATTCCTTGATGATATGTATACTGACTCTTATCTAAGTCTTAGTAACTTTTCACTATGAATATCGCTGTGACAAGAAATGTACTAAGAAAACCCGGGGGCTTCGGACTGCATGGCTGTCCGCTCTCACCTCACCACCCCACAATCTACAAGTAGGGCCTGACCTGCTCTTCGGTCCATGTCCAAAACTTGTCAGCCTGTCCCGTCCCACCCTCGCTTTCGGTCTTTTGCGCCACTAGGAGATCCTTGCGAAGCGGATGACCAAGACGACCCCAAGGGATGATATATTCTCCGCTATGGGAAGCTGTCACCTGAGGAGAAAGCCCTGCAAAGAGCTCGGTGTAAGCACCGTCGATTGGTTCATAAAGCAACCATCTCTTTCGGCCAATCAGCTGACAGATTTCCAGGAGAAGATACAGGAATGACTCACAAGGACCATCATCTGCCACCACGGCGTATGACGTTGCAGATCGGTCTTTAAGCCGCCGGGATTGAGACTCTGGTAATAGACATCAGCATCCAGCGGATGGTCGTCAACAGAGAAATCTTTGATGAATAGATCATACCACACTGATGATGCCCTCGCCTTGGGCACGCTTGGCGAACTCACTTGCGTGGAGGATGTTGCCTGCTTTGCTTACAGAATACTTACTCCAGATATTTTGATCTTCCTTGTAATCCCTAGTAAACATTGCGGTAAGCTTTCAATCAAATAGCAGGGAGTTAGGGGCTTGGGACACAAGACTAAAAATGTTCCAAGTGTTTCCTTTGAGACCCACGTAGCTAGTGACTTCTCTGGATATCTTGATTGGGAGAAATGCCTTACAGTTTGCTAACATCAACTCCGCCTTTCGGTGCGAGTATCTCAGCGGCGTTGGATGCTATCCAGACCACACGCACACTGTCCGCAGGTGCAGTCTTTGCTGTTTTGGCCAATATCGGATGCAAAAACCTCGTGAAGAGAAAGGGGCCAACATTGTTGGTGCCTAGTTGCAGCTCGTAACCCTGCTTGGTCTTACTGCCCTGGGGCGGGATCATGACTCCTGCATTATTCCAAAGAATGTCTAGGCGGTCATTGTCGCGAAGAAAAGCCTCAGCTGAAGCTTTCACAGTTTCAAGGTCATCGAGATCCAAATGGAGAAAATTGAGTGACCCTTTAGATTCAGGCACGCGTGATTTGATATTTGCAATTGCGCTCGAGGCCTTTTCCTCGGAACGAGCTGCCTAATTGTCTATGGACTTAGTATCTTCTCCTAGAGGCATATTCTGAGAGACCAGACCGATAGCTTTATAAAGGTCTTGCAAACAACAGCAAGCTGAATGAGAGGGAGGACAACCATCAGAATCAATGACTGACCACGTAGACCTTGGCATTGTGGAGGTAGAGAATATAAGCGAGCTCGCGGCCTATCCCAGATGAGCTTCCAGTGACGATGAAGACCTTGGGATTCAGTCAGTGCTGGAGATCGGAGTATTGCTCAATGTTGATACGGCACCTTGCCAGTCTGGTCTCCAACATTCTTTTCTGTAAGACTAGCAGCAGGAGCGAAATTTTGGGAAAGAGCGGCACCCATATTAGAAACAGCAGAGATGTCACTGTTGCAGTTCAAGCACGAACAAAAACAGAAAGATTGATGGTTGAAAGGCTCGTGCTGCGATGCTTCTGAGGTGAGACTGGGGTTAACCGGATTTAAAGATTTTACCAAGGCTCAAGCACAAAAGCGACAGTACTTTCGAATTGGCAATACAGTCAATATGGTAAGCAACTTTGCAGTGCGAGGAAGAGCAGGTTCAAAATGAAAGACCGAGATTGCTGGACCCTCCTGAACAGATAACGGCCATGCAGGGGAAAACCTGTAATCGGGGGCTGACAAAGCATTCTGGCACTGCGCCGCTGGCTTGCCTGAGAGCATGCAGGCAGATGTACAGAGCTTCTTCGCCATTGCAGCTACCTAGGAACTCCAGGTACAGCGATCTGCTTGTGAGTGGGAGTTAAAGTGAGGCAGATCATGTGGATTGTGGTCTGAAATAATCCAACCAATCTGGGTATAGCTAACAGGGGGTAGCATCCAAAATGGTTCTTGCACGCTATTGGTCGATCACTCCCTTAACTTTCCTTTATTTTTGAACGAAGGGAAGGAACAGGTCGTGATTCTCTTGAAATTCACACATGGCATCGCATTATATGAGCGTGAATTTTGACGGCAGTTCTGAGATCAAAGAGCAACATGAAAAGACAAGTTGTTTCCAGTTATGAAAATTAATTCGGGTTCCCACTAGCGTTGTTTACAATCAAATCATTTTTGGCTCAAGCACACATAAAAGGACGGCATCCCCCGCACCTTCGCGAGACTCGATCTGACCCATCCTGCGCCTATCCACTTTCACCATCAGCAACCACTTCCAAATTCGACTTCCAGCACCTCATTCAAAAGCTCATCAACTCCTCTATCAACCCATACCGACCATACAGCATGCCTCCCAAGAAAGCTACCAGTGCTGCGCCGAAGAAAGCCTCGTCGTCGGCCCCCGCACATGCATCATACAAAGGTCAGTGATTGCTGTCGCCCAACCCACCGAGCTGTCGCATAGCTTCAGCTTTACTTTCATCGTGGTCGCGTACTCGTGCTTACATTCCGTCACAGATATGATCAAGGATGCTATCATTGCTGTGAGTATATTCCATGGCGCGCTGTCGATGTTGTTGTCGCTCTCTACCTATCTATTCCACGCGACAACAATACATGGCTGCTACAATGAAGAACAAACGGATGAAGAATCTGAATTAGCTGACGCGTCTTCTGTGCATTTAGCTCAAGGAACGTAACGGTAGCAGGTAAGCTTCATTTTCCTTCTTGCGAAACTAAAGAGATCGCGCTTTGTTTACCTTTTTCTGGGCTTGCTGCCATGGTCATGCCTTTGCTAATGCAATATACAGCCGCTCAGCTCTCAAGAAATACATACTCGCGAATAATGCCAATGTCTCGCCGGGCGCAACTTTCGACAACCAGTTTAATCGAGCTATCAAGGCAGGTGTGGACAAGCAAGAATTCGCACAACCCAAGGGTATGTCGACTGTCCTACTTGATTCACTACCACAGTTGTGCATGGCTGGCTAGCTTCCTCGTCTCTTGATCATTCTTTCAGATTCGTCCCTCAGCAATGCTGCCATCAACATTTCCATTTACTCGTCATGATTATGTCTTCCTGGTCTCGGTATGCAATCTGACAAATGTTCAGGTTCTTCTGGTACTGTGAAGCTCCAGAAAAAGGAAGCCGCTGCACCCAAGGCTGAGAAGCCTGCAAAAAAGCCTGCTGCTTCCAAGGTACGTTCACTGTGTCGTCTTGTGTGATGGTGACCTAAGACACGCATTGCGCAGAAGACCACTACCACCAAGACAAAGACTGCAGCACCAAAGAAAGCCGCCGCACCAAAAAAGACTGCGACGAAAACCAAGGCGGCACCAAAGAAAGCTGCTGCCACCAAGACCAAAGCTGCTGCGAAGCCCAAGGCAAACACAGGCACCAAGCGTGCCAAGAAGACCCCAACTGCAGTGAGTTACTACTCCACTTTACCTGAGTCGAGGGTCTTATTGATTGTATGCACACAGGCGCCCGCGGTAGTGGACGAAAAGAAGATCCTCACGAAAACCAAATCAGGACGTGTGACCAAGACCAAGCCAAGCGCCACTGCACCAAAAAAGACCCCCACAAAGAAGGCTGCTTCGGCAAAGAAAGCTACTCCCAAGAAAGCAGAAGCACCAGCTGCTGTTGCCTGAGTGGAGCGGGTCCTTGTCTTTACTACGGGTAGGATTTGTCACGAATGGGGAGGATAAGGGTATGCATGGCGTTCCGTGATGTCGGTCGCGTTTTTGCATCATAGTAGCTAGATGATGACGCGTGCCACGGTCGGTTGCTTGTTGACATCAAGGGCAAGGTCTCACACCGAGACTTGCCTGGCGTTGCTTGTGTTGAGCGATGATGAGTTGCTATATTGTACTCATAGCTTTTCGCTCGAAATATGAAATCTTCAAAACAAACATCTTTGCCGTGAATGTAGTGATCACTGACTTTTCCAATCTTTTGCCGGCTTATTCGGCATCCTATAGTTTTCAATCTGTTGAACGGGTTGAACGAGAATATTGTTGGACAGAGAGGACGGCCACAAGAAGACTAGGGTCTTATGTATCAGGCCCCTCTGCTAGCCAAACCCTCCCACCTGGGCACCTCAAGACTTGCATCCTGTAGGTCGCTTTCTGTCTGACTTCAGGGACATGATTAAGCCTTTGAACACTTCCGATGGGAGAGCATCTAAAATGCTTCCGCTATTGCAGGTGAAGAACAGTCAGTTGGCCGAATGCTCCATTCGATGCTCTTTCCTTGCGGGCCTTGCTAGCTGCCATGACTATAAGACTGAGCTGCAATCGCGAACTTGATGGGACTTGAGAGCACGGGTTTAGACGTTTTGAGATAGAGCTCAATGCAATCGAGGCAAAGGACTAGATAATAATCGTTTGCTGTAAGTCCGAATGTCCCAATCCAAAGGCTATACTTCTCTGTGGACAAAAACCAATAAAGCGAACATCATTCTTGTAAATTGGTATCAGGAACATTTTACCAACCATCAATATAAGTAACCTCAATACCCCCAATCGACGGCTTGATCTTTTGTCGATCTCTGTTCCCACAAATCGCCATTCTTGATGATGTCGCGTTTACTGTCGTCGCCAAAAGTGTATAATTTCGCTGCCATGACTATCTCTTCCTAGGATGCTATCGGGTATATGTATTGTGCTATAGGGAAAGTTCAACCTCGCAGCTGACATTTGTGGTTACGAATGAGAACATCCAGGCATCGAGACTGCGCGTAGTGGAAGTGGAATGTTTATCTGCACAGGCGGGTCGCTAGAGCTGCACCTGTAGAGATTGAAGATTCAGCAAGGCGGAAACCATATTTCGATTCACATTCGACGGACCGAATATATGAAATCGGATTGAAACATGTCTAGTAAAGCGTGCCATTTCGAACCCGGTCCAGTCACCAAATACGCCAAGACTCTACAGGTCTGACGCGATATCAAGGAGGCTACATGTCCTTCTTGTTTTCAACTTCTCTGGTTCTAACTCTCCCCTTCGAATCGACGGTGACAAGTTTGCCGTTCGACATGGGAGCAGCTACCGCAGGAGGATTTTTGCCTATACTGTCGACGATAAAGATGATGGGAATAATAAGGGCGGCCAACATGACGGCCATGATGTTAGGATTGACCTCGGAAAGCCTGTGTGCCCATAATTTGATTTGGACCTGTGCGGTGTCCATTGGATTAAATCCCCAAAGATGCGTAGCGAGGTCGTGTTGACGAAGAGACGACGAACTTCTGTATCGAGAGATTCTGGCAAGAAGGGTAGCCCTGATTCATTGAAGACTTTTGATTCTCAAGCTTCTCCAGGCAAAGTAGGTAATCTTTAGTCGACCACGTGGGTCGAGCTCGAACATTCAATGCCAAGGCTAGAGCCGGAAGAAATCCCGCCGCTCTCCGCCGCGGAGAGCCAGCGATAGACAGGCGTAGTTCTACCATTGATGTTGTTTGCGTGGACTTCCACCTCACCCATCCGTTACTCTCAAACTGCTCTTGGCTCTTCCTTTCCTCGAACCTTCATCTCTTGGCGTACGCGCGGTCCAGGTTGACGGATACTGCAGGAGCGTCCCATTACACTCTTCTCCGGATTCCTAATCTTGCGAACACTGAATCAAGGAAACCAAGTGGAAAAGAGTATACAAAGTCTAGTCCAATGGACCAATTCCTTCACGATAGCTCGAGACCAAGATAGGTTCAGCGAACACTGCAGGATCTTCCAGTTTCGGAGATACGGGAATGGTCGACTTTCTGACGTACGGGAATAGCAATGCCCTCCGTCTTGTCCAAATACATCAGCGAGCCGGTCCATCTCGCCACGAGCGATGATTCCGCCTATGATCCCCCTCATCGCACGTCCACGGAAAAGACAGCTCGTTCTACACCAGATGCCAAGACCTTGTTGATGAATGGGTCCCCGAGAGATGGGAAGAAAGAGGGCAAGCGTGTGGAAGGTATATTCTTTGGGGAATCTGATGGAGTCAATTCGAGCCTCCAGTCATTGCCCAATGGAAGAGCCAGTGATAGCACAGATAGCCGGGGCAAGACTCATTCAAGGACTGGAAGTAAGAATTCTATGGTCAATGGCAATGGGGGCGCAGGGGATCTTGAAAGACATAGCACTGAGCTCAACAACGCCTCATCAAAATCTAACAACATGGACCAGATGCTCTCCTCTGTCCAGGCCAAAGGGATGGATGGCCAGATCTCAAGGCCGAGATCGCCAGAGAGCGGCCAGCTCGGAAATGGACACCACAAAGGTCACGCCCGAGCTCACTCATCCTCAGCTCCACAGAACTACAGTCTGCAGCCGACTCTTCGGAACAATATCGAACCCTCACCAAATTCGTCTGAGATGCATCTGGGGCCTCAGAATCCTCCCCTAGCCTCGAAGAATCGATTTTCGTCTCCACCTGTAATATCTACCACCAGTCAGGCTCCTGCTTCATCATCGGCAACGTCACTTCATCCTGGAGCACCGCGCTTACATCATCGCCATACATTAGAAGTGCCAAGGATTTCGACGAGTCGAACATCCAGAGACTTTTCCTACCCCGGAACGGCAAGCGAGGGTAGCGAAAGTGGACGCTTCTCTCCAACCCCGCGAACGCCGAGAGCGGCTAACACCTTGGCTAGAGCGCCTACAAGGTCTATCCATTCCGATATGTATCTTGATGAGATCCCTCCAGACAGCGACATAGCCAAATGGACAGAATCGATACGGCAGAAAAGAGCGAGTCGCAGGAAAAGAAAAGAAGAGGAGGATGACGATCGGGTGGTTGTTGGAACCAAAGTTGATATGAACCATGTCAATTGGGTAACAGCCTATAATATGCTGACTGGAATACGATTCACTGTCTCGAGAACCAATGCAAAGATAGATCGAGATCTTTTGGCTGCCGACTTTGATGCCAAATACAAATTCTCTTTCGACATGTGAGTACTGCTCGAGCCGGGGAGATACGTGTACTGACAATGCCAAAGCACTGGTAACGAATTGACTCCATCTGCAAAATACGATTTCAAATTCAAAGATTATGCACCTTGGGTGTTTCGTCATCTCCGGGCAAAATTTCAGCTCGATCCAGCCGATTATCTTATGTCACTGACAAGCAAGTACATTCTCTCTGAGCTTGGCTCTCCAGGCAAAAGTGGAAGTTTCTTCTATTTTTCTCGGGATTACAAGTACATCATCAAGACTATCCACCATGCGGAGCATAAATTATTAAGGAAGATATTGAGAGAGTACTACGCTCACGTGGAGCGGTATCCCAATACTCTGATATCCCAGTTCTATGGCCTCCACCGAGTCAAAATACCTTATGGAAGGAAAACACATTTCGTAGTTATGAACAATCTGTTTCCGCCTCACCGAGATATCCATCAGACATTCGATCTAAAAGGCTCGACTATTGGGCGAGAACTCAAGGAAGAAGTCCTGGAGAAGAACCCACGGGCCACTTTGAAAGACCTGAATTGGCTTCGGAGAAATTATCATTTCGAATTTGGACCAAAAAAGAAGAGCCTGTTCGTCGAGCAGATGAAGCGAGACGTGGCTCTCCTTCAAAAGCTGAAGATCATGGACTACTCTCTCCTTGTGGGTATCCATGACTTGGGCAAAGGGAACGAAGAGAATCTACGCGACAAGACTCTTCAAGTATTCCAACCTGGTAGTGATGGCTCCGAACCGCAAATCAACATGCTCACTCGAACCCCGTCAAAGCTTGAGAATGCAAGGCAAGCGAGACAGCTTCGGCAGATCATCAAAAAGGAGAAGCCGGTCCCGATGGACAAAACCACCAACAAGATGCCAGACGAGATGCTGGAGGAAAGCAGAAACCTTGTATTCTATAGCGATGATGGTGGCTTCCGAGCCACCCATGAAAATGGTGAACCGGGTGAAGAAATTTACTACCTCGGGATCATTGATTGTCTCACACATGTAAGTCTGGATACTTTGACTGATCGACGCTTGCTCATTTGCTCTCAGTATGGCTTCGTCAAACGCGCCGAAAACTTTTGGAAAGGCATGTCCAATAACAAATCTCAAATCTCACCCATTCCGCCCGAAGGCTACGGAGATAGATTCGTTAAATTTATAAGTGGCTTGACCATGACTAAAGAAGAACAAGAGCGAGCCGTTGAAAGTGGTGAGCAGCTGGATGGTTCAATCGATACGACTCGGCAAGCAAGCTTTCCTATATCGCCCACATCCCATGAGAATAAGGTGGACGAAATGGCTGAGAAACAAGCCCACAAAACGGAAAAAGATGGTGCTACGGAAGACCCTCATCGCGATAGGACGCTGAGTTCTGTGCGAAGCCCATCGGCAGATCGATCGGGTGGTATCACCGGCGCCACTTTGCCGGTCGTAGAAGAGGATCGAGAAGCCAGCAGTAGGGAGGATAGCGTACAAGGCGAGAAAGCTGGCTCTACACTTCCAGATGGTATGGCTCATGTCAACGAGCGGCCACCCCCTACCCCTCCGAAGGACAAACCCTTGCCTTCTACTGAGCAGCCGCCGAGCGACAAGCAACTACCATCGCTACCCAACTTCAACCGGCTGAGCATGGGCTTGCAGCCAAGTACAGGCCAGGCAGGCGAGCGTTGATTCAAGTACAGTTCGGATTCGAATTCGTTTCTTATGTTGAGATACCCAATATCTACTTCGAATGTAAGCATTGCATATGGCGTTTTCGTCTGGCCTCTCCGCGAGGGGCTGCGTGCTGGAAATGGGGTATGGCGGCATCATTCTCTCGGCGCTCAAATCTGCGCCCAGTAGTATAGACTCGCTAGTATTGAATATGAATCATCCCATGCGTCATGCACTTTCGTCAACTGACTGCTGCGGTTCGTTGGTTCGCGGACCTTGGCGAGGTAGATGTCAAGGCGTGTGTACACCAAACGTGAGCGATCCCTACGCGCCATTATTGGCACACAAGCAAAGTATGCAGCCCGGCGGTATTGCCTGAAGATTACCGTGCATACAAACTCGAGGAATTCAAAACCCCAGTTTGGTTACCCCTATATTAAAAATCGGCGCAACTTCTCAAAAAAAAATTGATTTTCACATAAGTTGAAAATCAGAAAATGTAGAAACCACTGCGCCTAGAATAGCTCCACAACCACCACGAATTCTAGCTTTAAACTTCTCTAGATTACCCTTTATATGCACCTCTATAGACCTATTAAGTTTTAGTAAATACTTTAAGGTAACCCTCTATGCGCATAGTACTTAAGGAAACCGTGAAAAAAATGCGCCCGCTTAGCCTTACGGAGAAATAGACCTCGGCGGAAAAAAATAAAATCCTCGGCTTACTTACCCTTATTAGGCGATTTCATAATTTATTAGAGAAAGTCGATAACTTCTTACCTATCTACTATTAATCGCTACTTATTATTCTAAAAAATAAGGACTAGAAGCGTAGCA
>JAABUP010003813.1_pt1 | contig 26067 bp, 20 predicted proteins | sample 5559201 | NCBI WGS metagenome assembly JAABUP01 (sample SAMN10711887, study PRJNA513373) | rock metagenome | isolation source: Antarctica rocks | place: Antarctica
CGCGGGGTTGCGCCACATCGAGAACAACGGTGGTGACCCGCGGGCGGAGCTGGCCGCTGCCGTCGCGAGGCGGCCGTTGCGCGGCGCGGACAGCGCCGCCCGGGTGCTGCGGTGGCGTCTGGCCACCGCCAGCGCCGAGCAGGACCGGGCGAACGGCACAGCGGCGGTGCCGGCCGATACCCGGGACCGGGATGCGGGGTCGGTGCTGCGTGCCCTGGCCGAGGACCCGGTGGGCACGGCTGCGTCCTACGCCGATGCCCAGGCACCAACCCGGCGGCGGCGCAGGCATGGGACGAGGCGCTGCGCGCGGAGAACATCGACCCCCAACGGGTCCGGGACGACGCCGCCGCCCACCCCGACACCGCGAGCACCGACCGCCCCGGCACCGACCGGGACCTCGACACTGTCGGCGATTCCTCGAGGGACGGCTTCGCCGAGGACTACCTGTCGGCGTTGGCCCGTGACGGCGTCGACCCCGACACCGCCCGGACCCAGCTCCGCGCGGGCGGTGTCGAGGGCGACACCGCCGCAGAGCGCCCCGCGGCGGAACAATCACCAGCTCCGCGCACCATGTTCTCCGACGGGTCCGACGCCGCCCGCCTGGCGGGCTTGTCGCATCCGCGCAGCGTCGCCGAACAACTCGCGACCCGCACACCCGGCGGAGGAGAGAAGCCAGCCACCCGCGGACGCGAAAACGACCCGATCCGACACCGCGACCGATCACGGTGAGCGCGGGGTGCCGGTATAAATGCTGTCACCAGCCCCAAACCGCGGTGACCTTGCTGAGCCGCGTCAGTGCTGGCGTCGTCGGGCGGCGGGGTCGTGGGCCGCGGTCATTGCGTCGACGGCCTCGGCGGAGGGGTGAACGTAGCGCTGGAGGGACCGCAGGTTCTTGTGGCGGCTCTTGCCCATCAGCAGGGGCAGGGAGACGTTCGCGTCGGCGAGGGTGGTCAGCGCCGAGTGCCGGAGCTGGTGCAGGGTCAGCCCGGTGCGCTGATCCGCCGGGAATGCTGCTTGAACAGGTACTCAGCGCGTTCGTAGGACAGCCGTCCCCGCCCGGTGACGGGGCAGACGTCGACGGTGGCGGGTGTGCGGGCGGGTGCGGGGCGGCGATCGGCGAGGAACAGCGGGCCGTTCCTGGACACCGCCGGTGTAGGCACCGCCGGTGGGGACCCCGCCGATGTGGACACGGCCGGTGCCTAGGGCCGGCCTAGGGCCGGCCGCGGTCGTCGCGGCCGGCGCCGCCCTCGCCGACGAGGTCGGCTTCGCGGGCCTGAGCATGGGCCAGCTGGCCGAGCGGGTCGGGGTGCGGACACCGTCTCTGTACAAGCACATCGGCGGCCAAGACGATCTGAACCACCGGATCGCCGTCGCCGTGGCACGCCTGACGGGCTCGCTCACCGCCGTGCTCCGGGCCTACCCGATCAGACCGGACGACATGGACCACGCACTACGCGCGGTACGCAGCTTCTTCCACGGCTTCGCCACCCTGCAAGCCGCAGACGGCTTCCAGTGGGCCACCGACATCGACGACAGCTACGAATGGCTCATCACCCTCCTCGACCGCGGCCTGCGCTACGCCCCGGCGCGGTAGGCCGAACGAGTGGCCGAACCCGGCGGCCGACTTCTGGCGGACGGGTCTGATCAACCTCGCGACGTCCGGCGGCGCCGCGCTGCACCGGAGGTCACCCGCAGCCACCGCGTCCTCGTCCAGACCTTCGGGCGGCCAGGGCCCTGCAGGTGCCAACCGACCACTCCAACCGGGACCGAGATGACCACCACCCCCCCATCCGCGCACGACACAGAGCCGCCCGCTGAGGAGAAGGCCCGAGCCCTGACACAGCACGGCATCGCCGCCGCAACGCCGGGAGTAGTCACCGGCCGACCACTGACCTGGTTGCGCGTCGAGGGGCTCGCCCACAACCTCGCGCACACCGCGCCGCTGCCGCTGGCGCTGCTCGGCGCAGGAACTCAGTGGCACACCACCGCGCTCACCGTCGCCGGCGCCGTTGGCCTCCTCCATCTGGGCCTGGACCGCGTCCTGAAGTACGGCGTCAAGTACGACCACAACCCCGGGGTCACGCACTTGGGTGCGCACGGCGAACACTGACCGGCCAGCGCCAGGACCGAGTCTCCGGGCGACATCTACGGGGCCGGAACCGGCAGTGTCCACATGCACGCCTGATCGTCGGGGAACCACGCCCTCAACTCGGCATACGAGCCCGGATAATGCAGTGCGCCGGGCCGATGTCGGGGGCCTCGGCGCCCGGCCGCGGCGGATGCTTCGACTCGGCCGGCGCACCAACATCGCGGGTGGCGGAGAACCGCAGTACGGGGCGCGAAAGTTCAGACTTGATTGGTGGGAAGCAACCTGCTCACATCTGCAGCCATTGTGTCCAGGTCGTGACGGCGTCGAGCTCGTCGGGCAACGGCTCGACACCGATGCCGGGTCCGGTCGGCACCTGCAGGTGCCCGTCTTTGAGGACGAACGGCTCGGTGATGTCGGTGTGGTAGTAGCGGTCCGAGGCCGACGTGTCACCAGGAAGAGTGAAGCCGGGCAATGCCGCCAGCGCCACGTTGGCCGCCCGGCCGATACCCGTCTCCAGCATCCCCCCGCACCACACCGCCACACCGTGGGCCACGCACAGGTCGTGGATCCGGCGCGCCTCCAGGTAGCCCCCCACCCGGCCGGGCTTGATGTTGACCACTGAGCAGGCGCCCAGCGTGATCGCCGCCGCAGCGGTGCGGGCAGAGGTGATCGACTCGTCCAGGCACATCGGGGTGCGCAACTGTGTGGCGAGCTGGGCGTGGCCCAGGATGTCGTCCTCCTCCAGCGGCTGCTCGATGAGCAGGAGGCCGAAGGGGTCGAGCTTGGCGAGGTGTGGGGCGTCGGCGAGGGTGTAGGCGGTGTTGGCGTCGACCTGCAGCAGCAGGTCGTTGCCGAACCGGCCCCGGACCGCTCGTACCGGCTCGAGGTCCCATCCGGGCTCGATCTTGAGCTTGATCCGGCGGTAGCCCTGCTCGAGGTAGGAGTGCACCGCGGTCAGCAGCGCGGGGATCGAGTCCATGATCCCCACCGACACACCGCAGGGAACTCGGTCGTGGACCGCGCCGAGCTCGCGGGCCAGTGGTCGACCTTCCGCCTTGAGCTCAGCGTCCAGCACCGCCATCTCCAGCGCGGCCTTGGCCATCCGGTGGCCCTTGAAGGGGGCGAGGATTGATCCCACGGCGCCGCCGTCCAGGTGCTCGGCGTCGGCGAGGGCCGGGATCAGGAAGCGGCTCAGGACGTCGACGGCGCCGTCGACGTACTCCTCGCAGTACAGCGGGTCGGCGAGGGTCACACACTCGCCCCAGCCCTCGGCGTCGTCGGTCACCGCACGAAGCAGGAGGATGTCGCGCGCGGTCTGCGTCCCGAACGACGTCCGGAACGGCGACACCAGTGGTAGGCCGATCCTGCGCAGCTCGATTCCGGTCAGCTTCATCTCACGTGTCCTCTGTTCGGGCCACTGGGGGTCGCGTCGGGTCCTGGCGGACGATGTACCAGCCGTCCCGGTCGAACCCGCTGATCCGGGCGCCGCTGGCCAGCAACCCGCCCAGCGACTCGCGGACCGCTGACCGCCATTCCGAGGCCAGCACCGGTTCTTCTGCCCGCATCGTCTCGATGTCGGGGGGCAGGGCGACCAGCAGGGTCGACGCGTCGGCGGACCCCGCGACCGGTGCGCCGGAGGCGGAGACGCCGAGGGCGACCTGGGCCCCGCCCTGGTGCTCGGCGCGGACGTCACCCGGCTGGGGGTGCCCGGAGCAGGCCCGATCGACCGCGGCAGACGCAAGGTCCCAGTGCGCCAGCAGCCGGTCGCTACCGTCGGCGCCGTTGATGCCGTCGTGCATCCCGCCGTAGAAGTTGCCCAGGTACTCCACCGGTTGCGCGCCGAGCTTGACGATGTTGAACCAGGCGTTGCGGGCGACCAAAGGGTCGAACGTCCAGCCGATCGTGGACGCACCACGTTGCAGCGCCCACGCCCGCTGGTGCAGCTTCATCGCGAACCCGACGTGGCGTTGGCGCGCTGCGGCGGAGACTCCGGCGATGTGGCTGTGCAACGAGCTCTCGGCGGGAGCGGAGAAGAATCCGACGCATGCACCGATCAGCGTTGCGCCGTCGAACGCGCCGGCCACGTAGTTCCCGGCCTTGGCGAACGCACGCATCAGCTCGGCGGTGAGCAGCGGTCCCGACTCCCGACGCCAGATCCTATCGTAGAGGTCGACCACCGTTTCCAGCTCGGCGATCTCGGCGATCTCCCGGATGGTCACGCCGGCCTCGCGAGCCGAGCCGTCGGCAAGCTCGACTGCCGTGTCGACACAGCGGGACATCAAGCTGGACGAGGTCACGTCGTTCATCGTGGTCTTGTCGGGGAGGGTGGTCATGGTCGAAGGGCACCAGAAGACGAGCCCGGGCTTGGTGCATCGGACCGATGCGGGCCGTCCAGCAGCTCTGCGGTCAACGCCGTCAGCAGGGCGGTGCGCCCAGCGAGATCGGCCACGAGCACGTGCTCGTCGTCGGCGTGTGCGCCGCCGCCGGTGGCGCCGAGCCCGTCCAGGGTAGGTACGCCGATCCCGGCGGTGAGGTTGCCGTCCGACGCCCCGCCGACGGAGGCCTGGGCCAGCTCGGGGAGTCCGAGGTCGCGGGCGATCGCCGTCGCACGGTCGAACAGTGCCGACGCCGCCGAGTGCTCCAACGGCGGCCGGTTGGGGCCGCCGGTGACCTCCAGCCGGGCGCCGGGCAGCACCGGCGTCAGCCCGCGCATCGCCGCGTCGACCCGGGCCTGCTCCTCGCTGTTGCGGACCCGGACGTCCACCGCGAGCTCCGCCCGTGCCGGCACGGTGTTGGAGGCCGTCCCGGCCGAGCTTATGGTGGGGGTGACGCTGGTCCCGCGGGCGTCGTCGGACAGCGCCGCCACCGCGAGCACCTGGTGGGCCAGCTCGATGCCGGCGTTGATGCCCGCCTGCGGCTCCAGCCCGGCGTGCGACGCCCGGCCGAGGGCAGCCACCCGGTAGAGCGAGACACCCTTGCGCTCGGTCTTCACCGCGCCGCCCTCGGCGGCGGCCTCGAGCACCAGCGCCGCTGCGCACCCGGCGGCCTCGGCCTCGATGAGCTCGCGCGAGCTCGGCGAGCCCAGCTCCTCGTCCCCGGTGACCAGCAGGGTGACCCCGTCCCGGTCGGCAAGGGTTGCGACGGCGTGGAACGCCATCACCAGACCGACCTTCATGTCGAAGCAGCCGGGCCCGCGCAGCACCCCGTCCTCGATCACGTGCGGGTGGGTCTCGAGAGTGCCGATCGGCCAGACGGTGTCGTGGTGGCCCAGCAGCATCACCCGCGCCGGCCCGGAGCCCCAGCGCCACCGCAGGTGGCTGCGGCCGTCCAGCACGATCCGGTCGGGTTCGGCGCCCATCCGTTGGGTACCGATCTCGGCGACCAGGTCGGCGCTGCGGGCGACCGCCGCGAGGTCCGCCGACGGCGACTCGCACTGCACGAGCCTTTCGACGTCGGCGAGCATGGCTGGCAGCGCGGCTGTTGTGGTCTCTACGAGCGTGGTCATTGCGAGCAACCCTTCGGTGCGAGTGCGCGGTCGAGGGGTTCGGCCCCGTGTCCCGGCACCTGGGCGAGCGCGAAGTGGCAGGCGGCTGCGTGCTGGTGGTCTGCGGACGGCTCGATGGTGCGACAGATCTCGCGCTCGGGGTGCACGAGCGGACCGATTGGGCACCGTGGGTGGTAGCGGCAGCCGGTGGGCGGGTCGTGCGGGTCGGCGGGTTCCGCCGCGGCCACGGCGGCCGGTGGTGGGAGGCTCAGCCCTTGGGCCCGCGCGCCGGGGATGGCGGCGAGCAGGTCGCGGGTGTAGGGGTGCTGGGGGTCGGCGAGCACGTCGGCCGCGGGCCCGTGCTCGACGATCTGGCCCAGGTACATCACCGCGATCGTGCTGGCGACGTAACGGACGACGGCCAGGTTGTGGGAGATGAACAGCATCGATGTGCCCAGCTCGCGCTGCAGGTTGCGCACCAGGTTCAGCACCGTGCCCTGGATGGACACGTCCAGGGCCGAGGTGATCTCGTCGGCGATGATCACCTCGGGGCGGGCTGCCAGCGCGCGGGCCAGCGCCACCCGCTGGCGCTGGCCGCCGGAGAGCTGGCCCGGGTAGGTGCCGGCTCGGCTCGGATCCATCTCGACCAGCGCCAGCAGCCGGGCGACCTCCCGGCGCCGGTGACCGGACTTGCCACCGCGGGGGACGGCCTCGGCGATGCTGTCGCCGATCGTCATGCGCGTGTCGAGGGAGGAGTAGGGGTCCTGGAAGACCATCTGCACCGGACGTCGGCCGGTGCGCGCCGCCAGCGGCTTCCCGTCGAGCAGGATGGCGCCGCTGTGCAGCGGCGTCAGCCCGACGGCGGCTCGCGCCAGCGTGGACTTGCCGGAGCCGGACTCCCCGACCAGCCCCACGACGGCGCCGTCGGGCACGGTCAGGTTGATCCGGTCGGTAGCAGTCATCCCCCGGCGTCGGGAGCCGTAGCGGATGGTGACGTCCTCGAAGCGCAGCTCACTCACTGTGCGTCACCGGCAGTGACGGCTTCCCGCTGCGTGACCAGCTCCTGCCAGTCGGCGGGTAGGGGTTGTCCCGCGTGCCAGCAGGCCACCCATCGACCGGCCTCGTCGGCGACGAGCTCGGGGTCCTCCCGCAGGCACTGCGCGGTGGCGAGGGGGCAGCGTGCGGCGTAGGCGCACCCGGCCGGCTGGTGACCCGGGTCGACGGGGCGCCCGGGGATGACCGGCAGGGGCCGGTGCAGGTCCACGTCCATGTCGGGCACGGCCGCGACCAGCGCTCGGGTGTAGGGGTGTCGCGCCCGGATGGACAGCTCGCCCGCGGGCAGGTTCTCCACGATGCGGCCGGCGTACATCACCAGCACCCGGTCGCAGACCTGCCGCACCACGGCGACGTCGTGGCTGATCAGCAGCAGGGCGACGTGGTTCTCGTCGCGGATCTGGGCCAGCAGGTCGAGCACCTGCTGCTGAACGGTGACGTCGAGGGCGGTGGTGGGCTCGTCGGCGATGATCAGCGCCGGGTCGTTCATCAGCCCCATGCCGATCATGGCCCGCTGCCGCATCCCCCCGGAGAACTCGTGGGGGTACTGCCGCGCCCGGCGCTGCGCGGCCGGTACCCGCACGGCACCGAGCCGCTCCACCGCGCGCGCCATCGCCTGCACACGGGTCATGCCCTGGTGCTGCGCGGCGGTCTCGGCGAGCTGCCGCCCGATCCGCCTGGTGGGGTTGAAGGAGGTCATCGGGTCCTGGAAGACCACGGCGAACGAGCGCCCCAGCAGCGACCGGTGGTCGCGCTCGGTCCCGGCGAGCAGGTCGGTGCCCAGGAAGGTGAGCCGGTCGGCGGCGACCTGGCCGGGCTCCTCGATGAGCCGGGCCAGCGCCATCGCCATCAGCGACTTGCCGGAGCCGGACTCGCCGACCACCCCGACGGACTCGGCGCGACCGACCGTGAAGCTCACGGACCGGACCGGTCGCAGCGGACCTGTCGGCCCGGGAAAGGTGACCGTCAGGTTGTCGACCTCGAGCACGGGGTTGGCGCTCGGCTGGGTGTCGGCGTCGTCGCCCACCCTGTTCGATGCAGCCGACTTAGCGTCGGGCCGCACTAGCGGGACCCGGCCGATGGTGGTGCTCAGCCCGATTCCCTTGGCCACGGACTCGCCGAAGAGGTTGAACGCGAGCCCGGCGATGACGATGGCCACCCCGGGGGCGAGTGCCGCGGCGGGGTGGATGTAGATGCCGGTGAGCCCGTCCTGCAGCAACGCGCCCCAGTCGTAGCTGGGGGCCTGCACGCCGAGGCCGAGGAAGGACAGGCCGGCGAACGCCAGCAGCGCACCCCCGGCGCCGATGGTCGCGTTGACCACCAAGGGCTCCCCGATGTTGGGCAGGATGTGGCGCAGCAGCAGTCGCAACCGGCCGACCCCGGCGATCCGCGCCGCGGCGACGAAGTCTCGCTCCGCGATCCCGGCGGCGAGGGTCTGGGTGAGCCGGGCGAACGTCGGTGCGCCGGCGGCGCCGATCGCGAGGACCGCGCCGGTGATGCCGATGCCGAAGATGACGGCGAAGAACAGCGCGAGCAGCAGGCCCGGGAAGGCCACCGCGATGTTGATCCCGGCGGTGACCAGCCGACCCACGACTCGCCCCGTCAGCAGCGGCAGGGTGCCCAGGATCAGCCCCGCGACCACCGAGATGGCCGTGGCCAGCCCCGCGAGCCCGACCGACAGCCGGGTGGCGACAAGCACCCGGTACAGCAGGTCCCGCCCGAGGTTGTCGGTGCCGACCCAGTGCGCGGCGGAGGACCCGGCCAGGATGTTGTCGGTGTCGACGGCGTTCGCCTGCTGGGTCCAGATCAGGGGAGCGAAGATCGCCAGCAGCAGCACCGCGGCCAGCAGCACCCCGGCGCTGAGTCCCACGGGCGTGCGCAGCACCGCGAACCAGCGACCCAGGCTGCGGGGGCGGGGCAGACGTCGTCTCGTGCCGGGGTCGGCGGAGATGGGCATGGCCGTCATCGATCAGCTCTCCCTGATGACCGAACGGGGGTCGAGCAGCGCCAGGGCGACGTCGACGACCAGGTTGATGAGCAGTACGCCCGCTCCGTAGACCAGCACGATGCCCTGCACCACGGGGTAGTCCTTGCCGAGGATGGACGCCACGATCGTGGAGCCGAGCCCGGGCCAGGCGAACACCGTCTCGACCAGCACGGTCCCGGCGACCAAGGCGCTCAGCAGCAGCCCACCCAGGGTGATGGCGGCGGTGAGGGCGTTGGGCAGGGCGTGCCCCAGGTAGACCTTCAACGCGGGCAGCCGCTTGGCGCGGGCGGTGCGCACGTAGTCGCTGCCCAGCACGGAGATCATCTCCACCCGCATGATCCGGGACAACGACGCGGCCGGGCCGACCGCCAGGGCCAGCACCGGCAGCACGTAGGAGCTCGGGCCCGAACGGCCCGCCACCGGGAAGATGCCGAGGCTGACGGCGAACACGTACACCAGCCCGACGCCGAGCAGGAACTCCGGGATGGAGCCGAAGACGACCGTGGTCCCGGAGAAGGCCAGCTCACGGCGCCGCGCCCGCCCACCCCTAGTGACCACGCCCATCAGGACTCCGAGCGGGATGGCGATGGCCACCACCACGGCGAACGCGAGCACCGCGAGCAGCAACGTGGCCGGCAGCCGCTGGCTGATCACCTGCGAGACCGGCAGCTGCGAGCTGATGGAGGTGCCCAGGTCGCCGGTGAACACCCCCTTCAGGTAGTGGCCGTACTGCTGCAGCAGCGGGTTGTCCAAGCCGAGGGCGTCACGGCGCGCCGTCACCAGGGACTGCGGCGCGGTGGGCCCCAGCGAGGCCCGGACCGGGTCGCCCGGGATGAGGTGGATCATCAGGAACGACGCGGTGATCAGCACCCACACCGAGACCACCAGCTGGGCGAGACGGCGGAGGCCGAAGCGCACCCAGGCGTTGTCGAGCGCGTGTCCGAACCCCCCGGTGAACCTGGTCGACGCGGTGGTCAGGGCCGTCATCTCTGCCTCCTGCCGCTCAGCCGGCCGTCATCCGGATCGTCGCGGGCACCACGGCGTTGAAGCCGAAGTCGAACTGCGCGCCCTTGCCGAAGGTCTTGATCAGGTTGTTGGCGAACGGGATGACGTCGGCGTCCTTGATCAAGTCGGACTCCGCGGCCAACCAGTCGGAGCACCCAGCGGCGCCCTCGAGCTTGCTCGCCTTCGCCACCCCCGCGTCGTAGGCCGCATTCTTGATCCCCGCGAAGTTGTTGCCTGCCTTGGGAGTGGGCCCGGACAGGAACGGCACGAGCTGGTCAGGGCTGGAAACGTTCAGCGGCAGCCACACGACGTCCCAGTCGCCGCTACCGCCCAGGACGGTCTGGATCACCTGGGGGTCGCTCTTGGCCTGCGTCGTGACGTTTGCACCCAGCTGCTTCCACGTCGAGGCGGCCAGCTCGGCCGCCGCGGACCCGCTCGCCCCGCTCCCGGTGCTGTAGAGGAAGGTCAGCGCCAACGGGGTGCCGTCCTTGGTGCGAGTGCCGTCGCTGCCAGCCTTCCAGCCCGCGGCGTCAAGGGTCTGCTTGGCCTGGTCGAGCCCGTGCGGGGGCAGCGCCTTGGCGACGGAGTCGCCGGGGCACGCGACCGGCGCGGCCACCGCCAAGGTGGTTGCCGCGGTGCCCTCGCCGGAGGTGAGGACCTTGGCCAGCTGCGGCAGGTCGACGGCCTGGGTCAGCGCCTTGCGCACCGCCGGGTCGGAGCCGGGGCGCTTGGCGGCCTGGTTGTACCACATCTCACCCCGCAGTGCCGTCGCCTTCGACACGAACAGGTTTGCCGCCTGGAGCCGCTTGCCGTCCGGGCCCAGGATGGTGCTGGCGTTGAGCCCACCGGAGAGCAGCAGGTTCGCCGCCGTCGTCTCGTTGGAGACGAACTTGACCACCACCTTGTCGGGCAGCCCCTTGGTGTCGCTCGTCACCCCGCCCGGACCCCAGGTGTAACCGGCGCGCTTGGTGTAGCCCACGTGGTCGCCGGCCACGTCCTCGGTCAACGAGTAGAGCCCGGTGCCGTCGGTCTTGTTGGCCAGCGTCTTGCGGTCGGCCATCCCCTTCTTGCAGACCATGTAGACGTTGGCCAGACCTTGGAACAGGAATGGCACGGGTGTCTTCAGCGTCACGGTCAGCGTCGAACCCGCTGCGGTGGCGGTGGCACCCGGAGGGACGTACGTCTTCAGCAGTGGGCTCTTGTTCGTTGCGTCACCCACGAAGTTGATGTTGGCGGCAGCGTCCTCGGCTGTGAACGGGCTGCCGTCGGTGCACGTGATCCCCGGGCGCAGCTCCATGGTGGCTGTCGTGCCGGACACCTTCCACGACGTCGCCAGCTGGGGGCTGAGCTTGCCCTCCTTGTCGTTGTGGATCAACGTGTCGTAGCCGAAGCTGGTGGTCTGGAAGACCGCGTTGGCCGCCGACAGCTGCGGGTCGAGGTTGCCGGGGTCAGCGGTCAGCGACATGGTGAAGGTCGCGCCGTTGACGAAGCTTGCTCCGGTGCTGGCCTTCGGATCGTTGCTGGTGCTTCCCCCGCCTCCACTGCAGGCGGCGAGGGCGGTCGCGACGACGCACAAACCTGCGACGGTAGCGATGGTCTGCATGGTGGGTGTCCTCTCGCTGGGTACGGCCTTGACGGGAAACGATGCGCCGCGCGGGCGGCGTCGTGTTCGTGGCCCGCGACAAGGGCGCCGGGGGGTGTTCGTTGATTCGGACAGTCTCAAGCCGGGGGAGCCGAACCGGGTTCGGCCGGCACGCGGGGCATCACCCGCCCGATGTGCAGGTACCGGGCGTGACCGGCGCCGTCGTCGCCGACGAAGGCGTGCGGCATGTGCAACCCCTGCTCGGCGTGGCGGGCGATCAGCATGTCGTCCTCGTATGCCACCAGCTCCGCTCGCGAGGGCGCCTCGCCGAGCTCGGCCGTCTCGCCCTTGGGACGGATCGCCCGCCAGATGCGGCCGTCCTGGTCCTGCTCGACGACGAGGTCTGCGGCCCGGCTCGAGTACGTACCCACGTAGCGCGCCGCGTCGACGCGCGGCGGGTCGACCGGCGGCTGCGGCAGGGGCGGCAGCTCGGTGTCGGCGAGCTCGGCGAGCAGGTGACTCATTACGTCCCGGTACAGGGTGTGGCCCTCGCCGCCGTTGGTCAGCAGGACGACCGCCACACCTCGCGCAGGCACCATCCGCAGGAACGACGCCTGCCCCAGGGTGCTACCGTCGTGGCCGATCACTGGCCTGCTCGGGGTGTCGTAGACCTCCCAGCCCAGTCCCCACGCGTCACCCATTACCCGCAGCCCCGGCAGCTCGACCTGTCGTTGCTGCATCGCCTCGACGGTGTCCGCCCGCAGGACCCGGGTGCCGTCCGCCGCGGTCCCGCCGTCCAGGTGCATGTGGGCGAAGGACACCAGGTCGGCTGCGCTCATGGCGAGGATCGACCCGGCGGGCGCGTTGGAGCGTCCCATGCTCCAGACGGGCGCAGATTGTTGCTCGTCCTGCGGCGACGGCCGGACGTGGCCGACGGCGGCGCGGAACAGGATTGCCTCTGCTGCGCTGGTGGCGCCGTGGGTGAGCCCCAGCGGTGCGAACAGCCGGCTGCGCAGGCACTCGTCGTAGGTCTCGCCGCGAAGAACCTCCACGAGGCGCCCGAGCACGCAGTAGCCGGCGTTGTTGTAGGAGAACCGCTCACCCGGTGGGAACAGCTGAGCCACGTCGTCGAGCTGCGCGACGTACTTCTCGAGCGCGTCGTCGCCGGGACCGGTGTCGGTGAAGACGTCGCCCTCGAAGCCGGCAGTGTGACTCAGCAGCTGGCGCACCGTCATCGACGCCGCGGCGGACTCGTCGGCCACCCGGAAGTCGGGCAGGTAGCGCCGCACCGGCGCGTCCAGCCCCAGCTCGCCCTGCTCGACGAGCTGCATCACCAGCGTCGCCGTCCACACCTTGGTAATCGAGCCGATCTGGAAGACCGAGTCGGTGGTCGCCTCGACGCCGGTCGACCGGCTTAGCAGGCCGGCGGCCGCGTCGACGACCTGTCCGTCCACGCTGGCGGCCACGGCTGCTCCCGGGACGTCGTGCTCGTCCACGAGCCCCGGAAGGCGGGTGTCGAGCCAGGTGGCAATGTCGCCCAGCTTCGTCATCACTAGAAACTACGACGGTGAGAGGCGGTAGGTTCGTCTGCAGGGCCAAGGGATACGGCGTGGTTTGGTGCGTCCTGACCAACTGGCGGGGGAGTAGACCGGGGCAGGCTGCTCACGTGGCACGACGACGGGAGCTCCGGCGACCTGGGGACGGCAGGATCGACCCACTACCCAGGAGGAGGTCACCCATGGCGGACACCACTGCGGATGGCCCCGCGACGACGATGATCAACGCCCCGACGACGCCGTTGCGTTCGCGCGCGAGCCTGCGGCGCGTGCTCGAGGACCTAGGTTCCACCCTGCTGAAGCTGGTCTGCGGCCGGCCCGACCTCGACGACGACGTCGATGGCGTCGTCATCCACGACCCCTTGGACGACTCGGCGCAGCCACCGCGCGCCCTGGTGCTCGGGGTGGGGGTGCAGGATCCCGCGGAGGTCGCCCGTCTCCTCGACCACCTGGGGACCCACCGCGCGGCGGGTTTGGTGGTGCGGGCGCCGGTGGCGGCGACCGACGTGGTCACGGCCGCGGCGGCGCGTTCGGGAGTGCCGTTGCTGGGCCTCACCCGCGGGGCCTCGTGGGCGCAGCTGGCGGCCATGGTGCGTTCGTTGATCGCCGAGGGTGACGTCGGTGAGGACGGCCCCGCGACGCTGGGCGGGACGATCTCGGGAGACCTGTTCGCCCTCGCCAACGCGGTGGCAGCGCTGCTGGACGCGCCGATCACGATCGAGGACCGCAGCTCGCGGGTACTGGCGTTCTCCGGGCGGCAGGACGAGGCCGACCCGTCACGGGTGGAGACCATCCTCGGGCGCCAGGTGCCCGACCGGTTCACCCGGATCCTGGAGGACCGGGGCGTCTTCCAGGCGCTGTACTGCACCGACGAGACGGTCTACGTCGAGCCCGTGCCGGACGCGGGGAGCAGTGGTTTCGCCCTGCCGCGGGTCGCGCTCGCCGTCCGGGCCGGCGACGATATCCTCGGTTCGATCTGGGCTGCGGTGCACGGTCCGCTGTCCACCGAGCGAACCCAGGCGCTGCGGGACGCCGCGAAGCTGGTGGCGCTGCACCTGATGCGGCTGCGGGCGGGCGCCGACGTCCAGCGCCGGTTGCGGGCGGACCTGGTGAGCACCGCCCTGGAAGGAGGCAGGGGTGCGGGGCAGGCGCTGCGCCGCCTGGGCCTCGCGGACCACGCCGGGGTCGTGCTGGCCCTCGCGCTGACCGACGACGGTGCCGACCGCGTCGACGTGGCCCACGCGCATCTCGTCGCCGACCGTCAGCGCATGGCCGACGCGTTCGCGATGCACCTCACCGCCATGCACCCGCGGTCGGCGTCCGCCCTGGCCGGAGGGGTTGCGTACGGCATCGTCCCCGTCCTGGCCGGACGCTCCGACGGCGAGGAGCGGGCCACCCGCATCGCCACCGACTTCCTCGACCGCACCGGCCACCGCGCCCGGCTGATGATCGGCGTCGGGACCGTGGCGACCGACGGTGCCGCACTGCCGCGGTCGCGTGACGGTGCCGACCGGGCGCTGCGGGTGCTGCGCACCCAGGCCACGACCCGCCGGGTGGCGCGCATCAGCGACGTCGCCGTCGAGGCGCTTCTCCTGGAGCTCGGTGACCTGGTCGCCGAGCGGGGGGAACCGCCGTCGGGGCCCATCGCCGCACTGAGCGCATACGACGCCGAGCACGCCAGCTGCCTGGTGGAGACGTTGCGGGCCTGGCTCGACGCGTTCGGTGACGTTGTCGCGGCGTCGTCGGTGATGTACGTACATCCCAACACGTTCCGCTATCGGCTGCGCCGGCTCGCCGAGGTGGGCGGTCTGGACCTCGCCGACGCCGACGCCCGCTTCGCCGCCATGCTGCAGCTGCGGTTGCGGCCCCCGCCGGTTCTGCACGCATCCTCGACAGCTGCCGGTACGCGGGAGGTGGGCTGAGCCGTGCAGACGCTGTTGCGTGGCGGGCGCGTGATCGACCCGGGGACAGGACTCGACGGTGTCGCCGACGTCCTGGTCGACAACGGTGTCGTCGCCGCAGTTGGGAAGGAGTTGGCGGCGCCTGTGGACTCAGTGGTGATCGACGTGACCGGCCTGGTGGTGGGCCCCGGATTCGTCGACCTGCACAGCCACGTGCACTCCATCGCGGGCCAGCGGCTGCAGGCGATGGACGGGGTCACCACCTCGCTCGACCTCGAGGCGGGACTGATGCCCGTGGCCCGGGCCTACGAGCACGCGGCGCAGCAGGGACGCCCGCTGCACTACGGCTTCTCGGCCTCGTGGGGCGAGGCCCGGGCGCAGGTCCACCTGGGGGTCGAGCCCGACGGCCGCTTCGACCCGTCGCTCGCCGTTCTGGGCGAACCCCAGTGGCAGCGGTCCTCCTCGCCCGCCGAGCTGACGGCCTGGCTGTCGTTGCTCGAGCGGGAGCTCTCCGACGGCGCACTGGGCATCGGTATCCTGCTCGGGTACGCCCCGCGCAGCGAGCCCGCCGAGCTCGTCGCGGTCGCCCGGCTGGCCGCGATGGCAGGAACGCCCACCTACACCCACGTCCGCGAGCTCATCGAGGCCGATCCGACGACCCCGATCGACGGCTCGGCCGAGATCGCTCTGGCTGCGGCGGAGACCGGGGCAGCCATGCACCACTGCCACGTGAACAGCACCTCCCGCCGGCACGTCGACCGGGTGCTCGCCACGCTCGACCGGGCCCGTGCGGAAGGTTCTCGGGTGACCGTGGAGGCGTATCCCTACGGGGCTGGGAGTACCGGGGTGGGGGCGGCCTTCCTCGCGCCCGAACGCCTGGGGCACTGGGACATCGGGCCCTCGAGCATCGTCCTGGTCGAGACGGGCGAGCGCATCGCCGACGCGGGGCGGCTGCGTCAGGTCCGCGCCGAGGACCCCGGCGCCGAGTGCATCGTCGAGTTCCTCGACGAGAACGCGCCCACCGACCAGGCCCTGCTGGCGCGCGCGCTCGCGTTCCCCGACGCGATCGTCGCCAGCGACGCCATGCCGGTGCTGTGGGGCGGGGGACGGTTCGACAGCCGGGAGTGGCCGCTGCCGCCGGGGGGCGGCACGCACCCGCGCACCGCGGGCACGTTCTCCAAGGCGCTGCGGCTGATGGTGCGCGAGTCCGGGCAGTGGACGTGGGCGGAGGGGTTTCGTCGCTGCTCCTACCTGCCGGCCAGGGTGCTGGACCAGGCGGCGCCCGCCGCCCGGTCCAAGGGGCACCTCGGGGTGGGCGCCGACGCCGACATCGTGGTGCTCGACCCGCACCGCCTCACCGACCGGGCGACCTACCTGCACCCGACGCGCCCGTCGGTCGGGGTTCGGCACCTACTGGTCGCAGGCACACCCGTCGTCCGCGACGGCGAGCTTCAGGTGGACGCGCTTCCCGGCCGTCCGCTACGCGGCGAACCGGCCTAGCACCGCCCGGGGGCTGCCCCGGGCCGCGGCGTTGGTCATCCGAACCAGGTCGGGGCCCGTGTTTTCGTTGCCTTCGACCAACAGTGCGCACGTGGACGGGAGCAGGCTGCGGGCATGGTTCGACACTTGGAGCTCGAGGACGTGGCGGCGTTGCAGCTGCCGAGCGACCCGAGCGTGTCCCCCGACGCGCGGCAGGTCGTGTACGTCCTGCGGACGACCGACACCTCGGCGGACCGTGACCGGCACGCCCTGTGGTCGGTGCGCACGGACGGGGACGGCTGGGGTGAGCCGTTCGCCCTGACCCACGGTGACAGCGACACCGCGCCGGCGGTCGCCCCGGACGGGACGCAGGTCGCGTTCCTGCGCGGTTCCGACCGGTCCCAGCTGCACGTGCTGTCCTTGCGCGGCGGTGAGGCACGCAAGCTGACGGACCTGCCCGGCGGTGCGGGCGCACCGGTGTGGAGCCCCGACGGGGAGCGGATCGCTTTCACCGCACCGGTCCGGACCGGCCCGACACCCGGTGGAACAAGTCCGGAGAAGGACCAGTACGCCCCGATCAGCACGACACGCCTCGGGTACAAGGCGGACGGATCGGGGTACTTCGGTCCGGTCCGGGCGCACCTGCACGTCCTGGACGTGGCGACGGGGCAGGTTCGTCAGGTCAGCGACGGTGACTGGCACGCCGGACGGCCCGCGTGGTCCCCGGACAGCACCCGGTTGGCCTTCGCGGCGGCCCCCGACGACGACGCGGACATCTCCTTGCGTTCGTCGGCGTTCGTGCTCGAGGTGAGCACCGGCAGGCCACCGCGGCGGGTGGGGTCCGGCCGGGGGACGGCGGGTGCGGTGCTGTTCAGCGCCGACGGGCAGAGCGTGTTCGTCGCCGGCCAGACCCGGGTCGGCGTGAGTCAGACCAGCCTGCTGCGGCTGGACCTGCCGGCCGAGGACGTCGACGGCACGGATGTCGACGGTGTGGATGTGGCGGCGTCGCTGGACCGCAACGTGATGCCGGGCGGGCCGGGTTATCCAGGCGGGCTGCCGCAGCGCAGCCCCGACGGGGCCGAGGTCGTGTTCTGCGTGCGTGACGGGGGTTGCTCGCACGTGTGGGCGGTACCGGCCGACGGCTCCGCCCCGCCGCGGGCCGTGCTCACCGGCGAGGACCAGGTGGTGTCCGGCCTGTCCGTGGCAACCGGTGCCGATGTGGCCGCGGTCGTGCTGGGTGACCCGACGACGTACGGCGAGGTCGCGCTGCTGCCGTTGGACGGTGGGGAGCCGCTCCGGCTGACCGGGCACACCGCGGCGAGCCTGCCCGGGGTGTCGTTGCTGCGTCCCGAGCCGCACACCTTCACCGTGCACGACGGCACCGAGGTGCACGGTTGGGTGCTGCGCGCTGCGGACGCGCCCATACCGGGGCCGTTGCTGCTGGACGTGCACGGCGGACCGCACAACGCGTGGTCGCCCGCCGCCGACGCCGCCCACCCCTGCCACCAGGTACTGGCTGCCCGGGGCTGGACGGTGCTGCTCCTCAACCCGCGCGGCAGCGACGGTTACGGCAACAACTTCTGGGCCGCAACGGTCGATGCGTGGGGCCGGGCCGACGAGCGGGACCTGCTGGACCCGCTCGACGAGCTGATCGCGCAGGGCCTCGTCGACCCGGCCCGACTGGCGGTGACCGGCTACAGCTACGGCGGTTACATGACCTGCTGGCTGACTGGGCGCACCGACCGGTTCGCGGCGGCGGTCGGTGGGGGCGTGGTGGCCGACCTGGTGAGCCAGTGGGGTGTCAGCGACGTCGGGCCCGCCATGGGCGGGCTGGAGTGGCCCAACCCGTTCACCGATCCGGATGCCCTCGCCGCCTGCTCACCCTGGTCACGCGTCGGGTCGGTCACCACGCCGACCCTGTTGCTGCAGGGCCAGGACGACCAACGCTGCCCTGCCGCTCAGGCCGAGCAGTGGTTCGCCGCGTTGCGCAGCCGGGGGGTGCCCACCGAGATGGTGCTGTACCCGGGCAGCTCCCACCTGTTCATCCTCAACGGGCGCCCCTCGCACCGCGCCGACTACAACCGACGTCTCATCGACTGGACGGAGCAACACATGAGCACGACCACCACGACCGCCACCACCTCGCGCTTGGACGCCGACCACTGGCAGCAACGTCTGGACGCCCTGGCTTCCCGCCATGGCGTCGTGGGCGCGAGCCTGGCCATCCGCCGTCTGGCCGGCTCGGGCGAGCCGGGTGCCTCGGACGAGCTGGTGGAGGTGGCGACCGGGGTGCTGAACAAGTCGACCGGTGACCCGGTGACCACGGACTCGGTGTTCCAGATCGGTTCGATCAGCAAGGTCTGGACGACGACGCTGGTGATGCAGCTGGTCGACGAGGGCCGCCTCAGCCTGGACACGCCGATCGTGGAGGTGCTGCCGGAGCTGCGCCTGGGTGACTCCGACGTGGCGAGCAAGGTCACGATGCGGCACCTGCTGACGCACAGCAGCGGGATCGACGGCGACGTGTTCACCGACACAGGTCGCGGTGACGACTGCTTGGAGAAGTACGTAGCGGCCCTGGCCGACGTGGCCCAGAACCACCCCCTGGGGGCGACCTTCTCGTACTGCAACTCCGGCTTCGTGCTGGCCGGGCGGGTCATCGAGGTGCTGACCGGCAAGACGTGGGACGCAGTGCTGCGTGAGCGGATCATCGAGCCGTTGGCTCTGGGCTTCACCTCGACGTTGCCGGAAGAAGCGGTGCTACACCGCGTGGCGGTGGGGCACATCACCCCTGACCCCGAACAGGACCCAGAGGTGGTGAAGACGTTCTTGATGCCCCGCCCGTTGGGCCCGGCCGGGTTGATCAGTGCCACTGCCGCGGACGTGACGTCCTTCGCCCGGATGCACCTGCTCGGCGGGGTGGCCCCGGACGGCACCCAGGTCCTCTCGGGTGGGTCCACCGACGCCATGCAGGCCCACGAGCTGGACCTGCCCGACAAGCACACCTTGGGTGATTCCTGGGGTCTGGGCTGGATCCGGTTCGACTGGAACGGGGAACGTCTCTACGGCCACGACGGGTCCACGTTCGGGCAGAACGCCTACCTGAAGGTGCTGCCATCCCAGGGCTTGTCGGTAGCCCTGCTGACGAACGGTGGACACACCACCGACCTGTACCGGGACCTGTACCAGGAGGTCTTCTCCGAGGTCGCCGGTCTGGGCATGCCCGAGCAGCTCTCCCCACCGGCCCAGGCGCCAACGCCGGCGCCGGAGACGGACCGTCACATCGGGACCTACGAGCGCAGCTCGGTGACCACCGAGGTGTTCGAGGGTGATGATGGGCTGGTGCTGCGGATCATCCCCACCGGTGCCACCGCCGAGGCCTCCGGAGCCACCACCGAGGAGCTTGCGCTGCACCCGGTGGAGGAGAACCTATTCGTCACCCAGCCCCCCGGCCAGGAAAGCTGGATGCCGGTGATGTTCTACGAGCTGCCCGACGGCAGCAGCTACGTGCACTACGGCGCGCGTGCCAACCCAAAGAAAGGCTGACCTGTCCCTCGGCACGGGCCAGCGGCGACCTGGGGAATGGCTGGCTGGCGACCCGGTGTCGGCGGCGGTCCGGGCAGTGCGCGCGGCCGCGGCCTGAGCGTGGGCGTGGGCCTCAGCAAGTGCGGAATCCAGCTCGCGGCGACGCAGCACCCGCCGCCCCGGGGTCGCCGCACGCTGCGCCGACACTGCGGTGTGCTCGGTGCGGGCGGCAGTGAGGGCCCGTTCTGCCTGCTGGGACATCTCCAGGGCAGCCAGCGCTGACGCCGCCGCAGCGGCCTGCATACGCAGCTTCTCGTGGCGGATCTGGGGCCTACTCGGGTGTCCTCCGCCGTCCCGCACAGACGGCGCCGACACGATCTCGTCGCGCCGTTCTACCGGGTAAATGGCGCCGTTGTGCGCGAAGGCTTGTGTCCCGTACCGGAACGGATGGGTGTTGCGCAGCTCGACCGGCAACCCGGGCGTCGCCCAGCGGAGGTGGACGACGCCGGCCCGGGGTCGTTCGCGCCGTGGTGGCCGCCGTGAACGCGGGGTCGGTGTCGGCGCGGCTGGTCGACCGCTCGACGACCAAGCCGTCGGTTCCGTCGTAGGCGATGCCCCAGCCGTCGGCGTGCAGCCGCGCCAGCTCGCGGAACGCTGTCAGGGCCTCGCCGCCGAGCACGTCGCGTAGCGTCACCGGCTCGCGGGCAACCCAGCCCAGCAGTCGGCACATCAGACGTACCGGCCCATGCCACCGGCCACGTCGATCGATGTACCGGTCAAGTAGCTGGCTCGGTCGCTTGCGAGGAACGCGACGATGCCCGAAACTTCGTTCACATCACCGAACCGGCCGAGCGGCACCTCCTTGCTGGCTAACGTCGTGAAGAACTCCTCCGCGGACAGGTTCGGGGAGCGCAACCGGCGGATGTTCTCCCACTGCGGTGTCACCACCAAGCCGATGTTGACGCTGTTGACGAGGACGTTCTCCGGACCGAGTTCGATCGCGAGGGCCTTGCTGAAGTTCAGGCAGGCGGCACGGTTAACCGTGGTGGCGAAAAACGCCGGGTCAGGATAACGGGCGTAGATCGCGTTGATGTTGATGACGCGGGCCGCGTTGCTGGCCCGCAGGTGCGGCAACGCGGCCCGGGTGCACCGGATCTGCGAGAACAGCTTCACGTCGAGGTCACCCTGCCATGCCGCGTCGGTCAGCGTCTCGAACGTGCCGGGGTGGGCGGCGCCAGCGTTGTTGACGAGGATGTCGATGCCACCGAGTGTCTCGGCGGCGGCGGCGATGAACGCTTCCACCTGGTCGGGCTTGGTGACGTCGGTGACCGACGCGTGCACGGTTCCGCCGGCCGCGGTCAGTTCGCCCGCGGCCGCCTGCACCTCGTCGGGGTTGCGGGCGCAGATCGCGACAGCCGCCCCCTCCGCGACCAACTCGCGGGCGACCGCGAACCCGATACCCTTAGATCCGCCGGTGACGACGGCCCGACGGCCGGACAAACCCAGGTCCATCTCAGCCCTGGGCCTGCTCGTCTGCGGTGATTTGGGCGGCGGCGTGCTCGAGCAGTGAGCGGCGCGGTGGGTTGAATACGTCGACCTCGGAGCAGGACGAGTTCTTGGTCCGGGCGCCGTGGGGCACCCAGGCCGGGGCGACGGCAACGTCGCCGGCCCGCATGGTGCGCACCTCGCCGTCCAGCTCGAACTCGAATTCGCCCTCGAGCACGATGACGATCTGCTCCTCTTCGTGCACGTGCACCGGCGCCTCGGTGTGCGGTGCGAACCGCACGAAGTTGGTCATCGTCCGCTCGCCCAGCACCGGTCGGAACTCCAGTCCGGGCACGAACTCGACCGGGGTGATTGCGCTGACATCGACGTAGCGGCCCTTGGCGGTCGGTGTGCCAGTCGCTTCGCTGCTGAAGTGGGAGTGGGTGCTCACGGTCTCTCCTCGGAGGTCCTGGGTAACAGGGCCGCCAGCCGGCGGACCCCTTCATGGATGTCCTGCTCGGTCACCCGGCTGAACGACAGTCTCATCTCACGCTGCCCGCGTCCGTCGGGGTAGAAGGGGACGCCTGGCACGAACGCGACGCGCGCCTCGCGTGCTCGCCGCCCCAATGCCGTCGTGTCGGTGCCGGCCGGCGCGGTGAGCCAGGTGAAGAAGCCGCCGGTCGGCATGGTCCAGGTAACACCGCCCGGCATGGTCACCTCCAGCGCGGTCAGCATCGCGGCGCACCGGTCGGCGTACAGGGCCCGGGACGCAGTGAGCTGCCGGTCGAGGTGGCCGCCCCGTAGATATTCCTCGACCAATCGCTGCCCGAGCGCCCCCGCGCACTGGTCGGAGTTTTGCTTCGCTTCAATCATCCGTGCGATCAACGGGGCCGGACCGGCGGCCCATCCGAGCCGTACGCCGGGGAAGAAGGTCTTGGAGAAGGTGCCGATCTGTACGACGGTGTCGGGGGCAAGTGTCCACAGGCTGGTTCCCCGTTCGTCGGTAAACGACAGCTCGCGGTAGGCGACGTCTTCCACGACGAGCAGCCCGTAACGCTGGGCGAGCACGGCCAGCGCCGCCCGACGGTCCTGCGACATCGTGCGGCCGGACGGGTTCTGGTGGTCCGGGATCGTATAGAGCAGCTTGGGGCGCAGCCCCCCAGCCAGCAGCCCGGCCAGTGCTTCGACGTCCAGGCCGTCCTCGTCCATCGGGATGCCACGGACGTCGGCCTCGTAGCCGCTGAACCCCATGATGGCGCCGAGATACGTCGGTGCCTCGACGAGGACCACGTCGCCGGGGTCGAGCAGGCTCTTGGCGAGTAGCCCCAACCCATCGATCCCCCCGCTGGTCACCATCAGCTCGTTCTCCGCGGGTCGTAGGCCTTCGCGCTGGCCCAGTCGGCCGGCGATGGCGTCGCGGACGCTTGCCAGCCCCTGGGTCGGGGAATACTGCAGGGCAACCGCCGCATCAGTGGCCAGCAGGCGGGCCGTGAGCTCGCCGAGCACCGCGACCGGGAAGGTTTCCGGTGCAGGGAAGCCGCCGGACAACGTGATGACGTCGGTGGAGCTGGCCAGTGCCAAGATGTCGGCGAGTGCACCGCCGCCGTCACCGGCGTGTGTGCGCCGGGCCAGTGAGGCCGTCCAATCGTAGGTCGTACCGGTCAGCACTCGACCCTCCGCTCAATCCACCGTTACCACAACAGATCTCTTGACAGCTCCCATGCAACCGTAAATGATTCGTGCATAGCTGTCGAGCATACAACAGGAAGATGCCCAATTTATCCTGCTGCCTGGTAGGTCGATCCCGGTTAGAAGGTGACAAGTGCGACGGACGGACGCTCCGCTTGCCGGGTTGATTCACTACAGTTCGCCGCCCGCGACGCCTGTCCCGCTCGACGACGTCGACCTGTCCCTGCTGCGGCTGCTCGCCACCGACGCCCGCGCGTCTCAACGCAGCCTGGCCCGCGAGCTCGGCATGTCCGCCCCCACGATCGGCGAGCGGATTGCCCGCATGGAGCGCACCGGTGTCATCCGGGGCTACAGCGTCGTTCTCGATTGGGATGCAGCAGGGTTTCCTGTCGTCATCTACCTCGCGATCACCGCGGTACAGGGCTATGACCTGGGACCGGTCATAGCCGCGGTGAACGAGCTTCCGGAGGTCGAGAACGTCACGGTCGTCACCGGCGAGCTGGACCTGTTGGCTCGGCTACGAGTGCGCGACTATGCACACCTGCGGGCGGTGCTGTTGGAGAAGGTTTGGCAGATCAGTGGCGTGCAGCGCACCGAGACCTATCTGGCCGTCGCCGAGGGCCCCCCGAAAAACTTCGTGTCCGAGTTGGTGGAGTCCGTGCGTACTGCCGACGTCGCTGCGGCGACAGTGACCTCGGCTTCCCGAGAAGAGGACGAATGAGCGGCAGCAACAAGCAGGGTATCGGGCGCAGTGGTTTCGTCGCCGAGCACGATCTGTACAACCTAGGTGCGTGTCAGTATTGGAATTTGAAGGAATGCGGCAAACTCGCGAGCGCCTGAGATCGCCGCTGACGAACGAGCGAACGTCGTTCCATCGAATCACCCGCCGCGGAACGACGAGTTTTACTGTCGGAACCAGCGATTTGGATTACTGACCCACGCACCTAGAGCAGCAGGAGAGCGCTGAGCGCGTCATAGCGCGGATCCGCGAGCTGGAGCTACGCACTGTCCGCATCATCGTGGTCGACCAGCACGGCGTACCGCGGGCAAAGTTCCTATCGGCCGAGGCGGCCATCGCCGGACTCCGCAACGGCGTCGATTTGTCTGGCGCCATCTACAGTCTTGACACCAGCAACGCGGTGTTTTCCCCGCCCTTCGCCGAGGGCGGCGGCTTCGGCATCCCGGAGTTCACCGGTTTCCCGGACGTCGTGGGCGTCCCGGACCCGACTACCTTCCAGGTGCTGCCGTGGGCCGACCGTACCGGCTGGCTGCTGTGCGACGCGTACTTCAGCAGCGGCAAGCCGGTCCCGCTCGACGGGCGGCGCATCCTGCGCACCCAGCTCGAGCGGCTCGGCGACGCCGGATACCGCTACCTGGCCGGACTGGAGGTGGAGTTCGCGATCGTGCGCCGCGAAAGCGGCATCATCGGCCTGCACGAGACCGGCGCCCCGCCACCACCACCGGCGGTCGATGTGTTCGAGCACGGTTACCAGACCCTCACTGCGTTGCGCGACGCGCTGTACGACGTGGGCCTGCCTCCCCGTTCGATGGAAGACGAGTGGGGTTCCGGTCAGATGGAGATCACCTTCAGCCCCCTGGAGGGGCTCACCTCCGCCGACGCGATGGTGCTGTTCCGCAGCACGATAAAGCAGATCTGCCAGCGTCGCGGGTTGCTCGCCGCAGAGACCGTCCCGCCGACCAGCAGTCGCACGCCGCGCCGACCCCGAGGGGTATAGCCCCGCGCCAGGCCCGAGCCCCTGCGCCGTGGCCTGCGCGGCGCGCTACGCGGTATGCACCCGCGAAGCACCGCGAGGCCGCCGAGGGCTCACTTCGACGTCCCGCGGCCGTGGTCGTTGCCTGGGCGACGACCACTGGCTGTTCCCATGCCGCTTCGCCGGACGCCTCGCCCGGGACCGGCTAGTTGACCGTCGGTGCCCGCCAGCGCGCTCGATCGCGCAGCCGGTTCCGTCGAGGTCGCGTGTGCTGGTCCAGTACCAGCGGCCCTGTCTGCGCACGTCGGCGGCTACCCCGGCCGCTGCCAAAGTTCGGCGACGTCCGCCGCGACTGCCCGGCCCTGGGCCCGTCCGGCGGCGGCGGGTCCTCGTCGGGTCGGATCGTAGATGTTGGGGCCGACGGCGGCGATGCTGTCCTGGTCGGGGGAGATGAGCAGTACCTGGCTGTCGGTGCTCATCGCGGCGACGTCCTGAGCCGCGCCAGGGATCGCGCCGTACCCTTCGGGCAGGGGCGCGATGACCACGACCCGGTCGTGGCCTTCGGCGAGGCGCGCGTTGGCGGTGGAGACCATCCCGCCGTCGATCCAGGCGCGACCGGCGAAGCGCTCGAGCGGCCACACGCCGGGGACGGCGCCGCTGGCCGACATGGCGTCGGCGAGTGGAACGCCCGAGGAGGCGTCGAAGACGTGCAGGTCCCCGGTGTCGGCGTCGATCGCGGTCACCCGCAGCGCGGGCGGCCAGCCGACAGCGCCCAGGCGGGCCGCGACGACGGCGCGCCGAGCCGCCAGCGGCACCGGTTCGGGGTGGGCCCTGCCGATCCGGCCCATCGCTGCGCCGACCTCCTGCCGATCGGTGCCGCCGGCGACGAACGCCGCGTACCAGGCCGCCATCACCTCCTGCGAGGCGGCGGCGGGCAGCTCACCCGGGTCGGGCTCGGACTGCGCGGCGAACAGCTGCTCCAGGTCGCGCCCGGCCGCCAGGGCCGCGCCGACGAACGCCCCTGCGGAGGTGCCGATCACCGCGTCGGCACCGGACAGGTCGACCCCAGCGGCACGCAGCCCAGCCAGCACACCGACCTGCCAGGCGATACCGGTGACCCCGCCACCACCCAGGACCAGCGCAAGCGAGCAGGCAGGGTCCGGTCCTGTGGTCATGACCACCTTCCTACTGCACCTAGCCGCCCCGGTGGTCACCAACACGAGTCTCTCCCGCGCGGAGCACCACCGACTACACACTGCCTACAGGACGCAGCAGCGGCGGACCCGCATCCCGGACACCGCTCGCATGGAGCTGCCTGAGCCCGACCTGGACCGGATGGCGGTGATCGCCCGGACGCTGCAGGCGTCCGACGTGGGGCTCCCGGACTACCTGTCGGCGGGCAGGTCCCGCACCCACACCGGGCGGCGGGCGTGCAGCCTGGCCGCCGCCCCGCACGAGGAGCACGCCGCGGGGCTCGCGGTGGTCTCCACCACCTGCTCTAGCTCCCCGGCACGCTCCGA
>JAABUP010003814.1_pt1 | contig 26065 bp, 27 predicted proteins | sample 5559201 | NCBI WGS metagenome assembly JAABUP01 (sample SAMN10711887, study PRJNA513373) | rock metagenome | isolation source: Antarctica rocks | place: Antarctica
ACACTTAATTTTTTATAGACTAAAAGAACTGTGTATATTTCATCATTCTGTATACTCAGATTATAAAACTAAACTGTGATTGTAAAGTAGTTATGATATTTGTGATTTTTGAAATCTTAAGCATCCAAAAAAAAAGTGGTTTTCCGAGCATCATGAACGGCCCAGAGTTTTTGCCCCTACTGTATTCATCATCTATGGAGACTGCCGCACTCACCTCTGGCATCTTTCTAGAACGACAACCAATGTCCCACTATCTTTCCTTCACGTCCAGTAACTCATGGAAAGCGCTTCCGTCATTACTATGACCTAGGCTCTATCTCCAATTAGATACCACCTGTTGCAAAGCAGAGGCCATTTGGATCATGCTTTGCACCGCAAAACTTTCGTTTTAACTTCAGTATTTCTCATCTATGTCCTAAACCAATCTACATGACTAACGAGGTTGGACTGTGTCTGCCTCCACATCAAAGCCCACCGATTGTCTAACGACTGATCCTATCATCACATCGAACATGGCGCAAGCTGTCCAGTCGTGCACCATCCCAAAGCCAGCTTCAAATCACGCAACCTCTCCACACCTGCCAGCTCATGCTTGGAGCTATCGAGTTCCTTCTCCTCCTCGCATAGTCGTCCCTCCACCTGTGCTCAACAACTTCGGAGTCCCTAACTTGGCCATTGGACAAACTCCGTTTCACGACTATGAGTCGAGTGAATTCGCCAATGCCGACTTCCTCGATACGGTCACTTACGGGGACTTTGTTACAGCGAACAATATGCTAGACTGGAAGTACGAGCAGCGTAGGATGGCTCAGAACATCTTGCCTTTCCTATTTCTAGGACCTACATCCGCCGCGAGGGACAAAGACTTTCTTAAACGTGAAGGCATCACAATGCTACTGGCGGTCCGCAACACCATGTCTGCCCAAGCCAAGCTCCTGAACGGCAGCAAGGTCGCAGGCGAGCTCGGACTCCAATCCGCCACCATCGACGTTGCCGGCAACCAAGAGCTCATCGCTGCTTTTCCCCGTGCGATTCAAGCGATCAACAGTCACATGCAACAAATGTACAGCATTCGGACCGCCAATACTCGCCATACAAGCAGTGATCACTCCCATCTCGCTAATACAGATCTCTTAACAGGGAAGGTCTTGGTGTTTTGCGAATCGGGCAACGAGCGCTCTGCTGGAGTAGTCGCGGCTTACTTGATGGCCATGTACAACATGGATATCATCAAAGCTGTCCAAATTGTTCAAGCACAGCGTTTCTGTGTCTCTTTTGACGATTCCCTGAAGGTTCTTTTACAGACATTCGCTGCCATCCTCCAAGCTAAGAGGGATGTTGCGCGGTCACAGCAGTCATCCACTGAGCAGCTCAAGCTCGATGGCCTGCATCGAGGCGGTGTCCAAGGTGGCTGTGATCTGGCGGTGGGTAAGAAGGGAAAGCGGAATCTTGATGAAGCTTATGAATCCGATATTGAGATGGGTGATGCATCAGGTCAGATCGATGATGGGAGATTTGAGGGGAGAGAGGGGTATGCACCGTTTCAAGACAAAGCGCTCATCTAAGCTGGTTGGAATCTTGCGGCATGGACAGTCTCGAATGACCGAGGGAAGCATCATTATCTAATTTCAATATACCCAGGCATAGCTCGCGAGCATACACGTGCTGGCGTTGGGGAGGACTTGCTAAGCTTGGCGCTACCAGTGACGTTATGCGCGGTGTTGTTACTTCGACTTCAAACCTCACGGCGTAAGTGCTGAGACTCAAGATACTTGCTTCGATCTGCTGGCTTTGCAAAACTTGATCCTCAGTTTACTTTCGTGCAACAAATCCTTTGTGAGTGAATTGCAATCTGAGATATTCACCGGCACCTAAGTGAATATGAGGACTTAGTGAGATCTTGAGCAGAGATCGCTGGTATCCGGTTTCCATCAACACCCAAACTCCAAAACCTCCTTTCACGTGTCTGGTTTGCACGGAACTTCCTTCCAGTCGTCTTGCTGTACAACTCAACGCTCCTTCGATCCAGCTTATATACTCCTACTTTCTCGCGGGAGATCAGCTACAGATTCTCGACCGAGGTCTTCAAATCTGGGCCCAACCTTGCAACATGGAGCTCAGGAAGAAGGTTAAGAGACCACAGAGGTATGAGCCGGAGCCTGACACCCATTTGCAGGAAACATACACCCCACACGCCTTGCGTCCCGCTTTTCCTAGCCCTTTCGTAGATTTCAATCCAGATCTGCCTCCTGCAACGTTCCCAACCTTCGACCAGCCTAGGCTTGCCGACCTAAGCGGGCGCTATCATACCACGAACAGCAGAACCGAGGCATCACCTCTAGGTCCAGAAGCACCGACAGGCCAGCAGCTACCACGAGATGAAGTCGAAGAGCTCCTAGTACCTTCATACACGTCGCAGGGTATTTGGCAAGCCAGTGGTGGGCCCCAAAAGCAAGTTCTCGTCGATAAGTTGCAGCTGCTACGAAGAAAGATGGACAGATCGGAGGAAGATTGGATCAGTCAGGAGATGGAAACGAGCGACGAGGAAGAACAGGTTGATGGTGGGCACTCAAGGGTAAGCCGTTGCATGGGGACTGGTTGTTTTGTTCGACGCGCTGAAGCTTACCCGAAGCTAGGCTGTGCATAGAGTCGAAGGTCGACCGCTTTGGAAGAATCTTCCAGATGTGCTCCAAATGAGTATTGTTGATATGCTGTCAAGGCACCTGACGCTAGAAGAGGCGTGCCAGCGACTGCGACTTACGGAGCCTCAGCAACGTGAGGTTCTCAAGCATCAAGCACGTCGTCAGCGACTGGAGGATTTCGAAGACTCAAACATCAGGTCTTTGCATGCACAGCAGATGAGTTTGTTTCTGGACCGAAACTATAACAGTTCAAGACCAATCACGCAGACTACTTTCCGCAAGTCAATTGAAAAGCACCTATACAAAAACCTTGACGAGGCAGATCACCACACGGTCACTAAGAAAGAGCTTGTTGATGCGCAGATATTTCTGCAGGCGATCGGGTTAGACCCAGATCTCATAGGCGAATGGTCTGATTCGCCTGATGATCAAGACCCGTCAAAAGTGGATTCTTGCCAACAGCTCGCTCAGCTTAGTTCAGGCTCTCCGAATATGCACCAGACCGCCCGCTCTGCATCAGGACGTATCAAGGCCTCACCCCATCAAGATTTCTTGCAGCGTGCCCGTACAACATTACCTTCGACCTCAGTCTTTCAGAAGACCATTGGAAGAGCCAATCTAAGCATACCTGTCAAGCGAGTGATGTTCGAGGATAGAGGGCGTATGTCTCTGTACACGGGCCCGAAGCCAGGGACAGCTTATCCGAACTCAAGGCTCGAATCGGTACACGACCATACACTTCTAACCTTCAACAACAGCAGACAGCATCCGCAGAAGGAACTCCAAGCTGGCTTATTAGATGAAGATGCCCAGCTGGGCCTGACTTTGTCAAAGCGATTATTAGTCGGTGCTAGGGCAGACACCGAGCAAGAGGCAACACCTGCTACAGGGGGTCTGGAGACGCTGCAGAAACCACACTATCGACTACTTAGAGCGGCAGCATCCGACGGGAAAGACATTGTAGAGCCACTGAATCCTACTTCTCTGCAGCTAGCAGCCTTCGCGTCAGGGCAAAACAGGAAGTCTCAATCATCTTTAGGTGGAAGGGACGCAAGTGGCATGAAACGCCCTAAATCTTCAGTATGCCATCATCGGAAATTACAGTTCTTTGTAAAGAGAAGCCGCCACTGGTGGCATCGTCTCCAAGAACACCGTCCGATGCCACTCCACAAGAGCTCACGTCTCGTGGACCAGACTCCAAGGCGAATACGAAAAAGAATAACGGAAACCAACGATTACTAAGGGATATATTCGGAGCTCCTTCAAAGACTACTGCATCCGCCGCCCTACGTAAGGGGTCATCCCACACTGAAGTTCAAGGTGCCGTCTATGGCGACTTGAAACCAAGCTTAGCCCGAGATAGACAAATTAGTACATCTACGTCTATAGTATCTTCGAGATCCGAGCACAAAAGTGGGAACGCAAGGCGAGCATATAGCAAGTCGATGAACCCTAAGCTTTCCATATCAGAAGCCTCGACAACAGAAAAGGGTCAATCTCATGACCAGCCATCCGTTGAGAACACGCGACTCAAAGTGGAAGAAAGGAAACGTGTGAAGAGGAGAGGCAGTAAGAGTGACGTCTCTCGAAACAAAGCGGGTTTTCCACAGAACAAGGCTGTGGTACAGAGACCTCGAGCTAGGAAGGGTCCAGCCCAAACGACTGCGGGTCAACCTATCACGGCCTTAAAGTAGTAAATTGGCACATGTTTATGCATATGAGGCAAGATCAAACCGCATCGCCCTTGCCAATAAGGAGCACATATGATGATAGTTAGGCTCCAAAGTACGGAAGACTGGAGCACCTGCTATACATTCACATCAATATCAAGTACATACATGTATACTACACAGAGTTGTCTGGTACTGTCAAAGATGGTTTGGTGACACATTAAAACACGTCCTGATGTGAACATGATGTGCTGCGTCCAGGTGTATTGCTTATGTCGTAGTGTAAATATCGTAAGAGAATCTTGCTGCTTATATGCTCATATTATAATTACCGCCAGGCCCAAGCCCTCCGGAACGGAAAAACTCTCTGCAGAAGAGCCGCTCTGCAGGGCGGGCCGAGCCGCTGTCAGGTACGGAGTCGCTAAACAAGGTTTGCCACTGATCTCACGACTCAAAGAGGCAAGAACCAAAAATATCTTCAACAACCGCCAATAAGCTGTCAGGCCATGCTGGCATACTACTTGCACGTAGTTGTGCTGTCCGCCAGGTATTGCGTAATCACAAGACCTTTGCTGAGAGGTTGAGACCAAGCATAGCAACTTTCCTCTTAATTGGACTGCATAGACAACGCACGCGCAGGCGCATCTCTATTCCTGGACAACAAACCTTGCACGGACAATCTCATCGAGGGTTACAAACAACACACAGAACTGCAGGTAGCTGCTGTGATAAAGATCTAATTTGCACCGGCTTCATTACGGAATCTCAAACGGTACGCTATCTTGTGTTGCACTGCAATTTCCAGTCACGATTTCTCCAACTCCAAAAGTGCTGAGAACCTTTCAAGGTCATCGATCTGCTGCAACTCGTACTTTGCACTCGAGCGGTCTGTGCTTGAATATCAAGAATGAGCTCCGCCACCGTGACACAGGACACTGCAGGCGAGTCGCCATTGACGAGCAACTCCCAACCCCCAGGCAGTCCACTCTCATCATTATCAGAATCCACTTCGGAAGTGAGTGAGAGTAACCAACGAGGAGCTGTCTCGAAGACTATGCGGGAAGAAGAGAGAAAAATGAGGACGGCCAGCACGGAGGAAGAAGAGAACAGAATTCGCCCAACAAACAACGAGTTGGAAGACAAAGTGGGCACAAACGGGAGAGTCTTTGACGAGAGATTGTCGAATCTGGAAAGACTCTTGAGCCAGAGCCAGGTGAGGTCACCCATGTTATGCGTAGGATCTGCCAAGCCGGACTGCGCCAATTAGACAAGGGAATCTAGACTGATACATGGCTATTAATAGATCTATGCAAGAATCATGATGGATAAAATGCAGAAGCAGCAAGCAATGGCCCAAGAGAAGGTCGCGAAGGAGACGATTCGTACTGCGAAGAGAGCGGAACAGGCTGAAAAACCTGCTGCTGTTTCCAAAAAAAGGGCAACGCGTGCCGCTGCCGGACGAGGTAGAAAGTCTACAAATGCAGATGACCGACACGGGGGAAACAAAAGCCAGCCTACAAATTCCAACCAGATGCCGACAAGAGGGCGACCCCGGAGGAAGGATGAGGTTGCAACAATTACTCAATACTTCGGTAAAGCTGATTTGGAATCCAAAACAGGGAATGCATCTGTGGCGGAGGCGTTACGGGAGGCAGCTGACGGCTACGGTGAGGCATCGACAGCGATAGGCGCACAGGACCTACGCTCTGCTCGTCAGCCTGACCTCGTATCTGGTGGTATCATGCGATCCTATCAGCTAGAAGGCCTGAGTTGGCTAGCATCGCTCTATGAGAATGGTCTTAATGGTATACTGGCAGACGAAATGGGTTTAGGAAAGACAATCCAGACAATATCATTCGTAGCTTTTCTCAGAGAGAAGGGGGTCCACGGACCTTTCCTGGTGGTCGCACCGCTAAGCACCTTGAGCAACTGGATCGAGGAGTTCGCCCATTGGACGCCAGCAATCCCTACCGTCCTTTACCATGGGAGCATTCCTGAAAGGCAAGAGATCAGACGGAGACAGCTCCTGGATGAGAACAGCCCAGACTTCCCTGTAACTTGCACGTCCTTCGAAATCTGCATGAACGACCAGAAGTTCCTGTCTAGGTACAACTGGAAATTTATATTCATCGTGAGTGGCTCCGCTGATACGAGACGGTTGTGGTGCTGATTCTGAAGCAGGACGAAGGTCACCGCTTGAAGAATCTGAATTGCCGCCTCATCAAAGAGCTGAAGCAATATAATTCCGTCAACAGACTCCTCATCACCGGAACCCCTCTTCAGAACAATCTTGCGGAGCTATGGTCGCTCCTCAATTTTCTCATGCCACAGTTCTTTGATAACCTGGAAAATTTTGAAAGCTGGTTCGACTTCTCTACAATTCTTGACAGAGATGGTCAGAAGCAGAATATTGAACGGGAGCGCAAGAACCGCCTCGTCGCGTCATTGCACGCTATCCTCAAGCCTTTCTTGCTGCGCCGCGTGAAAGCGGATGTTGAGAGCTCGTTACCGAAGAAAAGGGAGTACATCTTGTACGCTCCACTGTCAAACGCTCAGAAGGAGCTGTATCGCGAGATTAGAGAAGGCAACAGCCGAGAGTATCTGCTAGAGAAGGCGGTACAGAAGATAATTCGTGACGGTGTCAAACACGCGAAGAGCACAAGGAGCGCAAGCCTCAAGAGGAAGCCCGAGAGCGAGACCTCGACTCCGAACAAGAGCGCGAAATCGAGCCGGGCATCAACTCCTGCGAGCAGTCTCCGCTCATCGCGCAAAACTGGTAAGCGTCATAGTTATAAAGAACTCAGCGATCGGGAGTTCTATAAGAACCTCGTAGAGAGCAGTGAAAGTGAGGAGATCGACGAAGAGGAGCGAGAGGAAATCGAGCGCGCAAATACACTTGCGCTTGCCAGTAAGTGGCTGGCACGAACGTTCACTGTATGGTAGTGGTACTGATTCCGCAACAGGAAAACAGATCGCCTCAAAGAAGCTTCAAAACCCAGTCATGCAGCTTCGTCTTACCTGCGACAGTCCTCATCATTTCTATTGGCCGTGGAAGGACGACGACAAGCCTGACGAGAGGCTCGTGACTGAATCCGGAAAGATGCTTCTCCTCGACCGTTTGATCCCCTCGCTTTTCTCAAAGGGTCACAAGGTCCTCATCTTTTCGCAATTCACGACTCAACTGGACTTCATCGAGGATTGGGCAACCTTCATGCGTGGGTGGAACGTCTGTCGCATCGACGGGTCGGTAAAGCAAGACGACCGCAGACAGCAAATCCAGGCGTTCAACAAGGATCCAAACTTCAAGATGTTCCTGCTAAGTACAAGAGCTGGAGGCCAAGGCATCAACCTCGCCGCCGCTGACACGGTCATTTTGTTCGACAGTGATTGGAACCCACAACAGGATCTGCAAGCTCAAGACCGAGCTCACCGGATCGGGCAGACTAGACCTGTCATTGTCTACCGCCTGGCTACAAAGGGCACGGTTGAGCAATTGCTGCTGGAGAAGGCAGACGGGAAGAGGAGATTGGAGAAGCTGGTCATCCAGAAGGGCAAGTTCAAGAACATCATGCAAGAGAACAAAGAAGACGGTGACGAGCTGCAAAAGATTCTGTCCGAAGACGACTTCGAGAAATATGATGTTGGAGGGTCCGGTGCTGAGATTCTGAGTGACCGAGATCTAGAGATCTTAACTGATAGAAGCGAGGAGGCCTACATCAGGGCGGAGAAAGGCTTGGACGGTGGCGCTACTTTCAAGGCTGTCGAGACCAAAGCGGATGGGGGTGGAGTACTGGCAACTCTGACCAAGTGACCCATCAACGACAGACACAGTTGCGGATTGGGTCAAGAACGTCTTTACTCTGCGACTGTATTTCTGTGAGGCTCTGGACTCATATAGATGATGTAGGCGCCACTTCCCATCTTCGATAGTGTAAGGTGGACCTCAAGTCCGACTACTTCGCGCACGCATTGCGCCATCGATGTACAATATACATTAGATCGTTAACTGTAGCTGATCCCATCACCAAACTCCAGGAGAAGGTTGCCGCTGAGAATTTAAAAGTCGATGCTTTGATGATTGCCCACAAGACACGATAAAACTCCCTGGTCTCCAATCAATCACCGATTTCTCTTCTCTTCCTCGATCTCCCGTTTCAGCCCTTCCAGCACCTCTTCCCTCTTCCTGAGATGAGCGTCAAGCCCGTCAACCTGCTCCTTGACAGTAGCAATCTCGTCTGCAACGCCTTTGAGGCTCGCCCCAATCTTACTTCGCCCTTCGCCCTGCTCCAATTCCCTCAGCTCCTTCCGCTTATAATCCAGCAGCTGCTCCAACTCCCGCTTCACCAATGCAGGCTTCGACTGGTCTCTTCTCGAACCTGAGCGCTTTGATGCCGCAGCCTCTACGGATTCGATCTTGGCCTCGAGTTCCGACAGCTGCTTCTTCAACCGTACCTCCTCCCAGTCTTCCGTCGTCTTTGTTTGCGAGAAGTCCGTGCCCGCGGGTCTGTAGCTGCTTTTTCCACCAACGCCTAGTCGGCTTAAATAGGTATCCCCGAACTTCGTTTTCCGTCCTGTGCTCGTCTCTTCTTCGCCGTTCGCGCCCCACCTTTGCGCGGGTGACTTGACACGGTCGACCTGGTAGTCTATCTGATTCCGCTCGAAACTAGCTCGGAGTGAGGCTGGGACGGTGCGGGGGATTCGGTACCCTTCGTGGCGGTTATTGAGGATGTGGAGGAAGGCGAGTGCGGCATCTTTCGATAACGAAGGGCTTGCAGATGGATTGATGAGATTCCACGCGGAGCGTATGTCTGTGTCTGGAACGTCGAGAGAAGAGTATAGTGGCTCCAGGGAATCGACTGTTCCTCTTTAGCATCGGTATGGAGTTACTCAGCGCGGATTCGGTGGATCTTACACTGCACTTCACCTCGCCGGTCCTTATTAGCCGCATAGATCTCCTCGTACTTTGACTTGTCTGCTGGACTCATGTACCAATCAAAGCCATCCTTCAGACCAGGTGTCTCATCCTCATCGTCCACTTGCTCGAACTGTGATTGTCGGCCGGTCAATGCGCGATTGGCTTGCACGAGGTGAGCTTTCGATTCGGGCACAAGCCAGTCTGGCAATGATTGCGGTACATCTGCGTAGACCTGAGTTTCGGTGAGCGCCGAACTCGAAGCTTCCTATGCGCCATGCATGCAGCATTCCCAGATCCAAGTAGGGTAGATATCGGGGACATACCCCATTGACCAGATCAAATATCAACCTCATGGCCACACAGAACTCCTCGAAATCCAGATTGCCATCATTGTCCACGTCGGCCAGGTCCCAAACTTTTTCTAATTGATCATCTCTGAGCTGGCTATTTTTGAGGACCGTTGCCGCCTGAGCTCCGCTGAGGTGTGTCCCGCCATTTGATAAGGAAGAGAAAATCTCCCAGTATCGTTCCACCTCCCATTGCTCTATCTTGTTGTTCGACATGGTGAGCTCCCGATGGACGGATGCCAGTGCAAGAATGGAGCGGTTTCGCAGAACCTTGAGTGTTGCAGGATCTCGCTGCGGAGCGTTGATGCTCGCCCGCTATGGAAAGTCACAGCGAATCTTACAGTACGATACACTTCCAAAACAGCCAAGCTACACAGATTGCGAATACGGTCACTCGCAAAGTGAATATAGTCCCTTAGATTAAACAATACTATCAAAGATGCCACAAAAACTGTCGACAAGGATTTATAGCTTTGGATGGTGGCGAGACGCTCTAAGCCTCGCACTGAAATCCTCGTTCTCCTCCTTCTCCAACTCTGCAATCACCTCCTGAAATGCCTCTACCCTCCACCGGCATAACTCTGCAACGCGTCTTTCCAGATCCGCAGTCCTTCTCTCAAGCCTGTCAATGTGTTCACCCATGCCTTTACCGAGCCTCTCGTTCTTCGCACTTTCCTCTCTGGCATCCTCGAGCGTATCCTTCAGCTCATCGATCTCTTGGCCTTTTAGCCAGAGGGCCTTCCTGAGAGCGATGTTCTCTTGACGAAGCATCTCGACAAGAGTCATTGCGTCGCCATCAGTAGTGTCAACTGATGTCAAATCAGCAAACTCAGGTGTTGTGTGTTGGTGACGGGCTCCAAATATTGCCGGAAAGTCTCCGCGTGTTGAATGATCTTCGCGATTGATCCAGATCCTTTGTGTTGCTGAGATATCCCTACGTTAATGGGGAAATCGGTAGGATATCAGTGTGAAACTACGTACCTCGATGATCAACTGGCTTGCACAGATTGCTCCTTCCTCATTTGACCAGAGTGGAATCTCTTTGCTGAGATGTACTCAATCTGCTGGCGCCCGTTATAGAGTAGCATCGCGGATCCGGAGACCGTCGAGCCTTTTACGCTTACTTTCCATCTGGGCTGTATAGGTAGGCACCGCGCTGGAAGGGCTTAGTGTGACTGCTGCCAATATAGCTCCGAATATCTCAATTTGGCTTAGTCCGCGATGCTAAAGATTCACCCGTATCCAGACCAACGGATGTAGTTCGGCACACTGGAGTTGTTACGACAGGGAACCCCGACAGCTCGTAACGTCTTTATTTTTTCTCATTTCAGTACAAGCTCATCTAGTGCTAGCTAAAGGCGAGGCCGTGTACCAGACCCAGCCAGAGCAACCCGCCCCTATCGACTGTAAGCCAAGTACTTCTGCCCCGTATTTCATGCACCGCGCCCCTGTTAGGTGTATCGTCAAGCTATGCGACCGAAGAAACGCCCAATGTCATGCCTGCAAAGTGTAAGACGTGAAAACGTTATTCGTATCCAACACTGGATATGTGGACTCGGAGAGCTAAAGGGTGCTGTACAAGGCGGAAATTGCCAATGCATATTGCATGCGTGGTGGCCGAAAAGTGTATTGGTCGTGTATGGGAATGTCGTAATGCGTTGTGAGGTGCCGGTTAGGTTGTCAATCAGTGGTGTCTACAAGGCTTTAGCATTCGGAGTTGAGCTTATGCTTGGGCCATCCGTAGCCGGTTTCATCCCAGCTCTGTCAATTCATCAGTCTCGTCTTGGAATATTAGGATAAAATAGCGCCTTACCGTAAGGTTGTAATTCTGGTAAGCCTTCGGATGATTTTTGATGTACTCCGTGGTCTCATATCCTTCGGGATCACACGTCACGGAGAACTCTTCCGGCTTCTGATACCAGCGCACGTAGTCAACATGCATTGTTGTCGGGAACTTCAAGTTCGCATAGTCGATTTCTGTCCATGCGGTACTGAAGCCTAGATTGAGGATGATGCTCATCGGCTCCTGCGAGATTACGCGGCTGTCGATATTCCCATTAGGACCGATTGCGTTGCCAGTCATCATGTAAGACATGTCTTCCCCTACAAACCACCCGATTTGACCATGTCGACCAGTGCCGGGCGTGTACTCGAAAGCGTATTTCTGATATTGTCTCCCATCGTACCACGCCTTGTTTAGCAGAGTGGTGCTAGAAATAGCTTGCTGAAAGGGTCCACCACAGTAGCCATTCATCTGAGTGGTGTTGTAATTGGGAATCTCAACGAAGTCGTAGTTCGGGTGGTACCAGATGTCGAACGGTGCGACCTGATAAGACTGAGTCACGATCCCTATTCTGTTGTTCGGGTCCACAGAGGCTTCGATGACATCAATCTCAGGAGCACCTCGGCCTGTACCGGGAGTGGGATGATCTGCGCCCGGGCATACGCAAGAAGGAAGCTTCTGTCCCGGCAATTCTGATAAACCATCCGTGGAGGACTGATTTGGGGTGATACCAGCATCGCATGAGTTGTACGTATAAGGCCAGACGCCCTCTGTCGACGCTTTGTAGCCAGGCCGTCCTAGATTGCCCATTGTCCAAGCACCGGGCCATAGACCAGGCGTCCCAGCTGGACCTGCGAGAGATATAGAAACTTCCAGCGCCCCACCCTTGAAACAGATCTGATTCCAACTGTTGAGCATTCCTGATCGGAATTGAAGACCATGGTTTGGGAATCTATCGAGTTGCAGAACGAGCGTGCCATCGAACGTTGTTGCTGCATCTGGATCGTACCAATCAAGGTCCTGAGTCGAACCATACCACAAATCCGGTGCTGTCCAGAAGGGATCATCACCGGGATAGAACGTCCGGTTCTGGCCATTGAACTCGTCACTAAAAGCCAGCTGAAGATCATCTCCATCGATCCCACGCCTCGTCATCGCCGATCGCGGTGTCATAGGATCAATCAAGCCAGTCCTGATATTTGACAGCAAAGGATACTTAACCGTGTTGACGAAAGCCCAAGCTTCAGGATCGCCACTGCGGCCCATGTCTTTGAGAGATGTCTCCGAATGGTAACCATAAATTGCAACTCCGGTGTAACTCAAAACCGGTAAAACGACAAATAAAGCGAGTAGTCCCAATATCATGAAAGCCATGCTCACGAGCGAGAATATCTGTCCTCTTGCAAAGTATTCCCCTAATTTCGGCTTCAGATTTTTATCGTCGTCAGGATGTGGCATATGCATATCATCATCGGGCTCCTTTTCGTCGAGGTACATTGGGAAACTGTAACCATATTCGGCGGTGCTGGGGCCGCCGATTCGATCATCAAGGAATGGTGAAAATATCTTTTCGGGATCTTCATCGCTGGCTAAGCACGTGGATGAATCGCTGAAGGGATCTCGATTCCCCGAAGATACTGGCAATGGTGTTCTGACCGCTCCAATCCCTGCTACTAAAGCACCTCTGCGGTGGTGTGGCGGAGGCGATGATGACGCCGAGTGTGAGATTCCGTGTTCGTGGAACGGGTATCTGGAGTAGTCTCGACCAAGATCGCTCAGTGCCAACGGAGTCTGCGGGCGTGACGCAGGCGATGGGCGTTGATGCCGTACGTCCCCCACCTCCAAAAGCTTCCTTCCGCCCCGTCGTGGTGGGGGTATTGATGGCCGGTCAAGCGGCGCTGGGATTCCAACGGCATTGGAGCTCCTGCTCCTGGACAACGTAGTAGATTCTGCCAAGTTACTAGGTATCTCCTCGCTGCTACCGGTGTTACTATCCCTGCTCTTCAGTGAAGTGGTCGGCGAGGCAGGGTTCAGCGGCGATGGGACAGCAGGAGCATACGATGGTCGGCGATACGGCGGCAGTAGCGGTGGAACGGCCTGTGTATTTCCTGCGACTCCTCCTTCTGGTTGCGAGTTCTGTTTTCGTGGATGTGTTGGGGTTGTCGAGCGGCTCAGTTCGGGAGATGTCATCGTCCCGGATTCTTGATGGGCCGCAGCAGCAGCAGCTTCTGCTGCCAGGTGTGGCGATGATCGTCCATATTGCTGTGTGTAGCCTTCTTCATGCCATGGAGAGCTCCTTGTTGACGGCCTCGATGCGGTCTTCTGGAGAGGCGCCATCGCAAATGGTCATGCCCCTTATCCTACCTTCCGGTGAGAGTATCTTGCACCTCGACTGCGCCAAACATGAATCCAGCACATCAATCTCGATCGCCTCAAATAAGGTCGAATGATTACATCTGGAGCGGGGAGTGCCGTTTGGACGGACGGAGATTGGTGACGCGGTGTCGGTCACAGCTGGCTTAATTGAGAGAGTGTGCTTAGAGAGGAAGCGCAGTCGGACGATAACGAATGTGGATATGGAGCTCTTGTTGCTCTGACTTGTACTCGGTGTATAGATAAACGACCATCGGAGTGTGACGCCTTGAACAAGACAGTACCTGTACTTCACATGTAATCGAAGGTATAAAAGACAACAAACACCTAGGAAGGGAGGGTTGTAAGGTCAGTAGTTCGGACGTGTCTGACATGATCGCCAACTCGGGACAAGACCAGAGTGTGGTTGGACCAGTTCTGAAGGGGACCTGAGGGTACTAAGCTACATGTAGAGCAAGGTGCAACCCTAAGCGTTTTATACAGTGCCAAGTACCGTGCTGCAACGGCCGCCACTGAGATGACGAGGGCCATCGCCTTCCGATAGGTGCGCGCATCTATCGCAAGGATCGAACTCAGACGGTAAGATATCAATACCTGCATGATGCGCTTGCAGGTACACAATCTCGTAATTGTTAATTGACTCTTCAGTTCTCTTCGGTTACATCGGCGCGGTGATTGGACTTTCCATCCCCATGTGAAGCTTGAGCGAATACCCCATACTGAGTGTTGATATGACAGATCTTCACCACCTAACCTCAACGCCTATTGTGATGATCCTCTCTCTCTCCTGAACGCGTTATGTATGTCCTGAAATAGATCCTTGTGCGTCATACCTAGTGATATCAGCCGGCCGCGGTTCAATCTAGCCGAGAGCGCCACTCGCGGGTGACCTTACCTTAAAGGTATTTTCTTTCTGCATCGGCGCTAGTGATTGACTCGCATAAGGTACGTCTAACGCCTCTTGCCCCTTTAACGTGACTCGGTGTCGAAAAAGCCGATGCAATGCATTTCCCTTTATCGGGTTTCCAGCTCAATCCGACACTTTCTATCTTTCCTTTAAGCAACTTCGTACGAGTATCAATAATCTGTGCAATGCATTCATATGTAGAGTTTATTGCTCATGATATACAGCTACTGGAGATTTTCCGTACTCTCTCAGTATCGATCAAGTGTGCAAGACTTGAGAAGCGGAGTATTGGCGTGCAGCCATCACACTTTCGAGACCGTTGTTGGATCCTTTGTTGCTGCTTCCATCTCATTCTTCTCCTCCTGAAGCTTCTTATCTGCGCTCAGCGATTGTTCAACCTGCTGAACGGCTCGCGCTAGCTCCGCCTCCAGTTCGGGCACCTCCAGAATCTCTGCAACAAGCTTGCTGTTCGTCTTGGAAAGTAACATCCGCTCTTGCGTCTCGTCAAGGCTGATGGCAGAATCTTCCGCACGCTGGCTCTGATGAGCTTTCAACAAGTCCAAGTCCTTCCGAACACTGTCTAGGGCTGCATCGACACCGGCAACAGCATACAGCGTGTCGAGGACCGAGGAGGGAGACTGCCGCACGAATTTATTATCAAGAAGGAACTCGATATGCCTCGAACCGGATAACGCTTCAAGCTGTTAGCAACTGTTCTTCTGAAAGATTGGAGCACAGCGCCAGACCTCGCCAATGTGACCAAGCTCTGAAAAAAAGATAGAAGAAAGGTAGATTGGGTACTCTAGATCCAAGTAGTGATTTGCCTGTCAGCAGGTTCCACGTCCTTCGTAGATAGGATCATGAGCGTGCCGCGCACAAGAATCCTCACACTGGTATCAGCGCCACTGGAGCTGATATTGGCATTCCCACTATGCTCCACCACATCCTTTTCGTATGCAAAGCCTGCCTCTCCGTAGCCAGCTTCCGCAAAACATCCGTCAGGCTTTCCGGCTTGACCAGTGACGACGGAAACGTGACATCAACCTTCTCCATCCCCTCCAACTCCGCAGCTCTCCTCCTCGCACTTAATGGCGGTATGCTTTTCAAGCCCCATTCCTCGTAAGGGATGCGCTGGAAGACCTTATCACCATATTCTGTCACCTTCTTCTGCCATCCCTTCTCATACTTCTCCCACTTGACCCAAAGTTTTGAAGCGCGATCCGTGACCTTGTCGATGTACGTCTGCTCGTTTGAAAGTTGCTGATTCAGTCGTTGACAGTATATGAAGGTGCGTCGTGTGGATATGGGTAAAAGGAAGATGCGCATTGCAGCAATTAGAGGAACGATGTAGAAATGCGACAATAATAATGTCTTGGATAGGAAGTATGCGCAGGGCTCTTCAAGTCGTGGCTCGGGTCCCCAAGGAAACCATGTAGAGTACTCATACGAGGGCCGCGAGCGAGGCATCGTCTAGGTAGGGATGAACGTCATTTTAAGAACGCCAAGCTTGTGCTCTCGCCAAGCTCCCGTTGATACAGTAGGGTCGGAAACTCTATGCCGTTCATGCAATCAGTTTTCCATAGAAATCCTGCTTACCCCTATGATCATAACAAACTTCCACCCATTATCCTTATATGAAACCTCCACATCATTTTCATCATCAATGCAGTTCATTTAACAGTTTCACAATGACAAAATCTAAGAACAAGGTCTTTAAATTAAAGATGATCATGAAACTCACTCTGAAATCTGTCTCAAAACTCACTCTGAGATCTCTGATAGATCTGTCATCATTGAATTTTGATGACATCAAATTCTTTAACTGTAATAAGTCAATAAACATTGAAAAGAATCTTTTTACTTCTTTTTCTGTCAGCTACATGCTGTATTGAACATTATATGTAAATAAAAGATTTTTATCTCAGAAAGTAAAAATGATTAAAACTGTAGATTTTGACTATTTGATCTTTCTTAGTATCAGCAGACTAAGAAGAAAGAATATAAATTAAAAAAAACAGCAGATTAGAATCTTGTTGTTTTATTTAACTAATAAAAAGACAGATAACATTATAATAGATTTAAAAGATAAAGTCTCATGAAATAACCTTAAAAACATAATACTTACATAAGATAAACTAAAGAAGAAGAACATAAAGGTGTTTATAGATATCAATTACACTTAAAAGATTAAAAAAGTTATAACTGTTGAAAATTCTTCATTATCAGACAGTAATGATAAATCATTAAAGTCTAATAATGTGCCTTTTATAAAGAAATAAGTATATTATGCTTTTTTATGTCTTTCTGTGTAAAATTACTACTAAATCTATATAGAAAATCACTACAGATAAATATAAGAAGATAATGAAGAATTAAGAGACTTTAAAGAAAGATTTAAACAATAATATAAAGCTACTATTGTAAAGATAAAAATGTAACAGTGATAAGTGTAAGAATCAAAACAGAAAATGTATTATTATTTGTTAAAAGCATTAAACATTGAATTTCACTCATTTAACAGTGTAAAATAATGCTATTAATGCAGATACAGCTACTCTTAAAAGTTCTTCAGTGATTCTATATAATATATTTAAAAAAACAGCTTTAAATAATTCTTTTTCTTTTTCTTCTTCTTCTTCTTTATTATTGTCTGTGCAGCAGTCATCAGTGCAAATTCACATAACTCAGCTGTTATTCACATTGTTTATATAGCTTTATTAGCTATCATATCAGCTGTTTTCATCACAGTATTACTCATCTTTTCTGCAGCAGTATTCTTCTTCACAGTAGTATTCTTCTTTGTAACAGTATTCTTCTTCATGTTGAGAAGTGCAGTGATTTAGCTGCTTTCTTTAATTCTTTAATCTTAGTGTAAAAGATTAATCTTAGCAGTGTGTAGAGAATTCATCTCTTGCTTTTCAATGATATTCAAAATAAGACAACTGCAGTTAATGTTGTTTATATTATTTAAATATTGTACACTGCATTAATATCAATTATTATCTTTTTAAAGATCTTTCTTTCAATAGATTATAAGCTCAGATTAATAAGAAGCTTCTCAGAAAAAGTGCAGACAGTTATCACATCTATTTATTCAGTTCTTAATATGTGTTTCTTAATGAAATAAACAACATACAGCTCTTAATATGTGTTTTTAAAAGAAACAAATGAACAAGCAGCACTTACTATGTGTTTCTTGATGAAATAAATAAGTACACAGCAACTTAATATATGTTTCAAATAGATAAATGAGCATTTACTGTCTTGTAAAGAGCAGACAGCATACACAACTTCTCTTTTCATTATTTATTTTCTTAGTACATTCTTTATGTCACAGGTTCACAATGAGACTGACACTCAATTGATAATGTTTAAATACAAGAAGAATACTATGAAGAGAAAAAGAAGAGCCTTGTACAAAGATGAGAAGATAAAGTGCTTTAGTCTTAAAGTCTTAGTCAGCAACTAGATCATAAGACCTTAGTATGAGTTCAACTTATAACATCACCCTCTCTTTTTTCTTCAAGGTTGAGCCTTAATTAGTGAGAAAGAACATTGTACAGTGAATTGCTTGTGAGCATGTGGTTTTTATGTCATTCAAGTAAGGTTTGTAGATAAGGTTCTTATCACTTGTCAACACATGGTTTTCTGTTTTGTTTTCTTCTTCAATTCCTTCATTACAACCTTTAATATGTGAAATTCTCTTTGATTGACACCTTTCAGCACTGACTCTCATACAACACATTCAGCAGCAACAACAACAGCAACAACAATTATGTAAGTGTTATACAAGTTTGTTTCTCAAATCTGACAGCACACAGAGCTCTTGTTCTGTATTAATGTTGTCATGAGTTGAACTCATACTAAGGTCTTATGATCTAGTTGCTTACTAAAACTCTAAGACTAAAAGCACATTATCTTCTTGCTTCTGAATGAAGCTCTTCTTTTCTCTTCATAGTATTCTTCTTGTATTTAGAAATTATCAATTGAGCATCAGTCTCATTGCAAACTCATGACATTAAAATACTATTCTCATTTAAATCTGACCTACACTAAAGGTCTTGTTGTACAATTGTTGAAATCAGTGCAGAATGAGTGCAGAAACCTCTATGACAGATGAAGTAAAGACTGTTGCTGAGAAGATTTCTTCTTGAGTGCAAATATTTATGACAGAACTATACAGCATAAAGAGTTATACAGAAGAAAACATGCAGAACATGAAGAATCATACAGATCATCTTTACACCTTTATGACAGATTGAGCTGATCTTACATCAGTCACATCAGCAGATACAGCTGTTTCAACATCAACTGTCTCAACACTATCTTCACCTCAAGAATCAGTTGATTGTATGAGCAGTTTCTTCATGAAGCAGTTCATGACAGCAATGAGAACAAATCAGCTCTTTAAATGTTGGCTCTTTGATTCATTTATGTTTGAAGAAAAGAGAGTGAAGTTCAGGTCTTGACTACAACAAATTGATGCTAAGTTAAATGTGAACATGTCAGACAACACTGTCAGCATTCAGTTCTAATACATACACAGTTGACTTGAAGGGTTGGCTTTAAGTCAGGTCACATCTTACATTGTGGCTCATATTAAGTCAAACAAAGTTCTAGACTGTACAATCATTGAGAAGCTGATTAATTAGCTTTAACACACATATAATAACTCAGAATCAAAAGAGAGAGTGACTTGTATCTTAAAAGCTTTAAAACAGAAAGAAAAACTATTTGCTAGACATCTGATCACCTTTAAATGAACACTGTTAGAAGCAAAAGGCTTAAAATAAAATGATGCTGTTAAGAAAACATTTCTTAATAACAGTCTTGACATAACACTCACACAAGCTCTGATTGTCATCTCAATTTCTGTGTTGTACAATGAGTACATTACCTTGCTACAGTGAGTCAGTCACAACTTAAACTCAATTTAAAAGGCTGTTACTCAAGAGTGTTGTATGATAACTACTATCATCACACAACAGTCTCACACAGACAACATGAACTGAGAACTCATTGAGCATGTCATTGTTGCAACTACAGAAACTGAAGAGAGACACAGAGCACAATAAGTGTCAGAGAAGAAAGTGACAGAATGTTGTATGAAATGACTATACATGCACTGCAGAGACAACAGTCACTTCATTAAGAACTGCAAACTTCTGTCTGCTGTATGACCTTGTGTCATTAATGTTGTCACTACTGAAACTGTGAAGAAAGCAACAGAAGAAGAGAAGAACTCAGAAAAAGAGTAGCTTTTAGCAGAAGTCACAGCTGAAAGCATATAAGATGTGATAAAAGCTGAAAGAAGTTTGAGAAACAGATGAACAGTGCTCTCTTTACTATGTCAACATTAATCAATAAGAAGTCATATGCACATACCTTGTATGACACAGGGTGTCTGTTTTATGAAATGATCACTTCTCACTTTGCTAAAAATTATAACCTACAGCACATTAAGATTAAGCCTTGTACAATCACAGAGTTTGATGAGCCTTCAAACTCAGTAGTAAATGAGGTGACTGTTGTACAAATTGATATTAACAGTCATCAGAAGTCAAGAACATACTTTTACATTGTTTTTAAGTTAGTGTCCTATGACCTTATACTAGGTCTATTATGAATGAAGCAGAATGAGGTCATATTGAATGCAGATGAAGCCTTTCTTACAATTGAATTCACAGAAACTATCATACAAAACAGAGAAGCTTTTGCTGAGAGTGAGTTCAATCATGTTATGATGTCAGCTATGTTCTTTATAAATCTTGTACAGAAGAAAGAAGAGAAACAAAAGAAGATTGAGGTGTTCTTGATCAGCATAACTGATATTGAAAAAGTCTTAATCTCACAGAAGAAGACTGATCTGAGAACTATACTCTCTGATCATTATCATGAATTTTTAGATGTGTTCAATCATACAATGACTGAGAAGTTGTCACTCTTAAGAGAAGAAAACACAGATCATCAAATTGAACTAGAAGAAATGAATCAAAAAGAATTAAAAGTACTCTGAGATTCTCTATACAATATGACAAGAGAGAAACTACTAGTGTTGCAAAAAACATTAACAGAACTTTTGAATAAGCAGTTCATACAAGTCAGTAATTTATCTGCTGCAGTGTCAGTCTTATTTATACAGAAGTCAGAAGATGAACTTCAGTTCTGTGTGAACTACTGTGGCTTAAACTGAATCACTCAAAAGAATCATTACCTTCTTTCATTAATATATGAGACTCTGCAGAACATCAAACAGGCTCAATGATACATCAAGTTGAATGTCATAGCAGCATTTCACAAGATTCAAATTGCTGCAGAAGACAAATGAAAGACGGCATTTTGTATAAGATATGAGTTATATAAATAAATGATGACTTCTTTTGAGCTAGTCAATGTTTCAAGCACCTTTCAAAGATATATTAACTGAGTCTTACAAGACTTTCTGAATAAGTTCTGTTCAGTTTATGTGAATGATATTCTCATTTTCACTGATAGATTGCTGCATCAACACTGAAATCATGTACAAAAGATACTACTATGACTTTGAGAAGTTGACTTACAGATTGACATTGATAAATGTGAGTTTGAAGTCAAGTCAATCAAGTATTTAAAGTTCATTCTGAAAGTTGAAAAGAATGTACAAATGAATCCTCAGAAGATGAAAACAATCATGAACTGATAAATCTTTAAATCAGTAAAGAGAGTACAGAGTTTCATAGACTTTGCAAACTTTTACTGAAAGTTCATTAAGAACTTTTCTAATCTGATTATGTCAATGATGACTCTCATATGAAAGAACACACTCTTTAAGTGAACTGAGAAAGCTGATCAAGGTTTTAAGAAGCTAAAGACTATGTTCATTTCAGTGCTGATTTTAATTCTGTTTGATCATACACATATGATCATGATGAAAACAGATTTCTCAAATTGATGTATAGATGAAACTCTGTTACAGTTAATGAATGATGTGTGAAGACTTTGCATCTATTATTCAAAGAAGAATGCATCTGCAGAGTGCAACTATGAAATTTATGATAAAAAGATGCTGATCATCATATGATGTTTGAAAGAGTAAGACACAGAATTGAGAAGTGTGTCAAGTTTTCAGATTCATACAGATCACAAGAACCTGAAATACTTTATAACAGTTAAAAAGCTTACAGAGTGACAAATGAGGTGGTTTCTTATACTGTCACAATACAACTTCTTCATACTATACTTGTTAGAAAATCAGAATGAGAGAACAGATACTCTGTTAAAATGTGAGCAAGATATGTTAACAGGTTTCTCAAATGATAAAGTACAGCATTATACAATGCAGATGATACACCTTAAAATAATGAGCAAGTCTATACAGGCTGCCTCAATGACAGTAGTGAATATACTGATACCTGTACTTGTACAAGATCAGAACCTGTTCAGTGAAGCTATAGATCTCAAGCAGATGTGAATAAATGCTGAGATGAGAGATGAGTTGTATGAGAAGCTGTGTCAAGCAATTCAGAAACAACAAAGATTATTTTTTACTGTTTTAAAAGTGAGAGTATTCATAATGAAATGCTTTTTAAGCAATGAAGAAAAGCTACTCTTTTGCAGAAGATGCTGAGTGTCATTCTCAGAATCTCTTCATACAGAACTGATTCAGTATACACATGACTCAACAATGACTGAACACTCAGAAAGAAATATAACTAATATTCTTTTATTATGACAGTTCTTTTGACTCAGAATGCTATAGAATGTCTGTACATTCTGCTGAAATTGTAACAAATGCTGTATAAACAACAGCTGAAAAGACTGCTGACAAGGCTTCTTGAAGCCTCTACCTGTATCAGAGCAAATTTGACAAAAGATATTCATTGACTTTGTGTCATGAGTTGAACTCATACTAAGGTCTTATGGTCTAGTTGCTTACTAAGACCCTAAGACTAAAGCACATTATCTTTTTGCTTCTGTATGAAGCTCTTCTTTTTCTCTTCATAGTATTCTTCTTGTATTTAAAAATTATCAATTGAGCGTTGGTCTCATTGCAAACCTGTGACATTAGAATACTATTCTCATTTAGACCTGGCCTACTCTAAAGGCCTTGCTGTATGATTGTTGAAATCAGTGCAGAATGAGTGCAGAAACCTCTATGACAGATGAAGTGAAGACTGTTGCTGAAAAGATTCCTTCTTGAGTGCAAATACTTATGACAGAACTACACAGCATGAAGAGTTGTACAAAAGAGAACATGCAGAACATGAAGGCTTGTACAGATCTTCTTTACACCTTTGTGATGAATTGAGACAACTTCACATCAGCTACATCAGTAGATACAGCTATCTCAACATCAGCTGTTGCAACACCACCTTCTTCTCAAGAATCAGTCAATTGTACAAATGGTCTCACTCTAAAGCAGCTCATTGCAGCAATGAGTGTGAATTAACACTCAAAACAGTGTCTTTCTGATCCACTCAGATTTGGAGAAAAGAGAGTGGAATTCAGACCTTGACTACAACAAATTGTTGCTAAATTGAATGTGAACATGTCAAACAACAATGTCAGTGTGCAGTTCTGATACTTACACAGTCAGCTTGAAGGGTTGGCTTTAAGTCAGGTCACACCTTGAATTGTGGCTTGTATCAAGTCAAATGAAGTTTTAAACCATATGACCATTGAGAAGCTGATCAATCAGCTTCAGCACATGTACAATGATTCAGAATTGAAGAAAAGAGCAACTCATACCTTAAAAACTTTAAAACAGATGAGAAAATCATTTGCTAGACACCTGACCACCTTTGAACAAACGCTGTTGAAAGCAGAAGACTTGAAATGAGATGATGCTGTCAAGAAAACATTTCTTAGTAACAGTCTTGACACAACACTCACATGAGCTCTGATTGTCATCTCAATCTCTGTGTTGTATGATGAGTACATTACCTTGCTACAGTGGGTCAGTCACAACTTAAACTCAATTCAGAAGGCTGTTACTCAAGAGCATCATATGACAACTATCATCATCACACAACAGTCTCACACAGACAACATGACCCATCAGGCACATCATTGTCACAGTTACAGAAACTGAAGAGAGACACAGAGCACAATGAGTGTCAGAGAAGAAAGTGGTGAAACATTGTACAAAACAACTATGCATGCACTGCAGAGACAATGACCACTTCATTAAGAACTGCAAACTTTTGCCTGTTGTACAATCTTGCGTCATTAATGTTGTCACTGCTGAGACTGTGAAGAAGACAACAGAAGAAGAGAAGAACTCAGAAAAAGAGTAGCTTTTAGCAGAAGTTGCAGCTGAGAGTGTATGAGGTGTGGTAAAAGCTGAAAGAAGTTTGAGAACCAGATGAACAGTGCCTCCTTCACTATGTCAACATTAGTTAATAAAAAGTCATATGTGCATACCTTGTATGACACAGAGTGTCTGTTCTATGAAATGATCACTTCTTGCTTTGCTAGAACTCACAATCTACAGTGCATGAAGATAAGACCTCATACAATTACAAGGTTTGAGAAACCTTCAGATTCATCAGTAAATGAAGTAGTCATTGTACAAATTGATATTGACAGACATCAGAAGTCAAGGGCATTCTTTTATATTGTCTTTAAGTTAGCATCCTACAACCTTATACTAGGTCTATCATGAATGAAGCAGAATGAGGTCATATTGAATGCAGACAGAGCCTTTCTTACAATTGAATTCACAGAAACTATCATATGAAACAGAGAAGCTTCTGCTGAGAGTGAGTTTAATCATGTTATGATGTCAGCTACGTTCTTTACAAACCTCATATGAAAGAAAGAAGAGAAACAGAAGAAGATTGAGGTGTTCTCGGCCAGCATGACCAATATTGAAAAAGCCTTAACCTCACAGAAGAAGACTGACTCAAGGACTATACTCTTTAATTGTTATCATGAGTTTTTAAATGTATTTGATTGTACAATGACTGAGAAGTTGCCGCCCTTAAGAAGAGAAGGCACAGATCATCAAATCAAACTAAAAGAGGTGAATGAAAAAGAGTCAAAAGTACCCTGAGGTTCTCTATACAACATGATGAGAGAGAAGCTACTAGTGTTGTGCAAAACACTAACAGAACTTTTGAATAAGCAGTTCATACAAGTCAGTAACTTATTTGCTGCAGCACCTGTTTTATTTGTATGAAAGTCAGAAGGTGAACTTCAATTCTGTGTGAACTACTGTGGCTTGAACTGAATCACTCAAAAGGATTGTTACCCTCTTTCATTGATATATGAGACTCTGTAAAACATTGAATGAGCTCAATGATACATCAAGTTGAATGTCATAGCAGCATTTCACAAGATTTGAATTGTCACAGAAGACAAATGAAAGATGGCATTTCATACAAGGTACAGGTTGTATGAATGAATGATGACTTCTTTTGAGCTAGCCAATGCTCTGAGCATCTTTCAAAGATATATTAACTGAGCCTTGCAGAACTTTCTGAATGAGTTCTGTTCAGCCTATGTGAATGATATTCTTATTTTCACTGATGGATCACTGCATCAACACCGGAATTATGTACAAAAGATACTACTATAACTTCAAGAAGTCGGCCTACAAATTGACATTGACAAATGTGAGTTTGAAGTCAAGTCAATCAAGTACCTAAAGTTCATTCTGAAAGTGAGAAAGGGCATACAAATGAATTCTCAAAAGATGAAGGCAATCATAAACTGACAAGCCTCTAAATCAGTAAAGAGTGTACAGAGTTTCATAGACTTTGCAAACTTCTATCAAAAGTTCATCAAGAACTTTTCTAATCTGATTATGTCAATGATGACTCTCATACAAAAGAACACACTCTTTAAGTGAACAGAGAAAGTCAATCAGGGTTTTATGAAGCTAAAGGCCATGTTCATTTCAGCGTCAATTCTAGTTTCATTTGACCACACATGTACAACAGTGATGAAAACAGATTCCTCAGATTGATGCATAGATGAAATTCTGTTGCAGTTAGTGAACAATGTGTGAAGGCTCTGTGCTGTTACGTTCTGATCTGAGATGCCTTGAATATTAAGGCTAAAGGTTTGTGCTTGTTGATATAAGAGTCTCAGTGTGCGGTGTAGGGTAAACCAGTAGTTGATAACTTGTATTGAGTTGAACACGAACATTTTCATAAGGAAAACAACCCTTTCTATATAGAAAGCAGGTCAACCCTCAAAGAATTGACTTGATCTGCTAAGAATCAACTTGACATTCTCACGATTGAGTCAACGCTCAACTCATTGTCTCATGTCAGAGATTACACAGTTCTTATGTTTGACTCATCTCATTAGTTTTAACTGAGCATGATTGTAACACTATCTTCTCTTTCTGTGATCTCTGTTCTCAGAATCTTATTTAAGTGAGGGTATAAATGAAATCTTTCAACGTCAGCCATGCCTTAAAAACCTTCTTTCACTCATGAGT
>JAABUP010003815.1_pt1 | contig 26063 bp, 45 predicted proteins | sample 5559201 | NCBI WGS metagenome assembly JAABUP01 (sample SAMN10711887, study PRJNA513373) | rock metagenome | isolation source: Antarctica rocks | place: Antarctica
CGCTGTGCAGCGTCGCGGTCGCGGCAGACCACCAGGTACATTATTTGCCGTCTGCACGCTCTTTCACACCACATCTTGCTCCCAGTTTCAGTCGGCAGAGGCAAGGCCTAATTTGTTTCATGGGTCGTGCTGCAGGTAGAAAAACCAAGAAAGGCGCAACACCTGCTAAGAAAGGCATAGCAGCTGGTGCCGCAAGAAAAAAAGTGTTGACTGTCAGTGTCACCATTTTCCGAGGCAACCATGATTTGGATGTGGATGAGCTGTTGCCTAGGCTGAAACACTGTGTGGAGGGCCGATGTGATGACATTTCCAGCTCATGATGACATTTCCAGCTGCAGTGACAATGCGTGATGTAGACAATGTGTTCTTTGGTGGCCATGTAGAACAGCGTCACTTTGAAGAAGATGGACCCAAGGCTGACTCCGGTGTGTTGGAAGTGAAAGGCGGCGTCTTGCAGCTGCGAGATGATGCATTATCTTTTTAGCTGCTGAGTTGCCCTGTGCATTATTGCCTGAGATGGTGGCTGGCGCTAATGCTGATGACGTTTTAGAGCTGCGCAAGCAGAATGCGTCATGCTGCACAGATGTGTGACTTGTACAATAGCTATACAATAGCTGCCTATAGGCAGCCAGAAAAGGCCTGTCCAGTTTATGTGTTTATTTATTTTTATTTTTCTATTTGTTTGGGTTGTGCCCGCTGGCATAGTGCACTTTTTTTTGGGGTGTTCTTTATGACTGTGAAACCTCATGCACAACTTCATTCAAAATTGTAAATTTTTTTTGGGTTCGCCGCCATAAGGTACCAAAACAAGTTGCAGTAGTGCAGTTTCGGGAATTGGTCATCGGATACATACCACTAAGAAAAAGGGAACATAACTACGTGAACATCAAACGGGACCAGCAAAAATGGTGGAGGTCACATAATTTCGCCGGGCGAGATTCGTCCCTGAGTTTCGCACGACACATGTACACTGCTGTTTTCGGATCGCTTCGGATCGCTTCTCGGATCGATTCGGTGTCATATTGCTCAGGCCTGCATGAGTTGCAGCATGCCTGGACCTGACGCGAGGAGTTTGCGCCGAAGCAGGGACGTCGCAGCTGCTCTTACAGATGAGTTTGACGCTGAACAAGAGTCGGCAGCAACTGCCTTCGACTTGGGAAGAAGACTGTGGCCTCGACGATGAGCAATATCTGCAAGTGACCGGATTGAAGATCAAATATGTAGGTCAGTACTAACCTGTGCGCTGGCCAAAGTGCGCCGGGTCAAAGTGTCTGAGTTTCTCAAGTTTTGCCTACTCCTGAGTATGAATTTCACTCCAGGCCCTGGGGACGCTGACAAGGATGCTGCCAGTGTTCGTGCTGATCACCCGGTTCCCTTTGACGTTAGCCTGTACTATTACGAAGTGCAAGTCATCAACAAGGGGCGTGATGGCTTTATAGGTACAACAAGTTTTGAAGTCTACAATGCTATTGTGTTACTGTCATCTGCAGGTCCTGTTGAGCAAGCAGCTTGGATTGGCAGCCTGCTTACTTCCTGAGATATTGAGTTTTCAGCTGCACTGCATTCCATAGCGCTCGCGCAATATATACAAGCATCATCCAGTGCTTATGTGTGCAGCTCCATCAACTAATTGTGTTCTAGTTCAACCATCCTCAGCCGCATTGATGAAGCCTTCTGGCCACTCCAAACAAGGATTCGCAGAGCAACCGAGCAAGGGGCAGAGCTGGCAAGAACTGGTGAAGCATTCACACTGCTGACTGCAGGCATTGGACTTTCAGCTCATGGTGTGAAGCTCGACCGCCTGCCTGGATGGGAGCCACATTCCTATGGCTACCATGGGGATGATGGCATGGCCTTCCAGAGTTGCGGCACTGGCAAGCCATATGGCCCTATGTTTGCAACAGGTTAGGCATAGTTGCCACAGCACAAACTGCACGCATCAGGCGTGCTGTCCTGGTGCGTGCACTTTATGGCTCCAGGTGCTCTGGCAGTTTCTTTGATGGAAAGTCTGGCTTCAACAGTGCCCCTGAAGCTGTAGGCCAGCGCTGATCATGTTATGGCAGTTTGTTCTGTCAAGTCGGGATGCTGTGCTTTCATCAGTTTCCTGCGCTTGCATCATGATCATGTCAAACGTTTGCAACAATTGCAACAACAGTGGTGTTGCCCCCTTCACAGAAGCTGCTGTCATCAACTCCTGAAGTCCATTGCTTCAATGCTGCCTGCACCTTGCAGGTGATGTTGTGGGCGCTCTGCTCAACAGAACAACCAAAATCATTTCGTTTGTCAAGAATGGCATAGACCTGGGTGTGGCGTTTAGGAATGTAGATGAAGAATGGTTGTACCCAAGTGTGGGATTGCGCACTCCTGATGAGGAGGTGACACCTCAACCTATTGCAAATGCAGAATGTTTGATCTGACGTAAACAGTGTGATAATGATCACCAGCAAAAGCAATGCCATCAGTGTCATGAGGACTGATGGGCTTCTGATGAAAGGGCTCGCTCTATTGTCTGGCACAGCAACTTTGTATTTCCCACTGACAGAAGGGGTGCATCCAATGCATGTCTAGAACAGATCCAGTTGTGCATATCCATGTTCTAGGTGCAGCAGTAGCACACAGCTGCTCACCATAAAATAGGGCAACATGCAGCCTTGGTAAAATCACACTCAGTACCTAGACATAGTGTGAACAATGCAAGTGTCAGGCTTGGTGCTGTAGCCATGACTCCCTCCTGCCAAAAACTGGCAGACAGACACCAGCAGCAGTTGCAATTGCAATAAGTGGTGTGCAGGTGCTAGCCAACTTTGGGGGCAGCAGCTTCAAATGTGACATCTCATCTTTGGAGCTGGATGCTGTGCAACGCATAGAGGACCTACATCTTACCTAGTCATGACTGCGTACAGACTGCCAGTGATACAAGCTATGCATGCACAACACGCAAGACCCGGAAAATATAAGTACACTGTATCGCGCTGTTTGCAATCGTGCACCATCCTGGACCGTGGTATGGATGCTCCATGGACCAAGTACCTGTACTGTCTCAGGGAAACCTGTGAGGAATCATCAGAGTGCAAAGCTGTATCACTTCTACTGGATGTGCTTGGGTCATGCCCCAGTCAGATGGCATGTGCATGCTGCCAACTCCTGAGAGTGCGAAAACCTGAGCTTGTTCTCCGATGCATTGCATTGAGGTGTGCAGCATTTGACTTGTCACTCATTAGTCTGCAATGATATGCTTAACGATGACGGCATTTGCTGTTGCCTCAATATCATAGATAACTGACTCCCAAGACTCTGCAGGTGCCAGCTGATACACAAGTCTTGAGTCAAATGGTTCACCTCCTCCCTGACATCAGCAGGCACATCTTTGCCTTGGATCACAGCTTGCGCATTGCTGCTTGACGCATGTTCTGATTCCAGTGCAGCCACGACAGTCATTGCGACACTTGTGACTGCTCGCAGGAATTCTTTAACATTTGTGTTCCCTTGACTCTTTTGTGACTTAAATGCTGACAATGCGTCCTTGCAAGCTATGTGCAGCTCCTTTGACTTGGCTTAAATTGATTTGCTGAAGGGAAAAAGACAGTCATACAAGTCTTCCTGCTGAGCAGCTTCTGTGGCCAACACAGTGAGGACAGACAAGTCTTCTGAAGCCAATTGCATAGCTGGAAAAAACAGGCCATAGGAATGTCTTTGTCGCTCGCAGCTTGCAGTCTTTCGCTGTGTGTCGATTTTGTAGTATTGACGTTCGCAGCTGGCCTGGTAACCTTCAGCTTAGGCCACACGTGCAAGCTGCCACTTCTGCGACAAGCAAAGCAAGTTGCTTGGATTGCTCTGTCTCTGTCTGAAGCCTATGACAGCTCGATTGGCCACATTGGTTTAACAAGACATGAGTGGATACGCTCCGAATGTACAATAGCTTCAGCACACAGGCGCTTGGTGTTAGTCAGTCAGCCATCACGTGGGCAAGGGCAAGCAATGCTGAGTTGCAGCATACCTGACGCGAGGAGTTTGCGCGGAAGCAAGGACATCGCAGCTGCTCTTACTGATGAGTATGCGCGCAAGGACGCGAAAGTCTGGCGACATGCACTCGACCGTTTAGTGACTGAAAAAACACTTCTGCACTTGGTCAACAACACACTTGCGGCCGTTGCCGGCTTATGACGCTGAACAAAAGTCGGCAACAACTGCCTTCGACTTGGGACAAAAACTTTGGTCCCGACGATAAGCGTTGTCTGCAAGTGACTGGACTGAAGATCAAATATGTAGGTCAGTACTGCCTTGCGCTGGCCAAAGTGCGCCTGGTCAAAGTGGCTGACTTTTTCAATTTTTGCATACGCCTGAGTGTGAACTTCATTTCAGGTCCTGGGGACGCTGACAAGGATGCTGCCAGTGTTCGTGCTGATCACCCGGTTCCCTTTGATGTTAGCCTGTACTACTACGAAGTGCAAGTTGTCAACAAGGGGCGTGATGGTTTTGTAGGTATAACAAGTTTTGAAGTCTACATTGCTAGTGCGTTACTCTCATCTGCAAGTCCTGCTGAGCAAGCAGCTTGGATTGGCCCGCTTACTTCCTGAGATACCAAGTTTTCAGCTGCACTGCATTCCATAGCGCTCGCGTAATACATACAAGCATCACCAAGTGCTTACATGTCTGCAGCTCCATCAACTGACCTTGTTGTAAATCAACCATCCTCAGCCGCATTGATGAAGCTTTCTGGCCGCTCCAAACAAGGATTCGCAGAGCAACAGAGCAAGGAGCAGAGCTGACAAGAATTGGTGAAGCATGCACGCTGCTGACTGCAGGCATTGGCTTTTCAGCTCATGGTGTGAAGCTTGACCGCCTGCCTGGATGGGACCCACACTCCTACGGCTACCATGGGGATGATGGCATGGCCTTCCAAAGCTGTGGCACTGGCAAGCCATACGGCCCTATCTTTGCAACAGGTTAGGCATATTTGCCACAGCACAAACTGCACGCATCAGGCGTGCTGTCCTGGTGTATGCACTTCATGGCTCCCAGGTGCTCTGGCATTTTCTTTGATGGAAGGTCTGGCTTCAACAGTGCTTCTGAAGCTGTAGGCCAGCGCTGACCTTGCTATGGCAGTTTGTTCTGTCAAGTCGTGATGCTGTGCTTTCATCAATTCCCTGCGCTTGCATCATGATGATGTCAAACAGTTGCAATAACTATAGCAACAATGGTGTTGCCTCCTTCACAGAAGCTGCTGTCATCAAGTCCTGAAGTCCACTGCTGTAATGCTGCCTGCACCTTGCAGGTGATGTTGTGGGCGCTCTGCTCAACAGAACAACTAAAACCATTTCATTTGTCAAGAATGGCATAGACTTGGGTGTGGCATTTACAAATGTAGATGAAGAACGGTTGTACCCAAGTGTGGGATTGCGCACTCCTGATGAGGAGGTGACACCTCAATCTATGGCAAATGCAGAATGGTTAATCTGACACAAACAGTGTGATATGCATCACCAGCAAAAGCATTGCCATCAGTGTCATGAGGACTGGCGGCCTTCTGAGAGGGCTAGCTCTATTGTCTGGCACAGCAACTTTGAATTCTCAAATGACAGAAGGGGTGCATCCAATGCATGACTGGAACGGATCCAGTTGATATCCACTTTTTTGGTGCAGCAGTAGCACACAGCTGCTCACCATAAAATAGGGCAACATGCAGCCTTGGTAAAATCACACTCAGTACCTAGACCTTGTGCAAACCATGCAAGTGTCAGGCTTTGTGCTGAAGCCACGACTCCCTCCATCCAGAAATTAGCAGACAAACACCAGCAGCAGTTGCAATTGCAACACTACTTGTTGCAGGTGCTAGCCAACTTTGGGGGCAGCAGCTTCAAATGTGACATCTCATCATTGGAGTCGGATGCTCTGCAATGCATACAGGACCAGGTGCAGCAGACACAAGTGTCCCTCGATGTCAAGGTGATAAGCCCTTTCTGAACACCAATGCCTCACAGGCTCCCTGCCTGGGACGCTTGCTTCAAGTGCACAACTGGCAGCAGACTACTGCTGGAGACAGCCCATGCTGATCAATGCAGTTCCAGATATATCTGTTCAGAAAGCTGCACAATCTGTACTCAAGGAAATGTCTTGTGACAACCGTGATCAGTTGGGCATGTAGATCAGGTGTTGTCCAGTAATGATTGTAGCCAGCAGCTTTGATGCATGGTACATTGTTCTTCTGAAACAAAAAATGCAGTCAAAATAAGCGAAGACTAACATTTGAAACAGAACCTGACAAAACAAACATATTTGCAGGATGGGGATCCAATGGGGGTGCTCTTGTTTGACTACCTGGTCCATGAAGGACACTGGGACACAGCAAACAGGGTGGCTGAAGACATTCTGCTTGGGAGGGTTCAAGTGTCTCAAGAGGTTGGTACTGCTGCTTCTAAGCTGATTCAGACCTAAATTTACAGCAGAGCTACTTCAGCAAGCAATCGTGTCGCGTACAATTTCACAATGCAGCTTTTGTTCACGTATCCGGCCTGCATTTACAGGGCTCTTGTGACCCAAAAGAAGTTCCTGCGTCGTTTTTGTCATGTCATATGCAGCCTCATTGGCTCATCTTCCTGATGGTTGAAAAGTTTAGTAGTGAATGGTTGCTGCAGGACAAGCAAGATGTTGAGTTTCAACGGCAGGTCCAAGAACACCTTCTTGCTGGTCATATTCCAGAAGCAATGGCCACAATTGAGCAAGCTGCGCCTGGCACTCTGGACAGTCATCCGCGAGTCAAGTTTCAATTGCAATGCCAGCAATTTGTAGAGATGGTATGCACCCCTTGCTTGAGAATTTCAAACATGATGTTTGCGCATTACCAGCTTTCTAAGCAATGTTTACATGTACACCTTTCAGCCACTATAATAAACTTGCCTGAAGGTCGTGATACCACTGAGTTGGAAATGTGCAATGGCAGGTCCGGATAAAAGATGACAAAGGTGCTGTCGTTTTTGGGCGGTCCACCCTTAGCACAGCCAGCAAAACATCTGCAGATCATGAGCTATTACAGGATGCCCTGTCCTTGATAGCATATGATGAGCCTCAAAGCAGTCCACAGGGCTACTTGCTGGCCGATTCCTACAAAATGGACTTAGCAGCCGCTGTAAATGCTGCCATCTTAAAACAGAAAGGACGCTGGGCTGAGTCACGGTTAGAGAGGCTGCTGAAACAACTGGTGAGACATCAAGCCTGATGCTTGTCAGATGCTGTTTTGCAGTTCCAATTATGCTGTGCAGTGTTGCACTCAGATGACTCAGCTCATTTGTTTTGCAGAAAGTAACAGCGCAGCAGCTCCAATCCATTGGTGAGCCCTCTGCTGCACTGCTTGACCTACAGAAACTTCTTACAGACCAAGGTTTGAGGAGCTGAGACCAGCAAGAAGGTAGAAAAGATGGTTTCGTGATTTCGCACATAGAATGCAGCAGATTGTCACTGCAATAGTGCCTGCTTTCATTTATTTTAAACCTAGCCATGATTTCATGAATGCTTGTTTTGTGAACAGACGTGCTGGCTCAAGCCATCATACTAATACCTTTTTCGCAGCTTTGACAGCTGTAGCTGTATTACACCGCCAGTGCTGCTGTTGGGCATGATCCTATGTTCAGTAGGAACCTTGCGAAGCCTCAAGGGAACACGGGCTTGCTCGAACAAAAGCAGCAGACTGCAGACAGGCTACCAAAGACACTACATGCCCAGCTTGAACTTGATGCCAGGCTTGAATTTTGCTGCTACCATGTCATCTTGCGCCACTCCTCCCTGGTCATCAATCTGCATGCCCTGCTCTGCCCAGCCAGTTGCAGCTTCAGCGGCTGGTGGTAGTGCATGACCAGCATCTGGTACATCTGAAATCATCTGCTGATGCAATGCACCATCTTGAACACCATTTAGGCTGGCTGGAAGGGCTTCAGCTGCATCCCTGCAAAAGATGGAAAGTATAGATTTTGCAGACTGGTTGCCAAAGACAGCATGGTGCACATTAATGGAACTGTTAGCTGCCAAGCAAGTTTTTGACTCCCAATGACAGCTATGCATGATGCAGGGATCTATAAATTCAGAAAGTTTTGTAACAACATTTCAAGCATGATCAGAAGCTGGCAGTTGCCATGAGCAAATGATCAGTGCCTTGTGGGTGCAAGCAGCATATGTCTCATGACCATGATCAGTAGCGCCTTGCTCAGACCCAGCATCTGGACTCAGCTGACCTTGTACATTCAAATTCAGCAGAGCACAGACGACTGAGCTGCGAAGCGTGTTTCTGTTGTGCTGATTTTGAATATACAAGGTCAGCTGAGTCCAGATGCTGAGTCTGAGCAAGATCTGTGCTCACTTCAGTCTGTGCTCTGTGCGTCAAGGCTTGCATCAGACAACCAGCATGTGAGTTTGAAAGACGAGTGCTTGACAATGCATGCGCAGGCTTTGCCCATGCATACTGACCTTGGCCTGCCATCTCTGTGCCTTCGTGCCCTCTTGTTGGCTCTAGCACGTTCCTTTTCCACAAATGTAGCTGCTTCGCCCACTAGGACAGCCAGATCTTCCTCCTGCACCTGCATTTGACAACACACTGTGTTCAAGTCACTGCGTTGACACAAGGCAGTCACTAGCAACACTGGGCTTTGGCTACAGCTGGCTGACGGCAATGCAACATTGTGGTATATTGTTGATGAGCTGAATAGCTTCACTGCATGCCATACCAAGACCAGAAGCATGAGTTGATGGATGCACAAAAGTGTGGCACAGCATGCATTCTGACCTTGACGTCTGCTTCAGCCTTGAAAACTTGTGCTTTGCTGTCTGTAAGGGCCTTGGCACACTCAGCTACAGCAGACAACCACTTCCTGTAGTGACTGCAAGTCTCCTCTTGTTTCTGCATGCAATCACTATTGGTCAGCACAATCCAGAGCAGTTGACATTAAATGTTAAGAACCGCGTCTTGCTGCCCTGTGACAGAAGTTTGGAATGACAAACAGTGATGCAAGATATGAGCTGATGCAACTGTAGCCAGCAAGATCTTGTTGAGGCACACTCCCAAAGCCATCATACCAATTGGGTGGTCAAGCACAAAGCTCATCGCAATCACACCTTTTGCCAACTTTCCAATTTAGATAACTGACCTATCCCATTGGGACTACATACAGAAAGCACTACAACACACTCACAGGTGAGAAGCTCAGAAGCCAGGCTAGGGAAATTGCAACAGACCTGGACACGGTGCGTCAGCTCCTGAATGGTTGCCTGCATCTCCCCAAATCCAGAGGAGCTTGACTTGAGCTTTGCCTCCAGCGCAGCGACGCGTGTGCTGGCCTCAGCCTCTCTGCGTTTGGCCTGAGCCAGCTCTGCCCGGTATTCATTGCCTGCTGCTGGATGGCTCCCAGGCGCTGCACCTGCACCTGCAACAAACACAGTCTTGTGTTTGTGTCACCAACATCATCATTATCTAGGGTTCCATTCAGAAAAATCTGACAGCTCAGCCAAGACCAGACATTACCACGGGCAACAAGAATAACACTGCACTCAAACAGCCCCACTGTCGACAGGAAGCAGGCCAGCAGATGATCACACACCTCATACATGTACACGAGCTATTTGCTGCATACATATACGTATACATGTACATGAGCTGTGTGCTGCATACGTGCAATACACAGTGCTGGCATGAGAGCTCTCCAACCGGTTGCATACCTGCTGGAGCCATTGCAGCTGGCGGCCTTTGGCGAGGGCTTCTGCTTCCATCACTGCCACTGCTGCTGTAGGAGGAATAGCTGCCATGACTGCTATAGCTACCAGCGGGTGAGGGTGAGCGACCAGCCCGCCGCTTTGGGGGGCGCCCTACCTGCTGAGGAGGTGCACCCCAACCAGGATTCCTACAGGCCCAAATGACTCACCATCAGCAAACAGGATGGCCAAGAGAGCCATGATAGCTCCAGGCACAGCATGCAGTGCTTCCTAGATGTGTTCTTGCTAATGACAGCATTGCTTGCTCATGCTTTGGCAAGCATGCAATGCTGCACAAGCATCCAGAACATGGCTTGTGGTACAGTTGCACTGTCTTGCTATATCAGCTAGACAACTGCGCAGAGAGACAGGACCTGCCATAGTTGTTGCACAGCCACAGTGGAGTGACATTACTGGATCACCTTGCAGCTGTCTTGCTATACCAGCTAGACATCTTGGCAGAGAGACAGGACCTGCAATAGTTGCTGCACAGTTCTGAGATCACCTTGCAGCTGGTACATTTGGGCCAGGAGATCTTCTTCTGCGTGGGGAGGGCAAGGGAGAGCCAGATCGGCCCCTGGAAAAGGATCTGGAGCGGCTGCGAGACCCCCCACTGGTGTACCCTGGCGAGCCCCTACCTGGAGACCCTCCTCGGGTGTTTGGAGAATATCTGCCTGGTGAGTATCTGCCAGGAGAATATCTTCCAAGTGAGCGTGATCTGGAACGTCTTCCACTGTTGAATCTACCCATGCCCCTGAAGTACACCCACAAGCTGTAAGGGATTGACACACAGGACAGCCACGCATTTGTAGACGGAAGGAAATTGACGAATGGCTCCTGTGAGTACGATGAGTAGTGACAGGAAGGTGACCAGTACCTTGGCTGTATGAGAGACAATCTGAGACCTGTGTCAGCAGTAACATATCGTCTGTCACAGCTCAGGACTGACACTCACGAAGCATTGATTGCATGTACAGGCACACTGTCAATGGCTTGTTTATTTGCAAGAGTGTCACAAACCAGTCATGATTCATAATATGGTAAGAGTTGGTCTTGAGTCCGAGGTCATTCTGAATAGACAGCTGCAGCACACAGAGGCCAGGCTTTCAGGACACGTCAAAGGAGAGACTCATGGGGCGCACGCTCGCCATGGTAAGTGATGTCATGCAGACTTGGCTTACCTTCCACGCATTGGAGGGCCTTGACGTCTGTCAAATCGCTCGTGTGGCAGCCCACCTCTTGGATACTTAGCTACGTTCACCCTCAGCGTGTTGCCATCTAGAACCAGCGACTGCAAACAACAGGTGACATCACACACTCAGAAGCCACTGACCTCGAGAGAGAGAGAGAGAGAGAGAGGAAGAGAGAGAGGAAGAGAGAGAGAAGTTTTTGACATCCTTTGTCCAGCCTCAAGTCTGATGGATGCATGACCGTGGACTACAACACATATTGAAGACGAAAGGCACTTACTTTGCCTCGAGAATCTGCGACCGCGTCCTGTGCGTCCCGAACATCTTCAAAGGTGACAAACCCAAAGCCTCGTGGTTTGCCTGTATCTTGGTCCATGACGACCTGTGCAACGATGAGCCAAAGGTGGTCTGAAACCAAGTCTAACTGGAGATCACATCAGGCTTGTTGCATAGCATGCCAACAAGACTGAGAGCGGTCATGATATCGGGTCAGAGTGCAGACCTTGACTTGTGTGATGTACCCATGTTTGCCAAAGAATTCCCTAAGAGCGGCCTCGTCAGACTCTGGGGCTAAGTTGCCCACGAAGATGGTATTGACATTGTTTCTTGGATCTTCCTCAACGCCAGCAGGGCTGGGTCCTCTGCGGCCTGGCGACCGGTTGTGAATGGGCGAAAAACTCATGATGAACACAGCCTAGCAGAATTGGTGTTGAAGTAGCTGTGCCTGCCATGAGCAGGCAAGTGAACCTAACCGCCCTCCAGATGCTGTCAACCGCCCCAAGAACAAGTCAACAAATTACTCAATAATGACACATATTGCAAACGGATTGTGCACGACCTTCTGAAATCAATGCGCATCGGTGAAGCGCAATCTGCTACCTCTAGCTGCAAGTGCAAGCGGATACAACGTTTGCAGAAAGCGCGAGACTCGAAGTTCGTTGTCGACGGTATGTCTTGACAGTCCCTGTCCTAGCGTGCGTGTGTAGTCCTTCACTCGCACTCGTGTCTTTGCTTTGACTCTGATCTGGCGTGCATGGATCACACATAATATCTTAGTAGACGCAGGTGGTATGTCGGTGCACCCGCAAGCTCAGGTTTTGTTGGACGCCCGTAACCAGCAGAAGTTCGTCCCAGATGACAACAACATAGCACAGTTTCGTGCTGTGGCAGACCAGAGTTCAAGGTGCGATACATCGTCAATACGCGCCGTCCAGTCAAACAAAGGGCTTCAAGCATCCTGATGCTGCAGAGGTTCCAATAATGGCCAGCACAACGCAAGTGTGGAGGACATTAAGATACCAGGAGGGGCAGGCTCTATCAAAGCCAGAGTATACAACCCTGAGCCACAAGCATCAGCGCCCTTGCCAGTCCTTGTGTTTCTTCATGGAGGAGGCTGGGTCATGTGCAGCATTGAGACTCATGATGCATTATGTAGAGACCTCGCCAAACAGTCCAACATCATTGTTGTCTCAGTGGACTACAGACTTGCGCCAGAGCACAAATTCCCAGCAGGACTAGAAGACTGCTATGCTGCACTGCTGTGGGTGTCCCAAAATGCCAAGCAGCTGAACGCAGATTCCAACAGGCTTGCCATTGGTGGTGAGTACCAACCACCTTGTACAGTCGCTTCCTGATAGAAATCTTTCAAGTCACCTCATGTCTGCTAACTCGTATCTGGCAGCATCACACCTGCGTACTTGTGAGAGTGACTGCTGCCTTCACAAGACTGAAGTGGTGTACATGACTGAGTGCAGGTGACTCAGCTGGTGGCAATCTGACAGCAGCAACACTGCTGCTGGCGCATGAGCGGGGCAGTGTCCCTGTGGCATTTCAGCTGCTGATGTACCCCTCCTGTGATGTCCGTGACACAGAGTCAAGGAGGCTCTATCTGAACGGCTATGGCCTGGACAAGGAAATGAAGACATACTTCCTGAACAGCTACACACGTGACCCTGTAGAGGACGGCAAGAATCCACTGGTGTCACCACTGATGGCCGATGACCTAAGCTTCATGCCCCCAACCTATCTCATGACAGCAGAGTGTGACCCTCTCCGTGATGAGGGCAAGATGCTGGCAGACCGCCTTGTGAAAGATGGCGTATCATGTACTTACAAGTGCTATGAGGGCATGATTCATGGGTTTTGCACATACATGTACATGATGCCAATGGACACTGGGGTCCAAGCTGTTAAGGACTGTGTGGCTCAGCTTAAAAAACACTTGCATGGATCCAAGTGAATCACCAGAACGGCTTGAATTGTACGCTCATGGGCCATAACATTTCAGGGTACAAGGCTATGTTTCTTTTGTCAGTCAGTCCAGTTGCAAACAGTTCAAACTATATAAAGTGTTGACAACTGGTCTTGTCAATCAGCCCTGCAAGCTGCTATGCAGCCAGTTGAGTTGCAAGGCAAAACCCAAAAGCGATGAATCAATCAGGGGAGAAATCTCAGCAGCAATAAGATGATAAGCAGACGTGCTGGATTGCTCGCGAGAGAAATGTAATTTCTGATTGACTCGTTTTCATCCTGGGAATGACATTTATCAGGCTAAGCAGATGGGTGCATCCTTTGGGCTGCATTTCCGTATGCATGAACGAGACACTGATGCTTGTTGTCACATGCCACATGCATGTCAGTGACAAGATATGCTCAGACTTTGCACTTGCAGTCGGAGCAGAGTCTTGAACTTTTCGGTAACAACCTGGTGCATCAAAATTTTGCAGTTACACGTAGAGATCCTGGTGCGCTTTCTATAGTATTACGATCATCCCTATCGTATACGTATAGAAACGTTGCCTTTGTCAGCCTGAATCCTTGTCCTAGGCTGTTACAGTAACATGTGCACACATAGGCATCCAAGTAACATTCCACAAACGACATTGACTAAGCTCTGCACCAACCTCATTGGTGCTCTGTTTTGACTGAGATTCATTCTGGGAAAAAAATATACAATCACACAATGTCATCAGGTTCCATATCTGTGTCTATACAAAGGCTCTGGTAGCCTCTTGTACACCTCTTCCCATGGCTTGTCAACCTGCGCAACAAATGAGCAAAGCCCTAAGAAAGCGCAAAGCTAGCAAAAAGCACCGAGTCACAGGCAGCATGCACAAAGATTTGCCTGTAGGCTGCATGCTGTGACATCTGCAGCTGTGCAGTAGTTGGGTGCAATCATGCTGTTTGCTGTCCTGATCACGAGCGCACAGCATGCTGAGAGTCAGATGTGGAAAACAGTAACCTTACCAAGAGTAAAGAGGAAGGGGAGGTGTACGCCAGCAGCAGTATGGGGTGCTGCATGGGCATCACTTTGAAGTTCTCTCCAGCATCGCCACCACCCTCTGCAGAGTTGACGCTCTGGTAGGGGTACTCCTTCCCAAAGGGGATTTGCTTGGGCTGCTCTTCCTCTGCTGGCAGCTGCTTTGCCAGGCTGATGTGGCAGGCGCTGCTGGGTGTGGCTACGACAATGTCTGCAGCCTGCAGACAGAAGCAGCATCAACATCTGAGTCCACACAAACACCAGCACAATGCGCATCAATGACGACAGTTGCTGAGGCTATTACAGGGGGAGTCTCTACTGAGCAAGTACTCACGTAGCAACCTGTACTGAGGTGACCTCTTTTCAAAAGTGTGCAAGGACAGCGCATGTAAGCAGTGATGTGTAGACGCAAACACAGCAGGTGCAGCAGGTGATATTGTAGTTGTATAGTAATGTAGTAATGTGGTGACCCTACGGAGGCAGACTCTCAACCAGATCATGCACATTGAACTGCTTGTCATGAATAGAAAGAGAACATGAAGCCAGACAGGACCAGCACAACCTTTTTCCATGGACCCCATCTTTGCAAACTTCAGGCGCAGTGTGCAAGACTCACAGCACAAGCGTCGTGCACAATGAGCTGAGGTGCTATGCCCAAACCCACCTGGGGATGGACGCTGATGCTGACAATGGAGCCGGGCATGTTCAGCAACCTGCTTGGCAGATGGGAGCCATGTATTCTGGTCCAGTCGCTGGCAGACAGCGTCTCCACATTGTACACTGCAATGTGGTTGCTGGCGTTTGCTGTGATGAGGCCCTCACCATTTGCACTGAAGGTTAAAGCAGTCAAGGGAGCCGAGTCCTGCAGGTTGGGCATCAGTGAGGTGGGGTTCGGCTCTCGGCTTTACACATTCAGCAGGAGGACCAAAACCATGAGGAACACGGGAAGGCTTCTCAGGCCCTACTGTAGTAACATTTGCACATCAAAGTGTGTCCTCATACAACAGCAAGCAGTGTGTATGATTGGTTTCGAGCCACAATGCATACATAGGCGGTGGGTCTATACAGCACGCACAGACAGGTTTTCCATGCAACTCATGCCAGCAACACCACCTGCAAACTTGCTGTTTCAGAACATCTCACCTGTAGTGCAGGCAACCGCCCATGATATGACCTGCTTTCCAGGTCAAAGATGTGCACGCGACTGGCTCCTGCCACAGCAGCCCATCTGCCAGAGGAACTGACTGTCAGCAGAGCAGCAGTGGGTGTCAACTGAGCTGCAGCAAGTTGCTGTTGGTGCTGGCTGCCACTCAAGGTCTGGTAGGACAGTTGAAGAGGCTGTGCAACCTCCTTGAGCTCGGCCACAACCTGCAAAACCATTTGACCAGTCAGACATGTCAGAAAGGACAAAGACAAGTAGCTGTTGATGCTCACCTCAGCATGTGTCTGGAACGTCTGACACGCAGCAGCTGATGTGGAAATTGTCTGAAGCCTAAAGCTCAAACTGTACACATAGCTGGCAGTGACTCCATACAGCATAACAAGTACTGAACCACTCAGCAAACAGCAAGAACATGCTGATCCAGCATACAATGCCATGCCATCAAAGAGGACTGTTGAGAATTGAAGCTTGGAAGTCTGTACAGCAGAGCAATGCTAGATCATTCAGCAACAGCAAACAGCAAGGACTTCAGAAAGTGGTGGCCATGCAAGCAGGCAAGATGAATGCATACCTCAGCAGAGTCCAGGTCCACAATAAGCAGGCAGGATGAAAGCATACCTCAGCAGTGTCCATGTCCACAACAAGCAGGCTGCCCTGCGCAGTCAAGCCAACTAGCTGAGAAGAGCGTGGCCTGAACTGCAGCTCCTGGAAGGTTGGCAGCCCCTCAGGCACAGCCAAATGCACTAGCTTGCGCTCAGCCTGTCTTTCAGCAGCTGCTTGTGACTTGGAGGGACTTCTGGCTGTCACGTCAATCTCCTCTGCTTGTGCATCAGCACCTGTATCTGTTTGGGCGGTGGCCTTTGATGGAAGCTGGTACACATGCAGGCCTGCTTGGTCTGAGAAGGCAAGCTGGGTCCCATCTGGTGACAGAGCTCCACAGATGATGTGGTTGGTGCCAGTCTTCTTGATCCTTGCTAGGTGAGTAGGCAGGGCTGTCAGGCTGGCAAGAGTGGCTAGATCTGCCTTTGGTTTCTGCACCAAAGCAGGAGGTTTTGGTTGCTGTTTGTTGATGAGAAGCTGGCAGCTGTGCAGAGATGTAGCTTTTCAAGCTGTCAAGGTCCCTGCTTGCAAGATGTGCAACTTTGAATGGGGCAACAATATATCATTTCTGAGAACCATCTGGGATGAGATGAATCCTAGTCAGGTCTCATCCGTGTGTTCCTGAAGATGCAATGGCTTGCATGGTACCGGAAGGATGCTAAACTTCAGGCAGCATGGCAGCCTTCATTCCACAGGTACTGTTACAGATGATGCGTGATCACATTGTGCAATCACATTCTGACAGGCAAGTATGGCCAGCATGATCATACGTGACGTCTGTGCGTACCTGCTGTTTGCTGTGCTCAGCTGTGCATCCGGTCTGCCACAGGTCAACATGTAGCGGCTGGACAGCCAGAAGGCTGACAGGCTCAGACGGCTTCAAGGAAGGGGCTGCTAGGTGCAGCCCTGGCCGCTGTGGCACCTTGCACACCCTCACTGGATGACTCTGCACAAAGGCATTTGGAAATGAGTGTGATGTGAGATCTTTGGGAGGCTGTGATCAACAGGTGACAGCAAACAGTATGGATTCATATGTGATGATTAAATCCTTTCTCCTGGTGACTCAGCATGTCAACGCTGTTGCATGCAGTGCCATTTTGCAAGCAACCTGTATATTTCACGTGTCCTGTAACAGTTACAGTCATTCCTTTCTGTTCACCTAAGTGGAAGGATACCAACAGCAATCATCATCACATACTTTGAGAATAAATCCATGATGCCAATATACACACTACTGGCAGTGTACGGCATGTGCGACCCCCAGCAAGATGCATTTATGTTCCATGAGAAGACCATATTTAATTAGAGGTAGATCTTCATGATTGTAACGCTCAAAGCAATCAAATTCTGCAAACACACAATACACAAGGGACCAAATGCACAAGGTACAGCAATAACCATGTGTCACTGCCTTAGGATGAGCAAGGAAATAACAAATGAACTCAAAAGTGACTAAGGAAATGACAAAATGACTAAAGGGATGACTTAGGCTCACCGTTTGGAAACGGCAGATGCTGTAGGCAAACAGCTGAGCATCGTTTGCCCCAGTGAGCAGCAGAGGGTCAGCATCTGGTGGCGTGAGAATCAGCATGGCTCGTACGTCATGAGTGTGTGGCCGCCGGTCGAGGTAAACCCACTTTTCTGGGCTGGTGCTAGTTGCAGCAAGCTTTCTGAAACAGGCAACCTGTGGGGCAAAAGGTGATGGTGCTGTTCTGGTCTTTCAGGGGCGTAAGGCTACCTGTCGTGGCTGCTGTCTATGCAAACACATGCCAATCATGCATCAGCAGCAGTCACAGCAGTCGAATGCATGCACCAAACGCATTGCTGTTCTGCCTGCTGGCATCGAGCACATGTGCTGAGAATGTGGACTCAGCTTGCTCATAGTCTATATGAGATTGGTGCAAGGCATGGTAAACAAGATCATGACTATTGCACCCATTGTTACATACTTGTATTGAGCAAGCTCAAGGCTGCAGAATGCAGACGCTGTTGAGTTCATTTGCAATATTCCCTGCGTACTGCTGTCTTTTTTTGGATGTCAGACTCAAGAATGCTCAACACTAGGGCCTGACACTAGGTGCATGATCCCACATACCTGAACATCAATTCCAGTTGCAAAAATGGTGTTTCCATCTGTGGAAGCAGCAACTGCCATGACATCAGCCTTGTGCTGGCTGAAAGCTTGCAGCAAGGTGCCGTGCTGGCTGTCCCAAAGCTGCACAGAGCCTGTGCTGTCACCACTGACCATGGTGCCATCAGGCAGCACCAGGACTGACCAGATACACAGCTCAGCACCAGAGCCATTACCTATGAGCCAAAGCAAGAATCTGCCTTAGTCAAGCATTCAGGATGTGCGGACGGATGTTTGCGATCATCTGGTGTGATCTGCGCAAATTGCTGCAGTGCATACAAGGGGCTCGGTCCCGGCATGCATTCGCACAGCAGCATGAGCGAAAGGTGGCTTTTGTAGAGAGCAAATGTGTTTGTTACCAGACCTGCTGTGATGCGCAGAAGCTCCCGGTTAGACGACACTTCCCAGGCATGTATTACACCGGTGGAAGTCCCGGTGATGATTGTGCTGCTGTCTGGGTGCCATGCTGCAGAGAGCACCCTGCCCTCTGTTCTCTGGAAAGTCTTGGCATACTGTAAGCCAGGAACTCCATCTTGAGCCTCAAAAATCCTGAGTGCTCCATCATCGCATGCAACAGCTATGCGCTGTGGGCTGCCTGCATGTTGACCATGGCACTGAACTTTGCAATCACTGAAAGGTGACTGTATGCTGTGGAGTTTTGATATTGTGGCTGCTGCTTTGACTGCATGCACTGCCCCGGCTCCTGTGTCTTGCCAATACATTTGACAAGGCATATTAAGAGAATGAACCTGGAGATGTATGTGGAGAGAGAGAGAGAGCATGAGCTGATGGGGCAGAGATTGTGGGATGGGAAGGCAAGGTCGGTATACCTTGCTGAGGATCAACAGCCAGAGACCAAACTGCGCCGCCATTGCTGTCTGAAACAGTGCTGGCTTGCAGTGATATCAAGTCCCACTCAGTAAGAAGCCCGTCTAGCCCTCCAGAGAACAGTCTCCATCTCCCGCTTGACTTGTCAAACGTCCAAGCCAGACATGAAATGGCTGAGTTTTCCTTGCCCGGAATTTTCTACAGGTGTACAGAGTGGTTGTGAATTTGGCCCGTTCGCTTTTGTGATCCAGCAAGCTTGCTGCAAGGCCACCTCACCTTCATACATTGCCAATGTTCTGTGTTCCATAATTCGATCGACCCGCTTTCGCGAGCGACAGCAACGACAGTGCCATCCGCTGTGGCTGCAAGCGCTGTCACGGCTGTCGGGGACCACTCGACCACACGAGCTCTGTGCAAAGCGACAAGCTCTCCATCTCCGTACACATCAGCCCGCTTTCTCTTGCCGTTTATCCCTGGCATTTCGCGCGACCGCTGCACTAGCTAAATCCCACTTTGAAGGACTGCTTGCTTTCAAAGTTGCGTACGGCTTTGTCGCGCAACAGCTGTAAGGACTGTCGACTTGTTTGTTCAGCTCGGCTTTTGTCGATTTCGAAGCGCCGTGGGTTTCGCTACGTTTGCTGTAACGAGCTTTCGGAGCCGCACAAAAGAAGAAGAAGAGGGCCGCCTTCTCCGAAACCATCTCAGGTGCAAGTGTGCCGACCACTGCAGTGACGTTTCTGCACTGCCGCTGGGATAAAATTTGTATTGTAGTCAGGATGAACGCATTGTTCCGCAGCTCCAAGCAGGCCTTGCAACACGCTGGCCGGTCGTTCGCCAGCGGTCCTCACCCTGAGAGGAAAGTTGCCCTTCTAGGTGCAGCAGGAGGCATCGGTCAGCCACTAGGGCTTCTGTTGAAGGTGCGCATGCTCGCTGCCGTTCAAATCACATCCTCCTCGGATGTTAAGGTCTGAAACGCACAATTGTTCCGCAGATTTCCCCATATGTCAGTCACCTCTCTTTGTACGATATCGCTGGGACTCCTGGTGTGGCTGCCGACATCAGCCACATCAACTCCAAGGCTATTGTCAAGGTTGGTGGTTGCACTCTGTATCGTCGCTGCAGGGGCCTTGATGCCCAAGGACACACAATATTCTTATTGATTCACTGCCTGATGACTGTGTTGATGGCGTCAGGGGTATACTCAAGACGGCATCAAAGAGGCTCTCACGGGTGCAGATCTCGTCATCATCCCTGCGGGCGTCCCTAGAAAGCCTGGAATGACCAGAGATGACCTGTTCAAAGTCAGTCAGCCAATATTTAGGCTTTGCTTAGCTGCCTACTGGCAGGCGTAAAGTGGCTCTAACAATGGCATGCATGCTGCAGATCAATGCCAACATTGTGAAGACCCTTGCAACAGCAGTCGCACAGCATTGCCCAAACGTAAGCGATGTGCTTACTGGTCCGTGCCTTTCTTTTTGTTTGCCATACCCATCTTGAAGAGGTGGATCTTGAAAATGCTTGGTATGTGCAGGCAATGATCAACATGATCTCCAACCCTGTCAACTCCACTGTGCCAATTGCGGCAGAGGTGCTGAAGGCTGCTGGAGTGTACGACAAGAGAAAGCTGTTTGGTGTGACCACACTTGATGTGGTAAGCAATCAGGCAGAATCCGCAGGCCTGCAGCTCACAACTCATTGACATGCAATCGATATCTACATGCTCAAGTGTCAGGCTTGATTGCAACAGCATGGCAGATAATCTCCACGCCTGAGATGCATGCAGGACACTGCTGTCATGCCTGTGCTGTTCTGTCTGCCATCAGAAAAGCCCGCAAAGGGAACCATTTTGCCTCATATTCCACTCATGATCAGTGGCAGATGGCAGACTTCCACCCCTTGGCTGTCTGCACCTTGAGGCTTGCTGTCACCCTACACAATGAGCTTTGTACAAGCCTGTCTCAATGCACAGTATAGATCCACACCATGAGTTCTTATTCCACAAGCCACTGGACAGGAGCAATTTGGGACCGATATGCTGCAGGTCAGGGCCAAGACCTTCTATGCAGAGAAGAAGGGCCTGAACGTCGCAGATGTAGATGTGCCGGTCATTGGTGGACACGCTGGCATCACCATCTTGCCCTTGTTCTCCCAAGCCAGCCCACATGCACAGCTGAGTGATGAGGAGACTGACCAGCTGACCAAGCGAACGCAGGACGGAGGCACTGAGGTTGTTACTGCCAAGGCTGGCAAGGTGATCTCCACTTCACGCTCTCACACTCTCTTGTTGTATGATCTTTTTTTATAATGTGTTAGTTGCAAGCATCCTGTGACCCTTGCACTCTGTTCACTGCTTGTCAACACTCACAACACCACTGGATGATGTGAGCTGCCCATGCTGATCTCCAAGCAGATGTCAGTCACACTAGTGTGACCAAGACTTGTGCAATCTGGATGCAAAAGCTATGCAATTTGGGTCGTGTCAAGTCACAAGAGTTGCAGTGTTGAAGCCCTGCTTGTATGATCAAGCCTCAGCAGGACCGAGCTGCAGGAGTACTGAAAGGAAACCAGCCTGAGGCTTAGAAATGTTTGTTTTGCCTGTATACCTTTCTGCGCGTTTTTTGTCTTGCAATCAATCTGACTGATGCTGTAAGTTGTTTGAGCATTGTGGGTCTGATGTTGTGCAGGGTTCAGCCACGCTGTCCATGGCGTATGCTGGAGCCCTCTTTGCTGACTCATGCTTGCGAGGCTTGAATGGCGACAGCAATGTCTTTGACTACTCTTACGTGGAGTCTGATGTCACTGACGTGCCCTTCTTCTCAAGCAGGGTAGACTTGGGACCTGAAGGTACTTACAGTCTTGCCCATCCAGTTTGTGTACATGACTGCGCTGTTGTCCAGTGGATTGTACATTTTGAGCCATGTTCATGTACTAAGACTGGCCTGCAACCAAACTTTCTTCATCAGAAAGCTGACCCAGTTTCCTTGTGTCAGCAACAATCTGAACTGCGTGCCAGTGATGCTTTGGTTTGTGTCAACGGAGTTTTGGACTGTGCAACGCTTACACAAATAATGCAACACAAACAACCTTTAAGCTTGTGATTGATCGTCCAGCAGAAGGTGTGTGGCATCGGCATGACCTTCTCTTTCAAGACCTGCCTTGATCATGTGTTCACACTGCTGTGTTGGTGGGCGTCTCAGTCCAAAGCCAAGTTTTGCTGTTGCGGCAGGCTTTTTGTCTCTTGTTACCCTTTGCACACTGTTTTGAAGCTTGTTTTGGGTGACTTGCTGCAGGTATTGAAAAGGTACACGGCCTGCCCAGCGGCCTCAGCGCATACGAGCAGGATGCACTCAAGAAGTGCATGCCAGAGTTGTCTAGCTCCATCCAAAAGGGCATTGACTTTGCCAACGCCAAATAGACAGTATACAACGTTTTCAGTCTTGGTCTACTGCCATTTCTGTACCACACACTCAGCTAGTTGCAATTTGTAAATCTGCCACAACATAATGTACACACTTTGCAGTACCGGTGTGTCTGCCAATTCTGGATACAGGCAACAGCAGGCGGTCACAGGTTCTGTTTGCTGCTGTATTGTGTGCATCAGCATACGTCTTTGATCATGGGCAGGTCAAACTGAAGGTGCTTCAGCTGGCGATTGCATGAAATCAGCCAGCTGTCATCATTTCGTTCTGAATAATGTGTTGAGTACTCGCTGCAATGAATAAACGGTGCACAATATCAGAAAGTAATCTCTGGGTCCCTTGCCAACAGACATGACAGGACCCCATGTTGAGAGGCTGGAGCTTGCAGCAGAGGAGATCAAACGTTCGTCACTGTGTGGCAGGCATCGTAGCGTTTGTGAGCACAACTGCAACTATTGTACATGCAAGAGGCTGTCAAAAGCCAGCAGAAGCAATGCAGCTGCCCCAGCAGCCAAGGGCACTGTAACAAGCCAGCTGACAACCATCTTACCAAACACAGACCACTCAATACTTCTGACACCAGCTTCAGCAACACCAACAGCAACAATTGACCCAATTTGGCAGTGTGTGGACGACACTGGCATGCCAACTACACTAGCCAGCACCACACTTAGAGTGGATCCCAGTTCAATAGCAAAACCCTTGCTGAAGTTGATGGCAACCAAATCTTTGCCAACTGTCTTCATGACTCTGTGTCCCCATGTTGACAAACCCTGCACCACAGTTCAGGCTTTCTGTGGCACAGCTGTTCATTGAGTGTTTGTGCTAGTTGCGCAGCTGCTGCACAGCAGGTGCGACCAAGTTTCATCACAATTTCTTGCTTAAGTGATGCAGGTTCTGCCAGGGAGTCGTCCAACAAGAGCCAGAAGACAACTTGCTGGCAGCAGCTACATGCATGGTGCAATACAGCACCCTCAACCAAGTCTCTGTGCAAGATAGCAAACAAAAAGCACCCTGATAGCACGCTGGGCTGAGCCAAGTTGTAGTGCAAAAAACGCACAGCGAAGCTGGCATGCAAGACCTGCATGCGGAGACAACATCTGGAAGCCTGCATGCCAGGTTTGTACGCAGAAACTACATCACCAGTTTGCCTGCATCAGAATGCTCACCACAACAATACCAAAACCGCAGAACGCTAGCACCCAAAATGGCGTTGTTATACTCTCACACCCGGCATTGCTCAGGTACAGGCTTTGCACGGCGGCAAAGGGCCCCGCAGCATTGGCAGTGTCATTGGCCCCATGCGCAAAGCTCTTCAAGCATGCAGTCAGCACCTGCACAGCATAGCATGCAAATGTATATGTCAGCCTTGTACATCAACTCAACATGCCAAAGAATGCAGAGCAGCAAGCGCCAAACATAACCCACGAAACTGCAGCAGAGACACGTGACATAATGCAAGCAGGCTGCAGTAGCGGCACGCGTAAGTTTTGCAATTTGGGGAGCACAAACATGGCAAAGGGTTTTGAAGAGCCATGCATGGTGCACAGCCTCAGGTGACCCTGGACCAAACTTCTACACAGCACAGCTCATTGACCAGCCTACACCATGCACCACAAGTCATCTACCTAGCACCAGTCCCAATCCCAACTTGAGCACAAGCAATGCATTGTCACCTATCAACAATGGCAGCAAATTCTTTGCCAAAGCTTCAGAGTTGACCCTTGATCTGTCACTGTGACCACTGCTCAAGCAAATGAGCATTTTGACAGAGCGAAGCTGTACCTGCAAATACAAGAACACTTGCTCTGCTGCAGCAGCCTGCCAGCCCTGATCATATGGGTGATGATGCTGCCCCTGGGGATCGCGCTGCTCCCCAGTGGTCAGGGTGTTTGGTGGGGGACTCAGCTGGGGGTGACCTGTGATCTGATCAGTAGCAGGCTCATTGGTTGGTGTTGCCAAGCTGAGTTCTTGTGCGTCCCCGCTGGCCACAGCGGATGGCTCTGTGTACAGCAGCTGCATGTCACCGATGGAATTTGGAGCAGTGTCTACAGAAAACACCCCTGTAAGGATACATACAAGGTCAGACTGTGATGTCAGCTTAAGTGAAGCTGAGTCGAGGCTGCTGAGCAGTGCACTCAATGACATTGAAAGTAGTGACCAGGCATGGTTATGCTGCAGTTCTTGTCTTTTCATGTGACATAAGCAGTGCTACGCCCTTATGGGCAACAGCTTGCTGGTATGCAACAAAGTTTGTTGGACATATGGATGAAGCCATCAGAGCAAAAGGTCAGCAGAACCATGGGGGTAATGCACTAGCCTGACTGCAGCCATGAGGCCATACTTCTGCAGCCAAGAGGCATTTGGCAGAGCAATTGCATCATGCCTTGTCAAAACGTCGTCAGCGCTGACGCATATTTTGTCCCAAGAAGGCAGTTGCAGCTTATGCTATGCACGTGCAGAGTGCGTGCTGCTGTCAGGCAGCTGAGTCCTACTCACAGCTTTCAGACGCATCAGTGGTTGTGCGGTGCTGGCGATCCTGCTGTAGAAGACCGGTCAGTTCACTGCCATCAGAATTCAAACCAGGCTCATACGGCCTGCACAGCATGCACACTGACGCCATGATATTACTTCTCATTCATCATGACAGCTTAGACCCTGATCCAACCAGATCAGATCAAGCCTTTGCAAGGACAATGCAAAGTCAACAAGCATGAGACAGCTATCCCGGACAGGTGCAGCCATGCAGCCCATGACATGATACAGTTGGTTGATCCCGTGAGGAAGCGTGCCCAAGGCTGAGGTGATGATTGATTGGCAGCACTGACCAGTTCAGCAGAATGCTGTGCTTTTGGGGCTCAATGCCACACCATGATGCAAAGCAGCAGATGTGGCACAGGGCAAAGCTGAGGGCACAAGTGCAAAGGCATGTAGCAATGAGCTGATGACTGGGATTCTGTTGCCGAAAGCTTGCGCTGGCCAGCACATGCAGGGGCAAGGTATGGGTCACTCACAAGCACGCAGGTGCACGAAATGGTGACTCACAAGCATGCAGGTGCAAAGTATGGTCACTCACAAGCACGCATGGCACTCAGCCTGAAGTGCTCACAAGACAGATATCTTGGGCTCTGATGACGCAGCTGCCTCCCTCCCAGTCAAGTTGGATGCGGCAGATCCGACCCTGCCTGGCCCTAAGCAGTGGATCTTCTGCCGCAGCTGTGGCACCAGCAGGAGCTGCACTACTACAACCACTGCCACAGCTACGGCAAGGGTGACCACAGCTGTGCGCCAGGCTGGCCATGCATGTGTTGGCTCTGCTTTGATGAGGACCAGTGAAAGCACAACGCCCACAGAAGCACCATACAGCAGTGGCAGTGATCTCATTGCCGCCTTGAACGGATTGTTAGCCTGTAAATCACACATAATAGTCTTGCATCTTTTCCTACAAGCTCTTAGACGTACGTGTGTTGATGAACCTGCCAGACAGCTCTTAGCCACATGTGTGTTGATGAACAGGCTGTAACATGACAGGAGGACATGATTCTCATGCATTTGCTGCCATGCTTCATCATGTGCATCAGTGTTCAAGATTCATCATCCTCAAATTGAGTGGGACAGCCACAAACCATAGGCGCAGTTCGGAAGATCATAAATATCTGCATAAATATCTGTCTTGCATTGTATGCTAAAGCTGACAAAGTTATGTGCGGTTTTGCACATTGCTTGATGCTACGTGGAG
>JAABUP010003816.1_pt1 | contig 26056 bp, 26 predicted proteins | sample 5559201 | NCBI WGS metagenome assembly JAABUP01 (sample SAMN10711887, study PRJNA513373) | rock metagenome | isolation source: Antarctica rocks | place: Antarctica
ACAGGCACAGGGTGATCACGAAGTAGACCACCGCCGTGGCGGGCAGCTTGCAGCGGCGCCTTTCACCGGTACCGGTCGCCGCCACCGCGGCGGCCACCAGCTCCGGGGGTAGCACAGCCGTCAGCACCCCCGGGGCGGATCAATCCGCCGGCCCCAGCCCCCTGAATGACACGTCCAGTATCAGAAACCGTGGGCCCCGACGCCTTCTCGGGGCTGGTAGTCGGCGGTCTTGGCATGGCAGACTCGGCGCTCAACGGAACTCCCGGGTGACAGGTGATCTTGGCCGAGAGCCGTCATACCGGGAGTTCCGTTACCCATGCCGCAGCGCGCCGCAGCACACCTGACTTCTTACGCCCACCGGGCGAGCACTATTTCCCCGGCATTGAGAATTTACCGGTGTATTTCCTGGCTGACGATCGCCGTTCGGATGTCGTCGTAGACCACGAAGTTGGGTGCGTCGGCATCAACGGCTGCCCACTCCGGACTGAGCATGGCAGCCTCGTGGTCCTCCGGGTCGGCGAACGTGAGTTCGACGATTCCATCCCACGACCCTGGCGTACCGATCGTCTTGATCCTTCGGTTCTGCTTGTAGCCGACCACGCCAGGAACGGCGAGCACCAGGTCACGATGTGTTGTGCGCCAGTAGGAGTGGGCGGCGTCGGCGGACATGTCCGGGCGGAACGTTATCGTCAGCATTACTGTGACCATGCGTGTGATCCCATCGTGGGAGGTGAGCTGTCAGTGGGGGAGGCGACGGCAACCCGTCGCTCGACGTCCGCGGGCAGCAGGACATGACGGCGTTCGAGGTCGGCGATGGTCGGAGCACTGACCACTCGCATGGCCTGTTCGATCCCTCGCCGCAAGAACTCCAACATTTCGTACACGCCGTCCTCGCCGCGGGCCGCTAGGGCCCACAGGTATGGGCGGCCGACCAGCACCGCCCGGGCGCCGAGTGCAAGGGCCTTGACGACGTCGCTGCCCCGTCGCACGCCGCCATCGAGAAGTACCTCGAGCCGGTCTCCCACCGCGTCAACAATTGCCGGAAGCGCGGCAATGGGGCTGAGCTGACTGTCAAAGTCGTTGCCTCCATGGGTGGAGACGGAGATTGCTGTGGCGCCGGCGTCCGCGGCCGCACGGGCATCATCAGGATGCATCACGCCTTTGACCAGGAATGGTAAGGACGTTCCCCATCGTTCCTTCACCCAAGCCACGTCATCCCAGCTGGGGCGGGCCCCGGTGTTGAGCAGTCCGAGAGCCTCGACGAACTTCCAGGAAGGCTGCTCCCGGGTAGCGTAATTGGGAACCGTCAACGTTGGCAGGCCCCCGTTCCGGATAAAGTCGAGCAGCCACCACGGCTTTGTCAGCGCTTGGGGGGCGAACCGGACGATGGTGTGCAGGTCGATGTCGGAGAACATGGCATCCGTGGGCCAATCAACACCTGGGTTGGTCGACCAGTCCATCGTGAGTATGAGGCCAGCGGCGCCGGCGGCGCGAAAACGGTCAATGCGTTCGCCGATATCTGCGCGGGAGCCTACCCAATAAAGTTCGTGAATGTGCCGGGGTTGTGCGGGATAACGTCCTCGATGGCAGTGTCCGAGAAATTGCTGATCCCGAGCACAGTCCCGGAGCGTGCGGCCGCGCGCGCCGCGGATACTTCAGCCCCGGATCGGACCGCCTGCGCGCCGACGGGTGCGATGATCACCGGCAACGCGAGATTCTGATCGAGCACCCGGGTTGTCAGATCGGGCGTCTGAGGTTGATTGCCCACGCGGGCATCAAGGAGTATTCTTCGGAACGAATCGACCCTGCGCCGCAACTGCTCCCCGGAGCCGCTGCCTCCGCGAAGTGCGAGGCGCACCGCACGAGGTAGCCGCCTGTTTGCCCGCGTCTCGGCGTCGGCGATCGACGTCAGTGGCCCGGTGCGGCCGATCACGGCGAGGGCTCCGTGACCCGGGACGAACCGGCCGGTGGCCGTCTACGCCAGCCGGAACGCATCGCGTGCCTCCTCATTGGTGTCGATCCACACGGCCTTCGTCTCTGTGTACTGGTGCAACGCTTCGACTCCGTTTTCGCGTCCGAGGCCACTGGCCTTCACTCCGCCAAAGGGGGTCGACGCGGTCACCCGGCGGTAGCAGTTCACCCAGACTGGATACATGGTGCGGATACCGGGGTGATCGCGCGCGGAGTCCGCGATTTCCTGGGTGGTGTGCCCGATGAAGCCGAGCACGAGATCGACTCCTGTTGCTTCGAGCGTCTCCAGGACGGCATCGGCGCCTCGCTTGAGATCCACTCCGACTCTCCTTTGTCACCGGTCCGCGCACGGTCGGCGAAGTAATGACGACCGGTCCGACGGTAGGCCGCCGGGGCAGGGGTCTCTACGTGCAATTGCAGGTGATGGCTGAAGTTGTCGCGGCTGTCGAGCACCTGGAGGTGTCCCGACTCTGGTGGAAGTTGAGGTGGCGGTCCCCGCCTGATGCCTGCCTTGGGGCAGGTGTTGGGCGTCCGCCAAAGACGACCCATCAAAGAGAGACAGGGGACCACCGTGACCAAGAAGTACCAGACCACGACGTCCGACACGAGCGCGCTCCGGAACCGTCCGTGGCCCGCACCCGCGGCCGCTGCACGGGCCCCGCCGCCCGCCCAGGGTGACCGAACCAGCCTCCCGGCAGTGACGGGTCGCCGTCCGGTGCGGGTCGTGCCGCCCGCGTGGCCCGGCCAGCGCGGCCACGTCGGCGTCCATCAACGCGCCCATCACCTTCAGGCCGGCGCCGACAGCCAGGGCCAGCAACCCCTCGCTCATGTTCTCGGCGACCTCGTTCATCGCCACGCTGACCTGCTCGGGCACGGCGGGGAGCTGACGGTTCCGGCATACGAGCTGTTCAACGACACCGGATGTTGGGCAGGATAGCGATGGAGCGGATGCTCGCTGGGCTGTCCACCCGCCGTTACAGCGTCGGCTCGAGCCGGTCGGTGAGCAGGTGACGGCATCGGCCACCGCGACCAGCAAGTCGGCGATCTCGCGCCGGTTCGTGGCGATGACCGAGACCGCACTGGCCGACCTGCTGGCCGCGACCTGTCCGGCCTTGACCTGGTCGCGTTCATGGTCGACGGGGTTCATTTCGCCGAGTCCTGCTGTGTGGTGGCCCTGGGGATCGGCATCGACGGGACCAAGCACCCGCTGGCGCTGCTCGAGGGCTCGACCGAGAACGCGACCCTGGTCCCCGAGCTGATCGTCGGGCTGCGCGAGCGGGGCCTGGACGTCACCAAGCCGATCCTGGCCGTCCTGGACGGCTCCAAGGCGCTGCGGCGGGCGGTGCTGGACGTGTTCGACCACCCGGTGCTGGCCCGCTGCCAGCTGCACAAGATCCGCAACGTGAAAGACCATCTGCCGCAACGGATGCGTCCCACGGTGGAGGCTCGGATGCGGGCCGCCTACCATGCCGGCTCGGCACTGGACGCCGAGGCGCAACTGCAGGCGCTGGCCCGCGAGCTGGACAAGACGCACCCCTCCGCCGCGGCCAGCCTGCGCGAGGGACTGGCCGAGACACTGACCGTGCTGGCCCTGGAGGTGCCACCCACCCTGGCCCGCACCCTCCGCTCCACGGATGAAATAGTCAACCCTTTGCTAACGCCAGGACCAGGGAATTACCTGACGCTCGACCGTTTGTGAAGAAGGGCCCGAAGTCGGCGGGGGTCGCCCGCCAGTACTCGGGGACCGCCGGTCGGGTCGAGAACTGCCAGGTCGGGGTGTTCCTGGGCTATGCCACCCCCGCCGGGCGCACGCTGGTGGACCGCGAGCTCTACCTGCCCAAGGGATGGGCCGAGGACCCGGTCGCCGGGCGCAGGCCCGCATCCCGGCGAATGGAGGCATCAGGTGGGCAGCGTCCCCGGCGATTAGCGGCGTCGGTTGGCGGAGCCGGCTCGGAACTGGGTTCCCGGCGCGACATCCGTCTCGACTTTGTGCCCCGCAGTTGACGGGGCGCGTTCAGCAGCGCGAGTCTCGGGTGGACAAAATGCGTAGCCGAATCAAGTGGAACGGATCGATGCCGGAACCGGTAGACACAGCCCAGCTGCAGTTGACCGACTTTCCGGTGAAACAGCGGGGCGCTCATCTCGGCAAGTTCGAGGCAGGACAGATCTACAACCACCACTGGGGCCGGACCATCACCGCAGGGGACAACTCGCTGTTCAGCACCACTACGTGCAACTGGAACCCGATGCACCTAAACGTCGAGTTCGCTGCCGCCCACGGCTTCGACGACGTCGTGGTCAATCCGATGCTGGTGCTGTGCACCGTCATCGGGCTGTCTGTCGAAGATCTCAGCGAAAGCGGAGGCCCTTTCGTCGGGGTCGACGACTGCCAGTTCCCTACGCCCGTACACCCGGGCGACACCATCACTGCGAACTCCGAGGTGCTTGCGGTAAGGCTCTCGAAAAGCCGCCCGGGAACTGGAATCGTCACGTGGCGCACCACGGGACACAACCAGCGTGGTCAAGTCGTGTGCCAGTACGTCCGCAGCAACCTTATTGCCGCCAAGGATGCTCCGTGAGCACGTTTGTTGAGAGCGACGCCGACCGAGGACCGCTGTCGCGACTCACCGGCGACGGGAACTGGTTCGAGGACTTCGCATCTGGACAGCGCTGGCGCTCGGCGCGTGGCTCAACCGTCGGTGAGGTCGAGAACCAGATGCTCACCAAGCTTGTGATGAACACCGCCCAGGAGCATTGGAACGAGCACAGCATGGAGGGCTCGCCGTGGGGGCACAGTCGGCTGGTATTCGGCATGATCACCGGCTCGGTCACCATCGGCCTCGCCAGTCAGGACGTCGCGGAGAACGCGCTCGCCGAGGTGCTACTCACCGGGATGAAGTTCCGCGCGCCGGTCTTCCACGGAGACACGATCTACGCCTACAGCGAGGTCATCGACACGGCCCCGTCGAACGATCGTCCTGACGCCGGCCTCGTCCACCTTCGTCACTGGGGCGCCAAATCGGACTCGACCATCGTGTTCGAATGCGAGCGCACCGTGCTCGTAAAGCGGCGCAGCCACTGGCTGTCCCGATAATCACCCACCACTCGAAGGAAGAGACTTATGACTCGCCCGCTGCGCGCCCGCCGCTCGGAACTGTCCACCCCGGCGACCAGCGAGAAGATGATGACGAAGGCGGCCGCGAGCGACGCCGACCTAGTGTTCCTCGACCTGGAGGACGCGGTCGCGCCCAACGCGAAAGGCGACGCTCGACGTGGTGCGGTCAAGGGTTTGACATCCCTTGACTGGGGCCAGAAGACGAAGGCCGTGCGAGTCAACGGGGTGCACACCCAGTGGTGCTTCGACGACGTTGTTGACGTGGTCAGCGATGCCGGCGCCGACCTCGACGTCATCATCGTCCCGAAGATCAAGGCTCCGCGGGACGTCTGGTACATCGACACGCTGCTGACCCAACTCGAGCGTCGTTCTGGCCTCGAAGTCGGACGTATCGGCTTGGAGCTTCTCATCGAGGAGGTCGAAGCCCTAGCCCGTGTCGATGAGATCGCTGCTTGTTGCCCAAGGATCGAAGCTTTGATTCTCGGTGTGGGGGACCTGGCCGCAAGCCACGGCATGCGCGGCGCGCACATCGGTACGAGCGAGGTCTACCCGGGCGACATCTGGCATTCCGCCCGCACGAAGATGATTGTCGCCGCCCGTGTGAACGGCATTGACGCCATCGATGGCCCGTTCGGCGAGTATCGCGACACGACTGTCTACGTTCAGCAAGCGCGATGGGCCGCCGAACTCGGCGCTGTCGGCAAGTGGGCCATCCACCCCAACCAGGTCACTGCAGCCAACGAGGTGTTCGCTCCGACCGTCGACGAACTCGAGCACGCACGCCGTGTGGTTCGCGCGATGCGCGAAGCCGAGGCGCAGGGAGAGGGAGCGATATCTATCGACGGAACGATGGTCGATGCCGCTACAGCCCGGATCTTCGAGGTGGTACTGCAGCGGGCGGAACTGACCCCGGGTGTCGCGGCGAAGTGAGCACCAGGTCCACGGGTGTCGATCCCAACGCTCACAGTCCCGCCTACGACGAGCTTGCAGCCAGCCTGCGCTCTCGTCCTTTCAACGCCGATACCACCCCGATCGAAGACCTCAGAGCAGGATTTGAGAAGTTCGCCGCGTCCTGGGCTAACCCGCCGGCGGTCGTGCGGGAACCGGCAAGTGCGGGTGGCGTTCCTGGGGAATGGTCGCGTCCCCAGAACTCTCGCGATGATGCTGCCGTGCTCTACTTGCACGGTGGGGGGTACTCGATCGGCTCAATCCCGGCCTACCGCGATCTCTCGGCGCGGATCGCGTTCGCGACCGACGTCCCCGTCCTCACCCTCGACTACCGGCTGGCGCCGGAGAACAAATATCCGGCCGCTGTAGAGGACGCGGTTGCCGCCTACCAATGGCTCACGGACCGGGTGCCCGCAGGACGCATCGTCGTCGCCGGAGACTCTGCCGGAGGGGGCCTGTCCATGGCTCTCACACTCGCCCTTCGCGATTCTGGACAGACGTTACCCAGTGGAGTCGTTCTCATTTCGGCGCTTCTGGACCTGGCCCACTCCGGTGCATCCGTGGAGCGCAACGCCGACCTGGACCCGATCGTCACCCCAGCCGGCAGCCATTCCTACGCTCAGCGATACCTGGCTCTGACGGACGATCCCCGAACGCCACTGGCTTCGCCGCTCTTCGGCGACCTGTCCGGGCTGCCGCCGCTCTACATCGAAGTCGGAACTGCCGAATGCCTGCTGGACGACTCCCTGCGACTGGCACGCCGGGCCCGCGATGCCGGGAACGATGTCGAGCTCGATGTCTGGCCCGACATGTTCCACATCATGCCGTTCTTCGCATCGCGGGTCCCGGAAGCGGCGCTCGCGCTGGAGCACATCACCGAGTTCATCAGGCGCCGCATTCCAACGTGAAGGCACGCTATGAGCCAGACGTCGATTCGTTTCGTGCACCATGGGCGTATGCGCCCGCCTCGGCCCGAACGGTAATGTTCTATCGTCGCGTTGCACGCGCACACCGGCGTGACGAGGCTGACTCGGCTTTGCGCGCTACCCGCGAACGCCAAACGGCTGCCTTCGCATGTGCTGCCGCCGCCGTCGCTCGCGAACCGCGTCTGGAGAACGTTCTCAACCGTCTTGCCGACGAGGTGCGGGCGGCAACCGGAATGTCGACCTGCGCGGTCGTGGTGACCGATGACCCGCCCGGAGAGTTCCGCTACGCCGGCCAGTCCGGGCTTCCGGTCAACTACATCGAACGACTCGAGGCCTGCCGTCGCAACGGTGCCTTCATGGTGACCACGGAGGCCACCCGCACCAGGCGGCCCTACGTGCGGCGCGGCACTCGCGAACTCGTTTTCACCGATCCGCGGTGGGCGCCTGCCCGAGACCTTCTCGTTGACGAGGCCTGGGACACCTTCATCGCGGTGCCAATGATCGTCAGGGGGCGTGTCCTCGGGGTCCTCAACGGATTTCATGACGTAGACCGAGACCCCGATGCGGCGGAACTCGGCTTCCTGACTGCTATGGCCGATCACGCTGCTATCGCAATTGACAACTCCCGCATGTACCACGAGCTCCGACTCAGGGCAGCCGCAGAAGAACGCGAGCGGCTAGCCCGCGACATGCATGATTCGGTTACCCAGGCCCTGTTCTCGCTGACCCTGCAGGCTCGGAGCATCGAACTCACCGCGCAGGCGCAGGGAAATTCGTCTCTCATCGCCGACGTCGCAGATCTCAGAGACCTCGCCCAACAAGCGCTCACCGAGATGCGTGCCTTAATCCAGCACCGCCGCCCAGCCGAATTGCACGAGCAAGGCTTGGCGCAGGGCCTGCGCCGGCATCTAGCCGGTGTGACCGGGCCGTCCGGTCTAATAGCGGAAGTGATCTGCGACAACGATCCGCTCCTGGAGCAGAGTCTCGAAGAAGACCTCTTTCGACTGGTACAGGAAGCGTTGAACAACGTCGTCAAGCACGCGAACGCCTCCCACGTATGGGTGCATCTGCACCGCGATGAGCGGCGACCTGACGCATTCGTCGTTGAAGTCACCGACGACGGCAACGGGTTCACGGCCGCATCCGGCTGTGTCCCTCACTTCGGCATGGCAACTATGCAGGACCGCGCCCATCGACATGGCGCCGAACTGACGGTCGGTCCCGGACCGCTGGGGCGCGGAACACGAGTACGAGTAACAGTCCCCGGAGCACTGGCAGCGAGAAAGGCGCCATCCGATGAGTGAGCCTCTACTACAAACACATGCCTCGACCCAACCTGACATCGCAGTCCTGGTGGTCGATGACCACGCAGTCGTCCGCAAGGGACTACGTATGTTCCTGTCGGCGGTCCGCGGAGTCGTGGTTGTCGCCGAGGCCGGCGACGGCGTCGAAGCTCTGGGCGAACTTGCGCATCGCGCAGCGCAGGGCACGTTGCCCGATGTAGTGCTGATGGACCTCATGATGCCGCGAATGGCAGGTATACAAGCGATCGCGGCAATTCGTTCCACGTATCCGAACCTGCGTGTTGTTGCGCTGACTAGCTTCGGCGATGTTGAGCGCGTTCATGCTGCGCTCGACGCGGGTGCCTCCGGATATGTGCTCAAAGACGCCGACTCCGACGAGATCGCCTCGGCGGTGCGGGCTGCAGCTCGCGACGAAGTACACCTGGACGCAGCGGTCGCGCGGCTTCTGGCGAGATCGATGACCACGCGCCACCCCGCTGACGAGCTCACCGAGCGCGAGCGCGAGGTGCTAGTACTCGTTGCTCGGGGGAGCTCGAACCAAGACATCGCAGATGCGCTCCACATCAGCGAACGCACGGCCCGGACGCATGTCAGCCACGTCATCATGAAGCTCGGGCTGGTTTCGCGGGTCCAGGCTGCGCTGTGGGCGGTTCGCAACGGACTCGTGACGATCAGCTGAGGCCGTTACGACGCAGGCTCGGGACCCGAGTCAGTTGTCGCGCGCGAAACGCGTCGAGCGTCGCTGGATTGCCGGTGTGCGCCCAGGGTTCACTTAAGCCCACCACTGGCCTGGGCGGAGTGTGCGGCGATGGATGAGCCCCGCTCAAGCGGTGGTTTGCTACTTGCAGATCCGGACACGGCATCCGGTTGGCTCTGCGGCGCTTGGCGGCAACAGGGGAGCTGCTGGTCTGCGGCGAGGCGATCGATGCCGGTGCGGCGCTGGCTGAGGCTCGGCGAACGCGACCACGCCTGGCCATCGTCGAACCGCTGCTACCGACTCTTTCCGCCGGCAGTTCGTTGATTCATGAGCTGCGTTTCGCCCTCGGAATCAGAGTCATCGCGCTGTCCACGCAAAGCGGACTTGCCTCTGCCGCTTGGATGCCGGTGCTGATGACTTCCTCGTGAAGGACTGTCCACCTGAAGCACTTCTCCGCGTACTCCGTCTACACGAAGCGGGTCCGGCGCCCGCGCAGGCCGCCCCTGAATAACGCACGGCAAAGGACTGGAGCCACGACGTATGTCTCGTCCGAACGCGGCCGTCGTCGCTCAGACTCGAAGCAAGACAGGACTTGACTCGTCGATGGGGTGAGGTTGACATCACCTGGCGATAGCGGACAACCGGCGACCGGTCAGGCGTCAGTGAAAGGCTGGTGTCAACGGTGGACGAGACGCTCGTCGGCGAGATCGATTTCGATCCGGCCGCTCTGCAGGAGAAGTACGCCTACGAGCGCGATCGGCGGGTTCGCCCTGAGGGCAAGAGCCAGTACGTTGGAACGTCTGGGAAGTTCGCGCGGTTCTCGGCCGATCCGTGGGCCGGCAAGATCGCTCGCGACCCGATCGAGGACCACTCCCAGGTGATCATTGCCGGTGGGGGATTCGGCGGCCTGCTCATGGGAGCACGGCTGCGAGAGGCCGGCCTGACTGACATCCGCATCATCGAGGTCGCCTCCGATTTTGGCGGCACCTGGTACTGGAACCGCTACCCCGGAGCGATGTGCGATGTCGAAGCGCACATCTACCTACCACTCCTGGAAGAGCTCAACTACGCGCCGAAGCACCGGTACTCCTACGCGCCGGAGATGCTTGAACACAGCCAGCGCATCGGAAAGGCCTACGACCTCTACGACAAGGCTTGCTTCCAGACCTCGATCACCGATGCGACCTGGGCTGAGGACAGCCAGCGGTGGACCATCACCACGGACCGCGGTGACACGATGACAGCCGACTTCTTCATCGCGGCATGCGGACGACAGAGCCTGCCGAAACTTCCGCAGATCCCGGGCATCGACGACTTCCGTGGACACACGTTCCACACGAGTCGATGGGATTACCAATACACCGGGGGAGACCACACCGGGGGAATGAGCAAGATCGAGGGCAAGACGATCGGGTTCATCGGCACCGGTGCTACTGCGTTGCAGGCAGTGCCGGAGCTGGCCAAGGATGTTGCGGAGCTGTTCGTTTTCCAGCGGACGCCGTCCACCGTCGGTCAACGTGATCAATTCGAGACCGGGCCGGACTGGGTCGACATGACCGTTCCCGGTTGGCAGAGGGAGCGCCGCGACAACTTCCAGAAGCACGTCCGCGGACCCCGCCCGGACACCGATCCTGTGGACGATGGCTGGACGGCGATCTTTCACCAACTCGGTGCTGAAACGCCCACTCAAATCGCCGAGCGCCTCGGACGGACACCGACAGCCAAGGAGTTGGCGTACGTCTCTGAGGTGAATGACTTCAAGGTCATGAACGCGCTGCGTGAACGGGTGGAGACGGAGGTAGAAGACCCCGAAACTGCTGAGGCGCTGAAGCCGTGGTACCGCTGGTGGTGCAAACGGCCGGGTTTCCATGACGACTACCTACGCGCGTTCAACCGGCCGAACGTCACTCTCGTCGACACCGACGGCCAGGGCGTGGAGCGCTTCACCGAGTCCGAGGTGGTCGTTGCCGGAAAGGAGTACGCGGTCGACTGCCTGATCTTCGGCACCGGTTTCGAGGCGTCAGTTCCGTACACCCACCTGACCGGCTTCGACATCATTGGTCGGCACGGTCCGATCTCCACGCACTGGCAGAACGGCGTCCGGACCCTGCACGGGCTGACGACCGATGGATTTCCCAACCTGTTCTTCATCGGCGGAAACATCCAGACGGCAAACGCCGTGAACGCTGTCCATCTGCTCGACGAGCAAGCCCGCTACGTCGCGTTCGTCGTCGCCGAGCTCGGCCGGCGCGGCGTGACAACGATCGAACCCCGTGGCGCGGATGTCGACGCCTACGTCAACGAGGTACGGGTGCACCCCAACAACCTCGCCAACCTCGAGTTCTACAAGGGCTGCACGCCCGGTTACTACAACAACGAGGGTAAAGCCACGAAAAACGACGACTTGTTCAACGGCGGTCGATACGGCGACGGCCCGATGGCCTATTACGAGTTGTTGCGTCGCCAGCAAGACCACAACTCCCTCGATGGTTACAACCTCGCTTCTCGAGGTGCCAAGTGACTGATGGGCCGCTCGAGGGCGTCCGCATCGTTGACCTCACTGCAGCGCTGGCCGGCCCGTTCTGCACGATGGTGCTCTGCGATCTCGGCGCCGAAGTAATCAAGGTCGAGCCGCCCCGCGGCGACGTCACTCGCCACGTTGGGCCGTTCCCCGCGGACGCCCCGGACGGTTTGGGCGGATACTTTCAGAGCATTAATCGCGGCAAGCGCAGTGTCGTTCTGGATCTGAAGAGCGATGACGGTCGGGCCGAGTTTTTCAATCTCGTGAAAACCGCGGACGTGCTCGTCGAGAACTTCGGGCCGGGCGTGGTCGACCGGCTCGGCATCGGATACGCCGCCGTTCACCAGGTCAATCCGAAGCTCGTGTACGGCACCTTGACCGGTTTCGGCTCGGCCTGGGCTGGCGAGAGTCCCTATATCAACTGGCCGGCGATGGACGTCACCACGCAAGCTATGGCCGGCGCGTTGAGCATCACCGGGACGGAGGACGGCGCCCCGGTCAAGATTGGCCCGGGAGTCGGCGACATTTTCCCCGGCACGCTGCTGGCTGTCGGTGTGCTTGCTGCGCTTCGCCATGCTGACCGAACCGGTGAGGGCCAACAGGTCGACATCGCGATGTACGACTCAATTCTGGCGCTATGCGAACGCATCGTCTATCAGTACTCGTTCACCGGCCAGGTCCCTCATCCGATCGGCAACACTCACCCGATCCTCACACCGTTCGATGTCCTCCCGGTCAAGGACGGGTACATCGCGGTCGCGGCCACCACCCAACCTCGCTGGGCGCGACTCTGCGAAATCATGGGCCGACCGGAACTGATCACCGACCCGCGATTCGACGCCGAGTCAGCACGATCGGCCAACCGCCACGCGATCCGACAGATCCTCGAGGGGTGGACAGCGGAGCTGACTTGCGAACAGCTCAGCGAGCTCCTCGGCGGCAAGGTCCCCTTCGGCCCGCTCAACGATGTCGCGGACATCTTTGCCGACAAGCACGCGTGGATACGCAACATGCTCGTTGAGGTCGAAAGCCCCGGCTCGCAGAAGCCTGCTATCATCGCCGGCTCCCCGATCAAGTTCAGTGCCACACCGCCGCCCGCACTCACCCGAGGTCCCTATCTCGACGAGGACGGGCCCGCGCTTCGCGCCGAGCTCGATACGAACGCGCTCGATACGAAATAGTCCGCGCGGCCGTATGACGACGGATGCAGCCGCAATCCAGACGATCTACCCGCCGACGGTTCGCGAGCCTTACCGTGACGACGCACGGGTGAAGTTGCAGGGGGACGCACGCCAATTCGCCGCTGAGATCGTCAAGCGATCGGCGACGAACTCGACCCGCAAATGCGGGATATGCCGCGTCGCCTGATCGAACAGATGGGCGAGAGGGGCTACTTCAGCGTGCTCATCCCTTGACGGAGGCGTACACGAAATGGCCCGGCGAGGTCCGGAAGGACGTCGTCGAGGAGATGTTGACGATCGAGCCGCCGCCCGACCTCCTCATGCGAGGGGCCGCAGCCTGAGCAGTCCAGGCCAACTGCCAGCATCCGGTCGATCGCGGCCTCATCGAACTCGCCGATGGGCCGGTAGAACTGACCATGGCTGTGTTGACGAGGACATCCAGGCTGATGTTGTCGCCAAAGCATGGTGTCGAAGACCTCGAGTACCTGCTGACGATCGGCCACGTCGAACCGGTGGGCACAAGCCGCGCCGCCGGAAGCGGCGATCGCGACCACGTCCTTGCACCGATCGGCGTCGACGTCCAGGCAATGTACTTGAGCGCCGCGTGCCGCCAGCGCGCGGCATCTCGCCTCCGATCGCGCCCGCCCCTCCGGTGACGACTGCCCTCCCCGACATCAGCGAGGCCACGTCGTCCAGCGACGCGACGAATGTCTCTGCTTCTCCTGCCCTCGTAGGGAGCGTTCGTGAATACGCATGCGAGTTGCCGGGTGCACCTCGGCCCTTCCGTCGAGACCCTCCGTCTAGAGCAATCGAGCAGATCCTGACGGTTTGTCGGCGTCGGGGTCTCACCGCAGCGAAGTCGGGCAACACAGCTTCGGTATCGAGTGATGCCTCTTTGTTTCTACCGCCTGCGCGGCGGTGTGACGACGCTTACGTCACGCTGCGGTGGACGAAGCGGTGAAGCGAATGCAGGCCGCCGAAGCAACGGGTCGATCAAGCCAACCATCGGCGAAACGCGTTCAGAGCAAGGCACGACGTCGTGCTGAAAATGGAGAGGATTCGATGAGTATGCACAGAGGCAACATTCGACGGATGGCGACGGGCGCTGCGGTGCTGGCTGTTGCTGCGGTCCTGACCGCCTGTAGTAGCTCTGGCTCGGGATCGTCAAGTTCCGGATCATCATCGGGCTCGTCGACCGGCTCGAGCGGGTCTGACGTCTCCACCAGCAGCAGTATCGTCTTTCCGTCCGGCGGCAAGCCGAGCTGTGGTGCGACCTCCACGAGCGACGACCCGTGCAAGCTGCCCGCCGCGCCTCCGTCCGGTAAGTCGGTCAAGATCGGCTTCTTCGGTGTCGCCAACAACAGCTATACCGACGGCGCGTTTGCACAGGCGAAGAAGGTCGCCAGCGCGAACAACGCGACGATCAAGGACATCCGCAATCCCTTCGACCCCGCGGCCGAACTGCGTCAGATCCAGGATGCGCTCTCTGCGCACCAGTACGACGCCTACATCGTGGAGCCGGAAAACCCGCCGGCACTTGCACCGTTGTTCAAGCAGATGATCGCGCAGAAGCTCCCGTTGGCGACGTTCGTGTTGGAGAACGGAGCGGACGAGACGACCGGCAAGCCGCAGCTTGAGGGTCAGACCCTCTCGGTCGTGGCACCTCCTACGGAGATCGGGCAGCTCGCGGGCCAGGCGACCGTGCAGGCATGCGCCAACAGAAATCCCTGCAACGTGGGCATTGTTCGCGGCTCGCCGGTCCTGCCGTTTGACACTGCTCGGTTGAAGGGCCTTACTGGCGAGCTCTCCAAGCACAGCAACATCAAGGTCGTGGACACCGTCGAGGGCGACTACGACGCGCGTACGGCCCGTACTGCGACCCAGAACCTCTTGTCCGCACATGGCAACGTCAACGTCATCGCGTCGCTGGCAGACCAGATGAGCACCGGCGTCGAGCAGGCAATCACTGCGGCCGGCAAGTCGACCAAGAACATCCTCATCACCTCCATGGGCGCGGGAGCGACGGGTGTGAAGGCTGTGCGGGCCGGGCGTTGGTACGCCACGGTGCTGGATCTCCCGGGCAACGAGGGCTACGGCTGTGCCGTGGCTGTCATTGCGGCGGCGCGTGGGACGAAGATCTCGCTGGGCATCGACGAGCTGTCGGCGCGGGGCACGATCCCGCTCGTGCTGTCGAAGTCCAACGCATCACAATGGTCGAATTTCCAGGGCGACTGGACCGGCGCCTGACTCATGAGCAGGGAACCAGCGACGCCCGAGGTCGGCCCGGGGATCGTCGCGCTCGTCGAACTGATCGACGTCGACAAGCGTTTCGGCGCGGTTCAGGCGTTGAGCGGCGTGAACGTTCAGATCTTTCCGGGCGAGATCGTCGCGCTCGTCGGCGAGAACGGGGCCGGAAAGTCCACGTTGGGCAAGGTAGTCATGGGTTCTCACTCCCCGACGAACGGGCGCGTGCTGGTCGCGGGGCGGGCGGAGTCGTTTCGCTCGCCCCGCGACGCCCTGGATTCCGGTATCACCGGAATCGCGCAGGAGATCTCTTTGGCTCCGCAGCTGACGGTTGCCGAGAATGTCTTCCTCGGGCGCGAACCGCGGCGGGCCGGCTTTCTGCGCCGCCGCGACCTGCGACGTCAATTCGAGGAACTGGACGAACGGACGCACTTCGGCATACCGGGGGACGTGAAGGTCGGGGCCCTTGCCCTCGCCGATAAACAGCGTGTGGAGATATTGGCCGCCATCGCTCGTCAGGCTCGCGTCATCGTGATGGACGAACCGACGGCTGCACTTTCGACTGTCGAGTCGGAGCAGCTGTTCGCTGTGCTGCGGTCGCTGAGGGCGGCCGGCACAACGATCGTGTACATCTCACACTTCCTGAAAGAGGTATTGGCGCTCGCCGACCGGGTCGTCGTGCTGCGTGATGGGCGGGTCGTGAAGACGTCGGACGCTCGCACGGAGTCGGCTGATTCACTCATCACGTCGATGCTGGGCAGGTCGTTGAGCAACACCTTCCCCCCGAAACAAGCGGTCACGTCCGACGCTCCTGTTCGGCTGTCGGTGCGCAAGATGTCGCGCGGCCAGGCGTTCCGCGACATCGGCTTCGATGTCCGCGCTGGGGAGATCGTTGGTCTGGCGGGACTGATCGGCGCGGGTCGGACGGAAGTCGCGCGTGCGATCTTCGGGGCTGATCCTAGTGAGACAGGCGAGGTCGTAATCGATGGCAAGCAGTTGAGTCGTCGCTCACCCAAGCGCGCGATGCGACGCGGGCTCGTCTACCTTCCCGAATCGCGGCGGGACGACGGTCTGCTGCTGGGTCGACACGGCGTAGAAAACGTCGCCCTGGCCCACATGTCACGGTTCAGTCACAGCGGCGTCGTATTTCATCGCTCGGAGCGCCGTCGCTCCAGCGCCATGCTCGACTCGGTCAAGGCGTCGAAGCATGCTGTGCACACTCCAGTCGGAAATCTGTCTGGTGGGAACCAACAGAAGGTTCTGTTCGCTCGCTGTCTCCTGGGGCAGCCGGGCGTACTGATTGTGGACGAACCGACTCGCGGAGTGGACGTCGGCGCCAAGGTCGTCATCTACAACCTGCTGCAAGAACTCGCAGCGTCGGGGGCAGCCGTTGTCGTCATCTCCTCCGAGCACGAGGAACTGATCGGGCTCGCGCACCAAGTGCTGGTCATGCGGGGTGGCCTAATCGTCACCGAACTGACCGGCGACGACATCAACGAAGAGCGCATCGTCTTTGCAGCCATGACATCAGGGGAAGCCTCATGACCACGGATACGCCAACAGCTCGTCAATCAGTCTCGCCGAAGCCTTCCTCCGGAGCCCCGAAGCCAGGGGGCACGAACCCATGGGCGGCCGCCAACAAGGCTGTTTACCGGGTGAAGGACTACGGAATCGTCGCCGTGACGCTGGTGCTGTTCGCGGTGCTCTCGCTGTCCTCGAACGACTTCCTTACCAAGACCAACTTCCTGAACATATTGAACCAGTGGTCGGCTATCGGCATCGTGGCTTTCGCGGTGACCTACGTCCTGATCGCCGGCGGATTCGACCTTTCGGTGGCCTCGGTCTTCTCGCTCTCAGGCGTCATCGCCGCGAAGCTGGTCGGTTCCGTAGGTGTCGGACCGGCGCTGGTCATCGGCATGCTCGCCGGCCTCGGCATGGGCATCGTCAACGGCGTCGCAGTCGTGATCTGGCAGGTCAACTCGATCATCGCCACGCTTGCGACCGGGTTCATCTTGGCAGGGCTCGCACTCAAGCTCAGTAATGGGACGTTGATCAGTGTCAGCAATCCATCGTTCGAGAAATTTGGATCGACCACCTTCTGGGGAATGCCTCTGCCCAACTGGTACCTGATCCTCGCGGCCATCCTCTTCGCGTTCGTCTTACATCGGACGACCTTCGGCAGGTACCTGTTCGCGTCGGGCGACAATGCTTCGGCTGCGATTCTTTCCGGCATCCGCGTCGCTCGTGTTCGCATCTCCGCCTTCGCGATCTCAGGTCTCGCCGCAGGTTTCGCCGGAGTGATGGTGGCGTCGCAACAAAGCACCGGTCAGGCGAACTCATTGCCCAACCTGGAGTTCGACGTGCTCGCGGCTGTCATCGTCGGCGGAACCAGCATCCTCGGCGGCGCAGGGGCTGTGTGGCGTACCGGCGTCGGAATCGCTCTGCTTGCATTCATTCAGAACGGCTCCAACCTTCTCGGAATCGATACGACCTATGAGCAGATGATCTACGGCGGGATCATCCTCGGCGCGGCAGCTCTAGACGTCTGGGCGCGGCGGCGAGCCGGGCGCGCGTGAGCGCCGTGTGCGTGTCATTGAGAGGTGCGTAGCGCAGATACGGCGGCGACAAACCTCGTTCTCGGTCTGAAACATCCGACTCGCGGCTTCCGTGCAGCAGCTAAGGGTCCTCCCGCCGAGACATCTGTCCCGAATTTCGCCTCCTGAGTGGTCCAAGGCACTACCGTGCGATACACCTGGGACGAGCTTCCCGCAGGGACCTGGAACCTAGAGTTGAGAGGCGCCCGATGGACTTGCGACTCCTGGAACTGTTTGTGGGCGTGGCCGAGGAAGGCAGCATCCACGGCGGTGCGCGTCGGCTCATGATCGCCCAGCCTGCGGTATCGAAGGGCTTACAACGCCTTGAACGCCGGGTGGGCGTTCCCCTCGTGCGACGATCGCATCACGGCATCGAACTCACGCCGGCAGGACAGGTGCTACTCGCCGAATCGCGGGAGATCCTCGAGCGCATCGGTAAGGCCATGGCCGCAGTCAGGGACACCGGTACCCGAGACAGGCGAATCACCGTCGGATTGATCGCGGGTGTGGTCGCGGCAGGCGATCTGACGAAGGAGATCGTCCAGATCTACCGACGCCAGCACCCGGGCGTCGAGGTGTCACTGCGCGAACTGACGTTCCCGGACCAATTCGACACGATTGTGTCCGGCGCTGTGGACATCGCGTTGGTAAGGCCACCGTGCCATCTGGAAGAACTGGAACTGGACCCGCTCTTCGACGAACCACTTGTACTGTGCTGTGCCGACGACCACGAACTCGCTGATGCCGACGAACTCAGCCTGGCGGACATACTCAACCAGCCGATGCTCGACATGACGAACGCCCCGAGGGAATGGGCCGATTTCTGGCAACTGCGTGGCTACCGGGACGGCCCGGCTCGTACAGCTGGCGACCCTGCTACGACCCTGTCCCAGCTCCAGCTATCCGTGTCCTTCGGCGAAGTGGTGACTCCGGTCGCCAGCAGCGCCTGGCGCTTGGGCTTAGCCGACCCGGCGCTCCGTGCGATCCCTCTGACGGACGCTCCGCGATCTGAGGTCGCAGTCGCAACCCGTCACGGTGAGTCCCGAGCCGACGTCACGGATTTCGCCAACTGCGCGCGCGAGATCACCAGTGCTCTGATCGACTGCGTTCCCGAGGCCAGAGTCCTCACTAGACGCGCACGCTGCAACTCCAGGGTGTAGCCAGAGCTGCTATGCGCGACGCAGCCGCCAGACCTCGGCGGCGATCCGCCACGCCCACCGCATTTCGCGAGCGTATCAGCGTCTGTCGAGCAAGCGACAACAGTTCGGCATCACGCGATGCCAGTCCGGTTCTACCGCGGCCGGGCGCGAGTGATCAGGCTCATAGGCGTACGGGGTGCCGCCGGGCCATCGGCGCACGCGGCGCCGATGAGGCGCCTGATCACTCAACTTGGAGGTGCGGTGACGCACTACGACTTCATCATCGTCGGCGCGGGTTCAGCCGGTTGCGTACTAGCCGACCGGCTGAGCGCCGACGGTCAGCAGGTTCTCGTCCTCGAAGCTGGCGGCCAGGACGACGACATGATGGTCAAAATTCCTGCGCTTTTCGCAGGCATGTTCCAGGGTCCGAACGACTGGAACTATAACTCCGACCCGGAACCCGGGCTCTTCGGCCGTCGCGTCTACCTTCCGCGCGGCAAGATGCTTGGCGGCAGCTCCTCCATGAACGCGTTGATCTACATGCGGGGCGCACGGGAGGACTATGACGAGTGGGCGACGGGCTTCGGCGCAACCGGCTGGTCCTACGACGACGTGCTGCCGTACTTCATCAAGTCCGAGAACAACGCAGACATTCAGGATGAGTTCCACGGCACCGACGGCGGACTGCATGTCACCACACAGCGCTGGGTCTCTCCCCACGCGCAGTCCTTCGTCGAGTCGGCCGTCGAGGCGGGAATCGAGCGCAACTCCGACTTCAACGGGGCCCAGCAGGCGGGCACCGGGATGTTCCAGATCACGGCGGAGGACGGAAAGCGTTGCTCAGCCGCCGACGCGTTCCTGCGCCCCGCCCTCGAGCGTGACAACGTCGAGCTCATCACCGGGGCCACGGTTCGCCGCGTGCTGCTGGAGGGTTCCCGCGCGGTCGGCGTGGAGTACAAACGCGGCGGCGAGGTGCACACGGCGGCAGCCACGCGAGAGGTCGTCTTAAGCGCCGGGGCCTACAACTCGCCGAACATTCTCATGCTCTCGGGAATCGGGCCGGCTGGGCATCTGCGAGAGCACGGGATCAACGTTGCGGTCGACCTGCCAAACGTCGGTGCCAACCTGCAGGACCACCCGCTGACGCTGCTGCACTGGGCCACGTCAGCGTCGGACACTCTCGCGGACCTGATCGATCCCACCTACATGGACCAATGGCTTGCCGATGGATCGGGGAAACTCAGCTCCAACGCCGCGGAGTCCGCCGCCCTCTGGAAATCCGATCCGAGCCTGGATCGTCCTGACTTCCAGATCATTTTCGTGCCGGGGTTCTTCTGGGAGCACGGCATGCGCCGGCCTGCTGAGGGCGGCATGACCATCGGGCTTTCCTACAACGGACCGTCGTCGCGCGGGTCGGTGCGTCTGCGCTCAGCAGATCCCGGCGTTGCGCCTCGCATTGTGAGCAACCTGCTGTCGCAGCAGTCCGAGGTCGATGCCGTCCTACGGGGAATCGGACTCGTCGACGACATCGCCTCGCGGGGGCCGCTCGCCAAGGTCCTTGGTGAACGGCTCAATCCGGGCCAAGGGACCTTGGACACGGCTGCGTGGGTTCGGGCCGAGACCCAACACATGTACCACGCCTCATGCACGGCGCGAATCGGCTCGGCCGAGGACGGCGTCGTCGACGCCGAGCTGCGGGTTCACGGCGTCGACGGGTTGCGGGTCATCGATGCGTCGGTGATGCCGCGTATCGCATCGGGCAACACGAACGCCCCCACGATCATGATCGGCGAGCGTGGAGCGGATCTCATGCTTGGCCGATCCGCTGCCGCCAGCTCGCTCGCAACGTCTATCTCCGCCTGACCACGGCTGAAGTACGCGCCGAGTCAACATCGCTCTGATCCGACAAGGGACACACATGACCATGCAGATGCTCGACACCGACGCACGAATCCCCGACGACATCGCTGCAGCCGCTGTACTCCCCATGAGTTACCGCGACGAAGAGAACGTCACGTACCCGGCGTTCCGATGGCTGCGCCAGAACAATCCGTTCGGCCAAGCCCACGTCGAGGGCTTCGACCCCATCTGGCTGGCAACGGCACAGGCCGACATCTTGGCCATCGAACGCAGTCCCGGGATCTTCACCAGCGGGCGCGACGAGCCCATGATCAACGACCGAGCCAGCAATGCCTTCCTGCAGCTCATGCGTGGAGACGCACGAACCCTCGACACCCTCGCCTACATGGACGCCCCGGAACACACCCAGATCAAGAACGTCACGAGTAACTGGTTCCTACCGGCGTCGATCCGTAAGCGCGAGGACGACATCCGCGTCCTCGCTCGGGAGGCGGTCGATCAGCTGATGTCGTTTGACGGACATTGCGACATCGTCAAAGACTTCGCCCTGCCCTATCCGTTGCGGGTGATCATGAGTCTGTTCGGCGTGCCTCGTCAGGACGAAGGTTTGATGCTGAAGCTGACGCAGGAGTTCTTCGGCACGACCGACCCGGACGAGCAGCGCAGTGACGTCGCGCCGGAACCCGACGTGGCGGCGCGTATGTGGCGCGCGGCCATCGCGGACTTCTACGACTACTTCAATGAGCTGGCTGCCGCGCGCCGCCGCGAGCCGACCGACGACCTCGCCTCTCTCATTGCCAACGCGCAGGTGGACGGGAAGTACCTCGCCGAATCGTTCGTGAACGGGTACTACATCGCGATCGCCACTGCTGGCCACGACACGACGTCGTCGACGGTATCCGGCGCGATTCAGGCATTCGCACGCTTCCCCGACCAGTTGCAGGTGGTGCGGAACGACATGTCGTTGGTCCCGTCCCTCGTCGACGAGGCGGTGCGCTGGGTCTCGCCCGTCAAGCACTTTCACCGTGTGGTGGGTCGAGACACCGAGTTCGCCGGTCGCTCTCTGAGCGAGGGCGACAGCGTGATGCTGCTCTATCCGTCCGCGAACCGCGACGAAGCAGTGTTCGAGAACCCTGACGTCTTCGACGTCAGCCGCCGCCCGAACAAGCACCTCGCCTTCGGGTACGGACCGCACATGTGCATCGGGCAGCACGTGGCCAAGCTGGAAATGCGTGTGCTGTTCGAGGAGCTCCTGCCGCGTGTCTCCTCGTTCGAGCTGGCGGGCGACGCCAAGTACGTCGCGGCGAACTTCCTTTCCGGCCTGAAGACCCAGCCCATCCTCTTCACCAAGGCGTAACCGAGCGCTGATGATCGACGAGACCGCCCGGGTCGCCGTGGTCGGAGCGGGGCACGGCGGCGCGACCGTTGCGGCCCTGCTCAGGCAAAGCGGATTCGCTGGAGCCATCGCCATCTACGGCGCTGAACCGCATTTGCCCTATCAGCGGCCGCCGCTGTCCAAGGCCGGCGTACACCACGGACCGGATCTGTTGCGTCCGGCTGTTTTCTACAACGACCAGAACATCGAACTGTGCCTGCGGGTGCCGGCGCACGCTTTGGACGCGGCTGGTTCGAAGTTGGAGCTCGCGGACGGGCGTCACGTCGGTTACGACGTCGCTGTCCTTGCGGCTGGTGCACGGCCGCGCCGAATGCTCGTGGCCGGTGCCGGGTTGAAGGGCGTCCACACGCTGCGAACTATCGACGACGCACAGGCGCTGCGCGGCGAGCTCGGTCCAGGTCGTCGGCTGGTTATCATCGGTGGTGGATACATCGGACTGGAGATCGCCGCTGTTGCGCGTGAGCGCGGCGCCGAGGTCGTCATCCTTGAGGGCAGCGACAGGATTCTGAACCGGAGCGCTGGCCCCGACATCGCGAAGTGGATCAGCAACGAGCATCAAAGTCGAGGGACCCGCATCTCCACCCGGGTTGCCGTTACTGGGTTCGGCGCGGGATCCGAAGGCAGCGTGACCGCGGTGCACACCATCGACGGTGACGTGCCTTGCGACCTTGTTCTGCTCGGAATCGGTGCCGAGCCGTGTGAGGAACTGGCTCGAGACGCCGGCCTTCTCTGTGATGGCGGAGTTGTAGTAGATACACGCGCACGGACGTCTGCGGACGGCGTCTACGCAGTCGGCGACATGACACGGCGGCCGGTGCCGCCGTACCCAGGGCTCTATCGACTGGAGAGCATCCCGAGCACCGGCGAACAGGCCAAACAGGCAGTGTCCGACATCCTCGGCAAGTCTGCGCCCAGGCCCGAGGTTCCCTGGTTCTGGTCTGACCAGTTTCACCTCAAGTTGCAAATAGCCGGACTACCCGCTTTGGCGGAGGCGTCTGTGGTGAGAGGCGACCCGGCTCTCGGTCGCTTCGCGGTCTATCACTTCGCCGCCGACCAGCGTGTCCTCGCGGTCGAGGCCGTGAACGCACCGAACGACTTCATGGCAGGCAAGAAGTGGATCGCCGCCCGCGTCAGCGTCGACGTTGATGCGGTCGCCGACGCCACACGGTCATTGCGAACGCTCGTCAGATCAGGAGAGTCGTGAGTTCACACGTCAAGATCATCTTCAGGGACGCCGGGGGCGTCGAGCGAGCCGTGGACGTGGAACCGCGGGGCACGGTGATGGAAGCAGCCATGCTCAACAACGTTCCTGGCATCGTCGCCGAGTGCGGCGGCGGTTGCTCGTGCGCGACGTGCCACGTCTACGTATCCAGCGAATGGATCGATCGCCTACCTCCGGCCGCGCCGGAAGAGGTCGACCTTGTCGAGTTCCTCGACGGTGCCCAACCCAACTCTCGGTTGTCGTGCCAGATCGAACTCGACGCGAACCTCGACGGCCTGACCGTCGAGACACCACCCGACCAGGTCTGAATAACCGTCGGTCCGAACGAGAGGAAAGCTCATGTTGCAGCACCACCAGCTTTACATCGGCGGTGAGTGGGTCGCCCCGCAGGGCAGCGACACCATCACGATCGTGTCGCCGTCCACTGAAGAGGTCCTAGGAACCGTGCCTGATGCGTCGGAAGCGGATGTCGACCGCGCCGTCGACGCCGCGCGCGCCGCCTTCGACGATCCTTCCGGATGGTCGACCTGGACCCCGGAGGCGCGGGCCGAGGTTCTGGAACGATTCGCGGCCGGCCTCGACAATCGGGCGGCTGCCACTGCTTCCGCGGTAAGCAGCCAGAACGGGATGCCGCTGCAGATCTCTCAGGCCTTCGAGTCGGTTTTCCCGGCCCTGCTGCTGCGCTACTACAGCAAGCTCGTCACTGCCCGGGGCCCCGAGGAACGCCGGGAGAGCATGTTCGGGGGCACCACGGTCGTACGCCGCGAACCGATCGGTGTCGCGGCCGCGATCGTGCCGTGGAACTTCCCGCAGGCTCTTGCGTTCCTTAAGATCGCACCGGCGCTCGCCGCAGGGTGCACTCTGGTCGTCAAGCCTGCGCCCGAGACGGTCCTGGACTCGTACGTGATGGCCGAGGCAGCTATCGAGGCGGGCCTACCGCCCGGCGTGCTTAACATCGTGCCGGCTGGACGCGAGGTCGGCGGGTACCTCGTCGCGCACCCGCTGGTCGACAAAGTCGCATTCACCGGCTCGACGGCCGCAGGACGCAGCATCGCCGAGACATGTGGACGGCTGCTGCGGCCCGTCACCCTGGAGCTGGGTGGGAAGTCAGCCGCGATCGTGCTCGATGACGCTGACCTGGCCAACAATCTCGAGGCATTCTTCGGGGCCACCCTGCTCAACAACGGCCAGACCTGCTTCCTCGGGACCCGCATCCTCGCGCCGCGTAGCAGGTACGAGGAGATCGTGGACACCATCACCTCCTTGGCAAGCAGCCTGACGATCGGTGATGCTCTCGACGCGTCGACTCAGGTCGGCCCGATGGTGTCAGCCCGGCAGCGCGCCCGGGTCGAAAGCTACATAGCTAAGGGTCTGTCTGACGGTGCGCGCATCACGACCGGCGGAGGCCGCCCCGCGGGGCATGATCGGGGCTACTTCGTCGCGCCGACGATCTTCGCCGACGTCGACAACAATCACACGATCGCGCAGGAAGAGATCTTTGGGCCGGTCCTTGCCGTAATTCCCTACGGCGACGAGGCGGAGGCGGTCAGGATCGCCAACGACAGCGATTACGGGCTGGGTGGTTCCGTGTGGAGCGCCGATCCCGAGCATGCTGCAGCAGTTGCCCGCAAGGTGCGTACCGGGTCGATCGGCGTGAACTCCTACGTAAACGATCCGGTATCACCGTTCGGCGGGGTGAAGTCCAGCGGCCTCGGTCGCGAGATGGGGCCCGAAGGCCTGGCTGGGTACGAGGTGTTGAAGTCGATCTACCAGGCTCCGTGAGCCTGGTAGTCCAACGTGACGAACAGACGCCGCCGCGCTCGCCGAGCGCGGCGGCGGTGTCACATCCGGTCCCATTCCCTTGTCACAACCACGCGGTGTCCATGTCGGTCGTCGTGCGATCCACGGTCTCGAGAAGGTCGAACTGCGCTGCAGTCCGCGGCTGTCGACTTTCGATCACCGTGCGCGCTATCGACGGCTCAGTGCGCATCCTTTGCAGCTATGAGCGCACCGGTGTGACAACGGCATGAGCGGACGTTCTCGGGGTGGTGAATCCCGCTGGGGAGGCTTCCAAGGGGGACTCTCGGCGACCGCTGGTCCGCAGCGCCCGGACCGCCCCCGCGCCGCTAGCGGCCGAGATCGGCGCGCTGGCCCACCGGCTACGGGCCCATCTTCCTACCGAGCTGGCCCTGCGGGCGTTCGCCGACGACGTCGACGACGCAGCAGGTGACCGGCCTGATCTACATCGCCGGCTGCTGGTGGATGGCCCAGTTGGGCCGCCCCCCCCCCCCCCCCCCGGTGCAGCCCCCCCCCCCCGCCGGCAACCAGCCCGGCAGAACACCAGCTGCACCGGCCGGCGGGACAGCCTCTGACACGACCCCCGACAGGGCGGCGGCCGAGGTGAACGGCTACCTCGCCGCTGCCACCGGCGGCGCTATGGCCGGCGGCGGACTGGCCAGCGCCGCCAGGTGCCTGCTGCCAGCACCACCACCGCGGCTAACCGCCGCGCTGGCTGCCCTCGAACGCACCCACCAGCCAGCGCCGGGCGGGACCGGGACGTGGGGGCCGGCAGGAACGGCAGCCGAGTCGGGCTGGACCCAGCGTGCGGGGCGCCTGCTCGCCCGGGCGCTCCCGTCCCTGGTTGGCTGGCGGACCCGCCCGGCGGACCTGGCCATCCTCGGCCTGCCGGCACAGACCCTGCTGGGCCGCCAAGGGCTGCTCGCCCTGTTCGGTCTGCTGCTCCCCAGCCTGGCGATCGCTCCGCTGCTCGCCGTCGGGGTGACGCTGCCGTTCACCATCCCCGCCGCAGCCTCGCTGCTAAGACCTGGTCTCATAACGTGTTGACTTTCGCAAGGCGCCGGAAGTTGATCAGGGTGATGGCCAGGGTGAGCAGTGGCCTGAGGGTCCGTTCGGTGCGGTCATAACGCAGGCCGAGGCG
>JAABUP010003817.1_pt1 | contig 26055 bp, 39 predicted proteins | sample 5559201 | NCBI WGS metagenome assembly JAABUP01 (sample SAMN10711887, study PRJNA513373) | rock metagenome | isolation source: Antarctica rocks | place: Antarctica
TCAATACTGTTACATGTTCACCCAGAACACACTCTGGTTTGACGCACACTTTACGTTCAAGCAGATAACGCAGGACCGCTGTGCTTTATTGACTGTCGAGCCCTGTACAATGCCCAATGTGACTGACAAGAGTCCCTTCAATGCATAATAACTCATTGTCAAAAGGGGGGGGGGGGGAGGAAAATCCGTCAGATGGAACCCTTAAGAAACTTCAGCGTCGTTGCATATCACAGAGGGGTACCTAGAAATCTGGCTGCAGCACCACAGGGCTTGCATTTGAAACAGGGGCATGATCAACTTCCTGCAAAGGGGTGAGCAGCAGCAGACTGCCAAGTCAAATGCTTTGCAGCTGAGGCAGAATCTCACATTAAGGACCAACACATGATGAAGAAGAATATGGAGCAAACCTGCATGACAGCATGGTGCTGCACCTAGCATGCTGCATGACACACCAAGAGGCGCATGCAGCATTGTAGTTGCTCCAGCAGCTTGTTGTATGCTGGGCACCATACAGCCGCTGTCTTTCCTACTCTGCACCCACTGCAATCACAGGACATGGGTTGCAAAGCATCTGCCGTGCCCATTTTCCAAGCCTATTTGGAGGCTGTTGACACAGACGCAGGCCCATAAACAATATCATCAATAGCCTGGGGTGTGCGATCGCTCAGGAAACTGGCCCGACTGAGATTGGGGCTGCTGCTGCTGCTTGCGTGCCTGGGCCTGCTGTCGCAGCATGGCTTGGTAGGCATGCCGTCGCTGGTCCTCCTGGCGTGACATCTGCCGCCTCCTCATCTCCCGCAGCTCTCGGCAGCGGGGCACTGGGCAGTCTGATGACTGGCACTGCTTGGCATGCAGCTGCAGCAGACCCCACATGCGCCTGCACACACACACACAACATTTTTTGAACACTACCCACATGCATTTTGCAGGCTAACACAGCACTGTGCAACTGCATGCAGTAAAATCACCCTTTAGGATCCAGGCAGCTGATTAGTCTCAGCAGGTGAGTGCACCCTTGGCATGGTGTTGCTGGCTCAATTGTATATGGAAAGCAAGGCTGCACCTGGCCTGCTGATACTGACAACAAACACCCACTTCAAACGTTGTCGCACAGGCTGCCATGCAAATGCAGGCTGTTGAAAGAGCAGCAGTGAGTAACGTTTAGCTCTCTGGTGTAAAGTGCCATTATGCAACCGACTTGAGCAGCATCATGTGAGTAAGATGCACAGCAACCAAGTGTATACAAAGATACAGCAAGGAGTGGGGAGGTGGTGACCTGCACAGATGGCAGCCCCCTTGAACCTTCTGCTGGCAGGCCACAGCGTGCTTGAAGAGCGCCTTGACCTTGTTGCAGTTGGTGGAGGGGCAGGCCTGGTTGTCACAGGCTGAGGCGTGCACCAACAGAGTCATGGTGCGCTGCAGCTGCTGCTGCCTCTCGTGCCGTTCTGACTCTGTCAGGCGAGTCTTCAGCTCGTTGATGCCCCGCACTTGCGCCTGCGCAACGTCACAAAGTGCTTGATGATTGCACTTGATATAGCGGCCCTTGATGCAACCAAAAGACTGATCTCTGAGACATGTCTCATATTCGTGTTGGCACCTAAACTTGCTTGTGACGGGCTCATCTGTGCTTCTGTGCTTACTGTGCACATGCCTTTGGGCTGAGGGCTCCTGGCGCTAAAACATCATGCGTTGTCTTGGCTACAACAAACAGCACTGACCAGGCGGGTGATGTCACCCACCATGCTTGCATGCTGACTGTGTTCCTTGCAATGCATTGTATTGCTGATACTTCAGTGGTGTTTTCCAGAATGCTTGCTATTCTCATAGTGTTCCTTGCAGTGCCTTGTACTCAGACTGTGTCTACTAGAAGAGGCGTACCACAAGTGGGTGAATGTGCTGGCCTCGCCCTGTGTTGTGGCATACTGCACACAGGTCATAGTCCGTGCACTGTGGGCATCTGAAGCCATGACCAGCCTCGATCTCTAGACCACAGGCGTTGCAGGTGCTGGCAAAGGCGGGGGCATCTGGGTTGTGCAGATGATACAGCACCATGGCACTGCTGTGCTTGGCTCGCCTGATGGTGTCAAACTGGTAGTGGTTGCCTTGGCACAGAGACAGGAACGCCTGCAAGCATACTTTGCAGCGTCCGAATTTGGCTGAACAAAGCGTATCCTTGTTTGACTAGAGCCTGAAACCTTTGCTGTAGCAGGCTTGAGCTATGCATGCTGAGGCTGCAGTCAAGAGAGTGGACAGGAACAGACAACTAGGGTTGCAACAAAAAAGTGCTTGGTGGGTATAACAAGAAGGCAAGCGACAACACAGATGGAGCAGTGGCACACCTGTCGTGTGTGGAAGAACTCACACTCCACATCAGGGTTCCTGTCACTGACAGAGGGGATAGGCTCCACTTTGGCCACCTGCAGGTCCTCTACCTTCATACCACCGGGCAACCCACGTGCCTTGCTGCTGCCATAGCCTGAACAGGGCCACCAAGACAAGACTCAACACGAGCGTCATCACCAGCTTGTCTTCCACAGATGCCAGGGACGTTTGGACAATGAGTGCCACAGCTGATCAGCAAGCATTCTGCTGCAGCAGATCTGACAGCACGCACAACGATCGTGTAGGTCACGAGTGCTGTTGATGAGGCAGCTGTCATAAGGAACTCTGGTGAAGAAGACAGCAGGACACGAGGCAAAACAAAGCAAAACAAGCAAGTTGGTGCACCATGTCATGGCATGACGGTGTTACGCCGTCATCTGCAGCAGCAGCACACCTGATGAGGGGCTGCTCTCGCGCTGGTAGCAGGTTGAGCACAGCTGGAAGCGGCTCATCTGCAAGACCTGGCGGCTGCTTTGCCCAGGTGTGTCCAAGCTGATGCCCTCAAAGGTGCGCTCGCTCTTCACAGCTCGCTGCGGAGGATGAGGATGATAGTACCTGAGCAGTGCGTAGCAGCAGGTGAGTGGCAGCAGCAGCAGCAGCAGCAGCAGCACATGGTGTGACATGACCACTGGTTGGTTTCCACTGCTCAATCAGAGAGGTACAGACACATTGCAGCAGCACGTGCTGTGACATGACCAGAGTCTGGTTGATTCCCATTGCTGAGTAAGAGAGGTACAGACATGTCGTACTTGGCATCACACTGTGTCAGATGGAATCTGCGCATGGCGGTATGGACATTGGTGCTGTGTAAGTGTGTGGCAGAGCAGCAGCTGGGGCGTGAGGGAAGCAGTGCAGTGTTGTTACCTAGCAGCATCAGAGATGTACTCTCTGCACAGGGAGCAGGGCTCCTGCAGATGCACGACAATGAAGTCATCCTTCATGCCTTGTATGACCTCCCCCAGGCGGCCCATGACCTGCTCGTCCACACTGCCACTCCCATACCGCTTGCCCTGCACGCACAGATTGGATGTTACCACATGGAGCTCTTGGTGCTGGACCACAGCAGACATTGCCCAAAAGGCTTGTGCTGCTGTAGAGTGTCATCAGGAGCCAAGATACATGTTGAAAGAACACATCCACATGCTTGGCACTGCTACCATGACGGCAACTCCTCCAGCCAGCTGCTCAATGCAGCTGATTCTAGCAGCTAAGCTGAAGAGCAGAAAACTACTATGGCAACACATTTGCTCGTGCTTGCAGCAAGGCTTGCAAACAGGAAACAGGCAAAAGAAAGCGTCTCATGACAGTCACAACCAGACGATCCACAGTAAGTAACCCTGATCACAGCACAAAACCCCATACAGGTCAGCAGACAAGGCAATTGCAGTGATTGAAGTACAGGGAAGCAGACGTGACAAGTGAGCTGACTAAGGTACAGTGTGAAAGCAATGTCAGGTGATGCTGGCTACCTTGGCTGACTTGGCACGGGGCTTGCCCCCCGCAGTGAGGGAGCCCTTGTTGCCCTTGCGCCCTGCCTGTCGCTGCTCCTCGCTGATGTTGCCCAGCAGATTCTCAGCCTCACCCGGCCAATAGTCACCTGTGGGATGTACATGATGATGTTATGAAAGCAACAAACACAAAATGCTAGATATATCCAGCGATGTATGGTCCTGGATTGTCATTGCTGATCATGATGGTCTTGTAGGGTTAGACAAGACTGCAGGAGTAAGATCTTGACAACAGCGCTCTCAATACATATTCCCTATTGCATATATGAAAGTCAGTGAGTGCCTCACATGCAGCTTTGCATCATGTCAGCTACTCAATGACTTTTATATGAGCTGTTAGGGAACATGTTCAGAGAGCGCTGCTGGCACGATCCTACTCAAGTCATTGCTACAGCTGATGAAGCTTCTTGTACAGGCAGTGACACCGGCAGCAAAGGATGCAGGAGGTGACGTCTAGCAGCAGCTGATCACCTTCAAAGTACGGCAGATGCAGCACACTTGGCTTGTCCACCCTGTGGTCCTTGCCGCCCTCAAAGAAGGTGTCGAACAGGTTGGAGAGGTATGTGACGGTGCCCTCAGCCTTGGCTGAGCGCAACAGCATGTGGTACCACTCACGTAACCTGTCGCTCCTGGGCGTCTTCTGCCGATTGGGGTGGCAGTACAGGATGTAATCATCGCCCTGCACACCACTCAGACACGCAGCATGAGCTCTCCACTTGTAGGATAGATGTGGTACAAGCACACATGTGATTGCGACCACAGCTACAGAAGCGTCTTGACAGGCATAGACTCATTGAACAAACAGAGGGTTACTTTTGCATGCACATGGGAGGGGAGGGGAGGGGGGGGAGGAACAAAGGGGGCCCAAAACAGGACGAGTACCTGCCCAAAGTCTGTGACTGTCTATGCACTTCAGCAGATGAGTCCACGACAAGGTAGCTAGTGTGCATACCTGCAGAGGAGGACATGCCCAGATGAACATGGAGGTGAAACCCTGCAGCTTGATGTACTTCAGGTACCCGGTCATGATCTCATGGTACACCAGTGTACGCAGTGCAATCCCATTCCGGCCTGCACACAAAGCACGTTGACCTACTGCCAACATCAGGTCCATCCCTGTTTCATGACAAGGGGCAGATAGAGATAAGACAGACACAAGGGGCAGGTAAAGACAAGACAGAAACAAGCAGCAGATAGGTTGTGCGCTGCATAAGACAATGGCTCAAACCTGTCCAAGCTGAAACTGCTGTGGACGCTGCGATTGGATGCAGACAATACATCCAGCTGACACAGGCTCCCAAGACAATGCAAACGGTGCAAGTTGTCATGCAGAACACCAAGTGGCTCAAACCCAATCAACACCTAAGGGTTCAAGATGCTATACGGCCTCAAAGCAAGGCGTGTGTGTCACCTGCTGCCTCAATCTCAGGCCTGAAGTACTTCACAGAGTCCAGATAGGACAGGTAGACCCACTTCCTGTTGGGGGCAGGGCAGTCATCCCCATACTCCTGCATGTACAGGCAATACAGGCACACGTCCACGCCATCCATGCGCTGGAACAGTAGAATCACCTGCACACAATGTTCACAACTCAGACAGCAGCTGAAGTTCAGTTATGCAGCTAGTGTGGCATAAACTCAGCGCATGCAGCAGCGGCATGTGGCTAAGCACAGCAGCAGTGGCAGGTGAGCAATGCTGGTGTTTCATACCAACATGGTCATGCCTGAAGATAGGCAAGTTGCTGGCAAGTGACAAGAGCAATGACCATATGAAATTGTCAGTGATGTTGCAAACAACAGGGGATAGATTGTGCCCAGTCCAGTGCGCCAACAGGGCATTCCAGTGCGCCAACAGGGCATACTTGGCACCGTCAAGTTGCACACATACACGGCTGGTGTGAAGCAATCACACTGTGTTATTGCAGTGTATGAAATAAATATGAAATATGAACACATACATGACCAGTCGGGCAGTAACTTTGCCCTGAGGGCTCTAGTGCTTGAGCTGGACTACATCTTCTGGCAAAAGAGGGAGCCATCTTGCAGATGCTCAACATGCGTGCAACAAACAGGCAATGCACACAAGCAGTTGCACATGATATGGTGGCTTTAGCTGTGGGCACCTTCTGGCGATAGGGGAAGGCGTCTGGACAGCCCTCTTTCTGGAAGGCTTCATGGAAACGAGGCTTCACCTCCATCCTCTTGCTGACATTGTTAATGACTCTGATGGTGAGTTCCTTGGCTGTCACAAGCTGCATCGCCCACGACCATGTCAGCATTCCTTGCAAAATATATCAGTACCATCTTCAACAAGAAGAATCCACAAATTTGAGTTCAGAATGAGGGGTGGGGGGAAGGTTGGGGGGGAAGGGGGGGGGAGAGGAGCATAAATGCGGTCATGCTGTTTGAGAAAGGTGACACAACCCGCAACCTGGTATGTATTGTATCCAAGACCATATTGTGAAGAGAGGCCAATGGTGCAACCTGCACTTGCCTTGTATATGCTTGCGCCACAGGATACAACTCACCTGGTCTGGAGGTACCCCTTCCTGTTTGGAGCGTTGAATCAACTCTGAGCTCAGAGCGTTGTCAATGCGCTCCTGCAGAAAGTCACTGATTTCGCACTTGGGCAGGTCACGTGCTTCCAGCATGGCTTGAGGCCGCACTTGAATGGGCTGCCTCTCACCTCGCATCAGCCCTGCAACACACAATGCTGCCTGAGAAACTGTAGACAGGAGACTTTCTCACTTCCTGAAGCAGAGCAGAACTATTAAGTGACCCATGAAACGCTGCATGGGATTGAGACACAATTGGCTACCACAACCAACGCATGACAGGTGATGTAAAATCACTTTTTGAGTGTGTCTATAGCTTTTTTTTTTTGTTTACATTTTTTGTTTCAAAAGATACACTTTTTCAGAAAAAGGATGGATACATCAATTTTTGTAAGTATCTTGCATCCCTTGTTTTGGTTATATATTGATGCTCACTATCGGACTTGAACCGATAACCGCAAAGGAACAGATTTTTAAGTCTGTCGTGTTTACCTATTTCACCAAGCGAGCCTGGATACAACAAAACCTTAAAAATGCCCTTTCAATGTAAGACAGCATGCTGTCAGAGTTGCTATCGCACAGCTATGTATAACACACAGGCAGAACGCAGTGACCTGAATCAACCTGCTGTTCTGCAGCCGAGTCTTCTGCCAAGAACATACAAGACGTCCTGCTCTGGACAACAGCCCTCTCTGCATGTTGGCATGTTCCTCTGGGGACACCCAAGGCAGATGCAAATTGGGTGTGGGAAAGAGGAACATGCAAACATGCAGAGAGCAGCTTTGTCCAGAGCAGAAAGTCTTGGTGCCAAGTTGCAGCACAAAGTCTGTCAGGATGTAGATGTGAATGCTCACCTGCCATGAGGCAGTTGGGGCAGTGATAGGGCATTTCGTCGTCGTTGCGGCCCTTGTTGAACATGCCGCAGATCATGTGTACCCACGCACAACACGCATCGCATTGCACCCACCCCTCCTCTTGCTCATCGTCATTCTTCCTCTTCTCCAGTTCGCTCTTGCGCACCTGCAACTGCAGCAGAAACGCAAGGCTTGGGCAAACAGCTCACGTCATAATCTGCACTGGGGAGCTCACAGCTGAAATGTGACATGTTTCCCAGACTGATGATATGCAGAGCAGCAATGCAGAGGAACCGCTGAGCTTGTCAATCACTTGTTGGGTGGTGCAGTGCTGACTGTATACTGTCATACCAGGCCGAATGCTGTGCAAGGCATGAAGAAGACATCGTGTGCAACTTGGTAGCTGTGCACAATCTATGGCTACTTGCAAGTTGTGGATCAACAGGCAGTAAACCTTTCACGCCAGATAGACTATCAGACTGATGCCTGGCTCCAGACTGGGCCCATTTTGAAACCCCCGCCAGCGTAAAACAGTTCCAGTCAGGTTCCACTTGCGCCAATTTCAGTGCAAGAAAGCAGTCAGAGGCGTCTGTTTCAAGAGCCTTACGTTTGTGCCATCCAGCTCGATGCGCTCCCCGCGGTGGTCCTGATAGCAAGGATGGCACCAAAAGCCTTTCACCTCTGTCTTGTTCACAGGTGTGGTGTAGTACACCTGCAGAGCCAGACCCACCTCTCAACGCCAAGCTCTTGCTGTAATTGCTGAACAGGCACCTGACAGCAGTCTTCCCAGGGGCAGAGCATGTGTTGCAGCTGCTGATTGACCACTTCACAGCAGTTGTGTCAAAGCGCAGCAGGTGTTGCAATTGCTGCGCAATCACTTCACAGCAAGCTTTGTGCCAAACTGGAGAATGCAATGCAATGCAGATGCTGGTGATTGTAATATTGTGTCACGCCTGTGCAGACTGGGCACCACTGGTACACCTATTGGCAAGCACGTCCTGCTGATCATTGTACATTCAATGATGCAAGGCAAGCCTGAGCAGCCAGCAGTAGAAGCGCCAGCTTGGCGCATGCAACAGAATTGAGACAGGATGAGCAGCGGTACTGCACCTGATTGCGCTTGATGCGCTGACCACAGCAGGTGCAGTACAGCGAGGGAGGCTCAAAGGTGAGGCGCTTGTCTCCACACGCCTTGCACATGTTCTCATCACTGTTGTCAATAGGCGCCAGATGAGGTTGCCCTACACACAGACAAAACCCTCATGCATGCAGATGAAACATATAGCTGACATATCCAACATTGCTGTCTAGTGGGGTGGGGTGGGGTGAGACGGAGGGTTACAGTAACATGACAAAGCCAATCAGGGGTTGGTGCGCACTGCGTGTGACAGAAATGCCGCTTGGTAACAACAGCGCGCCTTGATATGTCACAGAGAGCAGGGGCGAGCTGTGATATGCCTGTGTCAGCTATGCAGACTACAAACATGCGGCCACCTGTGCGGACAAAGCGCAGGCAGAGTCTCACCAGGCCGAGACCTCAGCATGGTCAGATGCGTCTTGATCTCATCTGCATTGAAGGCTTCCAGGAGGGAGGTCCCCTGGTTGGACCCCAGAGCTACCCGTGGCCGCTTTAGGGCTGGTTCACCCTCAGGGCCTTCCCTAGGGCGCTGCGGCATGCCCCTGTTGGGCTGCATCATGGACTGCAGGCCTGCGTGCATCTGCTGAGGATGCATCCCATTCATCATCTGAGGAGGCATGCCTGGCTGCTGCACAAGAACAGCTGTGTCAGGCCCAGTTCATGCATACAAAGATGAAGCACCACAATGACCAAAAGCCAGAGTTGTCAGACAGCCTGTTTTCGCGGTCAACCCCATCTGCTAAGAACTGCTGTTCTCTGCCAGGACGCATCAGATCACTACGACAAGCTGACTCCTGTTCCATGGCAGTACAGACATACTTCCAAACCAACCTGCATGCCACTTTCAGCAGTGAGCTGATTCTGTGTCTGCATCCTTTCATGTTGAAGTTGCTGCCTCTGGCGAGCAAGCATCTCCTGCTGCTGCTGCTGTGTGGGCATCTTGCGCTGGGCTGCTGCCAAGCGCTGCTGTTGCACATGCTGCTTGACAGGCACACAGATGGAGCATGCCAGGCTCGAACACTTCTGATGATGCTTCAGCAGCTCCCGAGATGCCACACACCTGCAGCATCAGCATGCATTTCATGAACGCATGCTTTTTGCCATAGGCGCAGAATACGTAGCATGTGCACGAGGCATGAAAGCGGCCTCTGCGCCCTGACAACTTGAAGTCATGCAGCATGCTGAGCAGACATCTTAGCTACAGACGCGTTTATGGCAAAAAAAAGTACAAAGTCAAAGCAAGAGCTATACAAGAGTATGAGCGACAACTACGCCATGTTCACAGAACGCAGGTAGGCTGCCTCTGCAAGCTGATCCGCAAGCATATAGCACTGGCAGACACCAGCATACACATGTCCACCAAATATGCAGACAAGAGTATAGGCTGCAACTGTACGTGAACGCAGCCAAAGCATTTCCTGGTGAAGTCAGCAGGATGGGTACCTGGGGTACTCGCAGCGAGCGTCACTGCATCCCAGTATATGCTGCCACAGCTGCTTGGCAACAGCACAGCTGCTGCCATAGTTGCACTGACCATCAGGGTACTGACACTTGGCACAGTGCCTGAGGAACAACAACCACCGCTGCTGCTTGAGAATGAACTCCTGCTTCTTTTGGCGCTGCTTGGCCAGGTATGCAGGGTCTTGCTGGTCGCCAGAGCCCGACCCGTCTGCAGGGGGGTTGAGAGCATACTGACCCTGCGGGCCAGCAGCACCTGGCAAGCCTGAGGATGGCAGCTCTGGGAGCTGAGGAATGACATTCCCGCCAGTTATGGATGGGCTGGCAGACCCATTGACGCCCACACTGGTCATGCTGCTGCCGTTGCTCATGCTCATGTTGTTCACGGGCACCATGCCATTACCTGCAGCATAGAGATCTACCTTTCCCATAGCTGAGTCTCCTTTGCTGTGCCGCTTAAGGGCTAATGCAGGCCTGGCAAAAGTCCTGAAAGGCTCCTTCTGCTTAATACTGTTTACCAGGTGCAGCTGTGGCTCTGTCAACTTTTTGCAGCTTTGCAGCCAACAAGTGTGGCTAGGCAATGGTTGAAGAAATCTTGATAGCCAACTGCTGCATGTCACAAGCAGCCAAAGGGTGTTACAATGTAATGTTGATTGTGACCAGCCCCTCAAATTGTGGTGCTAGGAGTACGACACTGCTCTGTCACCCTGTTGTGACTCTGTGCATCTTCAGAATGTTTAGTACTGTATGCACCTCCATTACTGTGGATTGGGCAGTTTTGTCCAGAAGCAGACACGTTGAAAAGCAATAATGCACAGCTACCTTGAATGTTAGGCAACTGCGGGCTCTGCATAATGGGCACCATCCCTGGCATGTGGGGATTTTGCCCATTAGCCATTGGCACCATCCCATTGTCGCCACCCATCATCCCATTGTTGCTGCCTATCATCCCATTTGGCACCTGCTGACATGCATTTATCTTCATTGTAATGCAGCCAATGGCAATAGAGCAATATCTGCCAGCCATTTCCGCAGGGCACAGTACAGTCGACACCAATGAACTAGCTGTCATTTTATGTGACAATGCCAGCCACAAAGCCTGCCCATCCCAGCTTGCATAGTGAATGCAGATAACACACTGCAGCCTGCAATCTGCTGGCAGATCTTTGCACAGCTGCTCTTGGACTGTGCTGGCAAGGAGTTCAGGCTTGAGCTATGCAAACATACCCTGAGGGCCTGGGATGCTTGCACTGGACCAGGACGAGGCTCTGCCATTGTCCCTGGCATCTGCCCCATCTGCCCATTTGCCATGCCTACAGATGAGGTTGCTTAGACACAACGATGGGAATGCAAAAGCTTGCCGCAATGTGCCAGGCATGTGCATGACATTCCATGATGCATGCATGCTGGACTTTAATAGAAAAGGTCACAATTGCAAATTGCTTTTGCAAAGGTACATACTTACACTGTCACCTGGAGGTGTCTGAACATGCACAAGTTAGACAACTTACCGTTGGGCATAAACATCCTGGAATTCGGCTGGGATGTTGGAACACTCTGCAAAGCAGAAGCCCATCAGTACAAGTGCACCAATTTTGTGATCTGCTGAAGGATGTGCTGAACAAATTACAGTGCATATGTAGTCTAACTGTGCAGGCAGAAGCTTCAGTGGAATGCTCAAACAGCTCTCACCATGCTAGGTCCCTGAGCCCAAGCACCATTATCTCTGGCAGCAGCACCACGCAGCAAAGCTGGCTTGCCATTGCTCATGACAGGTCCATTGGCTGTCGGTGCAGCCTGCGGCCGCATCATACCTTGCTGCTGCTGTTGCAGCTGTTGTTGGGTGTTAAGGCCCATACTGCCTATGTTGGCATCTGTCTGCCCCACCGTCGGAGATGTCAAATCTAGCCGACTCCTACTCTGGGTAGGACTCTGCTGGACCTTAACTGGACCCTGAGGTGCCATAGGCATGCTGCTCGAAGGTCCTGAAGGCATTCCAAGTCCCATTGCAGATGATGGCCGGGATTGCAACTGCTTCTGGACTTGAGCAGGCTGACCTCCAGCTGACGCTGGTCTTTGCTGCTGCTGCTGATGCTGCTGCTGCTGTTGCTGCTGCTGCTGTTGCTGCTGCTGCTGTTGCTGCTGCTGCTGCTGCTGGTGCTGCTGTTGCTGCTGTTGCTGCTGCAGCAACTGCTGCTGATGCTGCTGACTGGACATGCCAGCAGCAGCAGCAAGATTAGGCGCCTGATTATAACTGCCCTGCGATGAGGTCGCTGAAAAACCGTTGCTGATGTGAGGCATCTGAGGCAGACCGGCTGAACCGGGCCTCGACGGTGTTTGCGACTGCTGCCTGGGACCTCGCGATGAGACAAAGGTTCGAGCTACATTCTGCAGTCGCTGCTCGAGGGTACTCGTGTTCACATATTCCTCCTGCACAAGCTCAGCATACGAGAACTTGCTTTCAGAGACTCAGGACTGCCAAGTCTCAGCTTACCTTCGAACCAGCGCCTTGATATAGTGCTTCCTCGAGCCGCTTGACAAAGTCTGGGAGCTTTTCCTTCCACTCTTGTGTCACATTGGGTTTCCGCTGTGTCAGAAGGTGAAATCTGCAAGTGTACACCTCTCGTGAGCAAGTTACTTCGTGGAGCTTTTGGCAGAAACACAAGAGCTCTACCCACATGTGTTGTATCAACTGTCTCCTGTCTGGAACATCTGACTCTGAATGCCATTCTTTCCTCCATCTCTGAGGCGCTGCTTGAGGAGGAACATGGCTAGTAACACCAAGGCTTGAGGCTACTTGCATCGCTCAGAGCAGACTTACTGACCCATCTTGCAGCTTGCTTTGGGTTGGTACAGCACCATTGCCTCTACTCACAAAGCAGGCAACACAGGCTCCATTACAGGGCTGACTTTGCTGTGTGCCTCCAAAGCACTACTCCACAGGAAGGAAGGCCTTTTACCTTCTCGGCCCAAAATTCCTGCCAAACCCTTGTATAATTCGACCAGTCCAACCCTGCTAATTTTCCCCGTCTGTTGCTGGGGCTGCCATGGTATGGTAGGGTACACACAATTTAGAAAAGCTTCTTGCCCCCTGCTGTCCACTTCTCTTGGCCAACTAGCATATTCTTCCGGTGCAACATGAGTTGTTGAAATGTCTTGGCCGTTTTGCATTCATATACAATTATTCTAGAAATGTCATTATATCATGTGCGTTTCATTCCCAAATGCCGTGTTCATGAACAGGGCACGCATGACGGAACTGATCAGGGCTGCTCAAAAGTATATTTGTATAGCAGGCAGCACACTGCCTGGCCCGCTTGTTTGTGGCCGCTGATGCAGATTGCACAAAGGCCATGTTATCTTTGTGCAGAGCTCTAGTGATGGAGACTCACTCGAGTGATGAAGACTGACGCTTATACAGCTGGCAATCATGGTAATTACTCACGAATGCAGATATTACCAAGTTCAAAGTGGAAAAGGAATTAATCATCTGCAGAAGCTGGCCATCTTGAACCCATAAGCTGGTCCTAGAGCTGTGTTTCCTCAAGATCTGCCCAATTTAGTGCATGACAAGTAGAGCACATGTCTTATGTTATTGCTGGCCTGACAAATTACTACTGTACAGCTACATACACAGCATACCTTCAAAGACACTTGTGTGCACATCTGCTGCAATCATACTTACAACTCATGAGGCTCAACGACTACTTATCTGATCATACTTACAACTGATCAGGCACAACGACTACCCCAAGTGATGCAAACGACGCAAGGCATCAGACAGCAACACCTTTTTCGTAGGTCTTGTGCTTGCAAGGACATACTGCAACATGTTCTTGACGGGTCCCAGTGTTGTCTGAAAAGCTGATGGAACTGTCAAACTGCCTGACTCAATGGCTTTGATTGTGGCATCCGGCCCCGTAAGATGGCCTGTGTGGTGATCCACCACACAAATGTTCTCCCAGTCGTTCCACGTGAAGTGATGTCCAGCAAGATTGCTAGTAAGGTCTTGTGTGACCGGACCAGGATCTGTAGAGCCACTTTCCTTGGCAGCAGAAGCTTCCTCAGCCAGGATGATAGCGAGCTCCTGCCAACTACTGATCTCATAGGACAACTGTGAACATAACTTTGGCGCAAAACACTGCAACATGATCATGAAGCAAGGAGAGGAAAGCTATCCTGTCTCTAAGGGTTTTCTCACTGTTCTGAGCAGTGTCTCGCTGCCTTTCTATGACCTGTATCCGCTGTTCTAATTCGCATCACACTCTGACAAGGCTGTTGAACTTGACAATAAGCTGTGCTGAGTGAGAGAAGACAGATGAAGCTTGTCGCCAGAGGGATCCACCATGTTGCTGGACAGCGGCAATCAAAATCAGTATTGCTTGGCTATTACTGGTGTCCAGCCGCAGTTCCTCGCAAAGGGCCTCGACGCTTTCCTCTAGTGCAGTCAGACTAGAACTGAACGCGCCCTCGTTGCTGCGAAGACGAGCTCCAATTTGCTCAACCTCTGTCTGCAAGGTCTGTATGGTTGCCTCGCAAGTTGGCTGAGAGCCTCTGGCTGAGGCCATCCCTGCAATACAAGTTGCTCTTTGCCCACACTGCGCTGCAAGCACGTCGAAGACAGCTCCGCCTGCAATGACTGACTGTTGCCCGAGACCGCGACAGCCGGTCTGTGCAGCTTCAGAGAAGACGTCAGTAGGTGTTACCACAAGCGCTGCCACGAGCTGCCACCTCGAGGCCCTGGTCCGCGTTTGGCGTACTCAGTACGTGTTGTGAGCATACACCTTTCAATGGCGACTTTCGTGCACGAAGTTCACCACTTGCAAGCTGGGACACTGTCGGACTGGTCTTGTCGCCTATGCTGACCTCACGCCCCACCGTACGCGCATTAATTGATCTCGCAAAATAATTAGCGAGGTCCCGCGAGATCATGTTGGCTAATTATCCCAACCCTGCGTGTTACGGGCTGCGTGTAGCCTAAATTAATTACCCTAGCCCCGCAAGATCACCGTTTGAATTAGGCGTTTCTGCAGTAGTTCAGCCAGCTGCTGCAGTGTACGGGCGCCAAGTGTCCATGCCATAGAGCGCAATGAAACGGTATTTTGTGCGCATTTCATCAGAGGAATAGCAAAGGCGAGCTGTCGTGCACACATTATCGCAGCTGCTTTTAAGGCGCATTTAGCCTGCGTGTTGCCACAAACAATTGTTACCGTAGCCGCGTGAAATTAGCCCTAGGCCCGCGAGATAGGGTGCGTGAAGGGTTTTATTAATTGGCTTTTTGGGGGTGCGACATCATTTAATGCGCGTACGGTGTACACCCCGAAATTGGGTTTTAGCCTTTAGCTATACGTAGACCCGTAACACAGAGCTCTGGTACCTCGAGGTAACAGCTGTTGTAGGCAAAAGCCCACTTCGCGCGTTACGTACCTACTAGCTCTTTACCTGAAACCAAGTGTTGTAGGGCGAAGGCAAATATGATTACAAATAGCTTAAAGCTGTTGGCTTGATGCTGGAAGGCACCAACCAGAGTATGTCGCTAGCTCAATGTAGCCCACAGACTCTGGTTGGATGCAGACCATACTCCGGCAAGAACTCTAAACACAGATCTGATCAGGATGAACCCTGCAACAAGACCTAGCCCCGTTACAAGAGCACCCACAAGCCTTTGCTTCATTGCCGTCCGTTCCACGACCCTGTTTCACGCCAGACCCGTTTCGTGCCAGATAATGGGAGTGGCTGTAAGGTACTAAGTGAAGACCATTCAGGAATTTCTGACAGGAAACAAGAAGTCTTGCTTTGCTTGTGGTCAAACCTCGACAGTTTAAAAAAAAAAACATACTTGGGGTACATCTGAGCATCTGGTATGCCTCAATCTTCTTGGCAGCATCTTCATGCCGTTGACTGGGCCCTGGCATATGCTGCAACAAAGCACCATTGACAACTCATTGTGCACATTCTGGTATGCAGCATTTGCTTGCAATACCCTGCTGTGTGTGCTGTGTGAGGGTGTCAGCAAGGACTCTATTCCAGGAGCAATTGACTTTGATGGTGTGGACGACATGATACAAGTCACAGACAAGCAGAGTGAGAGAGTGTGTTTGTGTGTGTGTGTGCGTCATTGCACACTATTTTACATTGTAGGTGCAGCAATTAAGCCTACAAGCACACCAAATCAGGAGCCAAGTTGAAATCATGAGTATCAGTTACGACCATTGCTGTGGACCGTGGCACAAGCAAATACTACTGTCAAGGGGATCAATTTTATTGGCTGAACAATCTTTTTGGCTTTTGACTATAGGACAAGGCACTTCACACTGTGATACACACTCCCAAAACATCATAAGCTTACAATGCATCACTTCACCTCAGTCAATTCCAAAGCATTGTGCGATAATGAGTAAAGGAATCACTTCTGCGACTGAAGGCGGCTGTAGTGCAAGCCTGCTGATAACTCAGAGCACCTCCAGACACCACAATGGACGCACCATAAATGCTTTGGAGTCAGTACTTGTTCACAGCTGGATACATGCTACCCTGCTGTTGTGGTGCTTGCATACTTTGAGGTGCTGTTGCGGCTGCACCCGTCTGAGGGTAGGTTGCTGTACCATTTGCGGAATTTTGCCTGCATCACACAATGGTCAGATGGAAAGAACATAAAATTGTGATATCTGCTCTAGTCGCAGCAGCAGACACAATGGCAAGGGTGCAATGCAAGTACGTGCACCAGATTCTGGGAGGATGCTGGCGCTGCCGGCCGCAAAGTTCAGAACTGACTACAGCTGAGACAACAGGGTGTCCAACACTGATTACAGGGTTGACTGTCATACTTTCCATACGTTGCATTCTCGTGGCCCACGCCGCAGCTGCAACACAGGCAAAGTCTGACACCACTTCCACCACTTCCACTCCAGCACCTAATTGGCAGGCAAGGAGCAGCTCAGACTGATGGACTGTCAAACCAGCTCACAGCACATCCAATAGTGCTCTCGTGTTAGCATCATACAAGACATATACACGGCTGAGTGCCACTCACAGGTCTACCAAGGCAGGAGGAAGATCAGCTTCAAATTTGCATAGTTTGCAGCAGACGGGAATGCAGAGAGCCTGGACTCACTTGAAGCACGGCCAGTCGCACCGCTCCTCCTGCGAGTTTGATGAGCAGCCGAAGCAGCACCAGCTTATGCTAGAGCCTTGATGACCGTTTGTGCAGTGCAAACAACAGCAAGGACAGTTGAGGTTGCTGGCACAACCTCCCATACCTTCAGCAACTCAGTCAATCGCTAACGAACGAGGTGCGGCCGGTGAATTGAGGAGGTTCAACGAGCTTGTTGCACTCCGAAGTCATTACAATCGATCAAAGACAGCTGGAAGCCTCAGCTTCCAAATTGCTATCGAAGAGTTTAATGGCATGATTGATGACTTGACGACGCCTGCAAGTTTGAATGTGCACCTCGTAGCAGCTGGGACGCCCGTTCCCGTCGCCTCAACATTGTGTCGGCAAGCCACATCAAGTGCCTGCCGCTGAATCTGCAAACCTCGACCTTTCAGTGAGTTCTCAAGGCACATAGACATCATGGGAAACAACATGGGTGCGCGCAGCTTTCGGTGCAATGTCCACATCTTTTTGCTGAACAACGCAGCCTGACGGGGCAGGCATTTGCTGTTTGAAGTTAACATCTCGTGCTGACGAAAAGTGCAATATGGTGCAGGCAAAACCGACTGCTGTTGCTTCCACTGCTTCAGCGATCAGACTGGCACAAAATGCAAGTGCTGTTTTTGTTGTGGCTTTACCTGTGGAAAGCCTGGGGAGGAGGAGACATTTGTCAAGTAAGCTTTGTTTAACAATTGACTTGTCCTTTCACCTGTGTATGAACCGTGATGGGTTTATATCGGGCTGAGGGTTGCAGAACTAACTTCCAGTGTATTCCTTGTAGAAACACTGAGGGCGGCCCATCGCAGCTGCCAGCCAACCAGGCGCATCATGGCACACATGGCCATCATGCACAGCCAGTAGCCACGGGAGTGGGGACGGCTGGGGCCCCTGCTGTGCAACAATACTAAAATTGTTTGCTTTCATCATGTTAAAGGTTCAACAGCTTCAGACATACCTTGGCCTGGCAGCAGGCTCTTGTGACCAGGTTACTGCCATTATTAGAATCGTTCTTAGGGAGGTGTATCACTGTTTTGGACTGTCAGGGGGCATGGGATGACTTACAACCCTCGAAGCAAGGACGTCAAGGCGGTAACTCAACAACGACATTCACTGACAATCATTGCAGATGTTCTTTTGTGGCTTACAAGTTCTGTGTGTTGAAAACCACATTGATGTTGTCCTTGGACATGAGCCGCAAATACATTATGCCTGGCCTAGGGTGTGTGACTTTATCCAGAATGAAATGCTCGCAATTTACAACACTAAACTTACACTAAGCTTGCTAATGGTGTGTCAAAAGTCGCTCTGGTTGTCCTGTTGTAGCCTTTGACTGCTGGCGCCGTTGCACTTCAAGATATATGAGTAAGGCAGTGATGTCAGCAGGATTCACACCACCAGTGCGAGACGCTTGACCAACGTCCAGAGGTTGCACCTGCAAGAGCTTTCATTTCGTCAACACAGTGATGTTGCAAGTAAAACCTTGGCTCTGTTGAACATGCATAGGGAAAGCTGCATTGCTATGCAAGACACTTGACAGCTTGCATGTCAAGTGCTGTACTGACTACGCTGCATGTGACTGTGCGTTGCATGCAGTGTTGAATTTACAAATCTGGCATAGATCTGCATGCTTGTGCTCATCTTATTCCTTTTTGACATATGGAGCTATCATGCTGGGTATCAAATCTTACCTTGGAAAGCTTTTCCCTTGCTTCCATAGAGATTGTCTTGATGGCCATATAGTCCATATCAGATGACAGCTTCTTGCCATACTTGGCGGTTGTCTGCTGCAGCTGCTTGGTCTGCCGCTTTATGAAACCAGCATACTTGATGTCAATTTCCACAGCCTCCTTAGCAGCATCGCTCATGGGATCATTTGAACCCTGATTATGTTGCTCCAGCAGGCTGCAATTGCACGCATACACTGCTGACCACAAGCTGAAGCCAGAAGGCAGTCATGAGCTCTTGACGAAGCAACATTCAGCTTGAAAAAGAATATCCAGGAAGTTCAAACCGGTCATTGACGTAAACAGTGGTGTGTCACAACCAAGGCACATGTGTGCACATCACACAAGCTGAGTATTGCCTGCAAAGAACACAGTCTGCTTCACTGCAGCAGCAGCACAAACAAGATTAGACAGGCCTACAGAGTGTAACAGCAACTGATGTGCAGCCTGTAACAGCACAGCTGGGTTTTGTTTTGTTTTGCTTACAGCACAGTTGTCACCTATAGTGGACATGGGGCCGCCTCAGGATGTCAGCCAGGGATGACGCGGTACTCATGTGCTGCTGACTGATTTCATTGGCTTGCAAGGACAAGGCACAGTCTGGCTGCACTCTTGTATTGGCAAGCCTTTCCTGCTCACTTGCAATCTGGGCCTGCACACACCAGGCTGACACATCTTGTGACTCGCTGGGCAACAAGCAACAGATCTCTCTTGCTGAGGAACATGCAACAGACACTTGATTGTGACTGGGCGACAACAGCTGCTCATCCACTGTTACAACTCAACACACCCGCAAACTTGCCATGACACCATTCTGTCTGGGATCTATTTCAATTATGCAACAGAGCAGCACATTGTAAAACCTGACGTGCAGGTGTGTCGCAGATCTCACACAACCATCCTGCCCCAAGTCAACTGGAGTTATGCAACCGAGCAGCACATTGTAAAGCCCAACATGCAGATGTGTTGTAGGGTATCCAGTACCTACCTGCTTCTGCTGGAAGCTGTTCCATCGTCTGTCATCAATGAGGCCCCAGCCCCTGGCTAGAGGCGTCAGACGCTGATCCGCATTGTCAGACCTCAGCAGCAAGCGGTACGCTGACCTGCTGGTCAGCATCCTGTAAGGCTCCCTTAGATCCTGTAATCATGTAGTATAGCTGTGTCAAAAACATGCTTTCAGGATACCTTATGTACAGCAGTCCTTGCATGCATGCGCCAAAGCTCGACAAGAACGGTGCCGGACTCAGAATTGCTAGACTTGCGATTGCTAGACTGGGAAGTCAACACTGCGTGAATCTACACGAGCTGGCGTGCCTGTCTTCAGGCGGTCAGTCTCAAAACCATGCGCAAGCAGAGCTTCTGTCAAGCCCTCTGAAGCTGCTTCCCCGGCCCTGGAAGCACCCAGAGACATGCTGTGATGATGTGTCATGCCTGCCAAGAGCGTGTTGACAGTCACAGGACGCATGCACACAGCTTAAGCTGCCTGGAGAATGCGTGCGTGTCGCTGCTTTGGATGGGCAAATGTGCATGGAATGGACATCTGCCTGTGGAGTCAATGTCTCATAGCGTTTGCAACTGTAGCAAGCAAACGACAACTCTCAGCAGGTAGAGAACACAGGACAAGTGTTGGATTCTGCATGAGAAAACATGCAGCTGAAATGCTCAGGTAGACAGCAGGTGAATGTACCTTCCAGCAGGCATGGAATGGCGACCAACCCAGATTCTGCCATTCATGAATGTGCCTGTTGTAACCACAGCAGCTCTGCATCTGAAGGTCAGCCCAAAGAAGGTTTTGACCCCCTGGATGTCATCATTGGGGCCTAGATCCAACCCCACTGCCATTCCCTCTCGGAGGAAGAGGTTGGGGGTTGCTTCCAGAATGCGGCGCATCTCATGCGCATACTCTATCTTGTCTGTCTGGGCTCTCAGGGCATGCACTGCTGGACCCTACACAGCGGCACAGTCAGAGCATGGACAGCACTGCAGTGAGCTTCCATCCTAGTCAGCCTTGTCTGCTCATCGTATCAAGTGCAGCAGAGATACAATCAAGTTTGTGACTGTCTTTTGGGTGACTTTGTCATGCTGTCAGAGTCCTGCAGAAGTGTCATTGCTGAATGTCTTGCAGTTACCCTTGATGCATTTAGCACTCGCTTTTGAAGGTAACACCGGTCTGCCATCTTTCCAATCTCCCCACCCAAAGCATCGACCTCATGAACCAGTTGTGACTTTGCTGGGCCTCCCACTGCCGGGTTGCAGGGCTGCAAAGGAAGTAGGGCAGTCATTGCTGACTGACTGCCCTACTGTATGCAATCATTGTAAAACCATATGGCCAGGACGCACTACTGATGCTGACCACAGTGTGCCTAGAAATACGTGCATGACATACCTGCCATGCTATCCGGTCAAGGTTCAAAGTCAACAGCAGGGTTCTGCAACCAAGTCTGGCAGAGGCAAGAGCTGCCTCACAGCCAGCGTGACCTGCTCCGACGACGACTACATCGTAGTCCTCTTCATCGTACCACTGATGTGTCTACAAAGTCAGTGCGAGAGATAGTACCAGAGCTCGACAGTGATCTGACAACGCTCTTGCTTAGCTCACCTCGAGACCAGGGTCCGATGACACATTCGCGCTGACATGATGATGCTGACGTCCGAGTGTGTCTTGAGACAGTTTCCTGCCTGAAGTCTGGGACCTTGACAGGCGGTGAGCGCAGCGTCTGCGTTGAGGCAAAGCACGAAAGCTCTCCAGGCAGTCGGACTGAGAACTGCGCCCGCTGGTGCTGGCACCACCTTGCTGTCTCGCAGCTGGTGTTTGCATACCGAACGCACCGTAGCTCGTCATGATGGACGTCAGGACCTGTACAGCTAGCGCTCTGCAAGTCTGGCCGTAATGATGTATACCTACAGTAATTTTAGTCATACTTTTGATGCTCTGGAAACAGTGTACGGGCTACACCTCTCAGAGATAGTGTGCAGATGTCTACCCTCAACTGATTTGACAAGGCTCGTTCGATCGGCATGCTTGCTGGCAGGTATAGGTATACGTATCTGTGGAGTTGAGAAGCCAGCGTGCGTAATGCAGAATATTTTTTCTACACACAACACATCTGAAGTGTTCCAGGACATGCCTTAGCTATAGGCGTTCACTTGAGGTGTTATTCTATGATTGCGTAACTCGCGATCGGCAGTGCAGTGCATTGGCCGCGTATCTGGTCTGAGTGACAATGTCTCGGGAATTTTCTGCCCGGATGACCGAAAAGTTCAACGTTGGCGGCATCCCGTGTCACACCGTGCACGACACGGTGCGGCTGCGGCTGATTCGTAAGGCGTTATCTTGTGTAAGTGGGCCTCTCTCGAGAGCTCGTGCGTACGACCGTCAATGTGTGCACTATGCTTTGGGACCTCCACCAAAACATGCCTGTGCGTCTCCGTCACACACAGAGCAACCGGTATCGCCCTACAGGCGGCGCCATCCATAAGCCGACAGGCGGGGCGTATGCCAGGTACTTCTATGCCATCCTGGGTTATTTTTGCTGCGAGCATTGGGCCAAATTGGCAATGGCTACCCTCACACCTATAGGCTACCCTCACACCTAGCTAGGCAGCCGCTGTACATTTTGTTGCCGTCTTGCTTCTTGGACATGACGGCTTTTTGCAAACCCGGGATATGATACAGTATATGACCGGTTGTCTTGATCAGCATGAACTGCGGCTTGCAGTATCCCGACTGCTGAGCCGTACCACGACGTGGGAACGCCAGTCATTGACTCGACAGGCATCAAGGGCCGATGTTCATGTGAATGCATCATATGATATTGGTCTGAAGGTGCGGCGACCAGATGCTTCACGATTGCGAGTGCATTTTGTAGGCAAATGCGCAATTACCATGCATCCGATGCATCCAGCAACATTGAGCATAAGCTCACTTGCTCACCAATTGTTCAGCTGGTTACTGTCACCTTGATCGTTCATTCTTGTGCATATGCATACAGAAGCTGTCCATGGCGTGGCAAACATATGATGACACCACGTTATAACGAGCACACAATGCGCAACGGACATGAAGGCATGTTGCTTCATAAAGCAACACCTACGTGCATGCAGGGTGCTGAAGCCAAGAGCAGGCTCTGGAGTGCAATCATCAAGAGCCATGGCTCTAGCAATGAAACATTGATAAGAGCAGTGTCAGCTGCATGCCTTGACGAAGATTATGGTTAACAAGCACACGCATCAGGGTATTTGATGCGCCCTGTGAGCTACAGCTTGATCATGAAGTATGTCAAGCAAGGCTTGCCTCATGATCAACCCAACAGCAAACGTGTCGAAGCAAAGCTGACAAAGCTGCTCAAAAGCAAACATCAGCAGTACTTTACTGCAATACATGGCCCACCCAGTTCAGAGCCACATATTGTTGCTAACTTGAAGGCTTTGGTCTTAAAGCCTCATCAGCAACAGGTTCAAGATGTGCTAGCCAGTACTCAGGTTGTGCCAGTTCATCCCGGCTCAAGCAGCTACCAAGCCCTTTACCAAAGTCTTGTCGCAGCCCTCAGCAAGAGCAAGCTAGCGCTTGGAGGCAGCCAAGCGCTGACTGCGGCAAAACCAACTGCCACCTTTGCTGTAAGCAAAAGCACCTATCGACAAGTCATGCAAAGGCAGCACTGTATTGTGACCATCATTCATACAGTCAAGTCTGTTGCAGCCTGAGTTACACATCCACAAATGTGACCTTCTTCTTGCCATGAGATTCTTGCTAAAAAAGAATGTAGTAATCAGATTGCAATGCAATGTAGCTGGCTATGCATGGCATGGCTGGATGATGCCTCCAACCTTGCTTAGCTTTCCAGGCCTTGTGTGCTTGACCTTTCTATTTGAATTTGCTCACCACGTGATATGCCAATAGCAGCGCAACACATGCATACGCCCACCTGCAGGCCCCATTTGTCATGGTGGAATCAGCTGGCCAAGCTGCTGCTGTGTACACCAAAAGCAAAGCTATAGGCAAAATTGGGCTGGATTGTGAGGGAGTCCACTTGTCCCGCAAAGGGCCTGTGTGCCTGGTTCAGGTATGCTCATCAACTGCACAGAGTACCACAGATCTTTAGAGTTGAGCCATCAGTGCACATGAGATTTCAATATGTTCAACGTGAGAAGGTGTTTAAGACCCAGGATACCCATACTGCTCTCTCCTGTGTGTAGCTAGACCATGTCCGGCATGACACAATGTCAATATGGATGTAGGCCTAGACCAAAAGAAGGTGTATAATTTCAGGGTCCTTCAGGTGATGAGCAAGTTCCTGCTGCGCATCATTATGGTCAGCAGCGCTTTGACCTCTCATGTTTGCATACACCCAACTTGCTCATTCACCTACATGCTTGGATGTGACTAGCTGCAGCAAACACATCACCCTTCCTTGACGCTCATTGCAACCCATCAACAAGACGTATCCATGTGTACGTATCACTCAGCGCTGCAATCTACTGCCAGGTGCAAGCTGGTGACACATGCTACATGTTTGATGTGCTGAAAGCGGGTGCAAATGTCATGAGTCAGCTGAAAGCTATGCTTGAGGATGTGTCAGTGGTCAAGGTCATTCACGACTCCAGAAATGACTCTGTGTCTTTGTTTTATCAGAAAGGCATCAAGATTCAGAACATCTTTGATACACAGGTGTGGTGCAATCTGACCAAATGCATGACTCCTAGTAGGCATGGCATGCTTTGTGTTACCGCCAAATCTGAACTCTTGCATTGGCAACATGCAACTGCAGAGTGCCTGAGGCACCATGGATTAAAGCGACCTTGCTGGTCCAGTAAGTGCAGCAACTGCCCATACTGCTAGCATTAATGGAGCATCCACTCCTTTTGTTCAGATGTTTGATGTCTTTCTCAGGTGGCTTATGGGCTCATTGGCTTGTGGGACATGCAAGCGCAACAGCAGGATCTCATTGGGCTGGAAAGCTTGCTGATCACATACTGTCTTCCTGCTCCTGCCTCCAAGCAAGGTGGCCACCCCTTGCAAGCATCGCTCAATGTCAAAGCTGCAGGTTGCCTGCAGCACTGTTTGCATGCATGTCAAATGTCACAGCCATATGGCAGTTACTAGGCATTTTACCCCCCCCCCCCCACCCCACTTAATTGCATTTATGCCACAGCCATATCACATATCACAGTATGTACTATGTGTCCTCCAGGTACTGCTTGACTACTCCTTTGGTAGCACGTTTTCGTCAATAAACAAGACCGGCAATGCTCTCCTGCAGGCTAGCACATGTACACATATGCATCAGCATTGCGGCCTGTGTGATGCATTGTTGCTGCATATGAAAGGCGCGCAGCTCGATGTCTAGTTTGGATTTCGCCCTTCATGCAATGCAGCTGTCACAAAGAGGTTCAAAGGTGACTTTGGCATGTGGAAACGACGTCCCATACCTCAGGACCTGTTGCAGTACGCTGTTGATGATGTTGCCCAGCTTCCTCTGTTGGCAGACAAGCTCATACTTGGCATGGGCAAGGCCCAGCTGCAGCTTTTGGCAAGACTCAGTGCAGCTTGGTCTCAGAGCCTTTGGTCAGCTTCAGACAAAGAATTCGGCAAAGGCTACAGCAGCATTCGTGCATTCCCGTCCACAGGCTCATGGCTCATGCAAGTCTTCATGGTTGCCAAGAAAGAATCTTAAAAGACATGAGGGGTTCACCTGCAGGCAAGCAGCATTGCTAGCTGAAGCTGTTGTGTAGTCTGTTTTTTGAACCTCAACTAGCTAGATCTGTAGACTGCACAATATTGTGCTATCCATGCATAAATGCATGGATAGCAGTGCCAGCAGTGCCACTACTTGAATGAGCCCTTGCAATGGTGACCAGCTCATGCCCGGGCTGATGACGTAAACAGGCCTTGAAAGCCAACCACAAAGCCAAGCAATTCAGCACCTTACATTGGAGATCAACTTTGCCTTGTTCAGAGAGTGATCACTAATACTCACTCCTCAGCAAAATCTGTCATGTTGCAGGTTGTCTGAGCTCTGTTGCAGGGCACAGCTTGGCAAGTCTATGTTGGCTGTCAGTCGCTGTGTGGTCCTGCACCTGTTGCAAGTTTCATGCGTGGCATGCCTTGAGTCATCTGTGATGTCAAACGCTGTGACGTTCAATGATTCCACCTCACACTAAGGTTTGAGGGCGAGATTAATCCTGGCTACAGCCCAGATTTAGCTACACAATCACGTATCTTGCTGGAATCTCAGCTGATGATTAATCCGAGCTGCATCCTGGATTCATCCGTTTTTGCTATGC
>JAABUP010003818.1_pt1 | contig 26053 bp, 39 predicted proteins | sample 5559201 | NCBI WGS metagenome assembly JAABUP01 (sample SAMN10711887, study PRJNA513373) | rock metagenome | isolation source: Antarctica rocks | place: Antarctica
GGTATGGCCTATACCTTGCTGCAATGCAGCATGCACCATCCTACCATCTTTTCTCAATAACAAGAGGATGTTGGGTCCTCTGCACTCGGAGTGTCATTTGCAATGAGCTCTGTTTGCAGCACAATCTGCATGCAGTGACTGTGTTGTATCATATAAGGGGTGGCAATCAAGCAAAGACCGCTGGAAAGCTCTTTTGAAAGTCTCCCAAGCCAGACGTGTGATGCCCATAGGTCCAAATCTTATCTCAGCAAGGGATCAAGGAGGTCACATTGCTGGGGCAGAATGTCAACTCCTATGCAGACACCTCTGCCTTGCTAGGGCAACCAATCAAGAGAGGCACAGACACAGATGCAGACCCCTTTGCAATATATGCTCAGGTTAGATACTTGGAATGTTGTCTTGCCATCAAGCAGGACACTTGGCATCAGGGCTGATGCAAATCGGGCTTGGAATACCATCATAACTCTCCTGTTCCTGACTGAGTCACTCAGAAAAGAAAAGAAAAGAAAAGACGACACCTTTCGCCGCCAATTTAATGAGAAGCCAAGTATTATACTGGGCTGCCCAGGGACTGAGTCACTCACTGCTATGCATTCACACAAGCTGACAAGAGCTGCACATGTGGCGCGTCACTTGTGATGCATGTCTGTGAGGAGCTGCCAGTGAGTGACTACACATTTTGCTAAGGGCCCTAAGGTCAATGAGATAGAAATGTTTATGCAGGTAAACAACATTGGTTTCTAATGCAGGGCTTCCAAAGTGTGTACAAACCACAAAGGGGTGGAGCTGTGCAGTTTGCAGAGCTGCTGGATGCAGTGGCTAGTGTCGATCCAGAGATGCGCATTCGTTTCACCTCCCCTCACCCAAAGGACTTCTCTGATGATGTCCTCAAGGTGAGCACGCTCTTGCCTGCCATGCTGCAGCTGCATATTTCTAATTCATGCCAAGCTGCAATTTCAGTCAACACTGCTGTATTGTGTAGACCTGGCTTTTGCCGTCTTCAACAAGTGTGGTGTATACATGCTGTATACTCATGCATTCATGTCGCATTTGTCTGCATCTTACATGTGCCAGCTAGCACACAATGTACGCAGAGTTGGCGCTAATGGACACCTTGTCAATGTGACTGTATGATGCTGCAGGTGATTGCCACCCGTCCAAATGTGTGCAAACAGTTGCACATGCCAGCACAAAGTGGCAACACCAACATGCTGGAGCGCATGCGAAGAGGGTACACACGTCAGGCATACGATGATCTGGTTGCTCATGTTAGAGATGTCATACCTGGGGTTGCTCTTTCCACTGATGTCATCACAGGTCTGTCATTTCATCATCTCTAGTCCTGTCTGGCTCTTGCTGCAGGCATACACACAGCTTGCTGTTTGTCATGCCTGTGTGAGACAGCTTGCACAGATGATGCAGTCAAGCACAAACGCTTTCTGCTTCAATGATGAGTTCTCTGCACCTCATTGTGTACAACTACGCTGATGCCATCAAGCGAAAACTGCTGCGTGCTGGATCAGCTTTGCACAAGGTGTCTTAATCTGGGCAGATGGTTGAGCAGTGTGCATGTGCAGCTTGGGACTTGGCACCCTGCTGGAAGAGTGACAGGTTGCTCTGTTGTCAGCTGTCACTGTTTGCGTGCTTGCGTCAGCTATTCAAGACTACTCATCCTGGGACAGTCAAGTGTGCTAGTGATCCCACACTGACATGCATTGTTCTGATGTCACAGGCTTCTGCGGCGAGACAGAAGAAGAGCATGAGGACACACTGGACCTGATGCAGCGCACCCAGTACGATCAAGCCTTCATGTTCGCCTACAGCGAGAGGGAGAAGACCCATGCTGCCCGCCATCTGGCAGACAATGTACCTGCAGACGTGAAGTCTCGCCGCCTGCAGGAAATCATTGCCATATTCAGAGAGGGGCAGCTGCGCCAAAATGAAGCTGAGATTGGCAAGATTCATCTGGTGAGTTGTAATCGCGAGTTGTGTACGTGTGTCCTCAGGAGCCTGGTGCGCTCAAAGTCTTGATCAAGGTGCCTGATGACAATGCCTACACTTATCAAAGTTGCAGCTGCCCTGATGCTGCCTTTGCAAGAGGTTCATGCGTGCGTCATAGCTAGCAGCGAGGCTGATCTGTCTCCAGCTGCCCATGCATACCTTAAGCAGTCCACCTGCTTCTGACATAAGTGGTGGTGCAGGTGCTGGTTGAGGGCTTCTCCAAGAGGTCTGACTCCCAACTGAGCGGCAGGACTGACCATATGAAGAGGGCTATCTTTGATGATGTCCCTGTTGCAGCAGAGTACACTGGAAAGCAGAATGGAGAGCTAGTCAGCCTCAAGCCTGGAGACTATGTGGCTGTCAAAGTACATTCCTGCTCCACAGGCACGCTGTTTGCAGAAGCGCTAGGCAGGATCAGCCTACAAGCCTTTGCTGCAGCCCAGTCTGCTGCTGCTGATGGCCATGACTTTGTTGCAGCAGTACATGCTGCGCCTAGAGAGGCTGCTGCAATGGCTTGCTGATGTCTTGTCCATGCTATGAGTTTGCTAGAGAACAATCTCACTATTTTGGAAGAGCAAAGCGCTTGCTCTTCTGATCTTACCATGTTTTGCGTGGCCGGTCTGAACATTTGTGTGTGAGTGCAATCGTTCAACTCTTCTGTTGGTGCTGGTTTTTGAGCGCCCAGGCTTCATCTGACCGTAAATCACTCTGTGCATGTTAGTTTATTGTGCAATGGTATGTTGCAGCGCACACCTTGTGTTTATTTCATCTGAATGCAATCATTTAAAGCACCGCTGCCTGTGTAGCACCCTCAGCCTGCGTCCTTTTCCTTACTATGAACTTATGAGTAATTTTCATGATATTGAGCTTCATATGTAAAAGCAGTGCAGGCCTTGAATCTTGGACAAACAGCAGACAACATATCCATGCATACCCCTCTGACACATACCGACTCTGCTGTCAAGCAGGCCTGTCATGTTCTTTGTAGGCCATTGACAGCTTTGCTGATGGCACTAAGTACCACAAGTGTAAACTTACAAATAACACCGGGTGAGCTATGGTACAGCATATTGTGTGGGTCTGTGAGGCAAGGGCCTAACTTCAGTTTGTGGCAGTGGGAGCTCAATCAAGCTCTGGCATCCAGCTGCAACTACGTGTCCTGCTCCTCAAACATGGCATCTAGAAGCCCATCTTGGCCTGTGAGCAGGCAAGCAAGATTGTTAGGTTGATGGGAATTGACACGCTTTCCGAAACAAAGTGTCACTGGCTACAATGGGCTGATATGTCAAAGGTATGGGCTACAGGATTGGACCAATATCATCAAAATGCAAACAGCTGTGAGACACAGCACAGCATGTCTGGGCTTGCTGCCATCAGGTGAGGCTCAAGACCAGATGCAGCTTGTGAAAACATGGTATTGCAGACAGTAAGCAGTGACTCACCAGAATCCTGACAGGCTGTGGTCTCATGCTCTATGGATTCTGCTCCCATCAACCAGTCCTGAGAGGCTGATGTTTGACGTGACTCCTTCAATGCCTGAGCTTCAGCGTCAGTCAATGGAACCTGCCCTGCACACAGATGCTTGTACATGCATGTAAATGAACCACTGCATCTGAATTTCTTAGCAATGCATGCAAAGTACTGGACTGTATCAGCGCTTGACTGAACACAGCATGGAAAAGGTGTATCATCAAGACTTCTTTCCTGCATGCCCTCAAGCATGACCCGTGGTTGGAACAGCATGAACAAGACAAATTGTACGACACAATCTTTTGCCCGGTCTGACCTCTGGGAGCAGTTCTTTGTGGGGGCGCAGCAACATCAAATTTGAAGCCATGGCGGCTGCTTTCTTGGTAGCCAGCCCAGATGGCAAAATGGTGCAGCACAATAGATGTTGCCACTGTGACATTCAGTGAGGCTGTGCCCTGACCATGCTGAGGAATGTACACACAAGTGTCACAGAGCTTCAGCTGAGCAGCAGATAAGCCTGTGCCCTACAACACAAGGGTACTGCCTTCAGCTCTTTGTCAAAATGCAGTGCAACTAGGACACACAGCAGGCAATAGGTTTACCTCATTGCCAAGCATGAATGCTGTACTGCCATGAAAAGGATGTTTGTTTACTGCTTGAGCTGCCTCAGTTATCTCAATGCCAACAATGGCACACCCTGCGCATGTATCGGTTCAGAGCTCAATGTTTCAGTGCTCAATGTTTACCTTGACCTGAGCCATGTGACATGTGCATTGTGGAGTTTGCAACATCAGGGTGGCTATGTTTCTCAACAGCTTTCTCTAGAGTTGCATCTGCAGTGATTGCAAACCTTTCTCGCTGCGAAGCCACGTGCAACATTCATCCAGACTGGCAAAGTATGCAAGCGGCACATGAGCAGCTGAACCATGACTTCCGAAGGTATTGTAGTGTCGTGATCCCACCAAGCAAATCTGCATAGAATGCATCAGCTTTGAAGCATATCAACAGGCAATCAGGCGCAGGTACAGAAAGTCTCACCTTAGCGACGTTGAAAGCAGTAGCACTCCTGGCTAAAGTACCGATGTTGTGCTTCTTGGCTACATTGTGAACAATTATATAGCACTCTGGGTCGGATGTGCTAGGACCAGGTAAGTCTTCTTGCATAGTCCCAGGCAAGCAACAGAGTCCAGACGGTGGGCCGTCACAGCTGCAGCTCTCAAATCGTCACCTGAGCAGCTTACCGTGAAGCATCCCACTAGCGTACGAGTCAACAACTTTGTTCACTTGAAGTCGAGTCACAACGAGCGTTTCTGATCTGACAACAGTTCGTGTCGGAGCTTTTTAGACGAAGCGCAGCTCAATAGGTCAAACTTGAGAACAGAAATACAAATTCTAGCAGTGGCCGCCGTACTGGCTCCTTCAAACTTGCCGTACTGCAAGGCCTTTTCGGCAGCACAGACCCATCCACGGCAGACCGCCCCGTGCCCGTGCTGCAAATGTACAGAACCGTTTTATACCCCATAGCGTCTTCGAGGCTGAAGGTCTCATTGTAAGCGCACTGCAAGTTGAACTTCTCGCCAGCCATCAGACCAAGAGTTGTGATAGCTGAAGTTTCAAGGCAACAAAAGGCGTGAGCAGATGAATTATCCACCTGCCGATTCCAGTGCGCAGCAGAGAACTGGTCGGGCAATGGGAGAGCGGCCTGGTGTCGCACGGCAAAACTTCACCAGCCAGTTTGTGGTTGAAGCGCCAGGTCAACTACTACAACGTTCTTTGCCTCAAGGCTTAAGTCCTGCTTGCATTCAATTTTGCACGGTTGGCGCTGAGATATGACTTGTTGTGCAGGGGCACGGCGCATCGTTGAGGCAGTAGAGACAGACCCTCACAGAATAGCACAGCGCCAGAAGCAGATTGACTATGGGAAAAATACTCTTGGGTACCAGAGATACATTGAAGAGGTTCCAAGGTAGGGCGCCAAGCAATTTTGCAGGAATGAGACAGGTTTCTCAGCGGTTTGTCCAGGATGCGGTCAGCCAGGCCGCAAAGTACAAATTGTAGAATATGTTCTTTTTGTTCAGGTATCTACGCCGTAAGATCAGTACAAGGATATCAAAGCATCCAGAAACCCCTGATGTCACCCAGATCTGCAGCAAGCGCAGCTTTGATGGCCAGGCAAAGAAGTGGCGGCGTGAGCTGCACCTGTGGGATCCTGAAGAGGAAGAAGATTTGATTGAACCAGTCCTGGTGAGCGGCTTGCCAGACCTGTGTTGTCATTTCAAGCTGTATCTTCAAACGCAAATTTTACTAGGTAATCAAATTTGATGTAACTTGTAAGCATTCTCCGCCTCGCTGTTCCTAGACAGCGTACTGTTACATGCTGTCAGTCACGACATTGTTCCCCCCATATTTTCAAGTGTTCATGTCATGACAACAGCGTCATGTTATCATAATTACTTGAACCTGTGTTTGCTTCTGATAGTCAGCTGTCAGTGCAACACAGCACACAAATGTCAGTGCTTTATCAGTACTTTCCAAAAGGCTACAGCTTACAGGCTTCTCATGCACTCACCTCCTGTGCATCACCTGAGCTTGATACCACATATGTGATTCGTATGACTTGTGCTGCAGCAATTGGCACAGCCTGTGGAGAGCCCAGAAGGCAGTGAATCATCTCGTGCTTCCATCCGTGCTGTACATACATCAATCTCTGCTGCAGCACCTGCTGCAGTCCTTCCCACTGTCGAGGATCCTGCCCCCAGCACATTCCTCTCTCCAAAGAAGCAGAAGACAGACACAGGGCATGCGGTGAGCGTATGAACCAGCAAGTGTTCACTTGGTGTTTGACATGCGCCATCATAGCAAATTGCACAAGAGCATGATACTAAGTCAAGTAAGATAACAGCTCATGAGTTTTGTGATTTCAGCGCCTTGAGCAGCTGACTCAATAGCAGATCCAGGCTTTTTGCTATCTGAGCATGCAGTCTGCAGTTCGTCAGCTGACTGGCATCTGCACAGAGCTTGTGTGTTGATGGTTGCTTGCTCTGAAGGTCCCTCAGCATCCCTCACAGCCACGCCTTGATGTTGCCAGCACTGCTGCTGTCCCAAGGAAGACAGTTAGCACAGGCAGCAAGCGCAGCTACCAAGAAATGGACAATGTGAGTACTGCCTGTCTTACCTGCATGTCTGTTGATGTCACTGAACACAGCTGTCAGGCATGCACTGCTGAAGTAGCCTGTGTTGTGAGGGTTTGCTCTCCCAGGACTGACTTTATCCCATGCGTGAATGCCTGCGTCAAAACGACATCGGGCCTTGGCAATGCGCCTGTCCAATTCATAAAATTTAGCTGGTCTTGATGTGTCTGGGGCGTGTGCAGGAGGCTAGTGGCTCTGGGCACATGACATATGGGGCACATGCTGATGCTGTCACAGAACTGATTGAGCCCAAGCAGGAACCTGAGGAGGAGCAGGCACCCTGGGATGACATTAAGACAGAGGACCCAGAAACCTCTACCGCAGCTGCTAGCGCTAGGCAGCCAAATGACATCTTTGGCCCTGCTGATGAGTTTGACTGAAGACTCATATGAAGAGGCATGCTCTCACACTGAGATATTGTGTGAGATGCCAGACAAATGAATGAAGTCCACAGTCACTATCTTCACCAGTTGGACATCTTGTTTGGTTGCATCGTAATATGACTCTGATATACTACCTGGTATACCGTAGTAATACAGACTGTCGAGTTGTCTCATGTAGCAATTATGGCGTCCTCTCAGATTCTATTTTAAGCAGAACTTCACGCAAGCAGCTGTGACAGAATGCATTGCCAAAGCATCACTCAAGATAGAATGGTTAAATGTCACAGTCCAAATCCCAACAGCAACAACCTTTGTCAGAGCAGGCAGCATACAACATGTTAACATGCTTGATCCTTGTGCAAGAAAGGTTGCACTTCATGCTGGTCATCCAGTCGCATTGGCCTCTTTAGGTGTCACACACACAAAAGGCTCTGAAAATCATGACATGGGTCCACATTGACCACAGTCAGGTTCCCAACAATTGTACAATATACAGCCAGTTCCACTTGAACGCAACACATTAAACACAAACACACCTGTTTCAGAAATATTATACAAAAGCTATACTACATGCTGATAGACATTGTTGCCCTGGTCTGGGGCTCTCACATGAATGCCAGATGCTGCTTGCTTGACTGCCTGCTTCTATAGAAACTCATCTTGAATAAGGTTCCTTAGCACCATGTCTTTATCGAAAACTTGGTCAAAGACATGGTCCACAGCGTTGTCTACCGTCCTGTTTGTCAATGAACCGCGTGACCTGCTAAGTGCTGTCAAAGAAGTGATGACAGCTTCTTTGAACTTGAGGCCCAGCCTGCGCTTTGACATTGTGGCCAGAAGTGCTGATACAGTAATAAGGAGCGTAGCTGTGGCTCCATACAAGCTGATGTCGCTGCTGTCCCAAGCCCCAAATAGACCTTGCTGAGGAGCCAGGATCTCTGCCAACACAGCAACAGCAAAACCAACCTGCAAAAGGTCACCACACATGGTATAAAGAGTCACATTGCATTCTCTTCCTACAAACAACAGGCCATAGCTGGCAACATAGTCCAGCAGCTCACCATTGCAGATCTGCCTGCCAACTCCTCAAATTTCTGTGTGATTGCCTGCATAACAGTCGGATCACGTCACCCTCCGGTCTGATAAACACGAAAACACAGGATCAAAAGGCCATGAAGCATGCAAAGGTAAGGGCTGTATTGACTCACGTTGCTTTCGACACAAGCTGAAATCAACCGCAATACGCGGAGCTTTTCAGTTTTATTGCGCTGACGCTCTTGCATAGCATCTCGCCGGACCTGGCGCTGACTCTGGGCCTGACAACGAAAGGTGCCTTTGCTGGGTCTGCTGCAGGATCTGCTAAGGCCAAGCTGAATCGGGCCACATCGCCTAATAGTGACAGGCAAGCTGTTCATCTGCTTGCTGGCCAACATGTCCTGACGTATCAGCGAGAGTCTGCCCGAAGATGCCGCGCTGGTGCAAGGTGCTGAACAGCAGGCGCGTCAACAAGCTTCGTTTCTTGGCAATGAGTCTGGCTTTGATGCAACTGACCGCCAGTCGATGGACGCCAAAGGTGATCGGCGTTAGGTAGGAACTGAGTATGCGCGCGAAGTCACTTTGTTAAACCGCCTGAAATGCATGGCTGCAGGCATTTCACGAGGGTCTAGTCATCAAATTACTAGACGTGGACTTACAAGAGGCCAGGAATTGACAGGAAGCTGTGTTAGAAGCTATTCATTTGTCTGATGTGCAAAGATTCATTGATACATGTCCCTAGGCTTGCACTACTCTGCAGAGGCTAGTGAAGTGCTCAAAACAGCAAACAAAATTTACGCATCTGTGAACTTGGCACAAACACACACAAAAAAGCACAAGAGGCTGTATGCTTTGCATGATCTCTGTCGTTCGTTCGATGTTACCCGGCGTAGCTGCCACAGTGCTGCCCATGTGCGACAAAGACACAGGCACACCAAACATGTGCGCTGAGACACAAGCTAAATGTTGCTTTTGAGAGCCAGCTCAGCCAGCCTCAACCTCTGCAAAACATCATTGCCGTATTGATGGTCCTCGCTGTCCTCTTCCGCAAGCCAAGGCCCAACCACAAGCCTCAAGAATGTCAACAAAGAAGCTCTAAACTCATCAAGTTGCTCCTGTCCTGCTATGCGACTGAACACTGACTGGACTGTATCATTGTCTTTGCATACAGACAGCATATGCCTGAAAGTGATTCGCCACAGTAGCATGCTGCGAGCTGTCATGGTGGTGCTAAACTCCACAACCTGCAGCAACCAATCACACCCTTTTTGGCCCTAGTAAGGACAGCAGCCAGTATGTCCATATCATAGCAGATATTATGGCTAACCCAGGTGCAAAGTTGCAGCAACAGGAGTAGCAGCAGGTGCAGCAGCCACAGTAGGGCTTATCTGATGGAGTTCAGCATAGGAGATCATGCACAGGAGAACAGCAGCAGCAGCAGCAGCAGCAGCCAAAGGACTGTGTCCACACACAACTGAGCAAAGGAATAGCCACTGCAACAGCAGCAGCAAGAGCATGGCCCACCTTCAAGATAGTCGCCGACAGAGTGAAGCTTGCAATGAGTTGGGCAGTAAGGTGAGCCAAATTGATGAGGCGGCGCATGTCAGTCTGCTCCACCAGCTTGAACTGGTCCCACAGGCAGTACTGCAGGGTCACCCGGTGGGCTTTGCTGGAAGCCAGCAGGCGCTGCAGTAGGTGGGAGTAGTAGGGGTTCCAGCTGCGCTCTTGCAGACAGCACTCCACTGTCACTCTCACCACCTCCCTCTCTGACTCACCCTGCACTTTGCATTCGTTTTTTCATTACATCAATAGGGATATACAACACACATGGAATGGCGGTTCCTGTTGAACTGTGCCACTGCAGCCAACATTCTCCCCGGTGCGCTTGGGTGTTTGGTTGGCAAACCTGATGCTGAGCAGGCACACATGATTGTGACGCCCCCAAACAGCACAGACTGCAGCTTTTGGGGCGATACACTACATTAAACAATTGGTTCTGTTGTCCTGATTTGGCCTTCTGACACAACAATCACAAGAAGCAGCTGGTGACCTGCTACAGGCAGTAGTACATTGCGAGTATTCATAAGACCCACACACTTACGCCTCATGACAGCTAGCTGATGCAATCAGCAGCCTATGTATGGCTTTGCACAGCAATGTGACCCCACCTTGAGAGGTAGACGCAGCAGTCGGTCTGAAGCATCAATGTAGTCTGCACTCCCCATGACCACACAGAAGGCAGCCCGCCTTGCATCTGTGCTCATCCTCTGTGCCGCTGCCAGCTTCAGCAGCTCTGCACCCCCAGGCCCCCCCTCACCACCCTCCAAGGCCGCCATGGCCATACCACCCTTCATGGGCTGCAGGCTGTCTGTGTCTGCAATGCTGGGCATCCACCACAGACCCTGCACCAGCAACAGCATGGACACTATCATCATTAAATATCATACAAAACGAAGATATCATGTTGTACTCAGGCATGTGGTGGGTGCTGTAAGGTAAGCCTTTGTGAAATATAGGTGCAGCTTATTGGTGCGCCTGGCAAGCCTGTGGCTGCTTATCTGCTGGGTATGTGCTGATATGGCAAGCTGACAATTGCTGATCATACCTGATCGTACCAGTGTACTTACCAACGCATACATGATCTGACCAATGTAATTACTTCAAGAAACCTTGCAAAACATATGCAAGAGATCGATAGCTTTGCACACCGAGCCTGCATGTTCTCTGGGTCCATTCGTGCCCCTGCTAAGGCTTGCAATAGCACTTCTTCTACCTCATCCAAGGGAGGGTTGCACCAAGTGCTCTTCCCAGCCCATGTATAATTAGTGTGCCTGTTGGCTGGGCTCCAAAAAGTCAGGGTAAAGTGCATTCCTGCCCTCAGGTCAGGTCCACTTGCTGTAATGGCCCATACTGAGTGTCGCAGTGCTGAAACATTTCCGAAATGTCATAAATTCCCGAAATCTTTCAGCATCACGACACTCAGTATGGGCCATTACAGCAACTGGACCTGACCTGAGGGCATGAGTGCAGATGAGATTTTGTGATCATCTGCTTTGTTTGCAGTCTCCAGCGCATGTGACAGAGCTGCCAGTCCTCTGTCAGCAATCAGAGCAGCTGCTAACGGATGCTGCAAGACAGTTGAACACAGCCAGGGCATGATGGTGTCAGGATCCTTGTAAGACTCAGAGTGTCGACCAGACATTCGGACAGTATTTCTCACCTTCTTGCTGGATGTGAGCAGTTTGTTCCAGGTAAGTCCCTTGAGCTGCACATGACCCACATGGCACTGCTTGAGCCATGTGACGACAGCAGGGGACAACACTGCAGCTGGCCCGCTGGCTTTGTCCCTCCTCTTGTTGTTCTTGATGTCCAGAACCAGACTGAGCATGATCTCAGCTCGTGGACTCATGCCTCCGTCGGAGCCTGCCTTGGCTGCTCTTGCATGCACAGCCACCACAAATTCCTGCAAAGGTTCGACAGGTCACACAACTGCATGGTCTAATGTTAGTCAAGCATCTGAGCTTAAGGAAATTCAAAGCATGTCAACACAGCACGGAGCAGTTGCATCATCACAAGCCACAGCAGACATTGCTGGTAACAATCTGTATGCTAGGGATGAAGAGGAAAAGCTGTTTCAATAGCTTGTTATTAGCCACTGCCACAGAGGGACGCTTCCTATGCAGCTTGACTTTGCCAGAGGCTCCTAAAGATGCCGCGCTTTCACACGACAAGACTAGCAGGACTAGCTACATTGAGAAATCATCCAACAGCATTAAGACTAGCTGCAGTCGCTGTTCTGCTTTATGCAAGCATGCATGCACATGTCAAGACTGCATACCTTCATGCTCACAGAGTCATCTGATCTCAGCTGAAGCCCACAAGACTGCAGCAGTGTCAACATCATTGCCACATCTCCCTCTGCAAACCTGCACAATGTTGAACATTGAATGTTCAGGTCATGTTGCATAAGCCATCATTCAAAGTCAAAAGGTTGTGTAGCTGTTTTACCCGCAGGATTGCAGCAGACTGTCCAAATAGCATGCGTCAAATTACACAACAGACAAATGGGAAGTACGAGTCATGAGGACATTATGCCAAAGCTAGCAGACAGCACCATGAGCCATCCTCAAAGCTACAATGAGCTTCTTGAGTCATGAGCTCACTTCTGATCGGCATTGCTGCAAGAACATGAGGTTTTCGAGTCACACGCTTGGCATTGCTGAAATCGCACCTTTGTGTGAGATGGTCCAGAAAACTGTACATTGTGCTTGCAGGCAGCAGGCCACAGGTGTACAGGTGTGCCAGGACGCTGGCAAGGTTAGCACAGGTGAGAGACTGGTCTTGCTGACTGGCCTCTTCCAGACGTGCAGCCAAGGCTGATGTGAAGTTTGCACCTATGCCTTGAGCATCGCTGGTGCCTGTCAAGCCTGACATGAAGGCAGCTACCACAGCTGCAAAGCGCTCTGATGCACGCGGGCCCTCTGCTGCTGCCTACAACAGAACACCACATCAGGCTACCAGTTAGATATACGCTCTTTTCGATCCCAAAACGTCTAATGTAGTTCAGAAATGTCATCCCTACACTGGAAATCTAGATAGAGAAACGTCTGGGGACAGTAAGATCGCGTTTCTACATTGTGGAGATGTTTTATGAAGGGCTTTGGGCTTTTTTGGCATGGGAGTGGAGATGGCAACATTGCTTGCTTTGCTATGTACTGGAGCTTGGTTGTGGTGCTGTTATCTGCCTGACCAGACTCATGACTGCTGACACTGCAAAGCTGCAGTTCCAACAAGCGATGTGCCTGTTGGGCCTTTCCAGTTATGTGACCTTTGAACACTGGCATTCCTTGCCCCAAGCACAGTCAAAGCTATTACTCAGGGAGCTTCACACCTAAACATGGGGAATATACGGGTTTTTTGCGCAAACAGAAAGGCAGCGTGCCAGACACAGCTGCTACATCTGTGACGCTGCATGCCTGACCCTGCTGCATTGTTGCGTCATATTGGCAGAGTCACAGGCCATGTCTGAGGCTGAACTTCTTCTCTTTTGGCTTCCAGTGCTTCAACTCAAAGGACAACACAGCACGTGCAGAAGGACATGTCTGACCTGCAGCAGTTCAGCAGTGACGGCATCTGCAATGGCTCTCTCCCCTTCTTGCTCAGCCAGCTGCAGCACATCTGCCACAATGCCCGGCAGGTTGCTGTCAGACATGCGGTTCAGCAGACCCCTCACTCGCCGCTGAAGCTGAGTCAACCCCCCTGCCGCAGCCTGAGCTGCTGCTCGCGCTGCTGGGGGAATGTACTTCTCACTGGACGCCTCAACTGCATGCCAGGAGGACCCTTCAGTCAAGTCCAAAGCAAGCCAAGAGCTGCATTCCCAGGCTGCAGGGAACGCCAGAAGGACAGCGCCACAATCAGCAGGGAAACACATGTTCAGGCAGCAAGCGTTTGCCCTCTCACATGCTTGATGCCTAAGCCCGGAGGCCTAACTATTGCAGGCTGACAGAGCTGGTGTGAACTGTGTTCTGCAACAAGCAGGTATGCCTGCTTTGCTCAGCCCAGGCAGAAACTGGCATGGGGTCACAGTAGGCATTGTAGGCTCACCAGGAGTTACTGCAGCCCTGCCGCTGGTCTCAGCTGGCATACCAGTCTGCCTGTCCTCCATCATTTCCTGACTCAGATCAGAATCCAGCTCAGATTCCAGCTCCAAATCCTCCTCTGAGTTCTGTTCAGATGCGCTGTCACTGTCTTGCATGAGCATATTGAGGTCACCATCTGACTCACTGTCCAGATCATGTTGGTCACTGAGATCAGTGCCATCTGAAGCTGATGCCTGCATGGCTTTGCCCTTCTTGCTATTGGCTGTTGGTGGAGCCATCTGTGGCGAGACAGGTTCAGCTGCCGAGATGCCTACAAACATTGCAGCAGATTTGCAAGTCAGTGCAACGATCAGAACGACATAGAGAGTGAGCAAGGGACAGTACCTTCAAGAAGATCATCCAGCCCATCATCAGGGCCCTTTGCTTTTGTCTTGTTCTTGCCTTTCAGGCCGAGCTGCTTGGCCAAGTGCTGCTGAAACGCCAGCTCTGCTGCTATGCTCTGCTGGCCTTGCCCCTGCAGGCCTCACAATGCACAGGTTTGGTATCAGCCTTCGGTGGACGTGAAGGCGCAATGCCAGCCAGCACAGCGAACGTCACCATACTGGGCAGGGCTTTTGGTATGCAACTTGCAGGCCTGCCTGGATGACAGGATAGAATTGTGTCACCAAACAAGGCACAGGAATGGGCAATGCAGCCAAAGGCTGAGAGTGAGAGAGGAGCTCACAATGAGTGATGCTGGCTCAACAAGCTCATCAAACTTGGTTGTCTTGCGTGCAGCTTTGTTTGCCTTCCTGCCACTGCCGCGCTCTTTGCTTCTAGCATCCGCAACAGACTTGGCATGCTCACTGGGCCGCGCTTGTTTTGCTGCAGGTGTCTCCAGCTGCAAAGCACAAACGCCTCATTGCATGCCATCACTAGGTCTCAGATACAGATAGCAACTGCTGTACCTGCTGCCTTGCTTGAGCCTTCCTTTTCTGCCCGGCATGTTGCTCTGCTGGCGGTGAAGCAGGCAAATGGTTCTGATGCTGCTTTTGAGTGAACTGATGTCGCTGTTTTCCTTTCTGTTGTCGCTTGAGTTTGCGCTGAGCTTTTCTGTCTGCTATGGCAAAAGCCTTGCTCACACGCTCGTTTCTTGCCCCGAGATGATCATCTGCCGCGCTGAGCTCCTTGTTGAGCTTAGATGGCAACGCTGGACCTTGTGTGGATCGAGGTTTGCTGCGAGCTGGCATCGCGCTTGACCATACACTGCAGCAGCTGCAGACGCAGTTTGACCTATCGAAGTCAACCCCGGCGAAACCCTAATTCACAATGTCTGAACTCCGAGTTTTTTTGCCATGTGTGTCTGACGCGCATGATGGCTAGCAACCTCAGAGTCAGTACAAAACCGTCATGGGAGCAAACAGAAAGCTTCAGGCAGAGATTGACAGAACGCTCAAGAAAGTGAACGAAGGAATTGACGTCTTTGATCAGATCTGGGAAAAGGTAAATTGCCGAGTTGCTGCTGCAGCATCCCGAGACATGTAGTTTGTTTACTTGCACTACATGTTGCGTAAAGCACACTTCACCTGTCAGGCTCTACAATCACTTTCAAACGTGGGCAGATTCTGACTCATGCTTGAACTCAGTGTATGACACAGGTCTATGACACCGAAAACGTGAATCAGAAAGAAAAGTACGAGTCTGACCTCAAGAAAGAAATCAAGAAGCTGCAGCGTTACAGAGATCAGATCAAAACATGGTAATTGCAGTGCGCTTACAGCTTGTGCTTCTAGTCTGTTTACCAAATCATAGCTTATTACATATCCTTGCAAGCAGGATTGGGAGCAGCGACATCAAAGACAAGTCTCAGCTCATGGAAGCTCGCAAGTCGGTGGAGCGGCAGATGGAACGCTTCAAAGTAAGCTTCAAGCGCATTTGGTTGCATGAGCATGCTCTCACTCTGTGCAGGGCAACATTGCAGTCTTTGCTACCCTGAGCATACAAAGATGGTTGACAGTCTGTGCAAAGCAAATACATTTGTCTGACATGCGCGACCCATCAATTTGCAACATGCAGGTCTGCGAGAAGGAGATGAAGATCAAGGCTTTCAGCAAAGAGGGTTTGCAGGCGCCACAGAAAGACAATCCTCAAGAGCGAGCAAAGACAGAGATGCGGGATAACATCAACAAACAAGTCGAGCAGCTGGAGACGCAGGTAAGGATGCAGTGAGCAGTGACAGCAATGGCTCAATATACCCTACCAGTCTCCATGTGCCTGTGCTTCAGCATTTGAAAGCATCATCCTGCTGCATTCCCCGACACTGCTGGCTCATGTTCATTTTGTTGTTTGCATTGTCTCCACGCAAACACTTTAGCTTATCATGCTATGAGGTTGATCTTCACAGCTGATCAAGTTTCACAACCTTGCAACTGAACTCAAGATGCACTGTCTTGGTCCAGGTGGAGGCCTTTGACAGTGAGATCGAGTCACTGCAAAGCAATGTGAAGAGGAAACAGAAGCCTCCTCCCAGGCTGGCTCATCTTGAAGAGTCTGTGAACAGACATAAGACTCACATAGGGCGCCTAGAGCAGATCATCAGGCTGCTGGACAACGATGCGCTACAGCCAGATGAGCTTGCCAGAGTGGTGAATGATGAGATCCCAGAGTACATAGACAACAACCAAGAGGACTTTGATGCCTACGAGGTGAGTACCATTTGCCAGTAGAATCTCACTTTTGTGTATGTTATCAAAACTTCACTGCATGCTAAACATGCTGTGGTCTTGATAGCTCCCAGTAAGCACCAGTCTTTATATGTGGCATGTTGCTGCAGCATATATCTCATGGGTACAATATACAATATGTACTGCACTCTTTCAAGAGTCATGCTCTTGCACCACTCTCTTTATAGGTGGTAGCCCAAACCATGCCTTGCCTCGGCAATGTGTTCCCCATGCATCAAGAGCAGGCTGCTTTCTCACCATCACCTGTCTCCTAAGTCCTCACAGGATCACAACATGCAAAGTGAGAGCAACGTGGCCATGTGGGCATGTGCAGAATCCTGATGACATGTACGCTGAGCTGTTGGAGCAGCTGGACGCTGTGGAAGGGCAGCTGCCCTTGGCTGCTGTGAGTCACATCAAGCCCAAGGACAGGGGCATGGAGGGGGACAAGGACAAGGAGAAGCAACAAGAGCGGGAGCGCCAGAAAGAGAGGGAAAAGGCACAAGCTGCAAAAGCCCAGCTTGCTGCAAGGGGTGGACTGTAAGCTTTCCACTCCTTGTCGCCTTTCTGTGTCCTGCTACTCATGTTTGTAGCAGCACTCTTCTTGGCAAGTCATGGAGATACAGCTGTATGAGTAAATCAGTGATGTCATCTACGACTGGCAGGCTAGGTAGTGCTGTACGGTGTTGACCAAATTGCTGCTGATTGCAGTACAGTTTTCTGCATGCCAGTTTCAGCCGTCTGTTTACCTCTCATAGCCACAATCAGCACCAGGCAAGAGCTTGTTGCCCCAGCAGTGTGCTTCCGCCAATACGCCATGCTGCTGATTGCAAGGTGAGAGACGGTCCACAGCTTGGCCTCGTTTCCACTCACGTCCAATTCTGTATGTGGCGCAGGCCTATCATTGATGAGGAGCTGTCACCCGACAAGCACCTTCACAAACCTGAAGCATCTGCCAGCAAGGCTGGGGCATCTGCTGCTGGTGGTGCATCTGCTGGTGCCACAGGCAAGGGCTCAGGCCCTCTTACCATGCCCGTCCCCAAGACAGACCTGTCTGCAGGTCAGCTTCCCATCTAACTTTTTCATTGCATGTGTCTGTGCTGGCATCCTTTTGTGGCTATGTTGCATTGTTTTTCAGTCTGAGCACATGCTTTTGTACTCCATTCATGGCAAGACTGACTACACTGCGGGTGGTTAAGGGAACCCAATGAGCAGCTGCTGGTTAGGTGATGGCCAACCAAATGGCCTGTATAGTGTCTCTGCACCAGCTGCATGTTGTTTGTATGCAGGGCCTTCAGGCAGCATGACCCCTCCTGCTTTGTCCATGGCAGCCCCCTCCACCCCCAGGAGTCAACCCCAGCCCTCCACTTCTGCTGCGCTGCCTGCAGCTCTCAAGAACCAACATCCAGCCACCACCTCTCAGGTCAGTTCCTGCCCTAGTCAGTGTGAGTGACTCTCACAAGGGGAAAATTCAGCGTTGCCTGCTGCACACACAATCACAGCGATTACAAAGGGTGCTGCTGACACCTTAGTGACAGTCAGGTTGGCTTTCAAAGACAGCAATGGGCTGCCTGGCTTTGCTTGTCTGCACTCTCCCCGTCATCTTGTTTCTATCGGTTGGCAGCAAAGGTTGCCATCCTCACCACAGCACATGATTGCAACAATGCACTGATGCAAAGACAACCGGTTGACAACTGCAGCATGCAATAAATCCACTCTGCAATTGCGTTACTACACCTCCAACATGAAGTATTATGCAGGCAATGGATGGCAGCACGCCCACATCCACCACTGCGACGCAAGCCAGCCGCTTGTTTCCCAAAACAGCAGCAGCAAGCGTGCCGCAGCCAGCACAAAGACCAGCAGCCACAGGTACTGCGTCCTATCACCACCCGCTCCTGCTTTGCTGCTTGCATGCAGTTGTCAACATAACCCTTCAATTGCTTTCAGCTGCTTTGACCATGTGGCTCATGCTGCTGCTGCAAGCACTGCGCCTCCACAACATGCAGGTCAAGCTTGCGCTGTCTGTGCGTCCAGTCTGCTGACATTGCTGCCACCATCATCAGCTGTCCTCTTAGAGCCCCTTATCCTGTTTTAGCACACAGATTGATGGGACAGCATCTGTAGCTCTGGGCTACCGCCTTAGGAGGCTCCCGTTATCATTGCTCAAAAGCATACACTGTTTTTTCACTCTTTCTTCTTTCTTTTGGACAAAATCCATTCTTGTTGACAGCAGTGTGACCTGGGCAGCCCGATATAATACTTGGCTTCTCATTTCATTGACGCCGAAAGGCATAGTCGTTTTCTTTTCTTCACAGCAGTGTGTGCATGGTGTGTGCAGAGGCACAGCCTTCAGGAGCGCAGCCGGGTGCACAGCAACGCGCGCCCAGCACGCCCAGCCGGCCTGCCCAGCCTCAAGCAGAGCAGGCACAACAGCAGACGGCTCCTGTGTCTCCTTTTGCGTCCCCCTCTTCATCACAGCCACAGCAGCCCTTCCCTGCTGCAGCAAGCCCAGCTGGCCCTTCCATGGCCACACCAGGCTCTCAAGGTAGGCTGCAGCCCCACCAACTGGAGTTTGGCTGCTCATGCAGAGGATGTTGTGGATTGTTGATGCCTGATGTGTGACACCTGTACAGGCTAGCAGGACTGTCTGAACGCTTTGTCAAGTGTGACACAGATGTGATTGTATGCAGTGAACTCATTCAGAGCCAGTCTCTCTCAGCCTAAGCTCTGTCATTTGGTGTACTGGTAAATCTGCGTACACACCGTCGTGATTTTGTTTCTTGTATTGAATGCATGTAGGACGTGTCTATCTGCCACATGCAGCAGTTGCATCAACTGAACCACTCTTTGCTGCCACTGAATGCCTGTATCTGCTGAATCGGCAGGTGCACTAGGATACATGCTGGGGCGGTCAGCTGAGGGGCCTCACGCAGTCCCCCAGGGTGCACAGTCCCCCTCCCCCCTCAGCCCCCACCAGACAGCAGAGATGTCCCAGAAGGCCAGTGATGCCTTTGATGCAGCTGCAGCCGGTGGGCTGAACAACATGGCTGAGCTGAAGGCCGTCACCAGTGACATCATGTCCAGTCATTCTCGGCAGGATGGCGCCAGCAGGAGTCCCAGTCCACATATAGGCAGCATTGAGCATTTGTCCCCGGCTGCCAATCTGGCTATGCTGCAAGCCTGTGCTAGGTAGGTCACTAGGTCCTTAGGTCGTATCTCAAACATCAGCATCAGGTGGCTGACTTTAAGAGACAGAGCTGGGTGCTTGCAGCAGGTGATCTTGATCAAGCCGTTTCTCAATCTCTGCCTTAGGGTGTTGCTGTCAGCTTACAAGCAAACTGCTGCACACGCCTTCTTTGACTATATCCACCATGGAATGTTTTTCAATTCCAGGTCTTTTCAATCCTGACCTATCACTCTCTGCAGAAGCCATGCCAATCTAACCCAAAGAAGTGTCAGTCTTAACGTTGCGCTTCATGTCTTGCAGCCGGTCGGTGCCCCAGCCCATAGATTCACACTGGTCCAACAACCCAGTACGCATGCGCCTACCGCCAGCAGGTGTTCCAGCTTCCTACCCTCAGATGAAGCTGCCTGTGCTGGACAACCCTGCCCTGTTTGAGAAGCTGGACACGGAGGCCCTCTTCTTTGCCTTCTACTACATGCCTGGTACTCACCAGCAGTACCTGGCTGCCCGAGAGCTGAAGAGGCAGTCCTGGCGGTATCACAAACAGCATGGGGCCTGGTTCCAGGTATGTCATGCCACATCCTGTGACTTGACCTGGCTGTTGCACTTGAAGCTTCATCCTGCTGTCTGTATTACTGCACCATTTAGCTGACTGCTCAGACCTAAATGTACACCAGATTTTGTGCACCAGCAAGCCTCAGTAATGGACTGGTGTTGCTGCCCTGACACTTTTGTGCCTGCTCCTGCCAATCATACACTGACATGTGAGCAGTGGAAAGGTCAGCTCTGCTGCTCTTGAATGCCATTGCTTCCTGGTTTGATGAGTACCTTTTACACAAATGCTCGTGTGCTCTTGCAGCGGCACGAGGAGCCAAAGTTTGCCAATGAAGAGTATGAGCAGGGCACATACGTGTACTTTGACTACAACATAATGCACGATGACATGCAGTCAGGCTGGTGTTACCGCCTCAAGCAGGATTTTACATTCAAGTATGATGCTCTTGAGGATGAGCTGCAAGTATAGTTAAGTATTAACAGTGTCTGGTGTTACATTCACGCCCTGGGTGTTTCAAATCGCTGCTGTCGTCAATGACTGTGTGAATTGCCTGAAGTGTTCAGCTCACCTGTACATTGATGCCAAAACATTAAAACAGCTGCTCGATCAGCACCGCAACTAGAAGGTTGCCGTGCATTCATCTGCAACATGCAAACCAGGTGTGCGTTCTGTGCTTTGTTCGACTGCTGTTATATGTGCATGTCCTGCTGAACAACTGCGGGATTAACTCCTGACAGGCACTGAAGCTTGAAGGAGCACAAAACCTGCATTACACGGTACAGACCAGCCCCTGCTTAATCAGATACAGTGTCGCACAAATCCTTTGGACAGCTTGGATGCAAACGATTGATAGCAAGTACCATGAGACCAAAATGGCCTGATCAGCCAACATTAGTGGGTATTGTAGTCAAGGATCTCTCAGATCTAGCAGTGCTGTCTACAAGTGCTGCGCAAAGATGACCCATGGAATATTTGAAAACCAGTAAATAAGGAAGCATGCTCAGCATTGCATTGCTGCAGCATGCTTTAGCGCTCAACAATGCATGGGCATGTCGCTTTTCAAAATACGCACATTGTCACCTGCAACCGTTGGAAGGCCTTCATACCAATGAAAGGGGATCGCAAAAAAGTTGTCACTCATCAGAAGGAAATGGCAAGCAAAAGCCAAGCATGACTGGTTAAAAGCAATGAAGCAATATCACTAAGGTGTACACACACCACACACATATACATACACTGAGCCCCCACAAGTAATGTCTGATGTGATCTGGACGCTTTCTTCCCGATTTTGCCCCCAAGTGCAGAGGTGTCTGTGGCCTCTCTCAGTTGATTGGATGCTAGCGTTGAGCCAAAATGATGATGTCGCCTGACACCTACAGAAGTTTATTGCTGCCTGGCACACAATGTGCATGCTGTTGCATGAAATATCATGTCCAGTATCACTCCTTTCTGTCAGCCAAGCGTGAAGCAGCAGCAGGCTTGCATTAGCGCATGACCAGGTCAGATTGCCGCAAACGCATGCTGCCATTGCAGGTCAACATCAATGCATTCTTTTCTTGAACAGGCCCATGCAACCGGGCTGAGTCCTGCGATCGTCAATGTCCTGTATGACGCCTGACGCCTGCAGATGCTCTAGAGATGCCAGCAAGGCGGAAGCACTGGGACGCTGACTAGACTTCTGATGCCAGCAGGCTTGAATGATGTTGGCCAGCTCTTCTGGCATGTCCCTGAAGCAATCACGCTCAAGACTTGCAGATTGAGCAACATGCCCCATGAAGGTTTTCAGCTGATCATGCCAGACGTCAATTGTTGTACCTACCTGCAGTAGGTCTAGCTGAGTATGTGGCACTTGCCAAAGTGCAACAGTCTAAAGTGCTGCAGCCAGCACCTGCACGCCTGCTAAATTTCAAACCCACCAGCAAACGGTGTATGGCCCATGCAGAGTGGCATTGCGTGCACAAGAAGCAGAGGATGATCTGCGTGACAGCACCTAGTGCTCCTTCGTGCAGTGTAGATGGCAAAACGTGCACTTGAGCGATTCACTTATGTGCAGTGTGTGAAAGCAACAGATGCACATGAGCAAGCTAGTTGACTCACGGGGGTATGGTGGGTCTTGTCCCCCTGGCTACCTTATGGGCATATCTCACAATGGTCTTCTGGCGATTTCTCTGAGCGCAAACTTGGAGAAGCCTGAGGTTGTTACTGAACAGCTCAAACATGATCATTCCCAGGGCAAAGATGTCTGCCTTCTCATTGTACTGCTTACCCAGCAGGACCTGTAAATCAAACAATGCTCATCAGGTCAAAGAGCTGCGGGCTGCGGCCTTAGGAGGCTTCTGTTACAATCGCTGAAAAGCGTAAACTCTTTGTTCCCCCCCCCCCCCATCAGGTCAAATGATCAGATTATGGCAGACTGACATGGCAGGAGCTGCTTGTGACTGTCAGCTGCAGAGCTACTGGTGCATATCACCACCAAGAAGATGACATTCATTCTTGAGTTTTGCATGACAAGGAGCATAGATGGGTTGCAGCAGCAAGCAGTGCTGCCTCATGAAGTGCTGCATAAAGGAGCATACAAATGGCACAGGAGGCTTGCAGCTGTGTATGTACATTCATCATGCATTTCTGGACACCAGAGTCGCCTGAAGCAGTGCAACGTGGTGCACAGACTGCTGCCCAGATCTGCCAGCAGAGTAAAGTGATGCATGACTTGCCAGGTGACCTGTTGTGGAATGTGCTATGGAGATGGGTGGAGAGATTACCTCAGGGGCCATGTACATGAGGGAGCCTGTTGTGCCAGTGAGGCTGTACAGCTGCTCACCCTTGGCTATGCTGCCCTTGCCCTTCAGGCTTGGCAACAGGCCTGCAGATAATGCAGCATCAGCCTGCCAGATTCTATTATACAATGGCGTGCATGGCACGCACAGCAGAGACAACAACAGCAGTGATGTACCTAGCAGCACTGACATGTTGGTCTCATCATGCTGTTTGAAATGATGGCATATATTAGCAATGAGGCAAGAGGTTTGTTACATGACAAAGCCAATCCTGCTCCATAGTCAAAATATCACGTCGTGCAGCAAAGCATGGACGTGCCACTGCTCAGGATGCATGATGTGGCAGCAGGAAAGGGCTTTATTGTGGAAACATCTTTCTTTTTCTTTGTTGCATGAAAGCAGCAGCAGCAGACAACCGTCAGGGGAGCAATCTTCTGATTGCGGGATGCTGGTGTGCAAGCCAAAGTACACAAGCTTGGCGTCAGATTGATGAGGGTCCTGGGAAGTCAGCATGATGTTGTCTGGATTGATGTCACAGTGCAGAATCATGGAGCCAGCAGCCCCTGAATGCAGGTACATCAAAGCTCTGGCTACATCCATGCTCCATCTTAGGCAGTCGCTGTCTGTGTAGACGCGTCTCAGCGGATGTGACATTTGTTTGAGAATCATTTGTCGTACTGTGCCTGCAACATACCATAACAAGTTGGCATCAGGTGCAGAAGCAGCATGTGGTGTGCTACATGCCTTCCAGCTTGAGTGCTTTAGCAACATTCGGTGCCATGCAATGCAGCATCGTCTGTGCTGAAGCTTTCATGCCTGATGTATCAGCATACCTCCTGCAATATACTCTTGCATCAGATAGTCTGCGTCTTCCAGTTTGCCAGTACCCATGAAGGTCACAATGTTCCTGAATTCACGACACGGTGGACTGCTGTGCGTCTTGAAAACATGAACAGATGCTAGCCTATATTTTAAAGCGGGTTGCCAGACTATGAACCAAGAGTGCGCAGGCACTGCCACACGTGGCGACGCTTGCTAGGAAACCAGAGCAAACAGGCCGTGAGTACTGCGAGCTCACCCGTGATCCATCGAACTAAGAATGTCGATTTCTTTGTTGAAGAGCCCGGCCTCCTCGACGCTGCTTTGCCTCTTCAACCGCTTAACAGCATACGCTTGACCTTGATCATCTTTGTTTGCAACGATACAGACGGTGGCAAAAGTTCCCTCGCCAATCTGTCTGTCAGCAGGCTTGCCATGGAAAGCCCCCATTGAAGAACGGAACAAGTGAGGCTGTGGTCACCTGACTTGCGTATGCCGGGAGATCCTCGTCCACCGGATGCGAGCGTGCTATGATAGGAACAGGCGCAGCAACGCCTGCTTGCTGAGCTGCACGGCTTAGTCTCACGCCCAGTCCAAGGCACCACTGACACGGATCGATCCTTGGAGGGGGTTGTTGTTATGCTGCCTCGGCTCATCCTTCTGTTTTCAGCTCAAGTGCACTGAGCTGGCACCCGAGCAGCTGCTTTGGTAGCTGCCTCCAGGGCGTTTGCCCCGACGCGTAAGCCATCGATGGCTGCAAATTAGACACATCTGGCCCAGATGATCTGGGCCCAGATGATCTGGGTCGCGACCTGGAAAAGCATGCACAACGCATGATCATGCAGAGCTACTGGCCAGCCATGGCCACCCATAGCCCACTGAATGCAAATTGGTGTACACATCGTAGAAAACCCTGATACGAATTCGAACTAGAAACAGAAAGTTCGAACTAGAAACAGAAAGCATATCGCTTCAGTACAGAATCAAAGCGAGCTCTCTACTAGCAGGTCAATTTCCAGTGAGCGAAGCGAACTTTAAGGTGCACTAATGACCCAGATGCGGGAGGACCTTGGTGGCAACATTTGCACGCGTTTGCAAACAGTAAGAGCAAAGCGAATATGCGTTGGTGTCAATTTGAAGGAGAACGGTATACGTATCAACGGTGCGCTCATGTGATGGCACACGCTTCGAGTGATCCAAGATCTTCCTGTAGTGTCATCCATCTTCCTGTAGAGGCTCCAAATGAACTTGAAAGGCTCACGTGCGCAATCCCTTGGGGCACTTTTCACAGAAAGTTGTGTTGCACACCCAGAACTTACGGAAGGGCGTTTGCATGCCTTCGCGAATGACACATAATCTCGCAGTGTGTGTGACACATAACCTCGGAGTGTGTGACTCAATGGTAATCTCAAATGTTCTACGGAGCGCCGTGCGACCGTACGCAGCTGTGCATCGCCATTGCAAGCACCGCCAGTGCCGTGACTCTTGTTGTTGAGGCTCTGCACTGAATGGCATGCATGCTATGTCAGACGACGATACGTTTGTATGTGTAACGCCAGATACCCTTCACCTGTCGCAATACGTTGCATACGTTGAGGATGATAGTGCCGGGGCCGTTGCAACTTTCAGTGGGGTGACCAGGAACGTGTTTCAGGGCAAGAAAGTTATCCAACTTGAGTACGAAGCTTACGATGACATGGCGGAAAAGATTATGCGGGTCAGTCCTTCAACGTGGTTTGCTCTGCAGCCACGGCTGTGTGCAGGGTCTTGGCAAAAGCGCATTTGGACCTCATGCAAAGCCACATCCGTAGATTATGGGCAAATACTGATGCCCAAGCAATGCCAGAGACTATCATCAGCTTCTTTTCCGTGACACATACTTAAGAGCTATATTTTGCTTGCACTGTCCTCAGGGTCTTTGCCAGCAGGCACGCAACAAATGGTCTTTGACAAAGGTGGCTGTTGCTCATAAGACCGGGCTGTGTCCTGTTGGCGAAACCAGTGTTGTTATTGCTGTAAGCTCAACTCATAGACAAGACGCATTACAGGCATTTTGGCTAGGGGGATGTGCCATTGCTCCAGGCGCGCCTTTGACTTGGTGGGGTGGAGTCAGGCAACTCTGCTTTTGCTACAGTTCCCTGCTATGCTGTGCAATTCAGGGGAGTACTGCTGCCTCTCATTTGCTAACTGGGTTGTGTTCTTATAGACTTGGACTTTCTTGCTTGTGATTTGCTTGCTGCCTTGTGTGCTTGCAGGTCTTGCTGTGGTTTGCAGGGCTCATCCATCATCTCTGGCACCACAATCCTTGCTGCACTGCAACATCCCACCACAG
>JAABUP010003819.1_pt1 | contig 26044 bp, 25 predicted proteins | sample 5559201 | NCBI WGS metagenome assembly JAABUP01 (sample SAMN10711887, study PRJNA513373) | rock metagenome | isolation source: Antarctica rocks | place: Antarctica
TTTCGACGGCTAGCTAGCTAGCTATGGAGGACTCGTTCTGACAGCTAGCTAGACAGCTAGGAAAGACTTGTTGTGACAGCTAGGAAAGACTCGTTGCAACAGCTAGCTAGACAGCTAGGAAAGACTCATTGTAACAGCTAGGAAAGACTCGTTGCAACAGCTAGTTAGACAGCTAGAAAGGACTTGATGTGACAGCTAGCTAGACAGCTAGGAAAGACTCGTTGCAACAGCTAGCTAGACAGCTAGGAAGGACTCGATGCGACAGCTAGCTAGACAGCTAGAAAGACTCATTGCAACAGCTAGCTAGACAGCTAGAAAGGACTCATTCTACTGTACTGTATGTGATTCCTAATGTTAAAATCATATTTCACAAATGGAAAATGTCCTCTGTATGTAGTTCTATGTGGTTTTGAGGTTTTGATGTCGCGAAAATAAAGTAAATGTTCGAACGTTGATTCAGTCCTCCGTAATTGGGGACTCCAGGACATCAATGCAGTGAGTCCGATATTTGAAGTTCAACATCATGTATCTTGCTCGTTATTGAGGTAGGCCCAATATGAGCTGACTGTGCTCGTCCATGACGCCACCAAGCGGACGCCTTCAACCGAACACCCCTACGCCCAGTCATATGCACCAAGCGTGATAATACATGAAGAAATACAAAGAGTGTTCATTCCCCTCTCCGTACCCTCTCCCTCTCCAACTCCATCTTCAGCTCCTCGTATTCCTGCCTGCCTTCTTCTAATCTCTTCCTTGCACCAGTCCGATCCAACAACCTCGCCTCCCTCTCCGCCTTGAGTCGTCGCTCGAGCTCTCTAAGCCTATGAATCCATCTCTGCTGACTGGGCTCAAGTGGCGCGCTTGTGATGGGCACAGGGTTTGTATCGCTGGCTCGCTCCAGAGCTTCTACAGCAGAGCTAGAATGATGTCGCATAAGCGTCGCTGACATGGCCGTGCGACTGACATCTCGGTTCGAGCCTGCTGGCGGCCTCTGATCACCTCGTCCGGAGCGCGATTGCGAGTCTTGCTTGCGGAATGCACTGAGCTCGGCCTTTAGAAGACGGTTCTCGCCCTTCAACTTCGCAATCTCAGGAGTTACACCTTGAGACGAACCAGATCGGCCGCTCTGCACCGAGTTTTCCAGTCTGTCAAGTCTCTTGACTCGGACATCAAGGTTGTGCTCCAAAGTCTGATACTCCTTCCATAGCTCACGCTCAATGCTGCGGATCCGGCTCTTGAAGCCTCCAATGAGACCTTCAACTGTCTTTACAGCTAATAAGAGGTTCTTGCTGAATCCTGGAAGCATTGAAGAGACGACCTCGAGGCTTGGGAGATTGCCGTTGATGAGGCTATTCTTGTGCTGCCAATCCGACCCACATATAGTAGACAAGCGGTTCCAAATTGCCAGAAGAAGGTTATTCCGCTCGCCAAGCTGTTCCATGTACCGTTGTTCAAGAGCCGAAAGCTTTTTCCGATCTGATTGCCTCGCCGACTCAAGCTCCACAATCCTCGTTTCCTTCTGTGTGACTGTACGTGTGGTGTGTTGGTGAGTCTTCTGCCATTGCTCATGCTGGTACTTGTCACTTCGGCGAGCTTGGCGCTCTTTCTCAAGCAGCTCTGAAAGCTTCCGTGATTCCAATCCATGGCTCTCAAGCAATCCATCGCGGTTCCTTAGAAGGCGCTCCTTCTCGGAGAGGTTATTCTTGGTGATGTCAAGTTCCGACGCAGTGGAATCGAGCTCTTTCTGGAGTTTGGTAATTGACTACGGTATCAAGTCAGTACAGCGGAGCCAAACACATCAGGTGAAAGCTTACCGTAAGCAAGCTTGACCTGGTTCCATTGAGGTCACCAAGTGCTTCACGGAGATTATTCTCCAGCTCCATAAGCCGCTCTTTCCATGTCGTAGCCTCTTGTTCCCTTGACTGAAGACTTTTCTTCAATTTCCTTGCTTCGTCTTTGGCGCTCGAAACCTCGCGATTTAGATCGTTCATAACTTTCTGCACCTCTTGTTTCTCCTTGCTGCCAACTACCTCACGTTGATGCCGCTCCTCAGCGAGACGTTCTTCCAGCTCTTTCACTCTTTCTTTCTCGTCCTGTAGGCTTGTCTGCGCAGACTTGATAGCCGATTCGAGGTCGCCAATCTTGATCTTGTCGCCGTCCTGCTCTTCACGCAAGAAGGCGATCTCACTTTGGCTAGACTCTTGCTGGACAGTAAGACGCTCGGCCTTACTATTGGTTTCGAAAAGTCGGTTCTCCAGACTTTCCAGCTCTCTGTTCGTGTCCTCCAATTCTAATTGGAGGTCCTGGACTTTCTTCAGATTCTTCTGCGCGTCATCTTCAATCCGGATCAAGCCCTCACTCATAGACCTCATCTCGTTTTGCAGAGCTGTAAAATCCTCTTGGCGGTTTTGCAACTCGACTTCCGACGCCCGCAGCTCTCCTCCCTTCTGCTCGAGCTCTTCTTCAAGTGCGTCGATGTTCTGCTGGGCCTCCGCTTTGAGTTCTTCAAAATCCGCCTCGGTCTCTTCACAACGCCTGAGTGCCTCGTCTCGTTCGGCCTGTATGGCTTGGAGATCTTGCGTTGCCTGGTCAATATCATCTTCATAGCTTCGAGTCAGAGTCTCGTAATCAGCCTTCGCCGCATCAGCCTGGTCAAGCTCGACCAGACTCTCCTTAAGCTTCCGTGTCAATTCTTGATTCTTTAACTTCAACTCGGAGATCTGATCTCGAAGTTCTCCATTCTTCGCTTCATAACCATCACGTTCTGCGTCACTGAGCTGTGTAATTCTTGTTCCATCACTGGCTCTCGACGAAGAACGACCGTGCGCTCGAGACGCAGATCGTTCGAAGATACTGTCACCTGCTACAGACCCTACCCCATCACCACGGCGTTGGCCAAGCTTCAGCTCTTCGACATCTTGATAAAGGCGCTCCCTCTCTCTATTACGAGATGTAAGCATCGAAGTCTGAGCTGCAAGGTCCCGACGCAACTCGGCATTCTCGTGCCGTAGCTGCTCAACCAGGGTGCTACTGCTAGCAGCGCTGGTCGCACCGTTACGCTCAAGAACACGATCAGATTCATTCTCGTGCGAAACAGCCGACGACATGTGATGACGCTTGGTGACATGATAAACATTGCTTAAGTGGTTATTCGTGGTAGTAGAGGAGGCATCACTTTTCAATCGCCAGATCTCTTCGCGAAGTTTCCGGTTGTCTTCATCTGCTTCTTCCCGCCTTGCCGTCTCAGTCTCGAACAGATCTTTCCACATATCCTGTAACGCTTCTTGTCAGTAACTCTGGAAAAGCGAACCAAAAACGATCTTTCTTCTTTAGCTTGACTGACCAGTTCTTCGCGAACACCTATGTCGCTCTCGCCGCTCCTCCTATCGCCCATAGACTTGACCACCCCTGCAAGGCGCCGCTTCTCGCCTTCCCTTGCCGTACCCTCGGACCGTAGCTTCTCAATTTCCACTTCATAGGTTTCCACTCTTTCCCTCAGGTATGTTACCTCTTCCTCGATCTCCTGAAACCCAGCGCCATTCGTCCCCGGACTGCTGTTTTGGTCGGGACCACCAGCTTGGGCTTTACTGATGACTTCTTCCTTCTCCTTCAGCTTTCGTTCCAACTCACGTATCGTGCGTCGCAACTCCCGCATTTCTCTCTGCAACTTCAATTTGTCCGTTCGTAGCTCCACATTTGCTGAAATCAGGTCAGACACCCCCTCCTCAGATCGATCATTCAGGTTCTTCTCGAGACACCAAATCTTGACCTTCAAATCCCAGTTCTCTTTTCCGAGGCGTTCTATGGTACTGCTCTGTTCTTTCAACGTCATGTTCTTGCCACTACGCCCTATGGATGGAGTCGGCATTCCTACCCGCTTGTCTGGTGAAGAAGATTGATGTTTCTCGCGGTAGTCCTGTTCGACAGAGGCTGGAACTTGCACGTTCCGGACATGTTGCGCAATTACAGTGTCCGTTGGAACGTTCAACGTCCGACTTGTGGCTCTTGGTGTGGCAGGCGCTGAAAAGTCTCGGCGGCCTCTACGCGTCCCTGTCTCTGAATACTCCGTCTCCTCCTCATCCAGCTTAGCAAGACCGCCATCATTAATGCTGCTGACAGCTCTTGCTTTGTCTAGTTGGCCATCACCATCGCTGAGACCTGAAACACCGGACGCCATGCTCCCAAGGCTGGTTGATCGTGAGAGCTCCATGATTGGTCTGTTGATAGAGTTGTCATCCGGGGCAGCGCCCCCAGACTGAAGAGCAAAGTCCGCGCCCACTGTGATATCGCTCGCTGGATCGGTCGATGTTGTCGTGTTCGAAGAATACGAGGATCGTTGACTCTGCTGACGACTTCTGAGGAATTTCGGTCTTTTCCGCCGTCGTTTCAGATCGAATCCAATTTCGTCAACGTCACCATTAGCAGCTTCCTCTGCCTCTTGATCTTGTTGTGGTTTGGTTGGTGTTGGCGAAGCCGTCCTTGAGGATGGACTCGACGGATCATAGGTTTTCCGTGGTGTAACTTCTGGGTCTCTAGCGTCTGCAGTACCCTTCTTGCGAGAAACTCTTCTCGAACTACGATCATCTGCAGTCTCATATCCTCCGATCGTTGCCATGGATACAACTCGTGACACTGTGCGCGCCGCAGCTGCTGCTGTAGGCGATGAAGACATTGTTTCCAATGAAGAAGTGTTAGCATGATAATCGGGATCCGAGTCATCCTGGCTAGTCGGTCCGTCCGGAAGATCATCAATACGCGATGGTGCTGGTGTTTGATAGGACTCGGGCGGTGTTGGCGGCGAAAGCTGCATATCGTCTTCGTGCAAATCCTCCTCTGTGGTCTCACGCTGGTCTCGTCCCTCATCGCCTTCAACCTTGTGGGCGTTTGGATGTGACTGGAGGTCCATTCCGCCTTTGAACGCACCAAAATCGTAAGTATCGTCTGCTCCTCCGGCTCGGGGAGGACCTGCGGGCGAAAGCTCTGGCAAGAAACTTGACTCCACATCCATCAACTTCCTGCGCATCTCGCTTTCATTCACCATGCTCATATCCTTGTGTGTCCGGTCTCCGTCCTGATCGTCTGGCGCAGGCAGGAGGCTGTTGTCGTCCTGTGGTAACGGAGTGGGTGACGAAGAATAGTCCACGCTATCTTTGATATGCCCATGATGTTCAATCTCGTGTGCGCCAAATTCAGTCTTGATAGGCGACAGCTCCTCGTCTGTGTCGAACCCGCCTGGTACTCGTACCCGCGAACGTTGTCGAGTGATAAACGGCGGCAGCGACGGAGTAGACGCCATTACTAATTCCCCTACATCGACAATGTGGTTGAGGCTAAACGCGTCTTCTTTCACTCCTTGGGGTCCTTCCCCGTCAAAGGCGCTATATGCTCCCACTTGCTCATGGGGCAACCTTGAAGATGAATGATGACGCGCTTGTACCCTGGATGACTGTGATTCGATGGCTGGTACGGTAACGACAGACGGTCGACAGCGCGAGAAGATCCTGAAAGACTCCAAGATGAATAGATCTTCGACAGATGTATCAAACCATCTTCTGTATTTGTAGCTACCTCAATGGTGAAGCAGCATACATGTAGACAGAGGCACTTGAGCGCACTCCTTGATTGGAGGTTTTGAGGCGGCTCGCGTAGCTCCCGGACTAGTTCAACCAGGCTGGACAAGTTTCTGTTATCACTAGCAGCATGACAACAAATTTGTTATAGTTAAAGCAGACATCTCCCTGAGCTCGCCTTGTGTCTCTCTATATCTGGATCATATTGACAGCCTGATCTCGTGGTTTCGCTGGAGTATGTGTTAGAGATCTAGAATCATTTCCTAGCCGTAGCATCGACTCTCAAAGGTCGGAATCAAGATTCTCTTGAGCTAAACAGCCATACTATTTGAATAATATGTTCCACCCCAAAGGCTAGATAAGAGCAGCGAACAGACAAGACCTGAACAGACTCAGTACTTTCATATGAGCACTATGAAATCCATCAATCATTCAACCGGTATTGAAGAGAGTCAAGTGTTCAGAAGGGTTACCATGAACACAACAAGCACAAGCTGTGAGACTATATTAAATAATCGGGTCCCTCAAGCAATCCCTCACATGTAGCATTGATAGGGCGCTACCTTACTCGTAACACATGTGCACGAAATCGTGGCTAATGCCAAGGTCCATGACGTCGACCACACGCCTGGGCATCGATAAGCGGGACCCTGATCGAGGGGCAGCCGGGATGCCCCACAGTGCAACTCTCAAAACAAGGCCCTCTTCTCCTAAACCTGTCCCATAAGAGATCGAATTCGTTTTCCACATTTCAGACTACAAGTTTAGAAACCTTCCTACCAAAGAACTCGAAGAACACCATCAAGACAACAAACATCCATCATGAACACTCAAGGAGGCAACGCAGCTCAGGGAGGCAAGGAGGACTATCTCGACAAAGGTACGCACTATGCTCACTCTATCCCAATTCCTCGACCTGACTTCTAAACTTATATGATCTCACCTTCCTCTGATATTTCAAGGACTCACGAAGCTAATCTGTTCTTCGTCCATCCTCAGGCCTCGATACTGCCGAGAAGAAGTTCGGCCAAGGCAAGGTCAACCCGGAGCAGTCGCGCGGCATGAACGAAAAGGTGACCGATGGCGCTCGTGGCATGTTTGAGAAAGCTACTGGGTATTTGGGCCCCCCTTTGATCCTTGCATGGAAGTGTAAAGATATAATAAGTACTGATGTTATTGTTCTTGATGTAGCAAGAAAGTGCCGGAGAAGTTTTCAAACTAGACTTTCACTTTACGATACTCAAGGCGCCAATGGTACTCATAGATATTGGTTGGCACAGCGGCAGTGCAATGCTTGGGGAGGGTTAGACATTGGCTGGGGCTTTTAGCTAGCTATGAATGGACGGATACCTATGCAAATTCGCTACTGGTGGTCACCATCACACGAGTGAGCATGTCTCTGTCAATGTCTGCTGAGTGAGACGTCCACTTTGTAAACCTTGTCGTTGAATTAACGGCCTGAGTTGGGAGAACTAGATGCTGCCGCAGCGCTTGTGACCTAACCCTAACATGCCTGGTATAGATTAAAGTCCACGCCACAAAACACCTGAGAATTGCTTTGACCCGGGGACATAACATCGTCAAGCATACGACGTCAGTGGACCTTGAATAGATTTCAACCTAAACATGCGAGAAGATGCATCCGAATTGCCCACGCTGAAGCTAAACTGGTGAACTGTATTGGTCGACTGTACTTATAAGATCGGCAGCTGTGCCGTTCAAGCAAAGGCGTCGTTAGTCGTAGTTGTCCTGATTGACTTGATACGCCATGACTATCATCCACAGCAAGAAGACCGTGCCAATAACCTCAAATGCGAATGCGGCTTTCCAGCAGTTACCTGTGGGCAAACACGGTCAGTGATGGCCAACTTCCATAAACCAATGGATGACAGTAGATCTCACAGATGTTGCTCTGCTCCAGCCAAGCCAAAGTGTTTAGACTTTCGCCAGTAAATGGTTGTGCCTGTACATAAAGCTGACAATTCCCACTCACGCTACCACTGGGTCCGAATAATTGAATGCTGGTTTCGATCACTGCAGTCAACCATAGAACAAATAATATAAATGATCCGATGATGACGATGCCAGGAAGGAGCTGCCGCTGGCTAATGAGAATAAGGATCAGAATGAAGAAGAGGACTCCTAGCGCGGAGACTGTGACTGCGTATGAGAAAAGCCTAGATCCAAAGGTTAGTACATTAAATTTCATGGAAAGACATGTAGTTGGAGACGAACCATGGTATCCCAACGGACATCTGCTGTTGTACAGTGATGAAGAAGGCGAAGATTCCCAACACAGTTGCGGAAGATGCTAGGAATATGATGAGCCAGAAGTTGAGCTGTGCTTCCGGCCAGTGGTATTTCCTCCGCCGCTCCACCACCACTACTTCTGTCATCGTAAGGCGTGTGTTGCCGATAGAAGAATATCAGGATTGAGGAGTATAGGCCGTGAATGAGGCTTGCCTAGCGGGAGGCCACTCTGAGATGTTGTTCTGCGATGGAAGTGAAGACGGATAAGGCCTCTTTGAGAGGGCCGAGAAATGTATCGCAAAGGGGGGTCTCCTTCACTCGGCGCTGCGCTTTCGAGTCCGCGATGCCTAAGATAGTCGTTGGGCTGATTGGACTTCAGGCCGCGCTGCAGGCGTAGTAGCTGTGCTGCAATTCACCCGTCTTCGCGTATACAGATGACTTCTTGATTCACCAATGCTTGAAGCCCTCCGGCATCGCTTGCGTGTGGGCCACCCCCGCGATCGAAAGGGCGTTCAGAGCAAGCAATGGGATGCTGCCACGATGATGCGGTGGTTTACCGAGCGACACTGTACGAAGACGGTACACATGAAGTGGTAGCGCCTGCGTATGGGATAAAATGGAGAATATGTCAAGTTCAAGTAGAATATTGAAAAGAGCGACTGCGTTCAAGGCTTTGGAATAGTTCACGTTGAGCCGCGCTCGAAGTCTAATATTATCGGAGAGGTTGGCGGGTTGAAATCTTGGTGGCGCAGGCACAGGAACACCCGAACATCATCATCATCATGACCCCTGTCAAGCATTTATGTCCTTTGCTCCGCAGTTACTCTAGAATCCGCCCACATATTTTAGAGGCCACGAGGAGTAACGATCTCTACAGTCCTTCTCAACCACATCGCTCCCTTTACTGAGATCTAACCCATTTACCTCCGTACTATGCCTCGAGCCACTATCGGTGAAGACTTCAGATTATTTGGCCGGCGCCTGATACTCTACAATTGGAACAGATGTTGAGTGGTTCTTATCCCACCACTAACAATCACCACCATTGCCGACTTATCCTCGCCCCGGCGCATACGACCTGTCGCCGCAAAGAGTCAAAGCAATGAGCCACATGCGCCTTCTGGATTGTGCTCATATATTACCAAGGAGCTCGACTGGGAAGGGCAGAGATTGAGCTGCGGTGCGCACGCAAAGATGGGGGTGCAGCATATGCTCGGAAGCATCACAACTGTATCCTCTCCTCAATGCAATTGGAAAAACGCCAGCTAGAGCTCGAGGCCTTGAATATATTCAACAAGAGATGAAATGGGCACAGTTGAGGTGGACAAAACTTGCAAAGGAACACTCCTGAAGAAATGATGGGAACGGAGTCTACACTGCATAGAGTCATGGTCCGGGGAGGTCGACAGGTAGACCTGGACCCAAGGCCATGGGAGGGAAAGAAAAGTATCAACATGTGGACGTTCCGAAATAAGTACGAAGTAAAGATGTATATGTCTCCACCAGAACGTCTTTGCCATATAATCAGCGGCGAAGGGTCTCTTATTCTATAGCAAAACAGGCGGTGGGCAGACTTAGTGGAGCTTCCGGTAAGCTGTCTACTTATGTACAGAAATGGGATGATCGTAGTGTCCGCAAAGAAGAAGGGGGATAATGTCAGAATGTTCAGTCCCCCTCAGCATGTCTGTCATGGCTGCGGTAAATCCATCACAGCTCGCTACATACGATACTGCATGCTATAGAGAATGATTCGGCTTTTAGACATCGTGAGACTCGTAGTGGCCAGCGGCTTGCCAGGTAAATGTACTTCGACGAACTATGAACGACTAGAGGATCAGGAATTGGGCCGATGGGGCGTAGCGGACATAGACGTTGCGGCGGTGATAAAGCAAACCTTACGGATAAGTCATCTATACCCTGTCCAGTTCAGTATTGCAGTATTATTAGCTTTTATGATTATTTTTTTACAGTATTCCTTCCCTGGTAGTAAGCTTTGAGTTGTAAGAGGTTGAGCTGTCAGTTGAGGTAGCCACTGTGATATGGCCGGCAAAGATTACGAAGCCTAAGCCCATTATCATTTGCTGAGATCGAGTCTATCAGATATCTATATAGGGTAGCACGCAAGCCCTCTCGTACCCATTCGAATGTGTTAGAGTCGCTCTAGAAATACTGAAAAGCAAATGGCAAGTAGAAAACGCTCAAAGTGGGGATCAGAAGCGAAGAGCAGCGACAGATTAATTGAGAACACAGCCAAGCACCCCACCGCCCAGCTAATTTATCTTCACCCTGTATGACTTGATACCCTGCGAATTATTGGACGTCCCCGGAGATATCTCGGTTTCGATCCCTCTAAAGCACATACCTATTCGCAAAGCAAATCAAAAGAATGGTGCTAATGCCCATCGCATGAAGCTTCATGGAAGAACCTTCGTACGTTGCTAAAGCAGTAGGATTGATAGCTACAGTGATGTTGCCGCTGCTGGCTGGAACTGAGTACGAAGCACTGCCGGAAGGTGTAGAGCTTCCTCCGTTGTAACCATCTCCACCGGGTGGAGAAGAAGAAGTAGGTTCGGAATTTGCCTCCACGATGGGCCCTGCAGTACTCGCCGAAGCCGTCGAGCCGGTTGGCTGCGAGGAGGCTGGAAGTGTCGGGACAACGGACAAGTATGAGGACTGGCCTATCGTAGTGGGGGTTTCAGGCTTCAAAGAATATCCATATCCTGGAGGCGCTTCCACGGGATATCCAGAAGCACTCCGGATAGACCCAGATTTTGACCCTTCAATGGCGCCTGCATTATTCGCTAAAGCCGTCAACCCAGTCGGCTGTGAGTAGGAGAGTGGAAGTGTCGGAACGACCGCTGAATATGAAGACGGCCCTACCGGAGTAGAAGTCTCTGGCTTCAAAGAGTATCCATATCCTGGAGGCACATCGAAGGAAGATCCTGAAGAGGATGAGAGAAGTGTTGGAACCACGGATAAGTATGACGATTGGCCTGCCGTAATAGGGGTTTCAGGCTTCAATGGGTATCCATTGCCTGAAGGCATACCCACAGAAGATCCGGAAGAGGATGGTGGGAGTATTGGGAAGATGGACAGGTATGACATCTCGCCTACCGCAGTAGGGGTTTCAGGCTTTATTGAGTATCCGTATCCTGGAAACACACCCACAGTAAATCCAGAAGAGAAGGAGGCAAGTGTTGGAAGGACGGACAGGTATGACGACTGGCCAACGGCAGTAGGACTTTCTGGCTTCAAGGAATATCCATTTCCAAGAGATACACTCAAGGAAGATCCAGAAGTGAAGAGTGGAAGTGTTGGAACGACGGGCAAGTACGACGACTGGCCTACTACCGTAGTAGGAGTTTCAGGCTTCAAAGAGTATCCATATCCTGCAGGCACACCCACGGAAGACCCAGAAGAGGAGATCGGAAACGCTGGAACGACGGACAGGTATGGAGATTGGCCTACTACCGTAGTAGGAACTTCAGGCTTCAAAGAGTATCCATATCCCGGAGGCGCCACCACGGAGGTTCTAGAAGAGAAAGGTAGAAGTGTTGGAACGACGGACAAGTATGACGACTGGCCTACCACCGTAGTAGGAGTTTCAGGCTTCCAAGAGTACGCATATCCTGCAGGCACACCCACGGAAGATCCAGAAGAGGAGATTGGAAACGCTGGAACGACGGACAGGTATGAAGACTGGCCTACGGCAGTAGGCGCTTCAGGCTTCAAGGAATATCCATATCCGGGAGGCACGCCAACGGGAGATCCAGACGAACTCGGATATGGTACAACAAATACTGAAGGTGTGATAATATACCCTCCTCCGTATGCATTGCCAAGCATGGCCGGTACGTATACAGGAACCACAGACGGAGTCGTGTTTGGGTTTGAATGGGTGACTGGAACGCTTACGACCGGTACTGACCCTGACAGAACCACACTTGGATAGCTGTCCAACCCAGAGACAAAGCTCGAGACACTTCCTGGTGCGGACCATGCATACGATACAGCAGGAACAGAGAAGGCCACAGCTGATATACTCAACTCTTGCTTTGGTGAACCACCTGACGACGAGCTATTATATGTACCTGGTATGGAGGTTGTCTTGACCTTCTCAGTGGATGTCGTAACCTCTGGTATGGACGGACTTGATGCATATCCATATCCCTGTGTCGGCAAAGAGGAAGTCGTCTCTGGCGGGAAGTGCACAGAGCCGGGTGCCACTGAGTTCGAGTACGTTGATTCAGGCTTGCTCGATGATGCGGAATAAGCCAAGGATACTGGACTGCTCCCAGCATAGGGTAGCGAGAAGTAAGGAATAACGACTGATGAACCTTGAGAATACAACACAGTAACAGAAGCTGCTGAGGAAAAGTTGATTGCTGCAGAAGCTGTTGGGAGATGCCATATGATAGGATAGCTTAGAGGTCCGGTCACGGAAGAACTTGCAACCTCAGATGTCGATGGCGGGCCTGAAGCGGGCACTGACTGACGCACGAGGGAGTATACCAGGGTTGCCACTATGGTGTTGATGACAGTGACGTTGCCTCTGGATGAAGAGCTTGGGATTGTCATGCCTGCGGATGGCTGGTACTTGGCAGAAATCAAGGTAGTGGGAAGCACTTCAGACGTTGGAGTCTGATCCTTGGCCGGAATGGTATTGGAGATGTCTTTGGCTGCGTGCGAAGATGTCTGATTGTTTCCTGGCAGATTATAGACTGTGACCGCAAGGGGAGAAGAGGTTTTATAACCGTTCGCCGAAAGTCCAGCGCTGGACGAGAGACTAGTCGTGAGCCACAGCACTTCTTTATTTGGCACTGATTCGCTAAGGGTAGAAATCGTTGGGGAAGAGTTTCCGTTGTTGACTGGTACCGAAGAGCATGTTGTTAGTGAACCGGTAGAAGAGATATAGTCCTTGGCCGGAACGGAAGAGTTTGAACCGGTCGATGACGCATAGTCCTTGGCTGGAATGGAAGATTTTGGGCTGGTAGAAGAGGTATAGTCCTTGGCCGGAATGGAAGAGGTATAATCTTTTGTTTCGGTAGAGGAAGATACTACCGAGATTGAACTTGTCTTGTCGTCTTTCGCTGGTATCGAAGAGCTCAGGACAGAGGTTGGTGCTGGTGAACCATAGGTTGAGGAACTTGAGTCGTTGCCATGTTCTTCTGTAAGTATTACAGAAATGTCAGCTTGATGAACACTTTCGAGACCCCTCACTTACACGGTCCCCGAGATGCGGAGGATGTTACTGAGGTAAGGAGCATCTGCTGGTGCAAGGTGGCTAGTAGAGGATGGCTGGTAGGGGAAAAGCTTGAGATGCTGTACAGGTTTGCGGCTTCTACAATGCAATCCTTCGCGACGGCAATGAACAAACCGATTGACGTGATAGAGCCATAGTGGTACAAGAAGGGAAGAGAGTCTCCAGGCCTATGAAACACAGGTGATAGAAGAAAGCATGAGATAGTCTCGGGGTTCAGTGGTGAACGTAGACTCACCACCGGTACGAGCACGAAGGTTGCTGCCTATTTCTGACAATGTCAGCTGAAGACCCAGATGCAGACGATCATGGCACCACGAAAGGACCAGTCGAAGTCTGAATGTGGATGCCGATTGGGGCTTCCCAGGATTTGCTACCTACTTTGAGGGGTTGCAAAAGCCAAGGTTATTGGGGTGACCAAGGCTGCCACCGCGAAAGTCTTGCTAAAGAGCATGATGATGAACGTTGCCTGTTGTATCTTGGCAGGATTAAAGAATCGAAGAAGCGACCGAGAGACGAGTGCTGATGGCAACACTGTCAGCACGCCAGAGAAACAGAACGACAAGATGCGAGCGAGTGTGATGTGGAGGTGGGAGAAGAATTTTATTGGGAGATTGAGCCTTTTAAGCACAAGCGACACTGAACCCTAGCTACGCCAAGACGAGGGGCTCTTCCCTCATAAGGTAGGCTGCTGTACATTGGACGCGCGTTGAGTTACTGTAGGGAAAGAAACTTGGTGCGTTCGGTTACATTGTTTCCACTTGTTGACCATACCGTTCTTGCGCAGATTTGTCTCCGACTCGTGCTCGAATCACTGCCCCAGAGAGGCTTAGGGCAAGCGAAAGAGGCAGGAAAGAGAACGTATTGACTTCGTAAATAGAAGGTATCCTCATGTACTTCGTAACACAGACAATGCGTGTTAAATACCAATCAAGCAAGTATGATGACTCGCGAGTACCTACGTCCCGCAAACCGCATTTCCAAGTTGTCTCTCGAAGATAGGAAGGTGCAGATTCTTTAGCGCGCTTTGAGTGTTTATAACCCATTTCTCGCACCTCCAACTTCTTTTTCTTCCAACATCACCACATCATACACAAAACGCGCGCGCCAAGCACCATTCAACGTGTTTATCAAACATCTTTTCGCTTTACTTGCTATCAAACATCTTTGCAAGTATCAAATTCATCTAGGCCATCCTCGACAAGATGCACTTCATCAACGTCGCCGCCGTTGCTCTCGTGAGCTTCGTTTGCACCACCACGGTTCATGGTGTTGGTAAGTCCCAATTGTACTCTCAGCCTTTAGACCTTGATCGCTTTGAAGATCTCCAGAAACTCGAGATGCTGATCGCTCGGATAAGGTCTCGACCACGTCGCTTTTGTAGCCACCCCAGGAGATCGCGCTGTCGCTGGCGGTGGGTGATTACTCCAATAAAGATATAGATGTGTCACTGACTAGAGGTGCCAGGCAACCTCAAAGCTCGTCAAGACTACGAAGCTTGGTCCAACCATGAATTCGGCATCTCTGCTCGTCAAGGTCAGTGAGGGCTACACTACTCTGAGAAGTCCGCAGTTCCGTGATTCTTACTAACCTCTTGAGTCGTACAGCTCGGGCCCAGACCACTGTCACAGTCACTGTTACCACCATCCCTGACTACTGCTCGACAGTCTCGAGTGTCGTCTCCTCATGCTCCGCGGCCACTTCAGCTGTGGTTCCTCTTACCACTGCCAGCTCCATTCCAGCTCCCAAGAACATTACTGTTCCAGCAACTACTAGTGGAGCTGTACCAAAGGGCTATAACACTACGCTTACCTCGAGCGCCACGACTGAGACGTCTACTTTGTCTTCTGTCACCACATCCGCTGCTGCCACGTCCAGCACTGCCGCAACAGCCACAAGCAACGATACGCCTTCTAGCAGATTCAATGTGCTCCCCTTAGCGGTCGCTCTTGGTATCATGATCGTTCATTCGGTCTTCTTGATCTAAGTTGGCCTGCATCTGGTTCGTGGCTGGTGCTCCGGACGGCGAATGCTCTTCAAGCTAATGGTAATTCGGCCTTTAGCTGTCTACGGTATTGATCTCGGGAGCATCCTGCGACAGTGGTAATGACGGTGGTTGGGCTATGTTGTACGGCGGTTTTTACTTCACTCGGAGTCTGCAGACTTTGTACAATGGTCTCTAACCGACGGCGTGCGATGCTGACTCATTTGAGTCGAATCTGTTCGTAGCCACTTTAGATCAAAGCAATCACCTTCTTTTAGCTGAGGCCTCAGTCACGAATCTAGCCAAGGGGTGCAACGTGACGAGCGTGTGATATACTCCTGGAAAGTCAACCCCGCTTCGCCGCCTATGCACCCACCCGCTGGATCGCAACAGCTCTAAACGCCCATTAAGACGCTTCCCTCTTATGTACAAGACACGGACAACCGTCTGTTATTTTATCACGGATCAGCCTTGCATGCAAAACTTTGGCACCGACGCTACGAGTGGTGAATCCGGCTTCTTCGTCGTTTGTAGGAATTTCCGCCTGCAGGTCAGAAGCATTCTGCTGCTCAGTGTTGTTATACAAAAGCAAACAGGATAGGTGGAAAACATGGCCGCAGGCGAAACCGACGAGTGTTTCCCCCTCTATACACATAATCAGCGTGCTAAGGTTGCTTTTCGAGAAGAGGAAATTGAGAGGAAGGTTTACCGTTTTCTATAAAGGGCTTGCCACATCCGACGCAATGGCCTGGTCTCGGAGTCGCCGCAGCTTTGTCTTTGGGCTCTGCCCCATCGCCCGCTTGTCCAAGCGCAGTTCGACGAGGATTGTCATGGTTGACATCGAATCTAACGCCTTTCTTCTGGCCGGCACGCAATGTGTCCATTCCCATGGCCACTTCGCCTCTGAGGACTCTCGCTACGCCTTCACTGATACTATCTTGGATCTCGTATTCTTTGATCATTCGGCTTAGTCCGTCGCGCAGACCTTGGATTTCTAGACCCTTTGGGATTCGTCTGACGAGAGTGATGGGGTTGATGGCCGTGCCGACTTCTTCTAGCAGTCCGCGGATGAAACGTGGTTTGTCCATTGAGTATTCGAGCAACTCGTTCCAGAGGTCTGGATCGTCTTGTGACTTAGCAAAGGAGATTGCTTGGGAGACATCTCGCAGTTTGTCGAGGATGAGGAAGAGAGCGCGTTTGGTGTCGCCAGTTTTGGAGAGTAGGTAGACCAGCTCTGGGATGTAGTTCCGAGACTCGCTGATCGCTAGAGCTTTCTCGAGAGTGTAGGAGTGGGAGGACTTCAGGAAGTCCATGAGGAGAGGGCGATCGTACTCTGCAAAAATCTCTACGGTGGTATCACTAAATCCTTCGACCAACGATTTGCTTTCTGTGACCACTCGATCGATTGATCCGATTTGATCGTCCGTGCCGGTACCTTTCCACAATGCTCGAAGGTAGAAGAAAAGATAGGGGAGAAGGCCGTCCCCTTCCTGGAGCTGTGTGATGACGGTTTCCGGTCGTACAATACCATGCTGTGCTTCGCTCACGAGTAGTTCGATTGGCTCAGACGTCGCTTCTTCCAATTCGCTGAGTGGCGCAGTCTCTCTCTGCGCTTTGGAAACTCGCAGTAGGATGAATCCAGGAATGTCGTCTGATACAGAACCTAGAAGATGGTGGTCTCGGATAATTTCCATCGCGGCATCAGCATCCTGCAGCCTTATATAGCATTTCAATGCCTCTCGCGGGCGACCATCGTCAAGGAGAAGTTTGGCCAGACCATTCAAGAGAATATGCCAGTCTCTACCTTGCTCGCCATCTTCAACCGAGTCTTCACGAATTTCACCAGACTTTAGCTTCCCCTCTATAGCAGCTGCGACACTTCTAATGTCAAATAGCTCAGAAGGCCAGGTAGAAAGCAGCTCCCTCAATTTGAGCGTGTCGTGGGAGATGTAGTGCCCAAGGATGACTTCGTATACCACTGACGGGAGCGGTGGTCGAAGCTGTGTCGTTGGTATGTACGGCGTGATTTCCTCAAACTTGTTGGCGTGAGCAAAGGCCCAAACCCAGTGCTCCCAGCTAGCAGACGTCCCCAGAACTCTACCGCACACTTCGCCAGCTGTTTTCCAATCCTCAGACTTGACTAGCTGCTGCACCCATCGCTCGCCTATCCGGCGTTTCTCTTTCTCCACGGCCGAATTGAAAGCTTGTCCGGCGGATGGGGTTGTCTGCGAGTTGTCATCGGCGAAGAAGTCGAGAAGGCTAGCCTGGGCCTTGTTAGGGGTGCTTGGAGAGCTATCGGAGAGTCTATCGGATGTTGCTGTGACAGCTTCTGGATGTTCATCAATCAATTCCCAGGCCTTCTGGTACATACCATGACTGTCAAGCCACGACAGATGGTCTGAAAGGTCTCGCTTAACAGCCAGAACGCAGTCGTAGGGACTATGGATGTAAATCTTTATCCCTTGGCCTGCCGCAGCTGAATGAGCACTACGAGCTTGGTTACTTAGATAAGGAACTTGACCAGAGCTGACACCGCTTGCAGCTTTAGTGCTCGTTTCCAGATCATTGCTGCTCCCTTGGCTCCGAATGCTGGCAGCAGAACTGAACATTCGCGTGGGGTAAGTGGTCGCATCCCAAAGACCACCACTGATGGCTTCTAGCGTTCCTCTGGATGGCGCAACTGCTGTTGATTTACGGGCGGTAGGCAAGACCCCCAGGTGGTAATCTGTAGCAGACAAACTCTCAAAGCGACTGACATTGAGTGAGTCGGCGCTAATCTCTTCTTTGGTCGTGATATCAATAATCCTCAACTCAGGCTGCAAAGCGCTCTTTCGATGTTGAATGCCTATTTTCGGCGAGGTGCCTATCGACGATGCCCCTTCACTGTCGTTGTCGTCCGGCGTAATATAAGCAAGAACAAGAAGCAAAGATGGGGTATAAAGCGATAAGCCTGATATTATACAGTCGGTTCGTAATCTGAAGAACATATTAACATACATAAGACATTACCAGGTATAGTGGATCTCTTACATTGTAACAACTTCTGAATGCCCTACCTTCCTTTCACCCACTTCTTTCCCCATGCCTGGCCCTCCCGGGTGCACGTTGATGATCCATACAGTGCCGCCCCAACCAACAACAAGCTTCTCAATCTGTTTGGTGATGGCGAGTTTCTTTCCTGTGTTCTGGCTCTCAGACTGCTTCGAAATCTTGAGTGGATCACCGTTTGATCCATTTGAAGTGATGGACGCATGAGCATCAACTTCCAGACCGCTCTCGTCAATCCATTCAACTCTACCCTTCCACACACCAGCCATTTCATCCCACCCAGGACGATTGGGGCGGTCAACGTGGCTTATACGCTTCCATGCAAACTCGTGCTCTGCGCTCTCTAGGTGTAAATTCGATCGCATGATCTTAATTCCATGCTCGTTAATCCAAACCACAAATTTGCCTGAAAGCGACCATTTAATGGTGCTAATAGCGCCTTCTCCAGAATGTATTATCGAGTCTTTGCCGGTGTTGGAGCCTAGGCCGATCGATCCCAACCAGCCTGAAGCAGACGCTGCTGTGCTTTGTGTAGTAGTCGAAGTTGAACTTGTACCGGAGCGGCCTCCGACTGTGAGTACGAGGTTGCCGGCAAGTCCTCCCGATACATACGAGCGATCATTTTTGTAGTCTGGTGATAGACCTACCGCCTGTATAGGCCGACCGAAATTTCGCAGTAAGACATCCTTCGAATTAATCAACGACGTAACACAGACATTGCCGTCAATCGATGATGTGGCTATGTGAAAAGCATTGGAGGGCGTAGCTGGAACAGGAGGTGCTTTCAGGCTTCGGGGGGATGCTGAAGTCGTTGACGTAGCAGAGAGTGACTGCGCTGGCGAGTTGCGGTGTCGAGATGCCACCCTGTCGACTGCGTTCGACTTACCCGTTGGTAAAGGGGGTGGGAAGGGCGATATCGACACGGTGGTTATAGATGCTGAGTGAGCACGGTAGACTCGTAATGACTGGAAGGACGGTAGGGACACAACGTGCTGCAGAGCATTAGCATTAGGCTTCCTCCGACATGGGAATATTGAATTGTGCGTACAGTATTGCCGTAATGAGTGCCAATGATCTGAGAATGTTCAGCATATGCTCTCACCTCATTGCAATCCATGTCCACAACGCCGCCGAACTACAAAGAGCGCGCAGCATACCATCTTGTCTCCAGCCACCAGGAATGCACTGGTAGCATCACCATTGCGATATACAGGTCCGAGACTCTTCGTCAATGTCGCGTACTTGAGCTTTGGCTCATCTTCCTCCTCCTCCTCTTCATCCGCATTACTACCACCGTTGGCGTCATCTGCCAGACCTTCGTTCCCCCTGAAATGCTCAACTTCATCTTGGTCCTTCCCATCGGCCTCTGGAGCCATGCGGGCCCGTGATTGCAGTCCAAGCGTGAGGATCTACAATGCCGGCCAAGAAGTCAACGTCCAACTGTCTCGCTTCGATCTTTTGGTAAGTAACTATCGGAGCTGTGCATACTTTATACTCTAGCTTTATTTCAAAACGGACTCTGTCGGATACCTTTACGAGTATTTGTGATTCATCATTCAGTTCGCTACATTGATGGTCTGACATGGTTGCAAAAAGTCAATGCTGCAAGTGGTCTCTGCCATAAAGGCCATGCCCGTCTCCGAAAAGATCCATCGCCGTGTCCTGAGCTCCAATTCTTTACTCGCACGACGACTTTACAGCTCTTTCGTCAGGGAAGGCTCAAGCCTGCAGCCTATGAACTTTCTCAGAGGTCGACATATTCACGGCAGTCCTACTTTGCATTTTCCCCGCAGACGTGACTTCTTCTCTTCGAATGCCACTTTGCAGCACCAGCCGCAAAGTTTACTACGCGATGGCGATAGTGCGGAACACCAGCAGAACAAAAAGCGGAATGTCTCGAGATTGCCAGCTGGCAAGACGTCTTTACGGCGTGTGGCGGTAGAAGCCCAAAGATCTCGAGATGGAATCGTCACACCGGGAAAAACAACGATAGATGGGCTACCGAAGGCAAAGGTCAACCACTCGGCCATGGCACACGAATGTCACGCTAACAGACGTCTGAATTCAGACAGTGACTGCTTACTGTGTTGCTGAACAGTTCGATCTTCCCCACGTCGTTCGTCTCCTTCAGTCCAAAGGCTACGAGTTAGATCCATGCAAAACCGAACTTTATCCTCAGGTCGTCCATATTCAAGTGCCGGTCAGATCGAGCCACCTTTCTCCAAACTCGAGGGACGAGAGCACCAAAGTAGGCGAAACCGGCGACGTGTTCATATTCCCGTCAGGTACGCTTGTTGCGTGGGCATTGCCGGAGGGGACGGTCTCCTTCCTTGCGACTAGGACTTTGCTGCCAGCCGCCGAGAGTCCTCATGTCGATCAACTTGAAACTGAAACCCTTGAATATTTGGAGGATTCAGAAAGAGAAAATAGTAGCATTAGAGGCGATACCATCATCCTTGGCACGAAAATACCAGCATCACCATCCCAACAGAAGCCTGCCTCAGGCGCACATGGTCGAACTACGAATGGCTTCAACGCTACTGATGAGCAGGAACTCCTGCGACGAAACGCGGATACAGTGCTAGCAAAGATAGCATTTTCCTCTGGCCTGGCACGATCGACTAAGCTCGCAGTGCTGGAGAGCCTGCTGAGTAATTACTTTGAGTCCACGCGGTCGATACCAACAATGCTTTCTCGTGGAACGCGACTACCCTTCACAAGGTCATTCATCCTCCGGAAGACTGGCCAGCTTCTCAGCGTCCGAGCACAGCTAAATCTATACTCTGAGCTCACGGACTCCCTGCCAGATCTGTTCTGGGATAGCCGACATGAGCTTGGGTTAGAAGGCTATTACGACCAAGTTGGGCGAGCATTGGACGTTGGCGTACGCATCAAGGTTCTCAATGAGAAGATGGATTATGCACAAGAGATAGCAAGCGTTCTACGAGAACGCCTAAGTGAGAAGCATGGCTTGGTGCTCGAATGGACGATCATCGCTTTGATTGCCGTGGAGGTTGGTTTCGAGGTTCTAAGGCTTTGGAAAGAACGTAACGAACGTCTTGAAAAGGAGAACAAGCCAGGAGTCATACAAGTTCCTATGCCCACCCACTGATGGCTTTATTGGTCATCAGATTACGTTTCATAATCAACTCTCGCTACGATACGCTACGCCTATCTACATCAGTGAGGGTTGAGAAGTAATGCATATAGACCGCGGAGAACAGAAAGAGCCTGGCAATTGTTCACCGGCTTCTATCAGTGACCCGCTCCTCCGTGACGTCGATCCGGGAGTTCCATGTATGGGAGGTGGGGTTCGAAAGCTCGACCGACGTACAGCGCAGAACCTGTCTCGGCATGTATGAGTTACGTCGTAGCTTCATAGAGCTTCTAACATACTCAGCATCGGGGAATATTCCACCCAAAGTGGCCCGGTACTTTTGACTCTACTTTTCGGCATCCGATGGCCAACGACAGATGCTTACTCAGAAGACCGAGATCACCACTTGCATGCAAATACTCAATTAGCTCCTTGCATACAAACGATCTGGGAACGAGCAGACCATAATCTAGCTTCGCGCTGATGCGTAACATTATCCTGCCATGTTGAGTCGGTCTCCGTGAGATCTCAGATGCATCGGTAGAATCTCATGCCCCCAGACATTGGATGATATCGGACGTTACAACTTTGCAGATTCGATTTCTCTTTCCTCACTTGACGTTTGCTCTACTATCTCTATGGCCATTTGCACTCCTGCCGGACGTTCTTTCTACATCCGCAGTCCGTCGTTCATCTATAGTTGGCCGTTCGATCACTATGGTCGGTGTGCCTTGTTGGAAGCGGACAGTGATGCTCTGCTCACGCTTACCAGGCTGAGAAGCGCCAGAACGTCCACGTCGGCCTCTGCAGCGCCAGCATTGGGGCTTTGGCAGCAGCCATCGCCATCGCCCGCGCAGGAGCCAGAGTTACGGTCCTAAAGCTGCACCACAGCTTCGCGAGATTGTTGCTGGCATGAAATGACGCCTAACGCTACGAGTCTGCTCATAAAACAGGGCGTCAGCGACGTTATTGGGAAGAATCTCGTCGAATTTGAGGAGTCGAATATGCGTAGACCAGATGGGACGAAGCTTGAGTATACAAGGTTGAAGCCGGACGTCCGGTAATATAAAGAGTTGAGATCTTCTTCGACACCGGGGGTTGGAGCTGACACGTGGTCATCACAAGCAGGAACTTGGATATCGTTGTAGCTGGGTAAGATGTTCTGCTATCGAAAACCAGCCCACCACCAAATGACTAATGTTATTGCAGTACACCGTGCTCATCTGCATTGGAGGCCTGGTTGAAGCAGGCCCCAAAAATGGTGTAGATCTCATGAACAACCCTCGAGTCATAGACATCGACTACAAGTCTTAGAGTAGAGTAGCTGTCAAGACTGGAGCCGGCAAGCGCTATAAATCGAACCCCTCGTTGGCTCTGATGGTCTTAATTCAAGCATTGGCAGAGCTATTTTGCCAGATGTCATCACCGACTGGGCAAATGCGCTTACCAAGCCATTGTCTCTTGTGACCAGATTTGTAAAGATCCGATTGTTATGGAGCCTGTCTAAAAGCCAACGATGGAGTTAAGGATGGGAGGAAAAGCGTACATCGTCACGTACCAGACTTGCGCACGGAAAGACTTCCACTTGGATTGTCGCACCACCGAGATAAGGTTGAGGACGTTGATACAGTGAGTTGAGGGACATATATAAAGGTTTCGACCCAAAGAAGCACCACGTCAGAGCCTACTCGAGCAATTCGGCAGTGTTTGATGACTACTAAAGAATCAACGTTTTGTGCTTCAGGTCGGTCTTAACTTTCGACAATTACTCAAATTGAGAACTCTCGCTGCATGGCCGTTAATTCGATATTAGGAACTAAGACTAGGGAATGAATATGACCGGGGTTTGGATTCTCGGAAACTCGGAATAGTCTTGACCTTCCTTTGATGTACTTGACCTTACATTCACTGCAGAGGCAAAGCGTGACTGCGGAGAAAGATGGGGACAATAAAGTAAAGTAAAATCCCGAGCACGGAATCTTTGCACATGCCTATGAATCTTCGGCATTGTCGACCGTTCTGTTGTCCCTTCGTCCTCTACAAACTTTTGCCCCCAAGATTGACATTGTAGATAGAGACGAGATATTATGGGCTATAAAGCACCTTTGAATGTACTACATTCACTCTTCAATAGGAAACCAAAGACCCGATTGAGTGCAGCACAAAGGTAGACGTAGAATACGAGTAGAGTAGCTCGCAACGATGTCCACGGAGATCACATGAAGGTAGTCAACTTTCCTTCTCGATGAGGGACGTCTCATCTCGACAATGCCTTCGATTTGATGTCCTGGTCCTCTGGTGTGCCAAAAGCCAATCACGTCGCTCAGTTGAAGCACAGGTCAAGCTTCTCTCCTCCTATTCGCCAAGTATGTTCCCGCCGCCAAGAGTCTTGGTCTTTGCTACTCCGTACACACATCCACCGAGTCCACTTCGATAGATGAAAACAAGTAGTGATTCCTCTCCGTGTGAAGTTCCAAGACCTTGGCGCCGGGTCCGGCCTGCGCTTCTCTGTTCTTGTGTCTTTGTTCCTTACGTAGGCAGTCTGAAAACACCAAGACTTGCCCTGGCTCATACCGTTCACAACTCTTCGTTTCTCCTTCTCCAAGACTTTCCAAGCATACCAAGAGGCCAAGGCGAGAGTTCAAGACTTTGGTACATGACTAGAATGAATGTTGAGGACGTTTCTTTTTTGCATGTTCATCCAGATTGATATTTCATTGGACGTGCACCTCGCGTGTTGGAGGGACGTCCAGGCTGTCGGAGGACCCATCACGGTCATTTTCCTTGGCTACGAGCTTGATGCAGCTGGCGAATACTGTTTTGTGGCAATGCTACAAGTCATACATATACGGGGGTTTTCCCTCGGCCTCTCTTTTAGAACTTTGCAGACAAGCATAAGCTCCATCGATCCCAGGTCTATTGATTCCTGTTGAACGGTGCAGGAAGGATCATTTCTGGACACATCATCACCTCAGCATCTGAAATAGATCCTCTACCATGGCCATCCTACACCAATTCGATTACATCTTTGCCCTGGGCATGATCTTTGCCTTCTTGGACGCATGGAACATCGGAGCCAACGATGTCGCCAATTCATTTGCGACGTCTGTCTCGTCTCGCTCCCTCACGATGAAGCAAGCCATGATGATTGCAACAGTCTGCGAATTCGCTGGTGCCGTGCTTGTCGGGTAAGGCCATCTAATTCAGATGTTTGAAGTCACCCAAGCTCACATCTTTACGGATCTCGTGTCGCCGACACAATCAGGAACAAGATCATCAGTGTCAAAGCCTTTGAGCAGGAACCCAGCGTGCTGATGCTCGGGATGGTGTGCGCTCTGATCGGATCCTCCACTTATCTGACAATTGCCACCAAGATCGGTCTGCCGGTCTCGACAACGTATGCTTCCTTTCCCGAAACACGAAGATTGCGCTGACAAACCACAGACATTGTATTGTAGGAGCCATCATCGGTGTGGGTATCGCTACTCTCGGCGCTGATGGAGTCGTTTGGGGGTGGAAAGGCGTCTCGCAAGTGTTTGCGGCTTGGATCATTGCTCCTGGTATTGCAGGGGTCTTTGGTGCCATGATCTTCTCCATCACCAAGTACGGCGTGTTGAAGCGGAAGAATTCCTTCAAAGCCGGCCTTATCATGATACCAGTCTATTTCGCCATCACTTCCGGCATATTGACTATGCTTATCGTGTGGAAAGGCGGTCAGCAACTGATGACTCCAAATTTCTAGAACTTCACGATTGCTAACATACTGATACAGCTCCGTCCCTCAAACTGGACAACTGGTCAGCTGGTCGGATACTGGAATGCATCTTCGGCGTAGCCATTGGAGTTGCGCTCATCTGCGTCGTTTTCTTCCTCCCGTACCTACACCGAAAGCTCCAACAGGAAGATTGGACCTTGAAGTGGTATCATATTTTCTACGGACCGCTACTGATGCGCCGAGGCGAGGTCCCCCCGAAAGCTGCCAACGTCAAGGTGGCGGTCGTACAAGACTATTACCGCGGCCACAAAACGCGCAGGGAGCTCGAAGAATCCGGTGTTCCCAATCACATCGTCGACGACCTTGAAAAGAACACCAAGTCCGTCGGTAGTCCTACAGCTGTCCGCGCATCCGATGAGATCTCGTCGACACCCCCCAACTCCGGCAGGCCTTGCCCTCGCTCTCTTGAAGCTGAAGAACAAGCCTCCCTCGGACCCTGGTACACGCCGCGGAGCCTCTACCGCAAAGCCAAATACCTCTTCTTCCGTGGCGTCAACCGCGACATCGTCTCCGAGCAAGGTTCGGCCGGCAACAGCTCTCTCCTGACCGGTGACCTGGCCGCCATGCACGCCCGCACCCAACACTACGACAACAAGACCGAGCACCTCTACTCCTTCCTACAAGTCATGACAGCCGCGACATCCTCCTTCGCGCACGGCTCCAACGACGTCTCCAACGCCCTCGGCCCTCTCTCCGCCATCTTCCTCATCTGGAACACCGGCAAGCTATCCTCCAAGAGCCCCGTGCCCGTCTGGGTCCTCGTCTACGGCGCCGCCGCCATCGTCATCGGCCTCTGGACCTACGGCTACAACATCATGCGCAACCTCGGGAACAGGCTGACGCTGCATTCGCCGTCGCGCGGGTTCTCGATGGAGTTGGGGAGTGCGTTGACGGTCGTGATGGCGACGAGGTTGGCGTTGCCGATCAGTACGACCCAGTGTATCACGGGCGCGACGGTCGGAGTGGGGTTGTGCACGGGGGATGTGAAGGCGATCAATTGGAGGATGATTGCTTGGATCTATTTCGGTTGGATCATCACGCTGCCGGTCACGGGCATCAT
>JAABUP010003820.1_pt1 | contig 26037 bp, 39 predicted proteins | sample 5559201 | NCBI WGS metagenome assembly JAABUP01 (sample SAMN10711887, study PRJNA513373) | rock metagenome | isolation source: Antarctica rocks | place: Antarctica
TATGCTCAGTACACCTTGCAATGTATGCTGGTTGGTTGCATGGGTGCATAACTTAATGCTGCCCAAGTTTTGGTTGGCAACAATTTCTGGGTCATGAGAAGGTCCCGCTGCCGGTCCCTTTCAAGCATGCCACAGGATGTGGAATGCCTTGCTTGCCTCTGGCCAGCACAACCACACAAAAAACCCAGCTTTTGACAACCTTGACAACCACTGCAGGCCTTTGTAGCCTTGGGAAATGACTTTGTATGTGGTCTGAGCTGCTTACTGCAGTTTTCCCATTGATCATAAGCTTGCTCACTCGTGCTACACAAGCTCTTCCAGCTGTCTACATGCTGCATGTAGATGCCACATGATTACTCTTGTGTGCAGCAGTCAGCTTGCATGAATTGAGCCCACCTGACAGATATGCATAAGTCGTGTATGCAAATGTACCTTCCTAAGCCCTAAACCCTAAATATAACCCTAAACCCTAGTCCGTACTGATCAGTGCTGCTGTGCAAGACTGGCTTGCTTCAGGCATGAACATCTGCAAGTACACCTTTGGAGATTGGCTCTTCATACAGGTGTGCAGTGTCCCAACACCACTGCACTGAAAAGCTGTTCAGGGCAAAATGCAGTCCCCACTGATCGGTGCTACTCTGCAAAAGTGGCTTGCCTCAGGCACGTACCACTGCAAATACCCCTATGAAGATTTGCTCTTCATACACGTGTGCAGTGACCCAACAGCCCTGCACTGAAACGCTGATAAGGGCAAAATGCAGTCCCCACTGATTGGTGCTGCTCTGCAAGACTGGCTTGCCTCTGGCATGTACCGCTGCAAACACTACTATGAAGACTTGCTCTTCATACATGTGTGCAGTGACCCAACACCACTGCACTGCGACACTGTTCAGGGCGAAATGCACTCCCCACTGATCAGTGCTGCTGTGCAAGACAAGCTTGCTTCAGGCATGTACCACTGCAAATACCCCAATGAAGACTTCCTCTTCATACACGTGTGCAGTGACCCAACACCACTGCACTGAAAAGCTGTTCAAGGCAAAATGCAGTCCCTACTGATCAGTGCTGCTCTACAAGACTGGCTTGCTTCAGGCATGTTCCACTGCAAATACACCTATGAAGATTCCTCTTCATACAGGTGTGCAGTGACCCAACACCACTGCACTGCGACGCTGTTCAGGACAAAATGCAGTCCCCACTGCTCACTGCTGCTCTGCAAGACTGGCTTGAGAAGCTAAGCTAAAAGCGGTCTGGCCAACACAGATTGTCTTTGTGCAAAACAAGTATTAAAGTCAACAGCCTAACGTAGTGGGTTACAACCAATTGGTCAGTAATCAGAAAAGTTGCTACTAAAGATGAAGCTTGATGGAACAGGTGGCTGTACTGCTGACGTGTGTCACTATATGTAGAACAGTCAAACAGAGGATGGTGCTTGTCTTCATCTGAGCCAGACATGCACACAAGACAGACCATGCCCTCTCTGCTTTTGCGGCCTTTTGGTTCATTGATTAACACCATGTAATTCTTTATTATTGGGCATGATGGGACTTTGAACAAAGTCATGTTCTTTGCAGGAGTGCAGTCGCAAATACATTGGCATACATGGCTAGTACACTCCTGGTTGTTTCATGGCTGCTGTACACTATCCATGTGACATTGAACGGGAATCGTGAAGATGCAGAGGAGGGCGCACGACCTGCAAGGGTCTCAGAGCTTCTCAAGGTATGGGCACCAAGACGCACCCACCATATTCTGTCTTGGAAAGACACCTGCATTGTCAAAACTCTGCCTGGTCAAGCCTTTTGTATGCTGCATTGCGTCACGGTGTGCTGTGCTATGCTGTGCTGTTGCATATTGCACAAGCAACCTAAAAAACATCAAGCATTTCAGGTGATAAGGGTGAGCGCCCAGCCTTGAGATGTCACATGTCATGATGAACAATACAGCATACTATGACATGCTTCTGCAGGCAGTGACGGTTTGGCTGCAGTGTATTTAGTTTGTTGGCTGGGGTGAATATCCCAGCCCCTGCCACCCTTCACCTGACATGCTTCAAGACAGGATGTGGCACACAGTATGGGGTGTCCGTAAACATGAATTTGTCAAGAACCTTGGTGCTGCGTGCACTGCGCAATTTCCTGCGTATGTTCAGCTTGCTGATGTATTGCTTGCGAATGAGTGCAGCGATGTGAGGGGTGCTGCAGATGCAATCGTTCTCTTCCTGCAGGAACAGTATTGTGAAAGCTTTATTGTAACAATGACCTCCGAGATGCATCTCAATGCATTTCAATGCATTGCGCAGCCTAACACAGCTTTGCTTGACTGTTTATACTGTATCTGACATATTACCTATGATCCAGGCATTTTACCAAGCTCTGCAAACCAGTGTATTCTTGGGAATGTGTATCTGAGAGGGAACAGTATTGTGAAAGCTTGCAAGCTTAAGCAAGATTTTGCGTTGCAGTTCGAGGAATTCTTGCCATGTGCATTTCGTTCTCCTTTCTTGACACTTTGAGCTACTCAGGCTTTACATGCCTATGATGGAAGGTCTTTCTGACAGCATAGTCACTGGTCGCACTTTGGGCGACACTGGTCATAACTGGCGTTACATCATAACGCCAATCACAAGTTTGAAAACGCCATGAGCTGCTATCATTACCTTACGTAGATAGCATGACGCTTCAGCGGCTACCGCACTGCCTCTTTCATCCTAGATGTTGCTACCTTCGTTCGATGTCGGATCGCAATGACTTTGACAAACTACACCTTATCATGCAGACTTACGCCTTGTCGCAAGAGTAATGCTGTACACGGCACTGTTGCGGTCCAAGACTTTGCTATGTGCCTCATATGGATAGGAACCTCAGCAGTGTAGACAGCTTGCTTGAGCAAGCAGGACTGCTGACAGATGCTCTGAAAGCCTCCAAGTTTAGCCCCGAAAGCAATATGACAGAGGAGGGCATCCTCTCAGGCAGAGCTGCTTCAATTACAGACTTGGATGCTGACCTGCTGGGTGTGAAGCTGGATGACTGTTCTCGTTACTTCAAAAAGGAGATCATGGTGAGCCAGAGCTCTCGCTGATGCTCTAAGCCTGACTAAGTAGGCCACAATGCTCACAACCAAGCCTGACGTATGGTTGTATTGTGATGACACGTACTTGCGAAGTTTGAGTAGCACATGTTGCTGTCTCTAGGGCTTCTTCTTGGACTCAAAGGCAAAGTTGACTTTTGAGGGAAGGGCTCTAGCTGAGGCAGAACAGCTCAAGGGAGCCGCTGAACTGGCAGAGAGCCAGGCTCGCTTAGAAAGTCTCAAGCAAGAGCTGCATTGTGAGAGACAAGTCACTGTGAAGACCGAAGCCATATTGGACAGGTGACCCCAAAGCACATCACCGCGTCTTGCATGTCCAGCTGTCCTTGCCTGTTGCTAGACCTCACTCTACAGACACAAAGAGTAACTAGTGTGCGTGCCCCACAAGAGGCAAACATGCAAATGGCAGCAGCAATACAGCAAACATGCAAATGGCAGCAGCAATATAGCAAACACCTGTCTACACTAAGTTTGACAGCGCAAAAGCTGCTGTCCATGCACAATCTAAATTGCTGCTGCCATGTTCCTGTTGGCTAGTGACAGACATTGCAGGTCTGGGCACCTCTCGGCACCAAGCGCCTGACTTCCCATGACAACATCGCAGGGTGGCCTCCTCATATGCAACTGCTCGTCACTATGCTCATCGGAATCACGTGGTGGCACTTGCCATGTTTGAGTGGCACAGCTTTGCACGCCAGCAGAAGGCCATGCGGCAGCACCTGCGGCAGGCTGTGAAGCACTACGATAGCCGCAAGCTGCAAGGGCAAGTTTTCCAGCACTGGAAGCGATGGTGCAACCTGGAAGGACGCACTAATGTAGGTCTCAACGCTGAACACGACCATTGTGCAACATACAACATGACCCGCTGGCGTGTGTGCAGTGCCCATCAGAACTTTGTCCATGAACATTGCAAGCTTCGTACGTTTGTCCATCAGAGTATGTGTTGTTGCACCAAATGTGTGAGCTCACCTTGCAATAGCTGCTTGCTGACATGCGTGCCCATCAGTATCATCAGCTGGCTGTCATACGTCAGTTTGGCCAAACTGGTCAGCCACACAGCTCCTTGTCTGGTGCTGATACCATCACATTGCCTGCTCCAGAGGCAAGAAGTGCTACAGCGCAAGGAAGATGCAGCGAAGCAGGCAGCCTGGGGGGAGGCAGGGGTGATCATTGAGGACTTGAAGGCTGCCCTGGCTGATGCTCAGCAGCAGCTGCGCAAGGAACGAGCAGCCCGAGACCAGCTGGAAGAAGACATGAAGCAATCCTTCATGCGCAGTGTGTGTGCCATCAACCTGGAGGTGAGATTCCTACCCACTACTGAAAGCTGCATTGAGCTAAGTGATGCAGAACTCAGAGCAAAGCTTGCATGCTCTGGGCACATGATGCAGAGAGGGGGGGTTAGTGCAAGCGGCAGCTTGATCCAGCATGGCAATATCCACAGTACACAAGTTCCCGCCAAGTTATGACCAACACCCCTTCATGGCAGCATGCTGCGCTCCACAGTTATGTCTCTACGCTTGCAGAGGTGTTTTTGTCAAGCAGGCCTGTTTTCTGAAGGATATTGTGAGTGAAAGTTTGCATTGCACCATACACAGCTGCGCAGGTCTCCTGAAATTGTGGCTGTGAACATGACAGGCAATGTCAGTCATGAAGCGCGGCATGCCCCCAGCTGGCGTCAATCCTGTGCCCATCAAGGTGTCTGTCCCTGCACCTTACGCGTCACCTATCAAGCAGCTGGGCAAGCAGCCAGATGTAGCCAGCTTTGCAGCAGCTGAGCCACAACAGCGAGGTAGTGCATCCTTTGTGAGTGTGCTGAACGCATGGCAGTTTCAACACCTGCTCAATATGATGTATCTTCTTAACTCACCAGGCTTGTCATCATGGCTGTTTTGATGTCACAGCCATCAGGTCATCAATGTCGAGCACGTCAAGGGATTAAATCTGGGCAGCCTGGCTGTGCAGCCTTCTTTCAGTGAAGGACAGCAGCAGGAAACAGCACTCTATGCAGCACAGTTGACCAAAGTTGCGGTGCAATTTATAGCAAAATACTAAGTCACTGATTGCTATGCAGGCCAGGATGGGGCTGAAGAGGCCCAGAGGAGCAATGACAAGGGCCAGGACAAATTGAGTGTGATTGAGGAGGAGAGTGATGCTGTTCCATCTGGCGACATGCACCACCCGATTCTGGGAATGAAGTCTCCCTACCGTACCCTTTCTGTGCAAGGTCAGAGTTGCTCATGCCTGATTGGTGTATACCAGGCAGACAAGTTATTCTAGCTGCATCTCAAAGGTGTGTCACATGTATGTCACATGCAGCTTGTGCTGTCATGCAAACCCGTGCCGGATGTTCAATTGCCGGCACTGTGCAATTGCATGTAGCAGTCACACGCAACCACTTACAGTACTAATTGTTTTCTTCCCTCCTGATGCACATTTGCAGCAAGCCTTTCTTTGGTGCAGTCATTGCATTCCTGTTCAGAGCGCTCATGTGTTGTAGCTTATGCAGACGAAGGCTCTGCAGTTGCAGCGGATCCAGCTGAGGCAGAAACAAGACCGATCAGGCACTCCAGTGCCATTCATTTCAACGCAGCTTTAGGGGGGTGGGGCAATACTCCAGCTGTCCCAGCTAGACCCCTCTCTGCCAGGCACATGCCTGCAGCCCCAGCTGTCAAGAGTGTACAGAGTGCTGCAGTGCAGCCGCTGGCAACTGTCAGCACGGCCATGACATCACAAAGGGTGGGGCAGATGGGGACAGTGCCTGTGTCCAGCAACCAGCAGGAGTTGAGGCCACGCAGCAGCGATGGTATCTTGCAGCGCATAACAGTGGACAGGGGCCCTGCCACAGGTGTGATATCACAGCAACAAATGCAGATCTGTCTTGGTTGTGTGAACTGACTGGTGCATGAACTGCTGCAGTTATGTATGCAACCTTGATGTTGAGTCAGGGTTGCTTGCAATATTGCTCGTCAGGGTAGGCAAACAACACACGAGTCTAGCATATATTTAGCAGCTCAGCTGCATGCATACTGAGCGCCATGGCTTGAATGTTGTTTGAAAGCTCATCAAAACTCAGATTGCACCAATGCTTGTCTGAATCATGTTCAGGTGCAGCTGGTACTAAGGCAGCGCCTCCGCCGCTACAAAGACGGCAAGTCCAGCGGCAAAACAAAAATCAGAGCCTCCAAGTCTGACTTCGGCCTCTGTTACATTGTATAATAAGCACCCTGCTATACAATAAATTTTGTGTACTGCTTTTGTCACGCACAATAATTGAGACAGCATATACACTCAGAGGGCCAGACCCCAAAATTGGCAGAGCAGGACAGATTGAAATTAACTTAATTTTGAACAAACAGTATAATGGCTGGTGTTCACTTGGTGACCTGGCCCACTCTCATCGTGACAAGGATCTGGAAAAGCGCTGGAGAGAAGATATTGTGCTGCCAATTGATGCCAGTATCCCCTTTCCCCCACCATCAGGATCTGTCTGCAGGCCAAGCGCCTCCTCAATGATTGCATCCAGAGCTTCACCTGCAAAGCCAAACCAAACCATCAGCAAAAGAGGTCAAACAGTGCATGACATGCTGCACATTGAGCAAATCATCATGGGAGCAGTTGTGCTTATGCCCAACTTCCACAAGCTGCAGCACTTCATGCAATGTACAAGGAAGCACATGAAGACCAATTAGTCTCCTCTTTCAGGCACAGCTTTGGAAGATCCAACAGTTGCATTGACATACCTGAACCGTTTTCAGATGAGTGCTCCTTGACACATACACATGACATGCAAGTCTGCAAAATAGCAATAGTTGAAAGGCAGTACCTGCAGGGCGAGTGGGCCTTTCTGCAGCAAGCAGGTATCTGCCAGGCTCCATGGAAGGGTCCTCAACAAAGACCTGCCACTGGCCTGGGTAGCGACGGAAGACGCTGCCCACATCTGCAACTGGCCGCAAGGAGTAGCTGGTTGTGAAGGTGGAGGTGAACTGTTTGGTCAGCCGCCGTACATTCAATCCTACTCCAGCATCACCACTGCAGCAGGGCAAACAGGCTTGGCTCAATCCTTTATGTAGCTGGCATGTCTCAGCCACACAAGGGAGTCAGCAAGCAAACAGCAGTTTCACAATGCACAAGTTGATGACAAGCGAAATATCTGCACCCAAGCACACATGAAGATAATCCCACACTGACCTGGCAAGCCTGGGGTTGAACAGGATGATGGGTGCTACAGTCTCAGCTGCTGCTGTAGCTTTCTTGACTGCCTCGAGTCCTGCACTCAAAGATCCCTGTGGACATGCTTTGAATGCAAGCAAGAGCGTCAAATAACCAAACTGAAGCAATCAATGAGCTCATTGAATCTTGTCACTCCTGGTTGTTCAAACTTGTGGTATGAGCACCAAGCCTGCCAGGTGAACGACAATGCAATGCTACAGTGTGTCCAGCTTTGCATTTTGCACCTTGGGAGCTCACTGCAAGAGTCAATGACCAACCTTGAGGATCTGGAGCTGCCAGCACTATGAGATCGTCATCTTCCGACACAGGTTTTCGATCACTCAAGCTGGCAAACCTGAAGCCTGCATCTGGCCACTGATTCTTCAGCATTGCTGCCACCCCCATGTCTGGATAAATCTACAGTCAAATGCAGCTTTATACCAAATTTGTCACCCTCTGAGCAACCTCATTGTGTTGGCATCAAATGATTATTGTCCTCAAGCTGATCATGAAAAGACAAATGCTTACAGACAGAGGGACTCACAGCTTTGATGTTCTTGCTGTTTCTGCCTTGTGCAAGGCTGTCAATGAAACGGCGAGTGAGCTTCCAGAATCGTTGCTGATCACCTTCCTCAGCAAAGACTGGTCCACTAGCGGGATCCCAGAACTCAGGTAGCAGGATCTCAACCTGAGTGCAAATCCAAATGTCAAGAAATGTTCAAAGCCACGCCGACAGCTTATTCTGTTTGCAGGGCAACTGTGATATGCTGTGCAGCAACTCACAATACATCTGTTTGCGCCCTTCTCAATAGCTAAGGCTGTAGCATCACTTGCTTGCTGTAAGGCATCTCCCAAGCTATCTGGTAAGACCTGAAAGTGCAACAGAAGATGGTAAGATTGCGAGGAAGCTGCTTGAACGCCTGAACGAACTCCTGAAAAGCAGGCGCACATCGTCGTCCCACGGCGCAGGCGTCGCAGCGGCAGGTGGCGGGGTCTTTTCACCACCATTGTCGGTCTGCGCGCTAACGCGTCCATAACATCTCCGCTCATTGGTGTGTACGCGCTGTGTGTATGCGCTAATGAACTGCTTGTAACGCGCGCTGTGTAGCTTGGGCCGTGAACAGGCACGCAGGCAACTATGACAGCAGGTAGATGACCTTGCGTCCAATGCTAACTGCCTCATCCCGGCAATTGTGATAAAGCGCAACAGACATCTGTTTGACCAGGACTTTGATTTGAGACAGCAAGGGCGCTTGGCACTGTTCAACCTGCCCTCAGGCCACGAGCACTGTGGACACAGGACTCGCGAGTCTGCGACTATCGTCGTACGTTATCTCACGACAGTCTATAAGCCTGTCGTTCCCTCATTTGCGTGGGAGCATTGTTGAGTTGAGTGCAGCTAACCTTGCAAGAACGCTGAGCTTATTCTGTCGAGGTTGCACTAATCACGATAGGTCAACAAGCCAGTTGAGTTGCGCACCGAATAGATCTCTGGCCCTTTGTGCCCGTAGACGGTTGTGTGTAGTTTGCTGATGATCTGAGCAGTCGTAGACCGTATCGTCTGCATATCATGCCTCATATTCTGAATTCAGCAATAAATTGCAGCGGACACTGCATGCACGGGCCTATCTTCACAAGCAAATGCATAAATACCAGGTGGCGTGTATGCTTACGTACCAGCAACCGACTCACTCGTCATCTCAGCGTCTCTAGAGGACACAAGTACAGCAATAGCCCTGTAGGCAGGGCATTGTTTGTATGTTCAGCAAACAGAGATACAAAACGTGTACACCAGAAGCAGCAGACTGAACAGAGCAAGATGGCTGAGTCAGAATTGATTTACTTCATGTTCCAGCTTGTAAGTGATTGTTTGGCTTGCTGGTCAAATTGACAGGATGGTAACATTCAGCATAACATGCCTGTATCAGTGATGCAGCCATCAGGTGGCCTGCAAAGTTAAGTGCTGACTGCACGTTTCCTGGTATACAGAACCTAGATACACAACTGCAGCGCATGCTGAACATGGATGACTTTGACACAGCTCAAGAAATACGCAAGAGGCGAAAGCAAATCGACGAGATTGTAGCAGAACAGCTGGTGAGCAGCACATTGCATCCCATGGCTTTCTGGCATCGGTCTGTCATTTGAGCCTGCAGAAAGGCACCTGCCTGTCATGTATGTAAATGCACAACCGTGCTGAAAAGCAGTCACATCTGCACCATGTTTTGTTGCATGCAGCTATGCTGATGAAATTTTGTTGCTCATGTTGTTTTGCCTTTGTCACAGGAGGCAAAAGGCCCTGGTTGCGGAACACGCAGTGCCAATCAGACAGCTGTAGCAGATGTTGCTTCAGAAGGCTTGCGGCTGCGGTCTGAGCTGCAGAGGGCTATTGATGAGGAGCGATATGCTGATGCAGCAGAAGTCCGTGATCGCTTGAAGGTGGTTCAAGGCCAGAGTGAAGAGGCTCAGAGTGAAGCTGAAAATGCCACAAGCTCAGTGCGCAAGTACGAGCTGGGGCAGCGAGTGAAGCATGCCAAGCTTGGTTACGATGGGGTTGTCTGTGGGTAAGCAGCGTCAACAACATGCATGCCCAAGTTCACAGCAAAAGAGTATCTTTTGGATTGTGATGTAATCACATTCATGTAGAAGTGGTTGTGATGACATGTGCGGTGTAAACTCAACCCTCCAGTCATGTACCAAGATGCACACCCGGTCTAGCATGCGTCATAGTCAGATTGCAAGATGTCTCCTCTCATGTGTGACATTGAAACAGGTGGCGTGACATATCATGGCCCTGTTTTCTTTTCATCATGTTCTGCTGAAAGTACAGCTCATGTATCAGCATACCTACAGCTTAGGCATGTTGTGTTACAGATGGGACAATTCCTGCTGTGAGGGAGAGGATTGGCAGAAGGCAGCTGGTGTGGCAGATCTACAGAAGGGCTGTGAACAGACCTTCTATCACTTGTTAGTAGATGCAAAGGACTGGGAAGCATCATGGCAGCGGCCTCCTGTTGCGTATGTAGCTGAAGAGCTGCTTGATGCCCCTCAGGTGAGCTGATGGCTTTAGGCTCCTCAAATTCATTGACAGCCTAGATTGGTGATGCAGATCTGCTGCCTCAGTCCTGATCCACAACTCAGCAACTTGAGAATATGTGTAACTGCCTTCCTGTCAGCTCTGCCACACGGTATCAAAGTCTGCAGCTTGTTATATGGCTATGATGTCTTTTGTGATTGTTGTCGCTGTCACTCAGTCATGTATCCACACCGCTATCTGCATTTGTCATAAGCTTGTTGACACTGACAGGCTGCTGTGTGGTTCATGCACTGTCCTGTGCTGTATGCAGGATCCAGAGACATGGCCTGAAGTGTATGGGTACGACTCTTTTGACCACGTATACCTGTATTCGCTGTTCCTAGGTCAGGATGCTCGTGGAAATATGCTCCCTGTGCGCCAGTTGAGAGACAGATATAGCCAACAGCGACAGGATGTGTATCCAAAAGAGGATGTCTCCAATGATGATGATGCTGACAAGTCCTCCCCAGATTGAAGAATGTTGCAAGCACACCTGTCTGGTTCTGGGTGTCTGCAACCAAGTGGATTGCAGAAATTGCAGGGGCCTTATACATGTGTAGTATGTACCATAACACTACCTGCCTGTACACACACCTGCGACGTCTTGTATGTAGTTCACCCAAATACAGCAAGCCCTTTTATCAACCGCTGTGGCTGTGTACACCAATTTGCCATGGACTGTAGCACGTGCCAAATGCCCACATGAGTTACGCGTCTGGCAGATACTTATTGTGATGGGCATTACCAAAAAGCCCGCAATCATCTGCAGCCCTTAGCAGCTTGACAAGTCAATTACAAATCAGCATGGCCTATTTCACTGGCAAGAAGCGTCCACAGCAATGCACGCATCATGGCATCTGCAATAAAGATAGCCCATCAAGACCTTTGCTGACTAAGACGCAGCACCATCATGTGTTGCTGAAAAATTGCTGTACCACTGCAGTCGGGACCAGTGCTGATTGTTTACTATATGTGCCACACTCCACGGGACTCAGATCTGAAAGTGACACCTAGGCTGAGCCCAACAGATGATGTGGTGTACATACAACTTTTGTCCTGTTTTGGACATGGGACGTCTGCACTGCACAAACGCAAAACTTCAGCCATGTTTGGCTGACAGATACTGCATGAACAACTTGACAAGGTACCCCAAGTGCCTAACGGCCGCGCTTCAAAGCTCTGTCAGCATCTGTGATCTCCTGCAGCATACAGTACATACTAAACCATACGTCTTTATGAATGGCTTGCTTGGTACATGACCTCGATGATCTCACATGACAAGTACAAATGGACAAACATGCACTCGTTTCAAGATATACTGTGCATATGTTACCTTTTGGATGCGGTCCAGCCTCTTCTTAGGTACAGGGGCTGTCAGACCAAAACTGTTGAAGTGACCAGCAAGAGCATTCACAGCTGAGTAGGTTGTGCTGCACAGCAAACACAAGATACATCAGTCCACTGATGCCTCATGATTTGCATATTGAGGCACAGCATAACACGTAAGGTCATCAGTAACACATAAAGTCATCAGTACCATGTAAGAAAGCACGCTCACACAGGCTATTTAGTCACAGCTGATGACTTTGTCTTTTGCAACAGACTGCAAGCTTCCTTGACTTTTATGCCCTTGAAATAGACAGATATGGAATGTGTGTTTAATGGGAACAATGTATTACTTGTATGATGGGCGTCCTTGAAAGGCAGCTCCTCTGCGGTATTTGGCAACCCATGCAGTAGTTTTTTCCTTGATCTCTTGGAACACTTCTTCCCGGTTGCTGGCATCTTTGGGTAAATCAAGACCAGACTTGACCTTTTCCAACAGCAAGCTCTGAAGGAAACAGGATGTTGATGAGTGTGTTTGTTGGTCTGTATTGCTGTACATGTACCCTGCATGAAGAAAGAAATGCTGCGAGGAAAGCTTACAGTGTCAGCTGTGTAGACCTCATTCTTGTCAGGTCCACCAAGAAGCCCTGCTTGGGCAGAGCCTACAGGCAACAGAAGAAGAGCACCCAGCCCTGCCAGGGCAGCCTCACGTCTGCTGACTGAAACAACCTGCAAGGTTGTGCACATGTCAGCGGAAGAAAGGTGTGTGCTCCAGCGCAGATAGCAATCGCTTTGTGCAGCGGGTTTACCTGGTCGTTGGAGAAAGCCCCCGCACGGCAGGCTTGTTTATGCTGTGTTCGGGAACAACCTGGTCGTTGATCGTATCTGCAAATTGATAATAGGTGCATTTCGAAAAAAGTAAAGCACCATGCTTTGATCGGTACAGGCACAAGGACCTTCGACGACATACCTAATGCTGAAAGCCGGGCGGGCATGCAGGTGAGCGGCACATGATGAGCTTGAGATAGTGGCGTTCATGTTTACGGAAAAGGGCAGGTCGATGCGCTTGTTCTAGCTTCGCCTTGCAAGGTCAAGGAATGCAGTCAACATATCCTTTTCGGGATCCAGTATCACAGGCTGAAGAAGAGGCAACCAGAGGCTATGGATTAGTCACAGGATTACGGATCATCTGCAGGACTTGTTTTCAATTTCGAAACCCTTTGACTGTGAGCATCTGCAGCAAAAGCGTCAATTCGGATGGTCAAGACAAAGCATCTGCTGTCACATTGGATGTGCTGTCTTGTCTGATCCAAATGCTCCGGGTGCACGCAGAAGGGCAGAGCGGTGTGATCGGCAGTTATCCTCGCTGACGAGTCTGCCTGCAAAGTGTTCCAGAAGTTAAACGCTGATACACAGTACAGGCAGCAGAACACCTTGCTCATTTCTGCCGTATTTGACTGGCTGCCGCTCGTAATGAAGCAGTAAAGCAGTTAATCCAGTCCGTACCTCAGCATCAAGTCTGCACACCATGGTAAAAGGTTGGGGAGAGCTGAGGTCTTTGGCTCCTTTCTCGTGGGACACACGAGTTGATGACCATCCGCCAGGGCAAGCAGCCATGCGAGATTTCAGCGACGCATATGCGTATGCTAGGTCTACTGAGAGGCCAAGACGTAGTACTGGCCAATATGCCCAGACACCCACTCCTCTAACAAGCACCAAGCGGCGCTTGACATCATCTGGCAAGGTCATTTACACAGCCAGAAGACGTCTTTACCTGTCTTGATGTCGCTTATAGAGTCTTGCCTCAAGTCAGCTGTTGTGTCTACAGGAAGGTGGCAGCACATCTCACAAAAGGCTGGCAAGAGCTGGACAGGTAACTGCAATGCTGCCCACTGCTTTTGTAGGAGGCTGTCAACAGTCCATCATCATGTCAATTCTGTGTTAGTGTTCATGACATAGAGTGTGTACAACAGGCCACTGTTCAGCACATGGTGTGATCTACCCGCAAACCCAGAAACGTGGATGCAAATGCCTGTTTGCAAATTTGTGCTGATCACAAAGAATCAGCTGCCTTGCAGGACAAGGAGAATGAGCACACGCCAAGCACAGCTTATGCCAGCTCCAGACTTGCCCTGGCCAGTCCAGCCTTCCTGACCCCAGCACGCTCAGACCACCCCACCCACCCCTCTCATGAGGTGGCTGCCGCTCGGTCTGTGCCAGCCTGCCCAGATGCTGTCGCCCTCAGCACTCCTTCTGTAGGCACAGCATTGACTCATGTCACACCCTCTGTAGCCAATGCTGCACACAGCACACCAACTTCTGCAGCAGTATCTGGGGAAGCTGTCCTGGCTCTCAGGGCCTTGAGTGGGGCTAGCGGCCGTGCCCATCTGAGGGACCCTGCTCAAAGTGCCCCAAGTGCCAGAGACACTCCTGAGCAGTCTGATGCAATGGTGCAACACCATCGCCATCAACCTTCTGCACAGGTCAGCAATGTTCATCCACTGGCAATGTCGTCAGCTGCTTGATGAGCCTGAGCCTGAGCAAGACTGATTGACTGTGTCACTTCACACCTTGTGTGTTGTGGCTTGCACTTCAAGGCAGCAGGGTAGGTCTTTCTGGCCATGTCTCATAGCTGTAAGTCATGCATTGTGCCAAATTCAACTTGACGTTGCTGCAGGCTCCCATGCACTTGATTGCTACCAGCAAGCAGCAGACTGCAGACGCCCAGCAAGCGTCCAGCTCAGGAGGCTCTCTGGCCAAGCAAAATTTGCCAGGTGACTCACAGTAGCCTGATTCCACCGCTTTGTGACCAAAGCCTGCATGCATACATGTACTCCAACATACAGGTGACCATGCAGCTTGTCGTGTTTGACTGCATCCAAAGATGGTGTCAGAGCAAGTCTGTCTGCAATCAAATTTGATGCATGACGCTGGACTTGTATGCATGCGTGCATCTGCCTACCTAATTATCAGCCACTTGATCATCCTCACATGAGCCAAGTGATACAGTATGCGTGTCAGACTCAGACTCATCCTAGTGACCTCTGCTGAATTTGAGCAACATCTGTTTAGGTTGCAAGGTGCAATTCCCGCTGACCAGACATGTTGCAGGTAGCCTTGCAATACTTTGAAGTTGTGTGGACATCTGGCTTGTTCCTGTTGCAGGCCCTGAAGGATTGGAAGGAGTCAGCACTCATACAGGTGGCGGCCAGGGCAAAATTGATGATGCAGAGCAGACAAGGTATGACGAGGGGCAGCCAATGGCTGTGAACCCAGCTGGGCTGAGGCAGCTTGCTCCAGCTGGCCCTGCCCTGGGCTCCCCTGCTACCCTGTCAGCATCAGCAACAGCAGACAGACCCAGAGAAACTGCTGTACATATTCCAGATGCTGATATTGCACAATGGCCAGGTGCTGCCACAACGCAAGTCATGGCACCAAATTCAGATGCTGCAGAGATGCAAGTCAAGGCACTAAATTCAGACTCAGCCCAGCTCAAGCATCATGCTGAACCATCAGCAGTTGACAAAGCTGCAGATGCAATGCAGTCACAGGACCAGTCTGTTGGTACAGTCACAGACTTTCCTGTGCCCAAAACCCGGCTGCAGCCTGAAAAGGCTGACGCCACTGTGCAACAGCTCAACACTGCTGCAATGCCCACCGCTGCGCCACTGCTGTTGCGGTCAAAGCCAGCAGTGAAGATTGTAGCATCACCGGGTGAGCCAGCCCTGCTGCAGCAGCAGACTGCAGAGACCATGTCTGCACAGTCAAGCCAAGACATGACAGCAGTAAATGAGTCACCAGTCACAACACCGGCTATGGATGCTGAGCACCAAGCAGCAGTCCCAGTGGCTGCTTCACACAGAAGATCTGGGCAGCAGGTTGGTGGCAGGAACAGCAGGAGGAGGGCAGATGACAGGCAGACTGGTCGCACCAGGATGTCCCTGCGCTCTCAGACACAGGTGCCCAGTCAGAAGAGGAGGAAGGTGGGTGGCAGCAGGGCAGACAGGAGCAGGGCTGCCCAATCATCAGGACCAGCCAATGGATATGCCACCAGGCAAGCATTCACTGAGATCAAACTTAAAGTGTGTGGCATACATCTTGGCTTTTGCCTGTGATAGAGTCTAGAGTGCATGAGCATCTACAATGGTGCGGTGTGCGGCGTATGATTTGGTGCATGCCAGAGGAACTGAATTGGTAGTGTGGCTTGCTTTGGATCTTGTGAAGCATACCATGACAGAACACAGCATGACACAACACAGTATGACACAGCACAGCATGACACAGCACAGCATGACACAGCACAGCATGACACAGCATGGCCGCGTTGCAGTTGACAATTATTATAAATGTGTTGTTACCTGGGGCTGACTGCTCATGTTTGCTGGCTGTTTTTCAGGTCTCAGGATGTCAGCTTTTCACACATGAGTCATGGAGGGGAAGATGCAGAAGGCAGCACCAGGCACAGCAGCCGCATCAGAAGCCAGCAGGCTCACACAACTCGCACTCAGCCTCAGCTAGCTGCTCGAGCCACCAGCTCAGACTTGGCCGCAGCTGAGGCACTGGCTGAGCTGAGGCATGAGAACGAGGCTGAATCAGATGAGCAGAGTGACATGGAGTGTGAGATGGGTGAGGAAGGGCGCCCCAGGAAGGGTGCTTCAGGGTACAATGGCATCTTCAGGGTGACTCAGCCCCCTCTGCCTCTGTGGGTTGCAGGTGAGGCCCGTTTGTGAATGAACATTGGAATCTGACTGGTGCATGATGCAAACCTGCAATAGATTGCCTTTGTCTGTCATGGTACTGCAAGCCTGCAACATCTGCAATGTTGATCTGCAGCACTTGACCATATAGCATCAGGCCTGTTGTCTTGCCTGAACCCATCATCACCGTACTGCAAAATCGCGCTGATCTGTGCAGGATTGCTCACGCCATATGTCCCATGCAAAGCAAGAACAAAACACCTGAGAAGGGTAGCTTGTGACAGCTCTTCATTTCTGCAATGCAGGCATGCAGCTGGACAAGCAAGGAACAAGCAGCGCGCCCTTGATGTCTGACTCCAAGCAGAGCTGCCCACCGCTGTTCAGGTCTCCAGCTGCGTCAGGTGACTGGTCAATAGGAGCCGCCACGCCAGTCCTGCAAGTGCTGCCACGCCACAGGCGGTCAGCAGCTGCTGCAGCAGAAGCCATGCTTAGTAATGGCTCCCCACTGAGCGGCCTGCACAAGCTGGCACTCAGCATCTGTGCCCGCAAGAAGGGCACTGTGGCTGCTGTTGAGCCCTCTGTCCTGCCTGCAAAGGCTCTGGGAGTGACCAATGACAAGGAGAATTTGTCACCAGTACTTCAAATGCAGAGCAGAAAGCCTTTGGGTAAGCAGATCATGTACACCCGCAACACCCAGAGTGTCACCCAGGTGTTGCTTGTTAGGCTTGTGTGTGAGAAGAGTGCACCGCATGGTGATGTGCACTAAGGGATCGCAGTAATCATGCTGTATAAGCAGAGCTATGATCAGAAGGATGGTAAATTGGCCCAGCTTGGCATTGTCATGCATATGACTGCGCTGCGCCCAAGCACAGCAGCGCTGTGCATATCGAATGCAATGCAGCCACATCAGTACGGCTTGCAGTGCCACATAATGCATGCAACCTGCAAGCAGATTTGAATGTTTGCACTCACTCTACAAACTGAACTATGCATTTGTGTGACTCAATGCAGGAGCAGCTTCTGTGTTAGTGACACCTGCATTGGAAAGGGACAGGCCGGCCTCTGTAGCAGCCCCAGAGGCAGTCCACATGGAGGCTGCCCAGCTGAAAACACAGCAGAGCTGGGATAAGTATGTGGCAAACAAGCTGTCTGGTGGCAAGGATGGTGCCAGTCAAGCAGAGCTCATATCTACCCTGCAGCGAGAGCTTACTCAGCCAGGTATGATGATTGAGAGTGTATCACAAGGACAATGTGCATTTTGTATCACAAGGACAATGTGCATTTTGCAACAGGCACTGCCATGTGATAGTGAATGGCATGGTTGATATGCACCATCATGTCATTTCTGCATACGTTCTTATGTATCATGACACGCTGTGTGGAGGGTCTTCTTGCCATCGGACTGGAGTGTCTGATGTTCTTGAGCGCACCTTCATATCATGACACGCTGCTGTAGAAAGTCCTCTCATTGTCAAGCTGGCATGCGCATGACCAACATTCTTGAGCAGAGACATCCCTGTTCACACTGAGCTTTGAGGACAATATGCACACGCCTGAACCATAGCTCCTCACATTGTTGTAACACCTGTGCAATGATTGTAATGAAGTGCAGCAGAAGAGTTGCGGACCTCCCCATAGAGCTATGCTGCAGTATGTGTTGTGGTGCCTGTGTGTCTGTGACCCACACAATTTGTACAATCATGCATGAAATGACATTTTCCCAGAGCAGCATGACTGCAGCTGCGCCGTTTTAGCAGCCAAGTTGCTTCACTGTGTCCATCCAGCCACACAGTGTTCATTCAATTTATGTATCAGTGTTTAATATTATTGTGTTGATGTGATATACAGGTTTGGGTTTGCTGGCAAGAGCATGCTTGCTGCTGAGACTGGAAGATGCCCGCGCTGGGCTGCTCTACTCGCAATACCATGGCATCTTGGCAGCATGCACAGCTGGACGTGAGACATGACAGACGCAATGAGCATGCAGTCAGGCCTAAGGCCTGTGTACAATAGACAAGAAGCTTACATACTTTGGACACTACCACAGCCTGCCTAAATGTACCACAACCAAAGCACCAGTACATTGGAACAGCCTCCAGGCCACATGTGATGTTTGTCAATTGACACCAGATGTGTCATTGTTGTCTTGACTGTAGCTTGCTGTTTCACATTTGATTGCAGTACTGTAACAACCGGAAAGAACTGCACACATGAGGTCAACCTGAGTCCCAAGGTAAATGCTCATGATAGGTTGCGCTGCTGTGTGTGGTGCTTTGACAGTGATTCAACAAAGGCTCCATGTCAGGGCATCTGTTCCCCAAGTATGGACCAACTGCAAAAGGGTCTCTGTCCTCCTTTTTGCTCATCAGAGAGCCTTTGCAGCCAAACGCATCCTTTTTGAAGGCCTCAAGAACTTTGTGCTCGGCCTGGCAAACACACAGCACTTTTGTACTAAAGGCTGTGCCTGATTAGCACCAAGTTTTTGAAACAGGTAATGGCAGCTGTGATCTGGCAGTAGGGGTCATAATTCACACCGGATGTCCAAGGCTGGGAGCTCAGAACAGGCAGGTTCAAACAGGCAATGCCTTTAACTCCAGCATGTACAAGCATTCACAGGCTTTCAAGCATGCACGGTATCAATAGTTGGGTGGGAGCTTTCTAATCTGAGGTGCTGAAAGGCATGCAGAGAGACAAGTATGGTTGACCTCTTGAGCGCCAGCTGTAAGGGCTGGTGTGCCGACAAACTTGAAGTGCTGATCCGGCCATCTCAAGGCTGCTCTGTGCAGATCTGTGAAGCGTTCATGCTTAAAGTCATATCCAATGACTGTCAGCTCTGCTGGGTAGTGCCCTGTCAGCTCATAGAAGCGGCACAGGCTGAACAGCAGGTTCTCAAAGCTGTCGCGAGCATGCTCCTGCACAGGAATGTCTCTCTGAATGCAGCCTTGCGATGCGACAAAACAAAGGCAGAACGGCCAAGCATGTTATTGTGTGCGCATCAGAGTCTCAGATGTGCGAATGTGTGTGATGGGAATGCACAGAAAAGTAGCCAAGGTTTCAATGCACTGGTGACTTCTGTGACCGACACCAACCAGCTGCTTCCTCACAAAGTCACTATTAGTGCATCCAACAAAGCTGCCAAAATGTGCAAGCTGTGGAGCTATGATATTGAGTTCTCAGATTCTCTTTTCGTGTCAACAGTTCTTTGCAGGACTGCTACAGATTGACATGTTGCAGTGACTGTCCCAGAAGGAATAGCAAAGGCCCCTTGTAGACTTAGAGACATACTGACCTCATGCTTGAATCGACCATGCATGAACTACCAGACTGTTGCAGCACAGGGGTGGGGAGCAAATACTTCAGACAAGCTTTTCCAGAGGAGCAAGACTGGCTTTGCGTGTCCTAGCTCACGTTCATTCAGGTCTAAAAAGCTTTTGCTTATTAGCATGCATGACTTGTCAAGGAGCAAGGGATGTTCACCTCTGTGAAGGCGCGCTCCCTGACTTGATGAGACCCCCACCAAGCTGCTGCTTCAGCTACCAGCCAGTACCCCTCTGCTTCACTGCGGGGGCCAGCAGCCTTGCATGTCTGCCCACCAGAGAACAGCAGCAAAGAGGCGGGGTCATGCTCAGCATGGGATATGCCCTCTCGGATATGCTCAATGAAGGAATGTGCCTGGCCTGGTACCTATGAATGAGGCATCTCTGACATGTGTGGGTTGAGACATGGCTTCAGGAAGAGTCTGTCCTGATGAAGCTAGGTGGCGGCACAACGGACATGCTGGGGCGACACAGTTGATAAGTGTGTGCACCTTCTGATAGTCCAGCAAAAGCCAGGCATCTTGATCCTCTGCTTTGCTGTAGTCAGTGCCAATGAAGACAGCATGGCAAGCAACAAGGACAAGATTTCGCAGATTCGGCACTGGGTGCTTGACAAGAGGTGTCAGGCTGCTTGGGGAAGCCCTCTGTCCCCCAATGTCCAGCCACACCTGCTATGCACACCTGTAAGTGCACCAGCTTTGACGAGACGACCTGGTGATGTAGGCGCGACTGACAGACCTGTATGTTCGTAAAGAGACTCCATAGAAGCAGCAGGGCCAGCACGGCTATTACCGCGGTACCTCCCTTGTGCTTGTCCCGACCGGGGCCTGCGCTGCGTGGTCGACTCCTTTGCGACACATAACTTCTGAGCATCTACGACACGATATGAGTCATGGAAGCGCAGTTTCGAGCTGGCGTAGGTCAGGTCCGCTGGCAGGTGATCTGGTTTATGGATCGGCGTATTGGTCGCGGCAGGGTGTCTCGGGCTACTTTTGTTCGTATTGGAACTACTAGTCTACCTGAGCTCGAACCGAGACATGAGATAGCATCGATCATCGGCTACGCTGACTGCCTCAGCTTGAGCCTCGGCTCAGCTGCTTGCACTAGTAGTCAAACAAGAATTGTGCAGCTGTTGCTCGAAAAGGTCAACGCGTTGGTTTCGAGGTTGCTGCGTTTGCCCGTTGCGCGAGTGTAGCACAGCGTCGGCTGTGCGCGTTAGTGCATGGCGCGCCATCGCTCGCGTAGGACAGTGGTTTTTGCCGTCTGCTTGGTCTCCTGTGTTCTTTATCTGCTCACTGCATACCATTACCAGACGCTTAGTCTTTCGGGCAGCTGGAGTGGGAGCGCAGTGAAACGCGTGAGAAGCTGGGAGGGTCACAGACAACTCAGCTTGCTGATCGTTGTCCCCTCAGTCTGCGGCGAGAATCTTGTCCCGACGTCGGAGGACCGCTGCTTGCAGCATATCAGCAGGGCCTGCAGAGACTTCTCTTCGCGCGGGTGTATAATCAAAAAAGGAGTGGGACAGTCCGACGCGTGCGAGCAAACGCTGTTGCATCAAAGGGGCAGCAGCGACATCAAGCATGCGTAAGTCCGGCGTGCTGCGTGCGCAGAAAACAGTTCTTCAGCAGTCGAGGTCTAACATCCTGCTGTCGCTGCAGGCTATTCACACCGTTTAGACGAGTCTTGCCCCATCTGAAGGAATTAGGCTGGACAAAACAGCAGGTTTTGCAGCAAGACAGCCGCAATTTGGGTTCTGCCATCAGGCATGCAGATATTGTGATATGCAGCGTACAGATATACCAAAAGCACAGAAGCACTACCCACTTCATCATCATAGATGAGTCCCTCACTGGCCAGCTGGACCTTGTTGACTTGGGCCTCCTGCAAAATCCCCAAATCTTGGCTGTTCTCAAGCCTCACATTGTCACAACCCCACCACAAAGACGCCAAACACACAGACCTCTAGCTGGTCCCCAAAAAAAGGTCCATGCGTTAATACCCCTTCTGTGGCTGTGGGCCTTCCCTCTGGACTGTGGCTCAAATCTGGGTTATATGCGGTATACTGGCTTCTTCCAGCCACAGCTAGCAGGGTGGGATAGGTCTAAGCTGTGGCAGAGGCCTGTAGATGTTGTGCTGTTAACAACAAATGCAGCAAAAGGCAGCCCTGGGCATGCACATTACCAGCTGGCTGCATATGAGGTCAGGAAATTGAAAGATCGGATACCAGGGCTGAATGTCATCACTCAGCTTGCTGACAACTATGACGAGTTCCTAAACAGGAATCTGATGGACGCTAAGGTAAGCTAGATTCATTGCCACACCGCTGCAGTCTTTTGCACTTGATCAACAGTCTAGCCTCCTCTACTTATAGAGCTGTTGCCTAGTATCCTTATGCATCTGTCACATATGTAAATTGCAAAGTTTGCGGGTGTGAACTGTCTTGCATGGAGCATACAGAGTTAGCTCCAATACATATGGCCTCAGCAAATGCACGTATGTATTGTGCTACATGCTCCCAACATCTGTCTGCTGCGATATACGGACCCGACCAGTATCAGACAGGTCATGAAGGACAAATTACTGTGTTATCTTCAGGTGGTAGTGAGCGTGCTGCAGCCAACAAGTGAAGTATCCTTACAGGACTATGAAGCTTGGTTGGCTGGATGTGCATTAGTCAAGCCCCGAGCACAGGATATCCAGGCATATCCTAATGCCTTCCAGTCTGGCTATACAGTTCACGATGTCAGTATTGACTTCAGCAACCTCGGTGATGTTGTGGTTGGCATTTTGCAGAACCTGGAGGCAGCACAGAAGATGGTTGACAGGGTCACTGCCATGCTCAAGAAGCATGGCAACCCTGCTCAGTTTGCCATGGACTTGGACGAGCTGCTTGAACTGTCTGTGAAGGAATCCATGAGTCTCGAATGAATACAACAGCAGACACGCCCAATGTAGCGATTGTCATTGTTTGCAGTCAAAAGCATGTGCTGTATATGATAAGGTCAACTGCACAAACACTCTCCGGTTGGAGAATACGGTATAGAGCAGCCTCAATCCAGCTTTGCACTGCATCCTGTCTCATTCAGCACTGGTTGCAAATTGTTAAAGGCCACATCTCCCAAGGCTGGCTGGCCCCAGTGCTGTACATTTATTGGAGTTGCAGCTGTACTCTATTTCAGGTCCTGTAGATCCCTAGCTAGTATTGTCGGAACAGCTTTGGCAAGCTTGCGAAAATTGCTTTGTTACCTTGAATACTGGTGATGCATTGCAGCATTTGCTAAGATAACAGCACATTAAGCAAACTATCTCAGCAGACCTATGCATACATCGAAGTCCAAACCAAATGAACGAAATATCAGGCCTGCTCACATCAAATGAAATCAAAATACATAGTTTTTGCAATGTGTTGTTGCAACACTGAAAGCCAAGGCATGGCAAATGCCTACAAAAGCTCTGACACATCCTTCTCATCCCAAAGTTCCTCATAGTTGCGCCATGGGCCGTCCTCATGCATGGCCAGTGAACCAGTGAAGTACCTCTGCTGGGGCAGATTTGAAATGGTGTCATAGTCGTCCCCAGGGAGCTGCCAGCCTGCTGCTCCAATGTTTTCCTGCAATTCGAGATTATCAGGTCGCAGAAATTTATGCATCTGCCATGGGAAGGAGCTTGCTAAGGGTTGCCCAAATTTGAACACGATATATGTTCTGGAGGAAAGATTGCATGGCAAACACACATGCACTCTATTGCTGGTGTGTGAGCTGACACCAATGTAGTAGCTTGGCACTAACAAAAGCCTGGGAATCAAGCAGACCTTTAGTCAGGACAGCACTGCTCAACCAACGACTTCTTTTCAAGCTGTGTAAACCCTTACACACAGAAATCAACAACTTGCCTGCAGTACGCCTGATCAGCTTGTCAGCCACCACCAAGCCATGTGTGCAGACATGAACCAGAAGTGTGACTACAGCTCAGACATAAGATGTGTACCCACAACACAGGCAACTCCATCACACAGTTCTGGAGCTGACTTTGTACCTTGAGGTGGTCAGGGTTGATGCTCTTGGGAAGCACACTGGAGCCATGCTGCAGGCCCCACCGCAGCAACACCTGGGTGGGGGTCTTGCCTAGCTTCTCTGCAATCTCATTTACTATCTTGTCCTGCAAGCCAGTTGCACTAAACTTGGCAAAGACTATCTTGCTAAGAGCTGCCAATGGGCCCTCCTCAAAAGCAGGTCTTTTGTCTTCTGTAGTCAAACACTAGTCAAACACTAGGCAAAGCAAGCATCATGATGATACATACAGTCAACAAGCCAATCAGTGCATGTGTAGCAAGCAAGTCAACAACAGCAAGTCAACAGCAGTGTCCAGAGGCAGGCAGCCTAGCTGACCTCCATGAGGTTGGGGACATCCTTGCCCATTCCCTCCATTGTCTGAGGGCTGCTGAGAGGGCCGTAGGCAGACACGTGAATGCCCTGTTGGTTGCACCATTTCAGCACTCTGTCATTCCTCCAGTGTGCATGCATCTCAACCTGAACATGCCAGAAAATCTCAGCTTACATGGTGTCATGGTTGAGTATGGCGACGAGACAGGCAGGGGTGCCATGGAAGCAGCCAGCAAGGGTAGGCTATCGTAGCATGCACGACTGTGCTATGAAGTGCTTGGGTGTTTGCTGTTACCAGAAGTCTTCAATAGAAGTCTTGCATATCAGCAAGTAGTCATGGGAGTGCCTGTCATAATGACGACTGATTGGTGTGTACCACGTCACAGCAAAACAGCAGCTGTGGCGTGATACACACCAATCAGTCGTCATTGTGACAGGCACTGCTCTCATGCAACAGTCCATGCAGCTGCTGCATTGCATGTGACAAAGCCCTAGCAAGCGCATGGTTTCATGAATACACTGGAAACAGCTGGCTGGTTGGACAGGATACAGGATACAGGAGCAGGGCTGCAGCAAGGCTGCACTGCATTGCAACAAGCACAGCAGGTGGGTGTTGGGGTGAGGACACGCCTGGTTGACAGCTGGCCTTATTTTGGCCATGGGCAGGATGCTGGACTCAATCTTTTCTGGGCTGAAATTGCTGACACCTATGCTTCTGATCAACCCTTCCTCAACACACTTCTCCAGAGCTGCCCAGGTCTCCTCAAAAGGAGGATCCACTTTTGGGCCTGGCTTCACAGATGAGGGCCTGCCCAGTTCAGACACTGAGTAAGCAGGCACAGCAAAGCAGAATCATACCAAGAAATAGCACAAAAGGCAATTGCTCATTGGGCAAGAAGTAAAATGATGGCAAGGAATAATGCAGCGTATGGCATGTGAGGTGCAAAGATGTACAGCCAAAACCAGGGTGGTAACGAGCCCAGAAAAAAGACGGAAGGCTTGAAGCGAGCTGTGCCCATGCGCTGAATCTGCCATGAGCTCACCAGTGGATGAGGTAAAGGTCCAGGTACTCCAGCTGCAATCTGAACAGACTGTCCATGAGGCCTGGCCTGACCTGATCATCAGGGTGGTGCTCTGTCCATAGCTTTGATGTCACAAACAGATCTTCACGCTTGACAGCCCCACTTTTGAATAGCTCTTGTAAGGCTTTGCCGATGTCCTGCTCATTCTTGTACATCTCTGCTGTATCAATATGCTGCATAACACAGAAAACTGGACATTTGTACAGCAGATAGTTCACACGTTGCAATTGAAAGGCAGGTGCAGCATGCTGTGAAAAAAGCTTACCCGAAATCCTGCTTCAATTGCAGCTTTTGTTGCCTTGATGCATTCATCTCCTGTTGCTTGAGAGGTACCCCACCCAAGAAGGGGCATGATGTGCCCGGAGTTGAGGCCTACATGAGTCTGAGATTTGCTAGCAGCAGCGCCAACATTTTGCTTGGTTGTGACTTCCAATGTTGCAGCGCTGGCTTTGATGCTCATGGCCGAAAACCGACCAACTCGATACTGAATCTTTGGCAAGCAAAGCAGTCCTGAGGAACCTGCAAAGACCACAGAGCAATCCATAGCAGGCTGCTAATGTGTAATGTGACAACTCACATAAAAGCAAGGAGTTTGCAACTGGCCGAGCTAAATCTGCAGCATTGCGCACAAGGTGACGCAGTCAACAGCATGCGGCATGCTCTGACTCACCTCTGATTCCAAGCATTTCACGGGCAGACTGTGGTGCAAATCAAGCAGGCAGTTCGATCTGCAATGGTTATTATGCAATCGACCTGTGGTTGCTTCGCACGCAACGCGTACAGCAGGTCTGCACTCAATCCAGGTGTACATGCATGCACGTCAAGTCAACACCGCCGCTGCCGCCGCTGTCAGGTTAGATT
>JAABUP010003821.1_pt1 | contig 26035 bp, 24 predicted proteins | sample 5559201 | NCBI WGS metagenome assembly JAABUP01 (sample SAMN10711887, study PRJNA513373) | rock metagenome | isolation source: Antarctica rocks | place: Antarctica
ACCGCCGTCACCTGGCGCGGGTGCTGGCCAGGCGGGCGGTCATGGCAGCCGCGGGCGGATCCTGATGGATCTGCACCACCACTTCACGGTGCCGGCCCCGATGGCCGATACCTGGGACGTGTTCAACGACCTGGACCGGATCGGCGGCTGCCTGCCTGGGGCGACGATCCAGAGCGTCGACGGGGACGACTTCACCGGATCGGTGAAGGTGAAGCTTGGACCCATCTCGTTGCAGTACAACGGTTCCGGCAATTACCGGGAGCGGGACCAGGACGCCCACAAGGTGGTCATCGTGGCCAATGGCAAGGACAAGCGCGGCAACGGTACCGCGTCGGCCACAATTTCGGCGCAGCTGGCGGCGGACGGCTCCGGCACCGCGGTGAATGTCAGCACCGATCTGAGCATCACCGGCAAACCGGCGCAGTTCGGCCGCGGGGTCATCCAGGATGTGTCGGACAAGCTGATCGGGCAGTTCGTCGAGTGCATCAAGGCGAAGCTCGGCGGCGAGGGCAGTGGTGCCGGCTCTGCGGCCCTGGCCGCCGCCCAGGACCCGGGCCCGGCGGTCCGCGAGACGGCGCCGGATCCGGCCTCGCCCGCGGGGATCGCCGAGGTGACACCGTCGTTTCCGAAGGCGGATCCCGCGACCCCGCCGGTCGAGGCGGACCACCCGCCCGAGTCCGAGCGGCCCACTCCGAAGGCGCCCTCAGCCAAGGACGTGCCGTCGGGCGGGACGGCGCCCGGCGCCCGCACTGCGGCCACCGGAATCGCTCGGGACGACGGCGGGACTGCGGCCACCGGAACTGCTCGGATCGGCGGCACTGCGGCCACCGGAACTGCTCGGGCCGACGGCGGTGCTGTGCCGGCCACCGAAGCTCCGCCTACCACCGGCGAAGGGGTCGCGCCGGCCTCCGTGGAAGGGGTCGCGCCAGCCACCGGCGAAGCGGCCCGGCCGAAGCCGGCAAGGGCCGTGTCGCCGGCAGCGCCGGAACCCGCGGAGATCAACCTGCTCTCCACCATCGTTCCGGTGCTACTGAGGCGGTATGCGAAGCCGGCGGCGGCCGCGCTGGGACTCCTCGGTGTGCTGGCGCTGCTGCGCCAGTTGTCCTCCCGCAGCAGACGCTGAATCGGAAGCGGTTCGCCCGGCCTTGGATCCCAGCGGGATCCCGATGTCCGGGCGTCGTGCTGTGCCTGAACGACTGGGGCGGCGCCGCCGAGTGATCCTTTGTCTCTGCGCCGCTCACCGCACGAAAACGATGGGTGTCCGAGTGGATTCTCGCTGGTCAGCGACCGTTTAACAGCGCACCGCCCTTCGGCGCGCGGGCGACGGCGGAGCTCGCTCTGGCACGTGTGGACCACCAACAGTTGAACCCACGACAGCCTGAGTTCGCCGGGGAGCACCACACCCCCTTCTCTGACCACAACGACCGAGCACGCCGCTGAACTGGTCGCCGGCGGCCGGGTGACCAAGAGTGGTCCCCAGATCACTTCGGCAGCCGATCTGAGCGCCTGAGACGGATCCAGGGGCCAGAATTGGTCGCTGCTCTCTCGGTACTGGCGATCCACACGGCGCCTGTTGTCCACAACCGGCGGCATTCGCCGGCCGGAGGATCGCGGAAATTGCCACCGTGTGCTGATGGATCGCCTCACCCACCTGTTGGAAGAGAACGACGGTGTGCTGCTACGCCGCGACATGCCCGAACTTTCCTCGATGCTCGGCCGCGGTTGCCGATCGAACCGGCTCTCGGCTGTCTTGCCCGGCGTCTATCTCGGCATCTCGGCTGCCACGGACTGGCGGGTCCGCGCGCTGGCGGTGCTGTTGCGCTATCCCGACGCGGTGCTCTGCGACCAGACCGCCGCCCGAATCACGTTCTGGCCCGAGCTCGACTCCGCCGTGGTGCATGCCGCGGGTATCCGCCGACGTTCTGAGGCCCCGGGATTCGCGTTCAGTCGACGGTGCATCCCGGTCGAGTGGGTCCACCGCGTTGGAGCGCTGCGCTTCACCTCGCCGGAACTGACCGCGGTAGACCTGGCGTGCCACACCGACGGGGAATCATTGGATCGCGTCCTGCGCGCCAGGCAGGGGACGATCGCCGGGTTGACGTCGGCGCTCAACGCATTGCCCGGACGCAACGGGAACTCGCGGCGCCGGCGACTTCTGCTCGATTCCCGTGCCGAGCCGTGGTCCACGGCAGAGCGGCTGGCACACAAGATCCTCCGAGCTGCCGGCATCCGTGGGTGGGTGGCGAATTATCGGATCCGCTGTCGCGGAAAGACGTACTACTTGGACATCGCCTTTCCCGGTCTCAAGGTGGTGATCGAGATCGACGGGCGCTCGCACCACCAGGACTCATCCGCATTCGAGAACGATCGGGATCGGCAGAACGAGCTGGTTCTCGACGGATGGTTGGTGATCCGGTTCACCTGGACAATGCTGATCGACGACCCGGCGACGGTCGTACGTAGGGTCAAGGACGCCCTGACGATGGCAGAGAACAGCAGACGTCGAGCTGCCCGGATGCCCAGCCGGCGATCGGCAGGTGCCACCAGGTAGAACAGACAGATGTCCGCTGCCGCATCACTGCCGTACGGCTCCTGGCCGTCGCCGATCAGTACCGACTTACTCACCGGCGGCTCGGTGGGGCTGTCCAGTCCCTATGCCGACGGTGGCAGCCTCTACTGGCTGGAGTCCCGGCCGAGCGAGCAGGGTCGCACGGTGCTGATCCGGTTCACCGATGGCGAGACGACGGAGCTGACCCCGCCGCCGTTCAACGTCAGAAGCAGCGTCCACGAGTACGGCGGCGGCGCCTACGCCGTCGCCGACGGCGTGGTCGTCTTCTCGAACTTCGCCGATGGCCGGCTGTACGTCATCGACGGTCAGCACACCGCAGCCCGGCCGATCACCCCGGACTTGCCGGACCGGGTTCTCCGGTACGCCGATCTGGAGATCGATCTACCACGCCGACGGGTTCTCGCGGTCCGCGAGGATCATCGGCGGCTCGGTGAGCCGGGTGGGCCCACCGAGTGTGCGAACACCATCGTCCGGGTCGATCTTGATGCGGGCCCCGGCGCGGAGACCGAGGGCGACATCCTCGTCGACGGCCACGATTTCGTGTCCTCCCCGCGACTCGCGGCCGATGGGCACCGGCTGGCCTGGTACACCTGGGAACACCCGGACATGCCGTGGGACAGCGGGGTGTTGTGGACCGGCGACGCGGATGCGGCAGGGGCGCTGCACGTCGATGGCGGTCCGGGGGTGTCCATCACCGACATCGGCTGGCTGGCCGATGGGCGGCTCGCCTGGTGCTCTGATCGGAGTGGGTATTGGAACCTGCACGTCGACGGAAGCAACGTCTATCCGGTGGACGCCGACTGTGCCGGGCCGGCCTGGGTTTTCGGCCAACGCGGGTGGACGGAGACGGCCGACGGGGCGTTTGTGATCGGCCGCTGCCAGCCGGGCGGCGTGCGCCTGGTCCGGCTGAGCCCGACGCCGGCGCAGCTTTCCGGCGACAGTCCGCTGACCGGCGACCATGCGGACATCTCGCCGCCCGGCACCGACACCGCCTTCGAGCCGGCGGACATCGACATCGATCTGGCCGCGGTCGATCACCTCGCCGCGGACGGGGACGAAGTGCTGTCGGTGGCCTCCTTCCGCGATCGTCCGTCGGCACTTGTCCGGGTCGATCCGCGAACTGGCGGACTGGTCGAACTGAAGCGGAGCGTCTCGGAATCTGTTGATCCGGCGTACTTCTCGCTGGCGGAGCCGATCAGTTGGCCGTCTTCGGACGGTGCACAGACGCACGGATTCTTCTACCAGCCGACCAGCCCGGACGCGCAGGCTGTCGACGGTGAACTGCCGCCTCTGATCGTGCTGTCCCACGGGGGACCGACTGCTGCGGCATCCCCCGGGCTGTCGCTGGCAGTGCAGTACTGGACGACAAGAGGCCTGGCGGTGCTGGACGTCAATTACGGCGGCAGTGCCGGCTATGGGCGCGAGTATCGAGATCGCCTTCGGGGGAACTGGGGCATCGTGGACGTCGACGACTGTTGTTCCGGTGCAGCGTTTCTGGTCGATCGGGGTCGAGTCGAGAAGCACCGGCTGGTGATCAAAGGAGGCAGCGCCGGCGGATACACCACCCTGGCGGCACTGGCCTTCCGCGACACCTTTGTCGCCGGAGTGAGCAGGTACGGCGTGGGTGATCTGGAAGCGTTGGCCACCGACACCCACAAGTTCGAATCCCGTTACCTGGAAGGCCTTGTCGGCAAGTATCCGCAGCAACGCGAGATCTATCTCGAACGTTCACCGGTCCGCCACACCGACCGCCTCGACTGCGCTCTGTTGTTGTTGCAGGGCGCCGACGACAAGGTGGTGCCGCCAAGGCAGTCCATCGAGATGGCCGGCGCGGTGCGGGCCAAGGGCCGACCGGTCGCCCTGAAGATCTACCAGAATGAGGGACACGGCTTTCGGATGGCCGCCACCATCAAGGATGCCACCGAGAGCGAGCTGTCCTTCTACGGGAGGATCTTCGGCTTCACCCCGGACGACGAGCTACCCGATCTGCAGATCGACAACTTGCCAGCGGCAACCTGACGAGGATCAACCGAGGCATGGACGCAACGTCGGCAGCACGATCCCGATGGCGAACCACCGCTGCCGTCCACGATCCACCCCGCCCAGGTGGAACGGTCCTTCTGTACGGCAAGCACTTTCGTCGCATCGGCTCCGGTGAGGGCGGCGCGCCGCTTGCTCGCGGAGCCGCCGTCGATCACCGCGAAGACGTCAGCTGTGGGTGGTGTCGGCCACTTCGCCGGTCCGGCGCCGAATCGATCGGGTGGCTCGGCTGGCCCCCGCCGTGGTGATCACCACCCGGTCGGGTACCCAGCGCTCGCTCCCGGTGCGGCCATCATGATCGCTAGGGCGACTGTGACGAGGAGACGAAGAGCACCTGATCGGTGAGTGGGGTTGCTGTCATCGCGCGGGGAAGTCATGAGTGGACTGTCGAGTTGCAGTCGGCGGACAGGATGTCCGGTGCTCACCCAACACTCCCCATCGGGCGCTCAGCCGCCGGCAGCGACCCGGAGCGCCGGCTCGGCCGGTCCCAAGTATTTCGGATCCGGCTGCCCGATGGCGTCCCAGACGGCCTTCACCGAGCCGGGTATCTCGCGCAGGACGAATTCGGGCCGCACCCCACCGGGGCGAGGATCGGCGACGCCGTCGGCCGCGATCCCGGCCTGCCGGCACAGGAAAACTGCGCGCGGCAGGTGGAACTCCTGTGTCACGACCAGGGCCCTGGTCACTCCGAAGATCTTCTTCGCGCGCACGCACGAGTCGTAGGTGTCGAACCCGGCGTAGTCCCGGATAACCTGGGACGCCGGGATGCCTTGGGCCACAAGATATGTCATCATCGCGGTCGGTTCGTCATGATTGAGGGAGCCGTTGTCCCCTGACACCAGGAGCGCCCTGACCTTACCGGCCCGGTACAACGTGATCGCGTCGTCGAGTCGGTCCTGCAGATACTGGGATGGCGAACCGTCGACACGTATGCCGGCGCCCAGCACCAGTGCAACCGGTGCGAATGGAGCGTCGGCTGTCCGGTAGGAGTGGGAGGAGGCAGCAGCGCGCACCCAGATGTTGGCCGCCCCGAGTATCAACACCGCTGTGATCACCGCCGCGACAACAACGGCGAGTACAGGATGCCTGCGTAACCGACCGGGCCGCCGGGTCTTGGTCGTCGATTCGCCCGCATCGGCCGTCCCTGTACCGGCATCGGCCGCATCCGTGCCGGTTTCCGCGCTGCCGGTTTCTGCGCTGCCGGTTTCTGCGCTGCCGGTTTCCGCGCTGCCGGTTTCTGCCCGGCCAGTTCCTGCCCGGCCAGTTCCTGCCCTGCCGACACGCTCAGGGCCGGAACCGACTGAGTCGCGCGCCGCCTCCTGCCTGCCGTCGTTCACTTCGCCTGGTTGGTCCATCGCTCCCACGCTGTCGGATGCCGATCAGGATAGGCACCAGTCCCCCAGGACGCGATGCGGCGTGCGAACTGACCATGGCTCGCTGCCGGACAACCGGATTCCGAACCGGCGTGTCGCGTGCATACGGACCATGATCTTCGGGCATTCAGACTGGCCGGCCATTGGATTCTCTAGGGTGGGTCTGTGGCAACGACGACATCGGCGCCTCGGCGCCCCATCGATCCCGAGTTCCTCGCGCTCCCCATGCGCGATCTGGCCGACGCTGCCTTGTCCGCCGCCGGCTCGGCCGGCGCCCAGTTCTGCGACTTCCGTTGCGAACGGACGTGCGTCGGGAACCTGCTCGTTCGGGACACCGCGGTGCAGGACGCCTCCGAGTCCACGGGCACCGGTTACGCGGTGCGAGTGATCGTCGACGGGGTGTGGGGCTTCGCCTCCGGTTTCGTGTTCACTCCGGACGCAGTGGCCGCCACCGGCCGGCGGGCGGTCGAGGTCGCGAGGGCCCTTGCCGGCGTGGTTGCCGAGCGGCTGGAACGGGCGGCGGAGCCGGTACACACGGACGTCAGTTGGTCCTCGGAGTACCAGGTCGACCCGTTCCGGGTGCCAGTGTCCGAGCGACTGGCACTGCTGCTGGATCGATCCGAGCGACTGCTGGCGCAGGACGCGGTCGCGCACACCACCTCGAGCTTGTTGCAGATCAAGGAGAACAAGTTCTACGCCGATTCCGCCGGCACCCTGACCACCCAGCAGCGCATCCGGCTGCAGCCCGGTCTGGAAGCCGTCGCCGTCGACAGTGCGTCCGGTTCTTTCGAGACGATGCGTAGCCTGGTGCCCCCGGTCGGGCGCGGCTACGAATATCTGACCAGCAGCAGCGCGGACGCCGGCTGGGATTTCGACACCGAGATCGCAGTGATCGGGGAGACTCTACCGGAGAAGCTCAAGGCGCCGTCCATCGATGCCGGCCGCTACGACCTGGTGATCGACCCGTCGAACCTCTGGCTCACCATTCACGAATCGATCGGTCACGCCACCGAGTACGACAGGGCTATCGGCTACGAGGCTGCTTACGCTGGAACTTCTTTCGCCACACCGGATCAGCTGGGCACGCTGCGCTACGGCTCCGACGTGATGAACGTGACGGGCGACCGCACCGTGCCGCACGGGCTGGCTACCATCGGCTTCGACGACGACGGCGTCGCGGGACAGCAGTGGGATCTGATCTCGGGCGGCACGTTGGTCGGTTATCAGCTGGACAGGGTGTTCGCGCACAAGCTCGGGCTGGACCGATCGAACGGGTGCTCGTACGCCGACTCTCCGTCACACACGCCGATCCAGCGGATGGCCAACGTGTCGCTGCAGCCCGCACCCGACGGTGGTTCCACCGCCGATCTGATCTCGGGCGTCGAGGACGGCATCTACGTGGTAGGCGACAAGTCGTGGTCGATCGATATGCAGCGGTACAACTTCCAGTTCACCGGCCAGCGGTTCTATCGGATCCGTGCCGGCCAGCTGGCCGGTCAGGTCCGTGACGTCGCCTACCAGGCGACCACCACCGACTTCTGGGGAGCGATGGACGCGGTCGGCGGAGCGGGGACCTTCGTCCTGGGCGGTGCCTTCAACTGCGGCAAGGGACAGCCGGGACAGGTCGCCGCGGTCTCGCACGGGTGCCCGTCCGCGCGGTTCCGCGGCGTATCGATTCTGAACACCACCGAGCAGGGCGTGGCATGAACGTCCGGGACACGGCGGTGCTGGCGCCCCAGCAGATCGTCGAAACTGCGCTGGCGGCAGCGCGTTCCGATGGCTGCGTGGTGGTTGTCAGGGCGATCGGCGAGGCGAATGTCCGGTGGGCCAACAACACTGTCACCACCTCGGGACTGGCTACCGCGTTGGACTGGTATGTGGTGGCGGTCCACGGGGACGCGGCCGGGACGGCCAGTGCGTCTGCGATCGACGCCACCTCCGCCGATCGGATAGCCGCCGTGGTCCGGTCGGCGGAGGCAGCCGCCGAGTCGTCCGCCGAATCCGGCCCGGCTCGGGACGCCCGGCCACTGGTCGGCGTACAGGGGGCCGGATCCGCCGATGACGGGTTCGCGGCACCGCCGGCCGAAGAGTCGTTCGAGGTGTACTCGTCGCTGCTGCCCAGCCTGTCCGCCTCCTTCGAAGATGCCCGCTCGGGCGGCCGGATCCTGTACGGGTTCGCCAGGCACGAGTTGACGACTACGTATCTCGGTTCGTCCACCGGACAGCGGCGGCGCTGGGTGCAGCCCACCGGAACACTCGAAGTCAACGCCAAGTCCAAGGATCTCGGGCGTTCGTCGTGGGCCGGCAGCTCCACTGCGGACTTCACCGACGTCGATGTCCATGCGATGGCAACGGGTCTGGCCCAGCGGCTGGACTGGGCGCAACGGACCGTCGCCCTGGAACCGGGCCGCTACGACGCGGTGCTGCCCCCGACGGCGGTGGCAGACTTCATGATCTATCTGGCTTGGAGCGCCGGCGCCCGTCCTGCGCACGAGGGGCGCTCCGCGTTTTCCGCCCCGGGCGGCGGAACCAAGATCGGCGAGCGGGTTTCGGACCGGCCGCTGTCGCTGTACTGCGACCCCGCCGAACCAGGGATCGAATGCGCCCCGTTTCTGGCGACTCCCTCATCCTCGGACGAGGCGTCGGTGTTCGATGACGGCGCAGAACTGGGCCGATCGGCGTTGATCGACGAAGGGGCGATTGCCGGCTTGATCCAGACCCGGGCGTCCGCCGCGGAGTACGGGGAGCCGTTTACGCCGGCCGCCGACAACCTGGTGCTGCGTGGCGGCGACCAGACCCGAAGCATCGACGACATCGTCGCGGACGTGCAGCGCGGCCTGCTGGTCACCTCGCAGTGGTACATCCGCGAGGTGGACCCGATGACGCTGCTGCTCACCGGCCTCACCAGGGACGGCGTTTACCTGGTGGAGAACGGCGAGGTGACGGCCGCGGTGAACAACTTCCGCTTCAACATGTCACCGCTGGACGTACTGCGCCGGGCCCGCGACATCGGCGCCACCGAACGCTGCCTGAGCCGCGAGTGGAGCGACTGGTTCACCCGCAGCGCCATGCCACCGATGCGCGTCGATGGGTTCCACATGTCCTCGGTGTCCATGGCGCAGTAGCCGGCGCGCTGGCGCGGCTGTGGCGCAGCAGGTGGCTGGGGTGCACAGGTGGCCGGGGTGGCACAGGTGGCCGGGGACCTCAGAGCTGGACGCCGAAGTCCTGGGCGATGCCGGTCAGGCCGGAGGCGTAGCCCTGGCCGACGGCGCGGAACTTCCACTCCTGGCCGTTGCGGTAGAGCTCGCCGAACACCATGGCGGTCTCGCCGGCGGCGTCCTCGGTGAGGTCATAGCGCGCCAGCTCGTCGCCACTGCCCTGGTCGAGCACCCGGATGTAGGCGTTGCGGACCTGGCCGAAGCTCTGCCCCCTGGCATCCGCTTCGTAGATCGACGCGGCCACCACCACCTTGTCCACCTCCGGCGGCAGTGCGGTGACGTTCACCGTGACCGTCTCGTCGTCGCCGGCACCCTCGCCGGTCAGGTTGTCACCTGAGTGTTCGACAGCGCCGTCCGGACTCCGCTTGTTGTTGAAGAAGACGAAGTGGCCGTTGCTCAGGACCTTGCCGTCCACCCCGGTGACCAGCGCACTGGCATCAAGGTCGAAGTCGACGCCGGTGGTGGTCCGCAGATCCCAGCCGAGGCCGAGGACCAGTGAGGACAGGCTCGGTGCCGCCTTGGTCAGCGAGATGTTTCCACCCTTGTTCAGACTGACGCCCATGCTTACGGTCTCCTTCGACTCGTGATCGCCGGCCACCGCGGCCGGCGCATGCCTGACGCCAATCTTGCCTGACCACCGCCACCGCGTCCCGGGGTTCGGATAGCCGGCGCCGACGCCGCTGTCGGGTAGCTTCACCGACAGTGGGATTCACCCGGGAGCAACTCGATGCGGCGCGGACGCGGCAGGTGGATGACCTGCTCGGCCCTGGCCTGCGTCTGCTGTTCGTGGGCATCAACCCCGGGCTGTGGACGGCGGCCGTCAACGCACATTTCGCCCGCCCGGGGAACCGGTTCTACCCGGCGCTCCATGCCGCGCGGATCACCGACCACCTCATCGACGCGTCCGCCGGCATGTCGGTGGACGACGTCGCCCACCTGATCGCCCGGGGAATCGGTATCACCAATGTGGTCCGCCGGGCCACCGCTAGAGCCGATGAGCTGACCGTCGATGAGCTGCGCGACGGCGCCGAAAGGGTTGCCAGGCTGGCCGCGGCGCACCGTCCCCGGGTGGTGGCGGTGGCCGGGATCACCGCCTACCGCACGGCTTTCAGGCAGCCGCGCGCGAACGCAGGACGGCAACCGGACCTGCTCGCCGGCGCCCAGCTGTGGGTAGTGCCGAACCCCTCCGGTCTCAACGCCCACCAGACCGTCAGCTCGCTGGCCGCCGCCTACCGGCAGGTGGCTGTCGCCGCCGGTGTTGTTGAGTAGGCCGATCAGCCGTTGAGCTGGGCCGCCAGCCCGTCAGGCATCTGTAGAACGGTTCCAGTCGATGGCACGCCCCCGGATCGTTGGTATCCACTGAAATCGTTCTGCACAGTTCCAATGGCCAGCGCCGCGGTGGTCCCGGTGGTCCCGTTGGTTCCATTGGTCCCGTTAGTCCGCGCCCCGATGGCCCGTGGCCGGATGGTCCCGTTGGTCCCGTCCCGTTGGCCCGCGCCTGCGGTGCGTCTTTGGGTACGGACAACCCCCGGGCCTGCGGCACGTGCTGAGAACAGCACGAACTGCGAGCCGACCTGGACTAAGGATCGGCGGCCCGGGGGTCGGGTGACTGTCCGGTTCTGGCCAGGCCGCTGTGGCAAAACCTCTGCCTCGATCTCCCGATCGACCGGCACCTGGCGGGCGGTTGACGGCCTAGCGGCCAGTCACCTCACGCGTCCGATAGGAATTCAACTTCCGGACCACCTCCTCTCATGTGTACCTCGAAGGTACGAGCGTTTCGGCAGGTGTGCAACGACTTTCTCCGGCGCGGTGATGACGATGTTCGGCGGCCGGGCCCAGATAGCAGGAGCGATGTCCGTGTTCCGGAGTAATGTCCGCAGGGTGCGTCAAGGCAGCTGCCGTGCATCCCGCGCACGCGTGAGCACCCAAGGGCGACCACCAAGGGCGACCACCAAGGGCGACCACCAAGGGCGACCAGGGTTCTGAGCGGAGGCCGATGAGCACCACCGTGCATTCCGCTGACCGTCTCCGTGGGGCCCGCCGTGCTGACGGTACTGGGAGGGCGATCTCGTGACGTCCATCAGCCCGACCGATGTCGCCCGCGTTGCCGGGCCGACACTGTTTGTCCGGTACGCGTTTCCGCCGAACTATCACGGCTCCTGCGGGCCGCCGGACTCTCAGGCACTGTTCCAGTACGGCGCGACGGCCACCGTGGACAACGGCCTGCGCGACCTGGCGCGTCAGTTCAACGGTGCCTGGCCCTATCTGGAACTGATAGCCCACGCCACAGGTGTGGGTGATCCGCTGGACCGGCGGGTGGTGGAGGCGTACTGGGTGGGCAACCCTCTGCTGGACCGGGTCGGGGTCCGCCCGCTCGCCCAATCCATGGAGGATCGCTTCCGGTTCACCACCGGTTCGCAGTTCGGCAAGCTGGCCGACGCGGCGCTGGTCGGCGGGATGCCGCACCACAGTTACCACGTGTTCTGCATCTACCCATGGGTCGGTCTGCTCGGCAACGACCGGCGCTACGAGCAGGCGCTGATGGTGCTGGATCGCTGCCGGATCAGGTGGGGCCAGGTGCAGCAGGTCGGCGCCGACCGTCTGGTCGTCAAGTCGCAGCCGCTGCTGTACGACGAGGGCAAACTGTTCTTCGGTCAGCCGATCCTGGAAACGGTGGAGCGGACCTTGAACGGCGTCGGGCTGGTACCGGAATTTCACGTCGGGGACTGGGTGTCGATGCATTGGGAGTGGGTGTGCGATCGGCTCGACGTGCGCCAGCTGGCCGCCCTGCGCCACTACACCCGCCTGCACCTGGACGTCGTCAACGAACGACTCGATCACTCGGGTGCCATCACCGCACTCGGCTGACGAAAACCGCCGGCTGGTTCCGGTTCATCGAGCACCCAGGCGCGTTCCATGGTGAAAGACAGCACCTCGCCCGGGAAATGCCGGGGCGCACCCGGCTGCCGAAGAAGGATCGGGCCGGCGGCCGTCTCGAGGTGGTAGTCGGTGTGCGGCCCCCGGAAGCCGACCTCGGTGATCCGGCCGCGGAGCGGTCCACCCTCGCGGACCCAGTCCGGGCGCAGCAGAAGATTCCGCGGGCCAGGTTCACCGGAGTCGGTGCCGCCGCCGGGCACCGGCATGGCTCCGCCACCGAGGTCGACCGACAGCACGCCGTCACCGGCTGCGCCCACGACGGCCGAGATCACCGAGCACGGTCCGGTCAGCACGGCGGTTGCGGCACTGAGCGGCTCCGCATAGACGGTCTGCGGCGAAGCGAGCTGAATCAGCCCGCCGTCAACCACGAGCGCGACCCGATCGGCCAGCGCGAGTGCCTCGGCGGCATCATGGGTCGCGTAGACCACGGCGGCGCCGGTGTCACGCCGGCGAGCCACAACCGTGTCCTGGAATGCTGCCCGCAGGTGGGTGTCCAGGTGCGCCGTCGGCTCATCGAGCAGGTAAAGGCGAGCGTCCCGGGCCAGTGCCCGCGCCAGGCCCACCCGCTGCTGCTCGCCGCCGGACAGTTCGGCAGGTCGCCGCCGGGCCAGTTGGTCGATGTCCAGTCTTGACAGGAGGTCGGTAGCCAGCCGGGCGGCGTCGCGTCGCGAGCGGCCGGCCCGGCGCAGCGGATAAGCCACCGTGTCCAGCACGGACAGGTGTGGCCACAGCGCGAAGTTCTGGAACACCATGCCCACCTCCCGCCGTTCGGGCGGCGTGCTGTGACCTGGTGCGGCCACCCTTCTGCCGGCCACCCAGATTTCGCCGCGGGCCGGAGACACCAGGCCGGCGACCGCATGCAGCAATGTCGACTTGCCCGAGCCGGACGCACCGAGCAGTGCGACGACCTCTCCCTCTGCCACCGTCAGATCGACCTCTGCCAGTGCCGGCGCGCCGTCGTACTCGACGCGGACATCGTGACAGCGCAGCGCATCGGCGCGCTGCCGGTTCTCCGGGCCGTCGTCAGCCGGCACCGGCCACCGCCGGCGTTGGGGTGGCCGGCGGAAGCAGCCCGCTCGGTCGGCCGCCGCGCCTGCGGGTGATCAGGCGTAGCGCGAGCCAGCCGGGCAGTGCGACGGCCAGCAGCAGCGCGGTCAGCGATACCGACAGGGCAGCCGTGGTCCCGATGTCGCCGAGCTCCTGACGGTTCAGCACGACCACGGCGAGAGTCTGGTTGCCGAAGGAGTACAGCAGGCTGGACATGGTGACTTCGTGCAGGGCGCTGAGAAAGACGAGCACCCACGCCCCGAGCAGCGCCGGCGCCAGCGACGGCAGCCAGATCGTGCCGACCGCGACAGCCGGCTTCGCCCCGCTGACGCGGGCGGCCTGCCATTCGGCCGGCGGAAGCCGATCGACGGCGCCGGACAGCGTCCGATGGGCCACTGCCCAGAACTTCGCGAGGTAGGCCAGCAAGATCAGCGCCAGGCTGCCACCGAACCAGCGGCCGTAGGCGATGAGCAGGCCGACCGCGAGTGCCGAGCCGGGGATCGCGAACGTCAGCATCGCCAGCGTGCCCAGTGGGCGGCCGGCTCGCCGCCGCTCGAGGGCGGCCACCGCTGCGCCGAACGCAGTGAGCGCGAACGCTGCAGCGGCGGCCAGCTGGACGCTGTTCCGGACGGCGTCGACGGTCGGACGGTTCAGGGCCGCCCGGAAGTTGTCCAGCGTCCAGTTCGACGGGGTCGGCGGCAGGCCGACCGACCTGGTGATGGAGGCGGCGAGCAGAGCGAGGGTGGGCAGGCCGACGGCCAGGACGGTGTAGCCGAGGATGCCGACCGCCGGAACCGCGGCGCGCCAGCTTCGCCCACCGGACGATGCCGCTGGGGCCGGCTGCGCGATGCGGGTGGCCCGCAGCTTCGGACTCAGCAGGAGATCGGTCGGGAGCAGCACGACCGCAGCCAGCACCACCAGCCCGAGGGAGAGCGTCACCGCGTCCAGGAACGAGTCCGGATCGCTGGCCAGCGAGAGGTCGGCGTAGATGCGGGTGGTCAATGTCGAGTACCCGCTCGGCGTCCCGAGCACCTGCGGCGCGGCGAAACTCTCCATGGTGGCGACGAACACCAGCACCAGCTCTGCCGCCAGCACCGGGCGCAGCAGGGGCAGCGTCACCGTCCGCAGCGTCGTCCAGCCACCGGCACCCGAAAGGTGCGCCGCCCGCTCCAGTTCCGGCTGGGCCCGGGTGGCAAGGCCGACCGTGGTGAGCAGATAGCACAGCGGCGCGGCATCGACGACCAGCACCACCGCGATGCCCGCCGGTCCGGTGAGGCCGCGCCAGTGCAGGCCGATCAGACTGTCGGTGAACCCCGCGCGTCCGTACGCCTGCGTCCAGCTGTAACCCAGGACGAATTGCGGGATGATCAGCGGCAGCACGACCACGATCCGCAGCAGACCGCGGCCCGGAACGTCGCTGCGCCGCAGGAACAGTGCCACCGCCGAGCCGAGGGGGACCGCGGCCAGGGGGACGACGCACGCGAGCAGCAGCGTGTGCAGCGCCGCGGTACCCAGCCCGGGAGCCCGCAGCACCCGGACGATCGACGACCCGCCCTCCTCGAACATCACCTGCCCGAGCTTCACCAGAGGGACGACCACCAGCCCGCAGGCAGCCCCCACGGCGGCCACCACCACCAGACGGTCACCCACCTTCAGCGACCCCCGCATCTCGGCTCAGCTGCCGAAGATCGCGACATAATCGGCCAGCACCGACTTGTACTGCGTGGACAGCGCCGCCCAGTCCGGTGAGACGGTCGGGCTGCCCGTCGGAATCGGCGGCCCGCCAAGACCGGGGATCGTCACGTAGGTGTCCTGGCCGGCCATCACCTGCTGCCCCGCGCGGCTGGCCGCATACTCGGCGAACTGCTCGGCAAGTGGCGATGCCTGCTTCTTGGTGGTCAGCCCGATAGGCCCGTAGATGGCGATTCCGCCCGGCTTCGGCCACACCACCTGGATCGGTGAACCCTTGCGCTGAGCGGTGTATGCGGCATTGGCCAGGGTGACGCCCACCCGGTAGCTGCCCTGCTCGACGCCGGTCAGCGCGTCACCGGGCGCATTGACCTGCACGGCTCCGTTGCTCTTGAGCTTGCGGTAGTAGTTCAAGCCGTAGCCGGGTGCGGATGCGAAGTAGCCCAGGGTGCCCAGCGCCGACGCCGCGAAGCTGGGGCTGGGCAGCGCGACCTTGCCCGCGTAGGTAGGGGTGGTCAGATCGGCCCAGGTGGCGGGCGCCGGCGTGCCCTTGCGCACCACCGGGACCACGTACAGCACAGCGATGCCGACGAAGTGCGATGTGCGGTAGGCGCCGGGAATCTCCGCGGCGTTGGGCGGGCTCCACTCGCGGAGCAGCTGCTGGCTGTCGTAGCCGTACATGGTGAGCGGGTCGCAGGCCCAGATGACGTCGGCCCGGATGCCGCCGGAACGCTGATCGGCTGCCACTCGGGCATTCAACTGGCCGGTCGGCGCGCGGAAGACGTTCACCGTGGTACCGGCGTGGGCTGCTTCGAAGCCCTTGACGATCGCCTCCTCGACGTTGGCACTCGCGCAGGTGTACAGCGTCATCGACTGAGCCGACCCACTCGAACCGGTGTCCGCACAGCCGACCGTGCCGGCGACCAGTAACCCGATGACCACGATGACGCGGGCAAACCTCATCGTGCCCCTCCACCTTCACCGGCGGTCGGAAGTATCCAGGCCCGCAAGGTACCGCAGGCTTGCGACGGCAGGGGATCGGAAATGGTCAGGTGCCGGTGAGGTCGGTGAGTTCCAGCCCACGGACGGCGGCCAATCGTCGTGCCTGCTCGGCGATCTCGGCGCGGCGAGCCTTGCTGGTCGGCAGCCACGGCTGGAAGCTGACGGTCAGGCTGGTCCGCGAAGATTTCGGGCGCCAGGTTCCGACGATCTCGCCGGCCAGCGCCACCGCGCCTGGCCGGCCGAGTACCCGCCAGAGGTCCTTGGCGTGGGCGTCGTCGGCCACCAGCATCGGCCGGTCCCTGAGCTGCAGATAGCCGTCGTACGGTCCAAGAATCCTGACGGCGCCAGGTTTCTCGGGGATGCGGTGGGCGATCTGGAGGTCATCGGCGAGCATCGAACGTTCGCCCGACACCCCTGGTGCGCCGGTAACGGCAACCGACACGGCCTCGGTCGGCCAGCGCGCCGCAATCTCCTTCACCGGCGCGTCCAGAAAGGCGGCCACCTCCTTGGGTCCGGCCGGCCCGTAGAACCGGAGGTAGTTGCGGATCAGGTCGAACCGAGGGTCAGCTGCACTGCTGGTCCCGGGGCCGAACAGCGGTGGGTCGAACCCCGAGATCCGTTGCAGGACTGGAGGAGAGGTGCCCGGCTGCAGTTCGAGCCCGCCCTGCAACGCGGCCATCCGGAAAAGCGATTCCCAGGCATGGATGGCATCGCAAGGATTGCAGCGCCGAAGATATGCCGGGCCGAGAACGGCGGTGAGCGCTGCGGACAGCTCACCCTTGACGGTGGGTTTCTTGACGACTGCCCGTTCCGCCTTCGCGATGACGGCGAGGGCGTCGAGGACTCCGAGTCCGGCTGCTCGCAGCGGTTTGGCGGCGTCATAGATGCGGCGTGCGGCGTCGGCCTCCGATAGCGGCGCGGTTGCGGCGGCGATCGATGATGTGTCGGCCCTGCGATACAGATGCGGCGACACCCTGATGGTCCAGGCGAGCAGGGTGTCCACATCGTGGTAACTCGCCAACCCCCGGTTGGTCAGCGCCCAACGAGCGGCATCCTGACCGGTGTCCTGGATGCCGAAATCCAGCAGCGCCACGTCGTCCAGGCCGGCGGCTGCTCCCGGCGGCCGGTCGAGTTGATGGGCGTGCCAGCGGAAGGCGATCACCTGAGCGCGGGTCAACGTTGCCTGGGCTGCTGATCCGGACGCGGGCATCCATGCACCCTAGATCGCGACCCCGACAGCGTGTATGGATTGCTGACGGCTCCCCGCCCCATGGCTCCGGCCACCGCAGACCGCTCCGCCGCCGCGATCCGGGCGGCGGGTGACGGGCCAGGTTCCCCGGTCCTCACCCTCGACCGCCGCACAGGCTCGGACAGCTCTCAACAGCGCCGAACAAAGGTGGCGCGGCTCACCGAACTGAATCGATCTCTTTCACGATTCTGAGACTTCTCCTACATCGTGGAACGCCAATTCTTGCGGCACTTGCCGCTAACGTTGTGCAAATTATTGCTCCTCCCGCCTGACACCGAAAGTGTGTCGGCCGCGGCGGCGTCAGGTGGCACCGTCGCCATCACGTCGATCGCGGCCCGCAGGAGATTCCGGCAGGACCGCCCACTAGCTCGTCAGCTCGAGCACACCCTGGAGAACTGCACATGACCGCTGTCGCCGAGAACGCTGTCGCCGAGAACGCTGTCGCCGAGAACGCCACCCCCAGACGCCCGAACAACGATGCGCCGGCTGGTGCCAAGGGTTCGAACCCCGGCTACGACCAGGGGCTGCTCGAGTGGGTGCGCGAGGTCGCGGCGCTGACCACGCCTGACCGGATCGTCTTCACCGACGGTTCCGAGCCGGAGTGGACCAGACTGACGGATGGATTGGTGGAAGCCGGTACCTTCACCCGACTCACCGCCAAGCCCAATTCCTTCCACTGCAATTCCGACCCATCCGACGTGGCCAGGGTCGAGGACCGCACCTTCATCTGCTCGATCGACGAGCGGGACGCCGGCCCCACCAACAACTGGATGGCGCCGGTCGAGATGAAGGCCACCATGACGGAGCTGTACCGCGGCAGCATGCGGGGCCGGACCATGTACGTGGTGCCGTTCTGCATGGGTCCCTATGACGGACCGACCTCGATGCTGGGTGTGGAGATCACCGACTCCGAGTACGTGGTCGCCTCCATGCGGGTGATGACCCGGATGGGAAGGCGGGCACTGGATCTGATCAACAACGGCAAGCGGTGGGTCAAGGCGCTGCACTCGGTCGGCGCGCCCTTGCGGCCCGGCCAGCAGGACGTCGCATGGCCCTGCAACGACACCAAGTACATCGTGCATTTCCCCGAGGAGCGAACGATCTGGTCGTTCGGCTCCGGCTACGGCGGAAACGCCTTGCTGGGCAAGAAGTGTTACTCGCTGCGGATAGCGTCGGCCATCGCCCGCGACGAGGGTTGGCTCGCCGAGCACATGCTGATCCTGAAGCTGACCTCGCCGGCAAACTCGGTCCACTTTGTGGCCGCCGCGTTCCCCAGTGCTTGTGGAAAAACGAATCTGGCGATGCTGCAGCCCACCGTTCCGGGCTGGAAGGTGGAGACGCTGGGCGACGACATCGCCTGGATGACGTTCGGTGCCGACGGCCGGCTGTACGCCGTGAACCCCGAGTCCGGGTTGTTCGGTGTCGCCCCCGGCACCGGCTGGAAGACCAATCCCCATGCCATGCGCACGATCGAGCCGGGCAACTCGGTGTTCACCAACGTGGCGCTCACCGACGACGGCGACGTGTGGTGGGAAGGCATGACGGAGGAACCACCCGCCCACCTCATCGATTGGAAGGGCCGGGACTGGACGCCGGCGAGCAAAGAGCCGGCTGCTCACCCGAACTCACGGTTCTGCACTCCGATCACCCAGTGCCCGATCATCGCCGACGAGTACTTCGAGCCGGTCGGGGTGCCGATCTCGGCGATCATCTTCGGCGGCCGTCGCAAGACGACCGTCCCGCTGGTGACGCAGGCCCGCGACTGGGAGCACGGCGTCTTCATGGGTGCAACGCTCTCCAGCGAAACCACTGCCGCCGCAACGGGTGCGGTCGGTATCGTCCGCCGCGACCCGATGGCGATGCTGCCGTTCATCGGCTACGACGCCGGGGACTACCTTGCGCACTGGCTCGCGGTCGGCAGGACGGCCGGCGTCGAGAAGCTCCCGAAGATCTTCTACGTCAACTGGTTCCGCCGGGGCTCAGGCGGCGGCTACCTCTGGCCCGGCTTCGGAGAAAACTCCCGAGTCCTGAAGTGGATCGTCGACCGACTGGACGGAACCGCGGATGCGGTGGATACCGTCATCGGGCTGGTGCCGACCCCTGACGGTCTGGACGTTGAGGGTCTGGATCTGTCCCGGGAGGCCCTCGACGCCGCCCTGGCGGTCGACCCGGAGGAGTGGAGGGCGGAGATCCCGCTCATTCAGGAGTGGTTCGCGCGTCTGGGCAACACCGTGCCGCGCCGCCTGCACGCGGAGTTGGCGTCACTGAAGACCAGACTGGACGTCCAGGGCGCCCGGAGGTAGCCACACCAGCAGCCGTCGGCCTGGGTGCGATGCCGTCCTGCGGTTGGGAGGCTGTGCTGCGCGGTGGCGGGCCGCGACGCGGGGCTGGCGCGATCCGCCATGCACCGGCTGCTCGAGGACGCCGCGGGGTGACGTGCGCCGGGTCCGTCGGACCAACCCGCGCTGCCGGACTCAGCTGATCACCAGGCGCCAGGCCAGTTCCCCCGAGGCCGGAACCAGCGCCGCCTCACCCGACGTCGCGGGAGCACTGTCGGTGCGCGGCCCAGCGTCGGCTCGATCCCGAAGGAGCGGTACCGCAGCCCCGATGCGGGAAAACCACCGAGGTTCCGCCAGATCCCGAAGGACACCGGGGCCTCGTCGCAGTCCAGCCGCAGCCGCAGCCGCGCGTCCCCTGTTGGACGGACACCCCGTGCTGCAGCTGTGGCAGCACGCAGAACACGGCGCTGCCGTCGTCCGGTCCCAGCACATCGCCCCCCGGGCGGCCGGCGATGACGGGCCAGTGGTCGTCGACCGGTTGTCCATCCTCGGCCCAGATCCGCGACAGCGTGGCGTCCGCGACTATCCGGGATCCGACGTCCGGACGCAGCAACGCGTGGAACGCCCACACGAACGCCGCCCCCGGCGGCCCGGTCAGCCGGTAGTCGACGGTGATATCCGTACCGACGCTCAGTCGCCGGTGCAGTGTGAAAGCACCTGTCTTGACTGTCATCCCGCCGCCGTCGGCGGCCCAGGCGCGCGTCCAGACATCGCCGTGATCGGGCACGCCGGTGACAGTCGGAAAGCACTCCTCGACTCCGCCCGCATCGACGAACGCGTTTCCGGGCCGTACCTGTGAGCGGGCCGGGCAAGGCTGGGACCACAACCATTCTCGACCCGCACGATCGATCAGAGAGGTCCACCGGCCGCCGTGATCGGCGTCGATCTCGACGCGGAAAGTACCGGTAGGCAGCGGATTTACGGTCACCACTCGGCGAACGACCCGTCTTCGCGGCGCCAGACCTCGTTGCGCCAGCGGTGTCCCGTCCGCGCAGCAGCCGCTACCGCCGCCTCGTCCACCTCGATGCCCAGACCGGGGCCGGTGGGCCGGGCGACGGATCCGTCGCGGTACTCGAAGACCGAACGGTCGACCAGGTAGTCGAGCAGGTCGGAGCCGGCGTGGTAGTGGATGCCCAGGCTCTGCTCCTGTATCAGCAGGTTCGGGCTGGCGAACGCCACCTGCAGGCTGGCGGCCAGCGCGATGGGGCCCAACGGGCAGTGCGGTGCCAGCGCGACGTCGAACGCCTCGGCCATGGTGGCGATCTTTCGCAGTTCGGAGATGCCGCCGGCGTGCGAGACATCGGGCTGTACGACGGCGATTCCGCTGCCCAGCACCCGCCGGTAGTCCCAGCGGTTGTAGAGCCGCTCACCCAACGCAATCGGGATCGACGTGCCGGCAGCCAGTTGCCCGATGAGGTCGCTCGCCTCCGGAACGACCGGCTCCTCGACGAACATCGGGCCCAGCGGTTCGAGCAGCGGCAGGGTCCGCCGCGCCATCGCCAGGCTGAACCGGCCGTGGAAATCGATGGCGACGTCCCGGTGGTTGCCCAGCACCTCGCGGACGGCGGCGACCCGGTCGGCGACCGCGTTTGCCTGCGCCCAGGTGTCGATGACGCGCAGCGCCCCGGCACCGTTCATCTTGACGGCGGTGAAACCCTGCTCGACCTTGAGTGCCGCCTCGGCGGCCACCTCCGCCGGATCGTCGCCGCCGATCCAGGAATACACCCGCACCCGGTCGCGGACATGGCCGCCCAGCAACTGGTGGACCGGCACGCCGAGGTGCTTGCCCGAGATGTCCCACAGGGCCTGATCGATACCGGCGAGTGCACTGGAGAGTATCGGCCCGCCGCGGTAGAAGCCGCCCTTGGCAAGCACATTCCAATGGTCCTCGATGCGCAGCGGGTCCTTCCCGACGAGGTACTCCCCCAGTTCCTCGACGGCGGTGGCCACGGTGGCCGCCCTGCCCTCGACGACCGGTTCACCCCAGCCGACGATGTCGGCGTCCGTCTCGATGCGCAGGAACAGCCAGCGCGGCGGCACCAGATAGGTGGTGAGCTGGGTGATCTTCACTGTGAGTCCTTGGTGATCGACCAGCCGCCGTCGACCAGCAGGCTGGTACCGGTGATGTACGACGCTTCGTCGCTGCGTCCTCGGTATTGTGCGTTCCTCTACCGCTGCAACAGCTCTGCAGATGTCGCGGGTGCTACTGGATGCCGGCATGGACGTGGTCGAGGTGTCCCTGGTGACGCCGGACGCGATCAGTGTCATCCGGACGCTGGTGGATGCCTACCCCGAAGCTGCGGTCGGCGCGGGCACCGTGTTGACGGTTGCGCAGGCGCGATCCTGCATCGATGCCGGCGCCAGGCTCTTGGTCAGCCCGACCATCGAGCCGGAAGTGCTGGCAACGGCCAAAGCCTATGGAGTGTTGGCCATTCCGGGCGGCAACACTCCGACGGAGTGCCTGACGGCGGTGCGTCTGGGTGCGCCGTTGATCAAGTTGTTCCCGGCCAGCACCTGGTCGCCGCCCTCGCTTGCCGACCTCCGGTCGTCGCTGCCCGCGCTGCGGTTGGTGCCGACCGGAGGTGTGCGCATCACCGATGCGGCGGCCTGGTATCGCGCGGGCGCTGCGGCGCTCGGTATCGGTTCGGCGCTCACCTCTGGAACGCCCGAGGACTGCCGGGACCGCATTCGGCAACTGCGCACCGCTCTGCGCGGGGCGCGCGATCGGTCCTGACGTGCGAGCGAGTTGCCGAAGCGATCCCTCTGTCAGGCCAGAATCAGGGTGGTTCGCTCGCGGATCTCGTCCTGCGCCGCCACCGTCAGCTGATCGTCGGAGATCACGGTGTCGACGTCCTCGAGGGTGGTGAAACTGGCGAGGCCGGCTCGCCCCCACTTGGTGTGATCGGCCAGCAGGATCGTTGTCTCCGAGCAGCGCATGAGCATGCGGTTCGCCGAAGCCTGCAACGGTGTAGCGCTGGTGACGCCTCGATCGGCCGACATACCGGTAGCGCCGAGGAAGGTCAGGTCCACATTGATTCCCGCCAGCGCGGATTCCGCGGTCGGGCCGACCAGCGCATCTGTGGTGCCGTGTTCGCCGGCGATGACGCGCTTCTCGCTCATCATCCGATGCGCTTTGTGATCGAAATCGACCTCGACGGCGGCGCCTCCGCCGAACAGCGTGGCTCCGCCGTACACGCGCTGAGCGTGCCCGGACTCGATCAGGCCGTCGAGGTCACGGCGGATCGTCATGTCGGACACGCCGAGTTCCTTCACCAGTGCGCTCACCCGGACCATGCCGGACCGGCGCAGGCGCTCCAGGATGGCGATCTGTCGCGGGCTCATCGGCATCCGTCCATTATCCCGGACCGCGCCCACCAGCCAGAGGTATCGAGCATGACGTGACTTCTGTTCAGCTGCATGCCTTCGGCGGCGTCTGATAGGTACGCCACGGACATCCACGTCCTGGGCTTCTCCGCGGAAAGTGTGATGGGAGGCAGTCTTCAGACGGCTGGGGTGACCGATGCGGTTCGCGATCCATTACCGCGTCGTCTGCAGATTGCTCGTAGGGAAGCCGTGCGATGGCCTTCCGGGTTTTCGCTCGGGATTGGTTATGGCTCGATCCTCCTGACAGTGCCAACCCTGGATATCTGCTTGTCGAACGAGACCACCGCGAGAATGCCGGAGCGCTCCGCGCAAGCGACCAAGTAGGAATCGGCGAACGCCAGTCGGTGTCGCTGGTAGACCTCGATGGTGCGCAGCAGCAGTGGCAGGTCGGCCACTTGGAGTCGATCGCTGGTCACCATCGAGCGGATCGACACGGCGATCTGATCGCGCGGAACCCGATATACCGATTCCAACACGTATACGGTTTCGGCGACGATCAGGTCGGGGAGCTGCAGCGACGCGGTCTCGGCAAGAAATCTGGTTGCCCGCTCGGCTTGTTCCGGCGGCTCTCCGGTGAGATGACGGATCAACACGTTGGTGTCGATGAATCCCGCCACGGGTCAGGCGGGTGAGCCGGCGACGATCGCGGCACTGCGAGCCTGCCACGCGCGACGACGCACCTCGTCCCACGGCACGCCCCTGGCATCAACCGGGACGCTGACGCTGCCGGCCAGGTCGAGCAGGTCGGGGGTGCCGGCGACGGTGGCATGGCCGTCCTCGACGCGGAACACCAGCGTGTCGCCCTCCTTGACGCCGAGCGCGTCCCGGATCGCCTTGGGCACGGTGATCTGCCCCTTGCCGGTGATCTTCGCGGTGGCCTCCATCACGACCTCCTTACTTCTCGCTTGCAGTAAGGATACGCGTTGTCACACTCGGGGCTCGGAGCGGAGCACCGCGGCCGGCAGGCGTGGTGGCTGTTGAGATCGGCGGCTGGCGGTCGACCGCCGTTTCCCAGGACGTCGGTGAAGAGCCGCTCGGGAGGCGGGCTTCGGTGCGCCGGTCCGGCGCGGCGGTGTGTCAGGCGGCCCCGCGGCCGGATCTGACAACACCGAATTCGCCCCGGTCAGCCGGGGCCTGACAGCGGTTCCCCCGTCTCCGGACACCCCGCTGGTACCGGACACCGTCCTGACCGGATCAGAGTGAGCCCGTCCGCGTCCGCCGACCCCGATGTCTGTGCGGGCCGGCGCCCCGGCGGACACCGACCTGGACCGGAGGATCGATGAAGCTAACGAGGACCCGTCCCGCTCTTCTCACTGTGGCGCTTGTGCTGGTCCCGGTGGTCGTGTCGGGTGCTTGGCTGTCGCCGGCCGCCGGTGCGCCGGCCACCGGGAGCCAGGCGTCGGTGTTGCCGGAGGTGAACATGCAGGCCACGGTCAAGGCCGCGCAGATCGACCCGCGGCGGGCCGACCACACCTTCACCGCCGGCGCGAAGGCCAGCGTGCTGCTCGTCGAGCAGGCGCTGCAGGCCAAGCACCTGCTCGACCCGACCTGGGTCGACGGCTACTTCGGCACCACGACGGTCACCGCATACGCGGCGTACCAGCGATCGCTGGGCTACTCCGGCCTGGATGCCACCGGCCTGCCGGGCAAGACCTCCCTCACCAAGCTCGGTGAGGGGCGTTTTTACGTCACGAGCATCGTCGGTCCGGGTAGCCGCATCGACCTGGGCGGAGGCATCGTGATCAACACGCGGACGAAGGCCATGCTGGACGAGGCGCAGCGGCTTCTTGGCCGCACGTTGGTGCTGACCCAGGGCTCCTACAACCCCGGCGGCGATCCCACGTCGGCAGGCACACACGACGGTGGCGGAGTCGTCGACATCTCGGTGCAGGGAATGGCCGCGACAACTCGTACGTCGATCGCCCGCGGGTTGCGCCGTGTCGGTTTCGCCGCGTGGGTGCGCGACCCGAGCCAGGGGGACTGGCCGTGGCACATCCACGCCGTCGCCATCAGCGACACCGACCTCTCCGGCCCGGCGCAGCACCAGGTCGGCGACTACTACCTCGGCATGAACGGCCTCGCCAACCGCGGCCCCGACGACGGGCCGAAGGTCACGATCCGCACGTGGGAGGAGTACCAGCGCCTCTAACGGCCCGCAGGCGCAGCAGCACCGCTAGTCCACCGCTAGTCCACCCGCTAGTCCGCACTACATCCAAGGAGATCAGCGTGAACATGCTCAAGCGATGCCTCACCGTGGCGATCACCACAGCAGCGCTCGGCGTAATCGCCGTTGCCGGCGCCGGGTCGGCCTCCGCCGCCGCCGGACGCGACGGCACCTGCGACACCGGCGAGTTCTGCTACTACTACAACAGCAACGAGGCCGGCTCGGTCTCCGACTTCACCGGTTCGCTCGGCGACTACGGCACGACGCAGCCGAGCTGCTACGACTTCAGAGGCGCGGGCTACGGAAAGGGCGTGTGCGTCAAGAACAACGCCGCGTCGGTGTGGAACCGCAGTAGCCAGACGGTGCGCGTGTACTACAACAGCAACTACGCCGGCACGTACCAGGACTTCGCCCCGGGAGCCATGGGCAATCTGAACGCGACGCTGAAGAACAACAACGCCTCGCACAAGTTCGACTCGAGCAGCGGCGCCGGGTGCTCGACCAGCGGTACCGGTGACCCCAAGACCTGCACGCAGGCTGTGGCGTGGGCGCAGGCACACGTCCACTCCGGCTACCAGGCCGGCTACTACAACCTCTGCGATCATCTGGTCGGGCTTGCGTACGGCTTCTCCGCGAGCGGCTCGGCCACCGCCTACACGCACTGGACGCAGGTCCCGTCGCAGTTCAAGCACTCCGGGTCTACCAATGTTCCGGCCGGCGGCTTGCGTTCTTCGGCGGCGGCTCGGGCCACGTCATGATCTCCATCGGCGGTGGCAACTTCATCTCCAACGACATCCACGGCAACGGCTCGTACACGCAGACGACGATCGGGGAGATCACGTCGAAGTGGGGCAAGCCGTACCTCGGCTGGACTCAGCCGTGGTTCAAGGGCAACCACTGAGTCGGCCGACAGACATGATCGTGACGACGAGAAGACCCGTAATCGCGGCGCTGCTGACGGTGGCGATGCTGCTGATCAGCGGCACCGTCTTCGCCTCATCCGCCTCGGCCGCGAGCCGTGACG
>JAABUP010003822.1_pt1 | contig 26031 bp, 20 predicted proteins | sample 5559201 | NCBI WGS metagenome assembly JAABUP01 (sample SAMN10711887, study PRJNA513373) | rock metagenome | isolation source: Antarctica rocks | place: Antarctica
CCGCGCCCCGTGCGCCCCGTCGCGGACGGCCCTCCGCACGCGGACGCCTTGTTCCCTTCCCGCACCCAGTAGCAGCACCACCAGAGCGGTCAGCCGCATGACCACGGTTACGTGTGGCTATACCAGAACCTCTACCGGCTCCTGACAAAGGCATTATGGCTTTACGGCGCCCTGCTTCCTCCCGCACAATCTCGCTGGACGCATCTAGCCGGCCGCGTCCATCGGATCGACCGGGTCGGTCGGCGCGGGTAGCGGGTGCGGTGTCGCCGGATGGTCCAGGTAGACGGTCTTGGTCTGGGTGAAGAACTGCGCCGCCGCCTTGCCCTGTTCGCGCGAGTACGACGAGGATTCTTTCATGCCGCCGAACGGTACCTGGGGCTCGGCCCCGGCCGTTTCGCCGTTGATGTGCACGATACCGGCCTTGATGTCCTCCGCGAAGCGTAGCGCCCGAACGATGTCGCGCGTGAAGATCGAGGCCGAGAGCCCGAAACGCACGCCGTTGGCCAGGGCCACCGCCTCCTCGTAATCCTCCGCCGGGATGATCGCCACCACCGGCCCGAAGATCTCCTCCTGCGCCAGCCGCGAGTCGGGGCGCACATCGGCGTAGACGGTCGGCTGCACGAAGTGGCCGCCCTGGTACTCCGCCCCCTCCAGCAGGCCGCCGCCGGCCAGGGTTTCTACGCCCTCCTCACGAGCGAGGTCGAGGTACTCTTTGACCCGGTCGCGCTGCGCTTCGGAAACGAGCGGGCTCACGTTCGTGCGCTCCCGCGCGCCGTCACCGGTCACGAGGGACTCGACGCGCTCCACTACCTTTCGCGTGAAGGGCTCCAGCACGGGGCGCTCCACGATGGCGCGGCTCGTCGCGGTGCACTTCTGGCCGGCCGACATCATGGCGCCCTGCACCGTGAGCGCCGCCGCCTGGTCGAGGTCGGCGTCGGCCAGCACCACCACGGGGTTCTTGCCGCCTAGCTCGAGCTGCGCCTTGCCGCCGCGCTCCTGCACCACGCGCCCGATCTCGCGACCCACACGGTTCGAGCCGGTGAAGGAAACGCCCGTCACACGTGGGTCGCCGGTGAGCGTCGGGCCAACCTCGGCCCCGAGGCCGACCACAAGGTTGAGCGCGCCCTTGGGCAGGCCGGCCTCTTCCAGGATGTGCACGAGCAGCGTCGCCGTGAGCGGGGTCAGCTCGGCCGGCTTGAACACGACCGTATTGCCGTAGAGTAGCGCGGGCGCGATCTTCCAGAGCGGGATAGCCACCGGAAAATTCCACGGCGTAATGATGCCGACGACGCCCAGGGGCACATGCAGGGTGTAGAGCAGCGTGCGCGTGTTGGCCGAGGGATAGACCTCGCCGACGGGCTGGCTGCCCTCGCCGGCGTAGTAGCGCAGGATGGCCACGCCGCGCAGCGTTTCGCCCGTGGCCTCGCGCCCGGTCTTGCCCTCCTCGCGCGTCATGGCGGCGGCCACCTCGCCAGCCCGCGCCTCCAGCAGGGAGGCGGCGCGCAACAGGATCTCGCCGCGCTTGAGCGCGGAAGTCCCGGCCCACCCGGGCGCGGCCGCGACGGCGGCATCGATCGCCGCCGCCATGTCGCCCGCCCCGGAGCGGGGCCACAGGCCGATCAGGTCGGAGGGGTTGGCGGGGTTGCGGTTCTCCAGCGTCGCGCCGCCCCGCGCATCGGCCCATTCACCGCCTATGTAGTTCTGATACGTTCGCACATCCGTAGCCGCCATCGCTCGACTCCCTTATCAGCTACTGGTTATTAGCCGTCAGCACTCAGCTTTCAGCATACGCCATGCGCGACGGCCGCGAGATCAACAGCGACCCCTACGCCCTCGTCAGGTAGGGCGCCCGCACGGCCGTCGCCGGCGCAGCGGCCAACGACCTTCTGCCGGCCGAGCCGCCTGCCGCCTGCCGCCAGGCGAGGGGTACTTATTACCCCCCCCACGATGGCATCTTCACCTTATTGAGCCGTCGTGACGTACGGCCGATAGTAATAGTGCGCCGACACGAAGAAACGACGCGCATCGAGCGATAAAGGCAAACCCGCCGCGAGGTGGGGACGCAAAGCTTGGGGGCTCAGACGAGTCAGCCCGGCTGCCGAACCGAGAACCTCCGCGCATCAGTCACGGATTCCCGGTCTTTATCGCGGTGAATTTCGACGACTGGAGCTCGCCGCCTCGCGGCGAGGAGGAGATCCTCGCTATGTTCCGCTCGCAGCGCGCCACGTCCCCCACGTTCTCCACCTCTCCCGGGTCCCCCCGCCGCCCGTTGAGCCGCTTCGTCCCGCGCGCACTGGCGTTTGCCCTGCTCGCCGTGGCGCTGCCGCTCGCCCGACCCGTCGCGCCTGTCGCGCGAGCCGGCGCGGCCGTGGCCGTCCGCCCCGCGCCGGCTCGTCCGTACACGGTGGTCCTTGGACAGCAACAGCGTCGCCTGTCGTCGCAAAGCACGGCTACCCACAAAATTGGCGCGCGCCGCAACGCCTCCGGCGTGAGCGCGCCCCTGGCCGAGATGCTCACGCTGATCAACGCCGAGCGGGCGCAGACCGGGGATGGGCCGCTCCACATCGACGCCACGCTCAGCAAAATCGCCGCCTCCCGCAGCCAGGACATGATCGCCCACCACTACTTCGCGCACGAGATCCCCGGCGTGCCCGGGGTGCACCTGGTCTTCGACCTGCTCGATCGCGCCAAGGTCCCGTACGAGATGGCCGGCGAGAATATCGCGCTGAACAACTACATCAACTTCTACCCCATAGCGAAGACGATCGAGCAGACCAACACGGACCTGATGAACAGCCCCGAGCACAAGGCCAACCTTCTGGAGCCCAAATACACCGCCATCGGCCTGGGCCTGACCTTCGAGCAGGGCTCCGGCAAGCTTATCCTGACCGAGGTCTTCACCCAACCCTAGCCCCCCGACACGCCAGAGCGCCAGCGCCGCCCCAGCATGTGCCGGGGCGGCGCCGGCGCTCTGTGCCCGTTCACACTACGGATCTAGGGCTCTAAAGCTCTAGGGCTCTAGGGCTCTAGGGCTCTAGAGCTCTAGGGCTCTAGGGCTCTAGGGCTCTAGGGCTCTAGGGCTCACGGTGACCGTGTTGCGCAGCGTGCCGAGGCCGCCGATCGCGATCTCGACCACGTCGCCCGCGCCCAGCGACACGTCGTCGGGCGGCACGATGCCGGTTCCGGTCATGAGGAAGGCGCCCGCGGGGAACGCGTCGCAGCGGCCCAGGTAGGCCACGAGGTCCTCCAGGCGGCGGTGCAGCTGGCCCGTGTTGGCGCTGCCCGTGAACAGCTCGCGGCCGCCGCGCTCGATGCGGCACGTTATGTCTAACGCGTAGGGGTCGAGAGAGGGGGCGGGCACAATCACAGGGCCGAGCGCGCAGCAGCGGCCGTAGACCTTGGCCTGGGGCAGGTAGAGCGGGTTCTGCGCCTCGACGTCGCGGGCCGTCAGGTCGTCGCCGATCGTGTAGCCGGCGATGCGCAAAGACGTGTCGAGCACGAGGGTGAGCTCCGCCTCGGGGACCGACCACGCGGCGTCGGGGCGCACCGCGACGCGGTCGTTGGGGCCGACCACGCGCGAGGCCATCGCCTTGAAGAACAGCTCCGGCCGCTCGGCGTCGTAGACGCGGGCATACACGTCGGCGCTGATCTCCGACTCATCCATGCGGGCCTCGCGGCTGCGCGTGTAGGTCACGCCCGCGGCCCAGACCTCCTGTCCGTCGATGGGGGGGAGCAGGTGCGGCGCGTCGGGCGCCGGCGCCCGGTCGAGCTCGGCGTACTGGTAGTCGGGCGCCGCCCCGGCATGGCGCGCGAGCACGTCCGCCAGCGACGTGGGGCCGGCCAGCAGCGCCGCGAGCGAGGCGCAGGCCTCCGGCTCTCGCGCGGTCAGGTCGACCACGCCGCCGTCGTAGAGGCCGCCCAGCCGCGCCCCGGCGCCGGGCGCGAAGAAGCGGCAGAGCGCCGGCCCCGCCATGGCGGCATCGGCCCCCGTCATCGCGACCTCCTCGGCGTGACCGCGCCGGGCGACGGAGGCTCCGGCGGCGCGCTGTCCTCGCCCGCGCCCGCGCCCGCGCCCGCGCCCGCGCCCGCGTCGCCGTCCTCCCAATACTCTTCCCAGGTGAATCCTGGCGCCGGGGCCGTCACCGTCACCGGCGTCCAGTCACGCCCCTCGCCCACGCGGATGGTGTAGGTCAGCGCGCCGGGCTCGCCGACGGCGCCCTCGATCTGCGCGCGATGTTTGCCGATGAAACCGACGAGCCCTTCGAGCGCCAGGGTGAGGGCGCGGGCCTCGCGCGCGTCCGGCAGCCGGCTCTCGCCGCCCCGCAGGGTGCGGCTGACGACGGGGACATCCTGGCGCGAGGCGAACCTGACGCCGTGCGCGGCCAGCCAGTCCAGGTAGGTCGGATCGATCTCCTCCTCCTCGTCGAGGAACAGCAGCAGGCAGTCCTCTATCGCCTCGCGCATCCCCTGCTCGTCCATGCCCATCCCGGTCGCGTCGGCGACGATATCGCGCATCTCACCCGGCGTGAACGTGTCGAGCGAGAGGCCGGTCCTCTGCAGCAGGGCCATCGCCGCGTCGACCTCCTCGTCGCTCGGGCCGTCGGGCAGGGCGGCGCCGCTGGCGGTGCGCCGATAGCCGTCGGCATCGTAGTAGAGCGCCACGCCGAAAACCTCGTCTCCCGCACCCAGGATCGAGGCGTAGAGCGTGTCGACGCCCGGCGCCGGCCCCTCGGCGCCCAGCGCGACGGCGAGAGGTGGGTTGTCGAGCAAGGTCTCCCACGGCGCGCGCCGCGCGTAGCGGGCCGCCGCCTTGAACAGGGGCCCGACCACCGCCGGGTCGATATCCCAGGCGAACGGCTCGGGCGACGCCGCATCCTCATCGGCGCCCATCCCCCGGGCCATCGCCTCGTACGCCGCTTCGAAGGCGGGCAACGGCGCGCCCTGCTCGACCGCGACGCCGAGCGGGCCGAGCGCGGCTTCGACGGCCGCGGCGAGCCCCGCGTCGTCGACGCGCACCCGCTCCGGCAGGGCGCGCGCGGGGTCCTGTCCGGGCGGGGCGCCGAGCAGCACCGGCGCGCCGAGGCCACCGGTCGAGGGCCTGCCGGACGTTTCAGGCGGGGCGAGGGCCGAGAGCAAGGCCTCCAGCGCCTCGCCGACCCCCACGTCGGAGCCGCCCCCCGGATTGATCAGCGAGGTCGCCAGCACGAAACCGCTGGCGGAGTCAACCCACAGGGCGACCTGCGGCCGCACCAGGCCGGCGCCGTCGCGGATGTAGATACCAATGGCGCGCTTGCCGCCTTCGATGATGAAGCCGGGGCGGCGCGACAAGCGTGCCAACGCCTTCTGCCGCGCCTGCGCCGTCGTCGCCGCGCCCGCTTTCGCCATGGCTCCTCTCCTCCCGTTTCGTCCCGTTTCGTCCGCTAGCCGCGTGTCATAGCCCCATTGTAGCCCATGCGCTCTCGCGGGACATGGCACATTTCCTGCGCCCGGCACGCCCCGCACGTAGAGGCAGGTATGCGGAGAGGATAGGCGGGGGTGAGGCATGCGGCGACAGTACACTGGCGGACAATTCGAGGGGGGTAACTTCTACGCGGACGACGCCGCCTACGAGCGGGCGCGCCGCTACAACCGCGTCCGCGAGTGGCTCACCCTCGCCGGCATGGTGTGGTCCGCCCTGCTCAGCGTCGCGGCGCTAGTCACGGGCCTCTCGGCGTGGCTGCGCGACCGCGCCCGGCGCGCGGCCCCCCGAGGGCTTGGCCCGGTCATGCCCTACACCGCTGCCGTTTCCCTGCTCTCGTTCCTGGCGTCGCTCCCTCTGTCCTACCTGGGCGGGCGCCTCGTCGAGCGGCGCTTCGGGCTGTCCAACCAGGGTGGGCGGGCCTGGCTCGTCGATCAGTTGAAGGGCCTGGCCATCGGGCTGGCCCTGGGCGCGCCCCTCGCCCAGGGCGTTTACTGGATCATACGGCGCTACCCTCGCTCCTGGTGGGCCATCTTCTCGGCGGTCATGGTCCCGCTCTCGGTCGTGTTGGGCGCGCTCGCACCGGTGCTCATCTTGCCCCTCTTCAACACGTTCGAGCCGTTGCGCGACCGGGCGCTGGGTGAGCGTATGAAGAGGCTGGCCGCCGCGCAGGGTGTAGAGGTCGCCGACGTCCTGCAGATGGACATGAGCCGCCAGACCAAGAAGGCCAACGCCTTCTTCACGGGGCTCGGCCGCACCAAGCGCATCGTGCTCGGCGACACCCTGCTCGACGCCTTCACGCCGGACGAGGTGGAGATCGTCGTCGCGCACGAGTTGGGACACCAGGTCCGCCGGGACCTCTGGAAGGGCATAGGCGTCGGGACCCTGGCGACGGTCGCCACGACCTACACCCTGGGGCGGCTGGCCCCGCCCCTGCTCGCCCGTATCGGCCGGCGCGCCGGCCTGGACCCGGAGCGCGGCGTGGGGGATGTCGCCGCGCTGCCGGCGTTGGCGCTGCTCGTGAGCGCAGTGTCGCTCGTGCTCTCGCCCCTGCAGAACGCCTGGTCCCGCCGCTTCGTCGAGCACGCGGCCGACCGCTATGCGCTCGAGCTCACGCGCGACCCCGACGCGTTCGCCAGCGCGATGGAGAAGCTGGGGCGCATGAACCTGGCCGACCCCGCGCCCCCGGCCCTGGTCAAATACCTGCTCTACAGCCATCCTCCGATCGCGGAGCGCATCGCCTACGCCCGCCGCTTCAAGGCGGCGATCGACGGCGTTGCGGGCAAGCCGGGCGCATAAGAAACTAGCCGATGACGCGCGGTTCCTTGCGCGCCCAGCCCCTCGCCATGCGCCCGCCCTTGGTTAGCCGTGCAGGTGGGAGCCAAGCAGTGAGAGATCGGGGGCGCCCAGGCGGTCGGCGGCCGTCGCAGCTTGGTGCCAGTAGGGGTAGAGCAGCGGCGGCGCGCTGACCGCGTCTAGCCTGGCCTGCTCGTCGTCGGTCAAACGCAGTTCGGCTGCGCGCAGGTTGTCGGCGAGTTGCTCATCGGTGCGCGCGCCGACGACGAGCGAGGCGACCGCGGGCCTGCGCAACAGCCAGGCGAGGGCGACCTGGGCGGGTGAGACCTCGTGCGCCGCGGCGATCTCGACGAGCGCGTCGACGGTGTCGTAGAGTTGGCCCTCGTCGCGCACCGGCGGCTCGTCCCACCCGGCCAGGCGGCGCGAGCCCTCAGGCGCGTCCTGCCCGCGGCGGTACTTGCCCGAGAGCAGGCCGCCGGCCAGTGGGCTCCAGACCAGGACCCCGACGCCCTGGTCGAGCCCGGCGGGGATCAGCTCGTACTCGGCCTCGCGCGCCTGCAGCGAGTAGTAGATCTGCTGGCTGACGAACCGCTGATACCCGTGCCGATCGGACACGCCCAGCGCCTTGAGCAGTTGCCAGCCGCCGTAGTTCGAGCAGCCGATGTAGCGGACCTTGCCCACGCGCACGAGGCTGTCGAGCGCCTCGAGCGTTTCCTCCAGTGGGGTCTGGCCGTCCCACTCGTGCACCTGGTACAGGTCGATGTGGTCTGTGTCCAGCCGCCGCAGGCTCGCCTCGCACGCCTCGATCAGGTGGTGACGCGAGAGGCCCGCGTCGTTCGGGCCGTCGCCCATCGGCATGCGAGCCTTGGTGGCCAGTAGGAGGCGATCGCGCCGCCCCACGATGGCCTGGCCGACGATCTCCTCGGCCAGGCCGAGCGAGTAAATATCGGCCGTGTCGACGAGGTTGACGCCCGCGTCGAGGGCCAGGTCGAGCTGGCGGCGGGCGCCCGCGATGTCGGTCGCGCCGGTCTTGGCGAAATCGCCCCGGCCACCGAAGGTCATCGTGCCCAGCGAGAGCGCCGATACGCGCAGGCCCGAGCGTCCAAGTTGGCGGTAGTCCATTTATCCTCCGGTTGGGCGAGAGACGGGCGTCTCTCGCATAGGTGGTTCGGCCCCGCTCGCGTTCTCGGGCGGGTGCGCGACGGGCTACCGCAACAGCCGTGCCCTCCTGGCGAGGCGGAACAGGTAATATCACACGGCACGGCGCATGGTAGACTTTGGGCAATGAACGGAGGATACTGTTCCTATGACTGCTCTGCGCCACCCCGATCCGCCCACTGCTCTTGCCCCTTGGGCCGAGATCGCACCCAATGCGCCGTACCCGATGACGGTAGACCAGTTGCACGCGCTGCCCGACGATGGTTGGGTCTATGAGCTTATCCAGGGAGTCCTTTTCCGTATGCCGATGAGCGGATTGCGCGCCACGACTATCGGCATGCGTTTGGCGATACGACTAGGGGCCTACGTTGAAGACAACAACCTGGGCGTCCTCACCGGCGAGCAGGGCGGCTATCGCCTTGACCCGGCCCATCCGAGGGATACGGAAGTGGCCCCGGACGTAGGCTTCCTTCGTGCGGATCGTGTGCCACCGCTAGACTCGCCCGAGTACGACCAGGCCCCCACCCTGGCCCCCGATCTGGCGGTCGCGGTGGCTTCGGATAACCAATTCGCCCCGGGAATGGCGACAAAGGCGCGCACCTACTTGCGCTTCGGCACGCACCTGGTGTGGGTCATCTGGCCGCGCTATCGGCGCGTCGATGTGTGGCGCCCTGACAGTGAAACACCCACGGCGCTTGGCATCGACGACACGTTAGAGGGGGAAGACGTGGTCCCCGGTTTCACGTTCCCTGTCGCCCGCCTCTTCGCGTAGGCAGGGTAGACCCCCAAACGCTAGAGGGCGCGCAGCTCGGCCTCGAGATCGTCGACGAACTGGCGCGCGGTACGCCCGGAACGGCCGGGTCGCCCCCGCTCCCACAAGAGGGCGCGGCGGCGCAGCTCGTCGTCCGTGATCTGCGCGGGGGCGAGACCGCGTCCGCGCGCCAGGGCCGTGGCGATGGCCACGTAGCGCTCCTGGTCGGGCGCGGGGAAGGTCACGCGCAGGCCGAAGCGCGCGGCCAGCGATATTTTCTCGCCCATGGTGTCGCGCCCGTGGACGTCGTCGCCTGGCGCGCCACGCTCGGCGAAGGTCTCGCGCACGAGGTTGCGGCGGTTGGTGGTGGCGTGGAGCAGCATATTCGCCGGGCGCGCCTCGGCCGCGCCCTCGAGCAACGCCTTGAGCGCCTTGTACCCGGTCTCGTGCTCCTCGAACGAGAGGTCGTCGACGTAGACCAGGAGATAGGGCGCGCGGTCGCGCGCCAGGGCGGCGATAGCCGGCAGGTCGCCCGTGTCTTCCTTGCGCAGCTCGACCAGGCGCAGGCCGCGCGGGGCGTAGTGGTTGGCCAGCGCCTTGACCGTCGACGACTTGCCCGTGCCGGGTGGCCCGTAGAGCAGAGCGTGCTGCGCGGGCAGACCGGCCAGGAAGCGCTCGATGTTGGACATGAGCAGCCCCTGCTCGCGCTCGTACTCGACCAGCCCGTCGAGCCGCGCCTCGTCGGGGTACGCGACAGGGCGCAGCCCCTCCACACGGCCCGCCCAACGCAGCACGCGGTAGCGCGCCGGCAGGCCCGTGCCGTGGTGCGCCCAGTAGGCCGTGAGGTCGTCGGTCAGGGTCGCCCAATCGTCGCTCTCGGCCAGACGCCGCGCCATCGCCGCGCGAGGATCTAGGTCGTTATGTGCATATGCGGGTGGCGAGAGGCCGCGCCACGGCGCCCAGGCGTCGCGCAGCGCGGGCAGCGACGGCGCGACGGCCTCCCGCGCGAGCCGCCACAGCGTCTCGGCATCCAGGTCGTGGAGCCTCTTCAGGGTCGCGAGCTCGCACCGCGCCGCGGCGAGCAGACCGGGCGCGACCATCCCGGGCGCGTTATCCGACCCTATCCGCATGCCCGTGACGCGCGCACCCCTGGAGCGCGCCCCCTCAGCCTGGGCGCTCCACGGGTTGTCGTCGTCGAGCAGCCGCGCCAGGAGGTGCGCCTGCCAGGCATCAGAAGGCTCGTCGAGCCCGTCGGCGTTGGCCGCGGCGGCCAGGTCCATGAAGGCGCGGCCATAGGCGGCGGCGACGGCGGCCGGGTCGGGCTCGGGCGCGACGAGCGCGGACAGCAGGGCCAGCACCGCCCGTCCGGGCGCGTCATCGAGTACATCGCGCAGCAAGGCCAGCCCGCGCGCTCCATCGAGTGCAGCGCGCAACACCGCACGAGGTGAGGTGGGTAGTGGAGTTGCCATGCCACAAGTGTAGTCGATAGCGCCGTCGCCCCGGCGAGGTAGGCCCGCGGACATTACATTACACTGTCCGTGCCCTTATGGCGTCACCATGGGCGGGGACGAGGTCGTGACGACGCGCAGCAGCCGCTCCTTGGCCACGATGCCCACGGCGCCCTGGTTGTTGGCGACGAAGGTCGGGACCGCCATGATGCCGAACTCCTCGGCCTCGGCGCGCAGACGCGCCACCTCGTCCGCGTAGCGGCGCTCCTCGAGCGCGGCGCGCAAGGAGGCCTCGTCCAGACCTGCTTCGGCGCCGACGGCGACGACGGTGTCGAGCGCGCCGATGTCCCGCCGCTCCTCGAAGAAGGCCCGAAAGATGGCGCGGTGGTACCTGTCGAACACGCCGGGGCCGGCGCCGGGGCCGGCGCTGCGCGCGGCCAGGCTGCCCTCCAGGGCCAGGCGCGAACTGGTGACACGGTCGTAGGGCACGTGGATCGTGACGCCCAGCTCGCGCGTCAGCTCGTCGATGTCGTACTGGTGCTTGCGGCGCAGGAACGCAGGGTTCTGCGGGCGCGCCCCGCGCGGAGGCAGTTCGGGGCGGAGCTCGAAGGGCCACCAGCGCACCTCCAGGTCCAGGTCGGGGACTTGCGCGCGTAGCCAGTCGGCCCGGAACACCGCGATGTAGCACCAGGGGTCCGTGTAGTCGTAGTAGATGGTCAGCGTCGTCATGGGCATGCGTATCCTCAGCCGGCCGGCCGGCCGGCCGTCGCTCTCCACCGCGGCAGAATCGTCTCTATTGTCGCACAATCGGTGGACAGACCCTTGTTGCGCCGTGGCCCTGTAGCGGATACTATCAGCAACGTGCGACGTGACCCCAGCCAAACGACACGTGGGGCAGGCCGTGCGCGCCGCTGAACGGATAGAACAGCAGATTTGGATGAACTGGTGGTGAGCAGGGTGAGTGGTGAGCAGGGTGAGTGGTGAGCAGGGTGAGTGGTGAGCAGGGTGAGTAGACTGTTACCCGCACGCACACCGCGCGCGCGTCGCCGCCTGTGGCCCGTCTACTTCGCCTCGTGCTTGTGCGCGGCCCTAGCGCTGCAGCTCGCCCCGGGCGCGCACGCCGACACGGCCCCGCGCGCGGCGCGCGACGTCGTGCCGGAGCAACAATTGCGCGTCGCCGTCGCCGAGACGTTGCGGCGCAACTTCGTGCGCAGCCAGCTCGTCGTCTACCCCAGCCCCGCCTACTACAATCCCTACCTGCGCGACTCGTTCTGGGTGGCGCAGGCGTTGGACGACCGCGACTTCTCCACCCACGTGCTCGGCGTCTTCGCCGCCAACGAGCGGGCCGACGGCGAGCCGCCGACATGGTTCATCAACGCCTATCGTTACCCACAGTACCACGACGACGAGTCGGCCGCCCTCGTGTTGATCTGGGCCTGGCGCAACAAGAGTCTCTACCATGCCGCGCCCTCGCGCCGCTCCCTCCAGCGCGCGCTGTCGTATCTGACCCGTCGTGGCCGCGACGGCGGCTTCGTGTCGTCGGCCGGCACCTACGCAAGCTGGTGGGACGCCTACCGCCTGCCGGCTCCCGATGTCCTCTCGTACAACCAGGGCCTCTACGCCGTCGCCATGCGTTGCGCCAAGGGTCTTGGCCTCGCGCTACCCTTACACGCCATCGCCAGGGCGGAACAAGCCTACCGGGCCATGTACGATGCGCGCCTGGGCTACCTCATGGTCGGCCGCGCCATCCCGGCCAACGACGCCAGCGCCCTGACCGGCGAGTTCCTCTCGCTGTGGCTGTTCAAGAGACCGATCCTGACGGACGCCATGGTTCTGAGCACGCTCGCTCACCTCAGCCCCTTCGGCGCGGGGTTCCGCGTCGTCGTGGCGCCGGGCGCCGGCGTCGGGGACGGCGCCGGGCTCGTGTCCACCCACGATTACGGCCAACCCGGCGACTACCAGAACGGGGCGTCGTGGCTGCTCTACGACGCCCTCTCGATCGGGGCCGCTGGGCTGCACGGCCAACCCGGGGCCCTCGCACGCCTGCGGGCCCGCCTGGCCCTGGAGTTCCGCCACGGCGTGGTGCTGCACGAATACCTGCAGACCAACCCGTCGCTGCCATACTATGAAACCGAGCCGCCGTTCCGCGACAAATTCTCCTGGGATACCTTCGCGCTCGTCGTCGATCGGGAACTTCGAGCGCGCGCAGGATAAGCAATTGGCCGTTAGCAGGCTTCAGGGGCAGTTGGCGAGTGCTGGAGCGTCTCTCGCAACGACAGCTTGACCGTACTATAACTATGGCCTTGCCTGCCCCGGAAGCCGACGGCTAATCGCCAATCGCCAATGGCTAAAAGGCGTCGCTCTCCTGGCTGGAGCCGCGCTCGGGCAGGTTGTCGCGCGGCGCTTCGCGGTCCGCCGCGTGGCCGCCGCTGTAGTTGTTCGCCGTGTTGCGGTCGTCGTCCGCCGCATCCTGGCGCAGGTCGGTGGTCGCCGACGAAACGTCGCGGGCGTCGGGCTGGGACATCGGCGCGCCCTGCATGCCCGTCCCCGCCGACGGGCTATACGCCACCGACTCACTGGCGCCGCCCTGCACGTTGGAGGGCGGGCGCGAGAGCGCCTCGGCCCGGCTCTGCGAGGCCGCGAGCCCGGACTGCGCGCTGTAGTCCTCGCGCTCCTGCCTGCTCTCCATCGTGCCGGCGCTCCCGCCGAAGTCGCGCGTGGCCGTCTCGTCGGTGACGGGGTCCTTGCTCGTGTCGCGCTGGTCGCGGTTGCTCATAACACTCTTCATCCCTTCTCCATTTTTGGACTAGGTCCCGCGACCGTGGTCGCGGGCTTCGCCAGGTGAGGGTTGCACGGATGTGCCAGTTAACCGCGCCCGCGATCTCGCACGATGGCGATGCGCCTCTACATCGCGCCCCTACATCCGAGAACGAAAGGGTCCTGGCGTCGCCGCGGCGACGCGTCGCCGGGCGAATTGGCGGGGTGCGGCGCGTTGTGCTACGCTGGCTAGTAAGCATCCGGCGCGCGGACCTCGATCCTGTCGGGCTCGACCGAAGCGGACGCGCCGCCCGTGCTGCTAGATCGCGCAGGGTTTGCCTATGCTCCGCCCGCCCTCGTCCTCCCGGTCGCGCCTCCTTGTGAGACGTTTTTCGACCCTTTCCCACGGACGCGCCCTCTACCTGCCGCCGTCCCCCCTGGCCGTGGCCGCGCGACCGGACGCCGGCCATGATACGGTCGTGGCGGGGTTGCGCCCGTTCCAACGCCATGTGTACCTGCAGCGTGCGCTCGTGACCTCCGTGCGCGCCCTCGCCCTCGCCGCACTCGCGGCGACGGCGGTCCTGGCGCTGCGCCTCGTCGCGGGTCTTCCCCTGCCACTCCCGGCCGCCCCCCTCGTAGCAGCGGGGGTAGCGCTCGCGGCGGGGCTCTGCACTCTTCCCTGGCAGGCGCCGTCGGCGCCGCAACTGGCCCACGAGATCGACCGGCGCCTGGGTCTGCGCGAGCAGGTCGGCAGCGCGCTGGAGCTCGAGCGCGAGGGCGCGGATGTCCACGACACGGCAGGGCTGCGACGACGGGCGCTGGCCTCCGCCGAGGGGACGCTGCGCGCCTACAATCCCGCGGGTCTGCTGCCCCGGCCCTCGATGCGGCGCGAGTTGTCCGCCCTCTCCGCGCTGGCCGTCCTCGTCGCGGTCGCCGCGCTCGTCGCGGCGCATACGCCGCTGCCCCGCCCCGCCGCCGTCGCAGCGGAGGCGCGGGGCGTTTCCGCCCGCCACGACGGGCGCTCGCCGCGCCCCCTGCGCGCGGCGAGCGCAGTGTCCGCTCCCCTGAAGATCCTGTCGATCGGCTCCGTCAACGGCGTGCGTCCCGCCATCGTGCGCACGGGGCGCGCCAACGCCAGGGCGCCCGCCGCGACGGGCGCGCGGAATGGGCAGCCGGGCGGCGCCCACGGGCGCGCCCTCACCGGCGTGGGACCGGCGCAGGGGGCCGGCGGCCAGCCGGGGCGGGGGGCGCCGGGCCAACCTGTCGGGTCCGGTGAGCGCGGGACGGCGGGCGCCGGCGGTACCGGCTCGCCGGCGCAACTGCGTCTGTCCTCCGGGCGGAACTCCTCCGCTGGGGGCGTCGAGAGCCCGCAACAGCGTGCGCTGAAAAGCCTGCAGAACAGTATCCAATCGGCCCAGGCGCAGACGAGCCAGGCGAGCGGGTCGAACCGCGGCAACGGCCTGAAGGGCGCGAACGGCCAGGGCTCCGCCGGGAGCTCGTCGAATGGGGCGAACGGCCAGGTCGCCCCCAATGGGGCAAACACCGGGACCCCTAATGGGCAGCAGGGGGCCGCGGGGACTGGAAGGACCGGCGCCGGGCGTCGGGGAACGGGCAAAGGCGCGGGTCAGCGCGGCGCCGGTCAGGGCGATGCGAGCGGGCGCGGCGGCCAGGGCAGCGCGAGCGGGCGGCAGGGCCAGGGTAACGGGGCGGCGGGCGCGGCGGGCGGGCGCGGCGGCCTCCCCGGACTCGGGCCCAACGGCCAGGGGGGTCGCGGCGCGCAGGGCGGCGACGGCGAGTTCGGCCGCCACGCCGGGCAACCGGGCGGCGGGGGTCGGGGAAGCGACAGTGGCGCGACAGCGGCGCGAGCGTCGTCGACGGGCGGCCACGGGTCGTTGAGCAATGGCGGCGATATCACCCTGAACGGCGCTCCCGGTCAAGGTGGGCGCCTCGTGTTCAGCGTAGGCCAGCCAAGCCGCACCGGCGGGACGGGCGGGAGCGCCCCCTCCGGCGGCGCGTCCGGCGCCGCGGTCAGCGTCCCCGGCTACGTCGCCCCCGACAGCAACACGATCACCCCCGACGACCGCGGCGTCGTGCAGGGCTATTTCACGCCAAGCAATCAGTAGCCAGTAGCCAGTAACTAGAAAGCAGGCTTTCAATGGCAGAGGTCGCCACGGAGCGCATGACGCCCGAGGCGTTCGGGCAGGCGGCGCGGGACATCCAGGAGGAGGTCGGCAAGGCCATCGTCGGGCAGCAGGACATCGTGCGCGGCGTGCTGATCGGCCTCATCGCGGGCGGGCACATCCTACTCGAAGGCGTGCCCGGCCTCGGCAAGACCTCGCTGGTGCGCGCCTTCGCCCACGCGCTCGACCTCGAGTATGGCCGCATCCAGTTCACGCCCGACCTGATGCCGGCCGACGTGACGGGGACGACCATGCTGGTGGAGGACGAGCACGGGCGGCGCACCCTCGTCTACCAGGCCGGCCCCGTCTTCGGCAACCTGATCCTCGCCGACGAGATCAACCGCGCCACGCCCAAGACGCAGTCGGCCCTGCTCGAGGCCATGCAGGAGGGCACCGTCACGGTCGCGGGGACCTCGCGCGAGCTCCCGCGGCCCTTCTACGTGCTGGCCACGCAAAACCCCGTGGAGATGGAGGGTACCTACCCGCTCCCCGAGGCGCAACTCGACCGTTTTTTCTACAAGCTGATCGTTTCGTACCCCGTGCGCGGCGAGTTGGCCACCATCGTGCGCCAGACCGTGACGGGGGTCGCGCACACACCGCGCAAAGTGGCCGACGGCGCCACCCTGCTCGAGATGCACGCCCTGGCGCTCGCGGCGCCGATGAGCACGTTCGTGCTCGACTACGCCGTGCGCCTAGTCCTGGCCACGCAACCAGAGTCCGCGGAGGCCGCGCCGCTGGTCAAGCGCTACGTGCGCCTGGGCGCCAGCCCCCGCGGCGCGCAGGCGCTGACGCTGGCCGCGCGCATCAACGCGCTGCTGGACGGCCGCGTCACCCTCTCCTTCGACGACCTGCGCGCGGTGGCCCGCGACGCCCTGCGCCACCGCGTGACGGTGAACTTCGAGGGCGAGACGCAGGGTATCACGGCCGACCGCGTCGTGGACGACGTGCTCGCGCACGTCGCGGAGATGCCGCGGTGACAAGGCTATCGACGGTCAGCCGCCGGTTGTCGGCCCTCGGGGCCGGCGTGAAGTCCGTCGGCCGCGCGCTGAACGGCGAGGACGCGGAGATGGATGACCCGAGCGCGCTAATCGACGGGGCCTTCTTGCGCCAGGTGGAGGCGCTGCGCTTCAGCGCGCCGCGCGCGGCCACGTCCGGCCTCGCCGGCGAGCACGCCAGCCGGCGCAAGGCGCACTCGATCGAGTTCGCCGACCACCGTAACTACGTGCCGGGCGACGACTTCCGCCTGATCGACTGGAACGTCTACGCGCGGCTCGGCGAGCTGTGCCTCAAGCTGACCGAGGCGCGCGAGAACCGTGCCGTGCACCTGCTGATCGACTGCTCCCAATCGATGGATTGGGGTAGGCCCAACAAGCTGACCTACGCCAAACGCGTCGCGGCCGCCCTTGGCGCCGTCGCGCTGGCAAGCTATGACACCGTGAGCCTCGGCGCCTTCGGCGGGGAGCCCCACCCCGTCTTGCCGCCCCTGCGCGGACGCAACGCCGTGGGCCCGCTCCTGGAGCGCCTGCGCGCGGTCGAGCCGGGGGGCGGGACCGATCTGGCCCGGGCGGCGAGCGCCTACTGCGGGCAGGTGGGGAGGCGGCGCGGCGTGGCGGTCTTGCTGACCGATTTCCTGGTCTCCGAGGGGCACGCCGAGGCGCTCGGCCTCCTGGCGCGGGTGGGGCTGCAGACAACCGTGCTGCACGTGGTCGACCAGCAGGAGGAGGACCCGGGACTCGACGGCCTGCTCGAGCTGCACGACTGCGAGACCGGCGAGCTGGTCAGGGTCGCGATCACGCCGGCGCTGCTGCGGCGCTACAGGGCGCACGTCGCGTCCTGGAGCGACGAGCTCGCGGCGCTCTGCCGGGCACAGCGCGCCCACTATGTGCGCGTGAGCACGGCCGTGCCGCCGCGCACGCTGGTGCTACAGGCTCTGCGCCGGGAAGGGGTGCTGCGATGAGCCGCCGCTCGCCGCGGGCGTACGGTAATACGCCCCTACAAGCCACGCGCCGGGAAGGGGCGCCGCGATGAGCCTGCTCACGCCGGCCGGCCTCGCCGCGCTGCTGCTGCTGCCGCCGGTCCTGCTTATCCACCTGTGGCGGATACGCTACCGGCGCCACACCCTGCCCAGCACCCTGCTGTGGTCGCGCGTGCTCGACGAGACTCCTCTGCGCCGGCCGCGCCGCCTCCCCACGCGCTGGCTGCTCTTGCTGCTGCAACTGGCCGTGCTGCTCTGCGGGGCGGTGGCGCTGGCGCGCCCCGCGTTCGTCGCCGCCGGGGGGCGCCACCTGCTCGTGGCGGTCGACTCCTCGCTGTCGATGGGCGCCGGCGACGTGCGGCCGAACCGCCTGGCCCGCGCGCGCGACCTGGTGGCCCGGCTCGTCGACGGCCTGGGCGCGGGCGACGCCATGACGCTCGTCGACGCGGGCGCGACGCCGCGCGTCCTCGTCACATCGGGCGACCACGCCGCGCTGCGCCGCGCGCTCGGCGCCCTCGCGCCGGGCGACGGCCCCTCCTCGCTCGGCGGAGACGGCGCGCTGCTGGCCGGGCTTGCCGCGTCCGCTGGGCCGCGCACCGCGACGTACCTCTTCGCGCCCGTGGGGACGAGCGAGGCGACGCTCGGCGCCCTGCGCGGCGCCGTCCCCGGCCTGAGCGTGCGCAGCATCGGGACGACGGACGACGACCGCGCGATCGCCGATCTGAGCGTGTCGTGCCTGACGGGGCGCACACCCGGCGGCGCCGGCGCGTGCGAGGCCTACGCGCGCCTCGTCAACAAGGGCGCGCACCCTATCACGACCCGCGTCACGGCCACCGTGGACGGCCGGAGTAGCGCGGAGCCCTTGTCGCTGTCGCTGCGCGCGAACACCTCGCAGCAGATCCACCTGCCCCTGCCGGCGGGCGCGCGGACGGTCGAGCTCCACCTCGACGGGCGCGACGCGCTGCCCGCGGACGACACGGCGTGGGCCGTCGTACCGCGGCCCCTCCACCGCGACATCCTGCTGGTGACGGGCGACCCCACGTCGCCGCTCGCGCAGGGCCTGCGCGCCATCCCCAACGTGACCCTCGGCACGATCGCTCCTGATAACGGAGCCCTCGGCGACGTGGCCAGACGCGTCGACCTGGTCGTCCTCGACGGGACCGGACCCGACATCCTGCCGCCGGGCAACCTGCTCTTCGTCAACCCGACGGCCGGTACCGCGCTCTTCGACACAGTGGGCTCCGGCGAAACGATCGCGCCCGTCGTGACGGGGCTCGACCGCGCCAGCCCGCTCCTGCGCAACGTCGACCTGGGCTCGCTCATCGTCTCCGCGGCGGCGCGCGTGGCCCTGCCGGGCTGGGCGCGCGCCGTCATCGCCGGCGACGGCGGCCCGCTGCTCTTCAGCGGCGTCACGGGCGGCCGCCGCGTGGCCGTGCTGACCTTCGACCCGCGGCCGGCCGCCGCCGCCAATAGCAGCAACCTGGACACCCTGCTAGCCTTCCCCGCGCTGCTGCAAAACATCGCGCAGGCGCTGGCCCCGGCACCGCCGGGGAGCGCGACAGCCGGGAGGCCGGGGACGATACCCCTGGCGCGCCGGGATGCCGCTACGCTGGCCGGCGGCGCCGGCGCGGCCGCGGCGCTCCCCTCGGCAGGCGACCTCGCCGCGCTGCCAGCGCTCCGCCCGGGGCTCTACGACGTGACCGGCGCGGCCGGCGGGGGCAAGAGCGCCATCGCGGTCAACGCCGAGGGTCCGGGCGCGGACACCTCAGGCGCCGAAGGTCTGGGCGCGGACGCCGCCGTCGCGCCCGCGCCGCCCGCCGTCCTCCCGGCCGTCCCCGTCCCGTCCGCGCCCTGGGAGGGCTGGACCCTCGGCGCAGTCCTGGCGCTGCTCCTGCTGGGCGGCGAATGGTGGTACTATGTGCGGCATACATAAATGTTGACCTTCACGTCCCCCTGGGCTCTGCTCTTGCTGATCCTGCTGCCGGTCACGGCGGCGGCGGGGTACGCGCGTCTGCGGCGTCTGCCCGGCCGGCGCGCCCCGCTGGTCCTGGCGCTGCGCCTGCTCGTGCTGGGCCTGCTGGTCGCGGCCCTGGCCGGCCCTGCCTGGCGGACGACCGACCGGCAGGTCGCGGTGATGTTCCTGGTGGACGCCTCGGCCAGCGTCGGGCCCGGCGGCCAGCGCGCGGGCATGACGTGGGCCGAGCGGGCCACGACGGCCGCCGGGCCGCGCGACCAGGCGGGCATGGTCCTGTTCGGCGCGGCGCCGCGCCTGGCCGTGCCCCTCGCGCACTACAAGGCGCTACCCGATCCGGTCGCACCCGGCGCCGCGGCGACCGACATCGGGTCGGCGGTGCGCTTCGCGCTCGCCGCGCTCCCTCCGGGGCAGGCTGGGCGGCTGGCGCTGCTCTCGGACGGGCGCGCCACCACGGGCGACGCCGAGGGCGCATTGGGACTAGCCCTGGCGCGCGGCGTCCCCATCGACACGGTGGCGATCGCGCCAGCCGCCCGGCGCGACGTCCTGGTACGCGCGATCGACCTCCCGCGCACCGCCCACGCCGGCGAGCGCATCCCCGTGCGCATCACGCTGCGCAGTACGTACGCGGCCAACGCAACCCTGACGGTCTCGGTCGACGGCGTTCCGGCCAGCGTCGAGCGGACACTGCCCGCCGGCGACACGGTGCTGCAAACAGAACAACGCTTCGACACCACGGGGCCACACACGGTGCGCGTGCGCGTCGACGCGCCGGGCGACGAGGCGCGTGAGAACAACGCGCTCGACGCCGCGACGGTGGTGGGGCCGCCGGGGCGCGCGCTGCTCGTCGTGGACGACCCCGCGACAGCGACCGGCCTGGCCGCAGCGCTGGCCCGCGCCCGCGTGGACGTGCGGCCGGCGTTGGCCGCCTCGTTGCGGCCCGACATCTCGGCTTACCGCGGGTACGACGAGGTCATACTCGACGACGTACCGGCGACACGGCTCACCCCCGCCGTGCAGCGCGCGCTGCGCGACGCCGTGCGCCTCAACGGCCTGGGGTTGCTGGCCATCGGCGGACCCAACTCGTTCAGCGCGGGGGGCTACGCGCATGCGCCGATCGAGGACGCCCTGCCCGTGCTCAGCATCTCTTCACCCCGCCGGGCCACCGCGCCGCTGGCGCTGATGCTCGTGCTCGACAAGAGCGGCTCGATGGCCGACTCGATCTCGGGCGTGGAGAAGGTCGACATGGTCAAGGTCGCGGCGTCATCCGCTCTGGACCACATCAACGACGGCGACAGCATCGGCGTACTGGCCTTCGACGACACCAACCATTGGATCGTGAACTTCCACACCTTGCAGGGATTCGACGACAAGGCGCGCATCAAGGCCCAGATCGGCAAGCTCTCGGCGGACGGCGACACCTACATCTACCCCGCGCTACGCGACGCCGAGAAGGCCGTCCTCACCGTGCCCACGGCCTACCGGCACATCGTGCTGCTGACCGACGGCCAGGGCGAGCAGGATCAGCCCTTCGACGCGCTGGTGCGGGGCTTACACAACGAGCGCATCACCCTCTCCACCATCGGGGTGGGGAGCGATGTGCAGCAAGACGAGCTCAAGCGCTGGGCCAAGGAGGGCGGCGGCATCTTCCACTACGTTTCCGACCCGCACGACATCCCGCGCATCATCGTCAACGAGGCGCGCTACGGCGCGACCGGGAACGCGCAGGTCAAGGGGCGCATCAAGCTCGGCGTCGCGGCGGCCTCGCCGCTGCTGCGCGCCCTCTCGGGCAGTAAACTCCCGACCATCGGGGCCTACGACACGACGTCGCCGAAGACCAGCGCACAGGTCAGCGTGCAGTCGGCGAGCGGCGACCCCGTGCTCTCTTCGTGGCAGTACGGCCTCGGCCGCGTGGTAGCCTGGACCTCGGACGCCGGGGCGCAGTGGGCCGGCGCGTGGAGCCCGGCGCGGCAGGAACAGTTCTGGGTCGACGCGACGCAGTGGGCCATGCGCGGGCTCACGCCGAGCCCCGCCGCGCCGGCGCTGTCGCTGCGCAACGGGACGTTGCGGGTCGCCCAATCGCTGCGCACCGCCTCCGGCGCCTTCGACGACAACGCGACCCCGCGCGTGCGCGTCGTCATGCCGGACGGCGAGGCGCGCGTGGTCGCCCTGCCCCTGATCGCGCCGGGCGCCTACGCGGCGACCCTCCCGGCGAGGGGACAGGGGGTCTACACGGCCAACCCGGTGCGCGACGACCGCCGCGCGTCGAGTCCCCCGGCGCCGGCCGACGTGTCCGCGGCCGTGGCGCCCTACCCCGCCGAGTTCGCGGGCGACCCTGTCGACACGGCCTTCCTGACGCGCCTCTCCGAGGACAGCGGCGGGCGCGCGCTGGCGCGTCCGGCCGACGCCTTCAGCCACGACGGCCTGCCCGCGACGGTGGGCTGGACGCCCCTGTGGCCCGCGCTGCTGCTGTTGGCCCTGCTGCTCTTCCCGCTGGACGTGGGGCTGCGCCTGCTGCTGCCGCAGGCCCCCGTCTATCGCGGGCGCGGCACGTAGCGTGCGATAATGGATAATAACGACACTTAACTAGCAAAGGTAAATAGTATGTCAAACGACAAGAAGCCGATGTTCGGGCTGGTCCGAGAACCCGCGGCGCCGCAGGGGTCCTCGGCGCTCGTGCCGCTCGTCACGCTCGGCATCGCCGCCTACGCCTACGTCAAGACCCGGGGTCTCTCGCTCGGACCGCGCCCGGCCCGCAGCGCCATCACCTTCAAGGACGTCGCGGGGGTCGACGACGCGCGCCGCGAACTGGCCGACGTCGTGGGCTTCCTCAAGGCACCCAAGAACTACCGCCGGCTGGGCGCGCGCATCCCGCGCGGCCTACTACTCGTCGGCGCGCCCGGGACGGGCAAGACGCTGCTGGCGCGCGCGGTCGCGGGCGAGGCCGGCGTCCCCTTCTACAGCATGTCCGGCTCCGCGTTCATGGAGAAGTATGTCGGCGTGGGCGCGGCGCGCGTGCGCGGCCTGTTCGCCGAGGCGCGCAAATCGGCGCCCTGCATCGTCTTCATCGACGAGATCGACGCCGTGGGCAGCGCGCGGTCGGGCAACCGCGACAGCGGCGAACGCGACCAGACGCTCAACCAGCTGCTGATCGAGATGGACGGCTTCACGCCGGCCGAGGGCGTCGTCGTGCTCGCCGCCACCAACCGGCCCGACATCCTGGACGAGGCGCTGGTGCGCCCCGGGCGCTTCGACCGCCGCGTGACGCTCTCGCTGCCCGACCGCGCCGCGCGCCGGGCCATCCTGGGCATCCACACGCGGGAGGTCCCGCTTGAGCGCGACGTGGACCTGGGGCGGCTCGCGTCCCAGTCGAGCGGCATGACACCGGCCGACCTGGCCAACGTGGTCAACGAGGCGGCGCTGCTGGCGGCGCGCCGCTCCGCGCGGCAGGTCACGGCGGGCGACCTGGACGCGGGGCTCCTGCGGGTCGCGGCGGGCCCGGAGCAGCGCGCGCGCATCATCCCCGCGGGCGTCAAGCGCGTCGTCGCCATCCACGAGGTCGGGCACGCCGTGGTGATGGCCTCGCTGCCGCACTGCGACCCCGTGCGCCAGATCCAGGCGCTCCCGCGCGGCGAGGCCCTGGGCGTCACGGTGGTCGCGCCCGAAGAAGACACCTATCTGATCTCCGTCGACGCGCTGCGCGACCGCATGGCCGGCCTCATGGGCGGGCGCGCCGCCGAGCTGCAGTTCACCGGGCAGCTGACCACGGGCGCGCAGAAAGACATCGCCGAGGCGCACGCCATCGCACGGCGCATGGTCACCGAGTTCGGCATGAGCGCGCTCGGCCCCCTGGCCCTCCACCCTGAGCACGGCATGGGGCTGGACCTCGCCGGCCAGATCGACGCCGAGGTGCGCGCGCTCGTCGACGAGGCAGACCGCAGGGCGCGCGCCATCGTGCTGGCGCGCCGCGCCGCCATCGCCGCCGTCGCCGACCGGCTCGTCGCCGTGGAGACGATGACCGGCGACGAATTGGCCCCGTTCCTGCGCGACTATCCGGCGGAGGAGCCCGCGACGCCCGCCTAGTACGACTCCTGCCTTATAGGGTGACAACAGCACTCGACAAAGGGGGAGATCATGCACGATTCATCTATCCGCCTGACCGCCGTGGACGAATCCGCGGTGGTCGGAGCAGGCGGCCTGGCCCTGGTGTCGCTCGCGGTCGAGAACGCCAGCGGCAAGCCGTGCCGTTGCGCCATCCGCATCGGCGGCCTGCCCGCGGCCTGGTACGACGTCGAGCCCGGGGAGGTCGCGCTCGAGCCCAGCGAGAGCGCCCCGTCGCGCCTCACCATACACGCCCCTCAGTCTGCGCTGGGCCGCTATCCGTTCAATGTGATGGCGCGCTCCGAGGGCGCCGTCACCGGCGTGGCCGCGCTGGGCTTCACGCTCGTGGTCGGCGCCGGCGGCGCGCTACGGGTCTATCCGGGTCCGGCGACGATGCCGCAACAAGCGGCGGCCGGCGCGGCCGCCGCCGATGCGGGAGCCATAGCGACGCGGAGTAAGGGGCTCACAGCGGGCCGCGCGGCTCCGCGCCTGTTAGCCTTTGTAGTGCCGCTCCTGCTCGTCCTGCTGCTGCTTGGCGTCGCCGTGGCCAAGCGGTCGTCCGGTACGGGTACGGGTACGGGCACAAGCACAGGCTCCACCAATGCGGCGGTAAGCATGGCTCACGCATCTAAAGGCAAAGGCGCGACCACCGCGGGCCTGCTTGGCTCGATCGGTGGGGCCGGGCGGGCGAGCCAGACGCGGGCGGGTATGACAGCCCCAACTACCACTCCAGAGACTCTCCCGATGATCGGAGCCGTCTACGCGTCCGAAACCGCCGCCGCGGGCGGGACGCAGCCATCGTCGCGCCAGGGGCGGCGGGGGACGTCAGCGCCGGCACAGCCTACGATCACAGTCACACCCGCGGCCCTCTTGGCGCCGGCGCGGCGCCCACAGTCCGTGGCGACGGCCGCGATCGGCCGGGCAGGGGCCGCGGCCGGCTCGGCAGGGGGCGCCGGCGCCGCGGGTGCCGCGGGCGCCGCGGCGGCACAGCCAACAGTAAATGCCGCGGGAGCGCAACGCGCGGCAACAGGCGCTGTAGGGACGCAACCGGCGGCGGGCGGCGCAGGGGCGCAACCCGCGGCGACACCGGCATCACCCGCCGCGACGCGACAGGCCGTGGGGAGTGTGGCGCTCGCGACCGGGCGACGAGCCTCGACACCGCCGGCCGCCAGGCCCGTCCCTACAGGATCGAGCCACAACGCGACGGCCACACCCGTGCGCCTCGTCGCCGCGGCCAGGGTCGTCCACCCGGCGCATCTCGTCGCCGCGGTCAGGGTCGTCCACCCGGCGCATCCCGTCGCGCGGGCCGGGCAACGCCGCGCCGCGCCGCGCCGCGCGGCCAGGGCCATCCACCTGGTATCGCGGCCGGCCGGGCAACGCCGCGCCGCGCCGCACGGGCAGAAGGCCAGGCCTCGTCAGGTCAGGCCCGCGCAGGCCCGGCGGGTCACGGCGCCCCACACCCGGCAGCGGGGCCGCATAGTCACGATAGTCGCGCGCGGGCAAGGGCGACAAGGACAGCGCCATGGCGCGCCAGGCCCGGTGGCCCGACAACGGCGGCCGCAGCAGCGCCCGACACACCGCGTCCAGCAACGTCGAGCGGCGCTGCGCCGCCGGCAAGTCCATCACCCCCAGCAACTCCATCACGCGGCGCAGGGCCGCCCGGGGCAGGCGCACGCGCCGTCGAAGGCGCCGGCGCGGACCCAAGCGGCGCTGCGCGTGGCATGGCCGGTCCGGGCCACGCTCCACTTCGACCGGCCGGGCGTGCTACGCCTCGGCACGGAGCCGGGCGCCGCGGTCGTCGTCACGCTACGGGCCATGATCCACGTGCGCGGCGTCGGCGGCCGCGAAGTCGTCCAGCCCTACCACACCACGCTATTCGCCGTGGCCGACCGCTACGGGCAGGTGAGAGTGCCGCTACGCTTCGCCTACGTCCCCACGCGGCCGACGCCCGGCACGCTCACCGTCGTCGCCCGCACGGCGCGCGGCGCCGTCACGCGCAGCGCGCCGATCACGCTGGTGCGCCGGTAAGGCGGCCCTTTACCCTCTCGATCCCGGTGTGGTGGGGCGCGCCTCACCGCGTCCGGGCGCGGCCGCGGGTGAGCGTGCTGGGGAGCGCGAAGTAGATGCTGAGCAGGGTGTCCAGCGCGAGGCTCACCTGGGCGCTGACGAACGCCAGGACAAAAATAGTCAAATAGAGCAGCGGGCCGAAACGGTAGGACTGCGTCACCGCGCGCACCGCCTGCTCGTCCGCGCCCGCGCCGAGCAGGCGCCGGCCGCGTGAGGCGTAGGCCCACATGCGGTTGTAGGTGGTCGCCATGACCAGGAACGCTCCGCTGTAGATCACCTGCGCGGCCCCTTTGTCCGGCAGCAGCAGGTACGTGGCCAGGAGCGACGTGGCGAAGGGATGGTGGTCACGACGAGGAGCAGCAGACCGTTCAGGAGCAGGAACACGTGGTCGGTGCGCCGGATGAGGCGGAACAGGTTGTGGTGGTTGATCCACATGATCAGGATGGTGAGGAAGCTGAGCCCGTAGGCCAGGTAGACCGGCCATTGGTATTGGTCCAAGAGAGCGTGGACGAGGCCGTGAGGGAGCCCGTCACGCCCGGACGAAAGATCCTTATGGGGGTCGGGCACATGCAGATCGAGCGCGAGCAGCGTTATGGCGACGGCGAAGACACCGTCGCTGAACGCCTCCAGTCGCGTCGAGTCGGTCGTCCCCTCCAGCGCCTTGCCCCCCCGGCCATGCTGCCCCCCGCTCGTTTCGTCGCTCCCAACAGCAGTGTACCCGAGCGACTCCGCCGTCAGCCAGCCTGCGCATTGCCTCACAAATAAAGTACGCGAACGAAAGTCGTTGCCTCACAGCAAAAAGTGCTTTTCTGAGAAGGAGGAGGACATGGGTGTGAGGCGAGGGAGCAAGCATGAGGTCATCGAGGTG